>Ga0210400_10001043_pt1 | contig 28443 bp, 30 predicted proteins | sample IncBWH26MmetaG_FD_155456 | JGI IMG/M metagenome (GOLD analysis project Ga0210400, IMG submission 155456) | Forest soil microbial communities from Barre Woods Harvard Forest LTER site, Petersham, Massachusetts, United States - Inc-BW-H-26-M | ecosystem: Environmental > Terrestrial > Soil >... | reverse complement strand
TGTTCAAGGCCAAGCCGGCGAGCAAGAAGGTGCGCATTGCCGCACTGAAGACGCTGAAGGAATTCGTGAACTGATTGCTTTGGGCTTTAGGAGCGGCTGAGGCAGCTCGGCCGCTTCAAATTGCCTACTCGATTCCCACCAGTTCCACGTCGAACACTAAAGTCGCGCCCGGCGGAATGAGGCCGCCGCCCGCGCCGCCGTCGCCGTAGGCCAGCCCCGGCGGAATAACGAGCCGCCGGCTCTCACCGACCTTCATGCCCACGACGCCCTGATCCCAGCCCTTGATCACCGAGCCTGTGTCCAAGGGGAACTTGAAGGGCTCGCGGCGGGTGCGCGAGCTGTCGAACTGCTTGCCCTTGTGATCGGTGGCGCCCGCCTCATACAGCCAGCCGGTGTACTGGACCACGGCAATTTGTCCGCCGCCAATCGCGGCGCCCGCGCCCGGATTGAGCGTGACTATTTGCAACGCAGTCACGGGACTGGAGGTTGGCGCCGGCGCGCTCGGCGGCGCATCCGACTTGCCGGAGCACGCCGTGCAGAGCGCGATGCAAACCAGCAGACCGATTTTTGTAAAATTCATGGATGCCATGCCCGGCATCATAATGGAATTTGATGTTCCGCGCGTTTTAGGCGACGCCGCGCAGCAACGCAACGCACACGGCGCAGGTGGCCGCGCTGCTGGCGACCGTGAGGCCTATTTCCTCGCTCCAGCCCATGGCGAACAGTCGCAATGCGCCGACGGCATCGTCGAATTCATCGACTACCTGAAGTATCCACTCCATTTGCCGAAGTCTAGGTGCATGGCTTACGGCTAACCGTGAGTAGCATCACAACCTTAAGCAAGGCATCGGCTTGCTATGGTGACTGGGGCTGCGTAGGCTCTGCGGACATGCAGCGCATTCTCGTCCTGAACCCCAAAGGGGGCTCGGGAAAAACGACGATAGCCACCAATCTCGCCAGCTATTTCGCGATTTCTGGCGACCGCCCGCTGTTGCAGGACAACGACCCGCAAGCCTCCAGCAGCCGTTGGCTGAAAAAGCGCAAGCCAGATCAGCCCTTCATTCACGGCGTGGCCGCATTCGAACGAAATTCGCGCATGACGCGCGCCTGGATGATGCGCATTCCGCCGGACGCGGCGCACGTCATCGTCGACACGCCTGCCGCGGTGCCGGCCCAGGAAATGCCGGACATGACGAAGAACGCCGACGCCATCATCGTGCCGGTGCTGCCCTCCGACATCGACATACACGCCTGCTCGAAATGCATTGCCGACCTGCTGCTGATCGCGAAAGTGCGGCGCGATGAATATCGCATCGGCGTGGTCGCGAATCGCGTGAGGCGCAATACCGTGATCTATCAGTCGCTAATGCGATTCCTGGAGACCTTGCGCATACCCGTCATTGCCACCCTGCGCGACTCGCAGAATTACGTGCGCGCCGCGGAGCAAGGCACCGGCATTCACGAGATGAAGCGCCACGTGGTGGAACAGGATATTGAGGATTGGAAGCCGATGCTGGCATGGCTGCAAGCCAAGGAAGACAAGGCAAAAGAAGCGGCGGCGTCGCTTCCGAATCAAGCCATCAATCCGCTGCCGGTTACGGCCTGAGCCGCGCGTGCGGCGATTGTCTGCGTGCGGCGATTGTGTGCGCGCGGCGGTTGAACGCGCACGGCGATTACATCGGAGCTATTTTTTCTCGTCGAAATTTCCGCGGGCTTTTTCAGCCCAGTTCTTGTAGCTGTGCCAGTTGTACAGACTGTTGGTGATCGCAGCGTGGCGACCGCCGGTTTTGGCCACGGCCGCGTCGCCTCGCGGTGCCCTGCGGTCCACTCCGGTGTATCGAGTCTGATTCTTGAGTTCGCTCATCTCGTTTCGCCTCTGTCGATGGGAGCGACAGTAAGTGTCGTGCCGGCTCCTCGACAGGAACTGTGTCACGAGCAGCCGGCGCTGTCGTGCGACGGCGGCGCGCATTGGGATGCGCATCTCACGATGCGTCGCGGTAAGTTAAATGGCGGAAATCGGCGGGCCCCGCCAGGCCTCGAAGAACGGCTTCAGTTCCTCGAGCGAGGACTCGAGCGCCGCCGGCAAGAGCGTCGTGTACGAATCCAGCAGCGCCATTGCATTGCGCGCAGGATCGGTTCGCGTGGCCGCGCCGAGGCGGCGTGACATATCGCGATTCACCACATGCAAATTCTCGTACAAATCCTTGAGCGTCGCGAATCCCGGCTTTTCTCCGGCGCCCACCAGTTCGCGCGCCAGCAGAAACATGCAGACGCTGCGGTACACCGTTTCCGCTTCGCTCGCGAAAGGCAGGTGGAAGCGCGCCATCGGACGCAGCCGATCCGTCCACGGGCAGCCCGAGGTCGCCATGATCAATCCCAGCACGGAGCTCAGGGCCTGTTGCGCCGTGGTTTCGGCGTGCACCGTGCGTTCCGCCTGCGTGACCGTCACGCCCACGGTGTCGAACGACACCAGCTCCTTGAGCACTTCGACGGCCGGGGCCATGTGCAGCGCGGAAGGGCAGTGGCTATGTTCGTCCGCGCTCAAGGGACAATTCGCGCATTGGCTGAACTTCAATTCGGTCCAGAACGGCGGCTCCGCCGGTACTTCGTTGGACAGCCGGAAATTGGCGGGATCGAACCTCAGGTCCACGTGTCGCTTCGAGCCGTTCGGCAGGTCGAAGCCGTAGCGAATGCGCAGGGTTTCCTTCATGCCACGAGTCGGTAGCAGGGCTGGTACTCGGCGCCGGTGAACTTCATCCGGCCCTGCGCAACAAAGGAGCGCAGCAGCTTGTCCAGCGGCCCCATGATCGCCGGTTCTCCGGCCAGCTCGAAGGGCCCAAAGCGCTCGATGGCGTTGACGCCGTACTCCTTGATGTTGCCGGCGACGATCCCCGAGAAGGCACGGCGCAAATCGGCGGCGCGTTCATGCACGGGCTGATCGAGCGACAGGCGCAGTGCGCGCATCGAGGCGTGCGTGACCTCGAACGGCCGCTGAAACTCCAGCGGGATTTTCAGCAGCCAATTGAATCCGTAGGAATCGCTCGCCTGGCGGCGGTAGTCGCGCACTTCCGCCATTCCTTGCACCATGGCGCGTGCGACTCCGGCGGGATCGTCGATGATCACCTTGTAGCGCGCCTGCGCCGCCGGCCCCAGCGTCGCGCCGATGAAGCCGTGAATCTGCTGGAAATACTCGGCGCTGTCGGCGGGACCGGTAAACACCACGGGAAAGGGCAGCTTCTGATTGGCTGGATCGAGAAGGATGCCGAGCAGGTATAAAATCTCCTCGGCCGTGCCGGCGCCGCCCGGGAATATCACGATGCCATGGCCCAACCGCACGAAGGCTTCGAGGCGCTTCTCGATGTCCGGCATGATGACCAATTGGCTCACGATGGGGTTGGGCGGCTCGGCGGCAATGATTCCGGGCTCGGTGATCCCCAAGTAGCGGCCGTCGGTGATGCGTTGCTTGGAATGCCCGATGGTCGCTCCTTTCATGGGGCCCTTCATCGCGCCCGGCCCGCAGCCTGTGCAGACATCCAAGCTGCGCAGCCCGAGCTCATAGCCGACCTTTTTGGTGTAGTCATATTCGAAACGGCGAATCGAATGCCCGCCCCAGCAGACCACCAGATTCGGCCGCACCTGCAATTCCAATACCCGCGCGTTTCGCAGGATGTGAAACACCGCGTTGGTGATGCTCGACGAGGAGTTCAGGTCGAAGCGGCCGCTCTCCATGATTTCATTGGAGATGTACACCACGTCGCGCAGCACTGCGAACAGATGGTCCTTGAGGCCGCGGATCATCACCCCATCGACGAACGCGGCTGCCGGCGCGTTCTTGATCTCGAGCTTGATGCCCCAAGCCTGGCGCACGATGCGCAGATCGAAGTCGCGGTACTTTTCGAATATCAGGCGTGCATCGTCCATCTCGCTGCCGGAATTGAGCACCGCCAGCGCGCACTTGCGGAACAAGGGATAGAGGCCGCCCTGACCGGAATCCAGCAGTTTGGCGATTTCCTGCTGCGAGAGGTGCTCCAAGCTGCCTTTCGGGGCCACCCGTGCATCGACCATGTCAGAAGATAGAATCGAGGCTTCCACACAGCACCTGTTCTTATGGGTAGATATCGATCGGAATGTTGTCCTGCGTGCGCATCCACACTTCGACCATGTCGGAATTCGATAGAGCTATGCAGCCATCGGTCCAGTCGTTCGACTCATAATACGCCGAAGGATGGTGAGGCTGGTTGGGGAAACCGTGGATCATGATGGAGCCCCCTGGGGCCCAGCCCTTTTTATGGGCTCGCACCTCGTCCTGCTTGTTCGGATAAGAGACTTGGATGGCAAGAAAGTAATCGCTGCGGATATTGCGCCGCGCTAGGAAATAATGGCCTTCGGGCGTTCTGAAGTCCCGCGACCTTTCCTTCTGTCCTACGGGGCTCAAGCCCAGCGCCACCTTGTACACACCCATGAGATGATCGCCGCTGTACAGGTACAGCTTGTGCTCCGCTTTATGGACGACGACCCGATCGGCGAGCTCGGCTTCAGAAGAGAAAGCGCTGCTGGTCCAGAGCGCACCCGTCGCCATCACCAGACACATCCATAAGCTTGTCGCCGAAAAACGGCGGAATCTCTTGACCATCCCCAAAAGTATACCCGGTATGCGCAACTCGATAATCGGCTCTGGCTCACGTCCCGGTATACTGCAGGGTATGCGTCTGCCTGCGATTGCCGTTGTTCTAGCCATTGTGCAGCTCTCTGCCTGCAGCACGCCGTCGTCGATCAAGCCGGTCGAGTACATGGACGATCGCACCGCCATGACCGTGGCCTCGCTCAAGGAGCCCATCGAGCTGGTGCCGAGCCTTCGGCAAGCCGGCGGCATGCGCGTTATCGCCAGTCTCGGCAAGCGTTTGAGTTTCGCCTACCTGGGTCCGGTCGAATGGGATCGCAGCGGCTCGTTCGTCTACGGGCTGTGGGTGCACATCGCGCCTGGCACGGATCGGCCCATCGCCGACATTCGTTCGAACGCCGCTCTCACCATCGTTCTGGACAACGGCACCCGCGTGCTCACGCCCATCGACGCGCCGCAAGTCGGCCGCGGCGCCTACCAACCGGTTGCTTCCTGGGGGCAAACGGCGTACTTCGAGCTGACCGTGGAAATGCTCAAGCAAATGGCGGCCAGTCAGAAGTTGGAACTCAACGTTCGCGCCGCGGACGATTCCATCGTGAACTTCGTTGCCTCCGGCGATACGCGGGGGACGCTGAGCCAGTACCTGCACTCGCGGGGCATCACTGACGATTGATGGCTTCGACCCGGGGCAAGGCGATGGCGGTCCCCGGTCTCACATCGCCAAAATCCACGTCGGGGTTGTATTCCGCCACCAGCCATACCGGCAGGTCCGCGTGTTGTTGCGCGATGATCCAAAGCGATTCGCCCTTTTTGACCACGTAGTTTTCCGTGCCGGCGATTCGGTGGGTGGCAAAAAAGGCTTCCTGCAGCTGCCGATGATAATCAACTCGCGCCGCCTCGAATTGCGAGGCGCTGACGTGGGACAAATCGAGCTTCACCTTGTGTCCGAGCGTCACCATGGCGTTCTTATGCAGCCTGTTCAGCGCGCGCAACGAGGTTGAGCTGACTTTGGACCAATCGGCGAAATGCCCGAGCGTTTCCTCCGCCTGCACGACCACCGTGTTGTCCGCGCCGACGCCGTAATCGGTGTTGTCGCCGTTGCCGGAAGGCGATGCCGCCGGCAACAGCGACGCGCTTTCCGCTTGCCGTTCGGAGACCGGCTCTTTCGGCGGCGGCGATCGTACGACGGCGGGCGCAGCGGGTGCTTCAGCGGCCGGTGCCGGGGCTTCCTCGTCGCGCAGCCCTGCGACGGCGCTCGATGCGATCGGCGCGATCGGCGCCGCGGTGGCCGCGGCTGCCGCAGCAGCCGGCGCGGAAGGCTCCGCGCGCGATGCCGGCATGGGTATGTGCACGGCTTCGCCGCGCGTTAGCTCGCGCGACGTCGCCAGGCCATTCGCCGCGAGCAGGTGATTTAGCGTGACGCCGCTGGCCGCGGCAATGCCCGCCAGGGTCTCGCCGCGGCGCGCGCGGTGCACGCCGTCATTCCTCTGCGCCACATAGCGTTCCGCCGGTGCGAGGCGCGCCCACGCGGCCGCGATATCGGCGGGCGGCGGCGAGCCCGGTATCCGCAGCGAATAGCCGCGCGGCACGAAGCGCGTCTTATTCCAAACGGGGGGCCGCAGCGCCGGATTTAAAACGCGCAGCGCGCCCAGATCGGCCTTGAAAGCCCGCGCGAGGGCATCGACCGGCACGTAGTCGGGCATCGTCACGACGGTGCTTTGCGTGTCCGGCAGATGCGTCAGAGGACCAAAATATTTCTCGGCGTTGCGGTCGACCTCGAGCGCCGCGAGAAACGCGACGTAAAAATTTCTCGACGCAAATCCAAACGTGGCGCCCTGATAGCGCTTCACGATCACCGCGATGTTGGTGGTGCCGAGTTCATCCTGGGCACGCCGCAATCCGCCGGGACCGTGATTGTAGGCGGTAACCGCCAAGGGCCAGCTACCCAGCAGGCGGTAGTTGTAGAGCATCAGATTCGCGGCCGCCTCCGTTGCGCTGTAGGGATCCAGGCGCTGATCCACCACTCCATCCACACGCATATAGCGCCGGGCGGTGCCCGGCATGAATTGCCACAAGCCCGCCGCGCCGACGCGAGAATACGCAGCCGGATTGAAAGACGATTCAACATGCGGCAGAGCGCCGATTTCGGGGGGCACGCCGCGGTCGGCGAGAACCTTCGAAATGCCCGCCTCGTAGGCTTGCGCCCGGATCAGTCCTTCGTGGAAACGGTCAGCCTGCCCGAGCTGAAATCGAATGCGCTCGACGGCCTCGCGAAATTGCGCCGGTGTCGTCTTCTCACCGAACGCATGCAGGATGCGGCGCTCATGCGCCGTGAGATTGTCGGTGTCGCCCGCAGCGAAGCGCCGCAGCAGCGCGGCGTAACGCGTTTTGGCCTGCTCGACGATGCGTTCGCGCTGCCGCTGCGAATCGGCCGGATCGAAGCGCAGCACTTCGTAAACCAACCCGAGGTACCAGTCGTCGTGGATCAGGCCCTGTTCGGTGGAGACTTCCGTGTAGACGCGAATCCAAAAGCGCACGTCAGATTCAAGTTCCGGCGGATAGCTGAAAACCTCAGACACCTCGGCATGAGACACCTCGGCATGCGCCGGCGTGCACCAGGTGAACGGCGCCAGGCAGAGCGCCAGCGTTGCGAGCCACTGGATGCTTTTCGATTTAAATTCAAGCAAATCAACAACCTTGACGAGCGCGGAAGCACGGCCCGTATTTCCAGTCTTTCATTGTCGCGCAATTGGGCGCGTCGGAATGCTTACGGCTATGTAATATCCGCATTGGCACGGTCTCGATCGCGATAAAAAAAGCATTAGTGGAGTTACCCATGAAAACGATCCGCTCCGCGGTATTCGGCATTATCAAAGCCTGTCTCGCCCTTTGCGTATTGCTGGTCGGCGGGAGCCTCGCGGCATCGCCCGCGGCCAAGGCTTCCTTCCCCATCAGCGACTCATCGTTCAAGTGCATCACTGAGATGACGCATGTGCGGCATTTCTATGTCGATAATCTGGCCGGCAACCTGGACGGCACCGTCAAGGTGGCGCAGGCAGCGACCGGTGACTATCCGGTCGGCTCCGTCCTGCAACTCGTGCCCACCGAAGTCATGGTCAAACGCGAGAAAGGGTTCAACACCGCCACTCGAGATTGGGAATTCTTTGAACTGAACATCTCGCCGACGAACTCGACGATCCGCGTTCGGGGCGTTCAGGACGTCAATAATCGATTCGGCGGCAACTGCTTCACCTGTCACGTCAAGGCGCGCCCGGAGTTCGACCTGGTCTGCGACAACAACCACGGCTGCGATGGCATTCCCATCACCCGCGCCATGAGCGGGGCCCTGCAACGGACCGATCCGCGCTGCAAGAATCCTCCGGTGAGCGCCGAGGACGCCGCGGCGCTCGCGCAGCTCGGTGCCATCGTCAAGGCGTTGGCCGCGGCAAAACCGGCCGCACCGTCGAGCGAGCCTGCAGCTAAGCCCAACCCCTAGGAGCCCGTGGCACAAGGACGGCTCCTGAGCTAGATCGCGGCGGCGGTATTTTTGCGATCCGCGCCTGGCCTGAAAACCAGGCCGAACAGCACGAAAATCGCGAGAGCGGCGGCGGCGGGAATCGGCCAAATCGCATGCCAGTCGTGCGTCACCTGAAGGCAGGTACGCGCAACCGCCGCGGCATCGGTGCAGTTCAAGTCGCCGACGGCGTATCGATTCACAATGGCGCCCGAGACGAAGGCGCCCACGAAGTATCCCAAGCCATTGGTGACGAAATTGATCAAGCCTTGCGCGGCCGCGCGTATTGTCGGTCCGGCGCGCTGATCGGTGTACACCTGACCGCCGACGAAGAAGAAGTCGTAGCACACGCCGTGCAGCAGGATGCCGGCATAGATCAGCCACATGGCGCTCCCGGCGTTGCCGTTGGCGAACGCGAAATAGCGCAGCGCCCACGCCAGCATGCCGACCAGCATGATGATCTTGATGCCGAAGCGGCGCAGCAGGTACGCCAGCAACAGCATGAAAAACACCTCGGACATCTGGCCGAAAGTCTGGATGAAGGCCGCCTCCGGCACCTTGATCTCGTTCAAGAACGGATTGGCAAAGGTGTAGTAGAACTGCAGGGGGATGCACAGCAGAAATGAGCCGATCACGAACACCAGAAAATCGCGCTGCTTCAGCAGTTGCAGCGCGTCCAGCCCGAGCGCGTCGCGGACGCTGAATTTCGCGTGCGCTCCCTTCGGCGGCGTGTGCGGCAACAGCAGCGCGAACACCGCCATGCAAAGCGATGCGCCGGCGGAGATTTGCATCGGCAGCACCAAGGCATCGGCGTGCAGGCTCCTGCCGACCAGTATTCCCGCGACGATCCAACCGATGGTGCCGAGCACGCGCACGTAAGGAAAACTGCTGGAGTCCTTCAGGTGGTGGAAGGCGATGGAATTGGTCAAGGAGAGCGTCGGCATGTAGCACAGCGCGTAAAGGATGAGCAGCGGATAAAAGGTTGCGAAAGCCCTCTGCTGCGACACCATCCACATCAGAACGGCGCCGACGAGATGCAATGCCGCCAGCAGCTTCTCGCTTGCAAACCAGCGATCCGCGACGATGCCGATGAAGAAGGGCGAGACCAGGGCGCCGATCGCCGTCGCGCCATACGCAAGGCCTATGTGCGAATCCGTGAAATGCAGGGTCTGCCCGAGGTAGGTACCCATGGTGACGAACCAGACGCCCCAGATGAAGTACTCCAGGAACATCATCAGCGCGAGGCGCGCCTGGGTCATGGCAGCTCGCGGATGCGGATGCGGCGCAACTCCAAAGAGCCGGGATGATCGCCCTGAATGCCGATGTAGCCTTTCTTGGCCAATCCGTAGTTGGGATACTTCCCGAACTTGCTGGCCGCAACCTTGGCCTTCCAGTCGGGACTGCCGAAGTCGTATTCGACGACTTTCTGGCCGTTCAGCCAATGCTCGACGTGATCGCCATTGACGATGATGCGGGTTTTGTTCCACTCGCCGAACGGCTTGACCACCCCGGCGGGAGGACCGTACAGGGCGTACGCCGACGCCGCGGCTGTGAGCCGGCTGCGGCCATCGCCCGCGTTGGCGTCATCGAGCAATTGATACTCCGGACCGCTCCAGTAAATATGGTCGTATTCACGCGTGGCGCGATAGAAAACGCCGCTGTTGCCGCCCTTGCCGATTTTCCATTCGACTTCGAGCTCGAAGTTGCCGAACTGCTCTTTGGTCACCAGATCATCGACGTCGCCTTCCTTGGCGAGCGTGCCATCGACGACATGCCAACCCTCCGGCATGCCCTCGGCGCGCCAGCCGCGAAAGGTATCGAGCAATTTGCCGTCGAATAGCGTGTGCCAGTGTGCCGCCGGCGCGCTCCCTTGTGCACTCACATCGGTACCCGCCCCCGCTGCCAAAACCCACGCGCCGGCAACCAGCGCCAGCCTGCCCACCATCCGGCCGTGCATCATGTCGATCTCCACTTTCCTTGCGCCACCGCAGGTACGAATGAATCGAGGCCCGGCGGCGGATAATCCAGCGTCTTGCCCTGTTCGGCGCTCATGTAAGCGGCCATCAGCAGCGATACTACCTCCAGTCCGTCATCGAAGGTCAAGCGCGGCGCTTCTTTGCCGAGGAATGCCCGGACGAAATGCCGGTCTTCGCTTTCATATCCATAGGCGGCCGCCTCGCTCGCGACCACGGGCATCGATCCGATCTCGGCATTCTGCTTCTCCACCAGATCCTCGCCGGTGGCGCCGCGGACCTCGCGCGAAAAAAACAGATTCAGCCCGCTGTCCAGCGTATTCCACGACATCGAATATTCCGGACCCAAGAGCTCCGCCGACAGGCGCAGTCCGGCACCCACAAAGCTCCACGAGGTCGAGGCCTCGCCGATCAAGATCTGGCCATCCGGGGTCGCAAACTCGATGCTCACGCTCGCAAAGTCCTCGGATGGCCGCTTGGTGTAGTCGACGTCCCTGCCATATAAAGCGGCAAGCTTCGCCGGGTACGGGCCCTTCGACCATTTCAGGCTGGCGATGTGGCCGGTGATGCGGATCGGCCGCACGGAGGAACTCGCGGCACCCGGTTGCGTCAGCAGGTGGCGCACGAGCAGCACCGAGTGGCACATCATGTCATTCAGCACGCCGCCGCCTTGCAGCTCGCCGCGCCAGAACCACGGCGCATGCGGCCCACTGTGTTCCTCCGACGCCCGTGCCAGATAGGGCCGGCCGGTCGTCGCCGCGCCGCGCGCCCAGATCCGCGAGCGGCCGGCTTCGATCTGCGGTGCGAACACCTGGTTTTCCAAATAGCCGTGCACGACTCCGCTGCGCTTGACCAGCTCCATCATGCGCTTGGCTTCAGCGACATTTCGCGCCAGCGGCTTCTCGCAGGCAATGCCGCGCAGCGTGCCGACGCCGCCTTCGAGCGCGTGGACGATTTCTTCCATGTTCTCGAGCCGCATGTGGTTGGGTCCGGTGAGCCACAGCGCGTCGATTAAAGGGTCCGCCACCATATCGCGGATCGAGGCGTAAGCCTTGGCGACGCCGATGTCGAGATGGCGCGCCAGCGCCGCCGCCGAGCTGGCGTGCTCGAGATTCGGGCTCCACACGCCGCGCACGTCGGCGTCGCGTACGGCTTGGAAGCCTTGCATGTGGAAACGCGCGTTGAAGCCGGAGCCGACGAATCCCACGCCGAGCCGCGCGGGCGCGTGGTGGTTCATATTGCTGCTCATGTGTGACCTGGACCCAACCCAAGTTTTTGCAGCAGTTCCGCCGGGGGCCCTTCGAATTTGGTCAGCGGAACGTTGCCGATGTAGCCGATGTCCTTCCAACCCGTGGGCGTCGAATAGAAGGCGCCCACCGTCAGGTCGCGGTAGCGCGCGAAGGACGCAGCGGCCCGCGCAAATTTCGGCTTGGCGTTGGGCTCGTAGCAAATGTCGTCGCAGATCGCGTGTTGCTGAGATTCAACGAGTTCCGCGAAGTACTTTTCGAATCGCAGCAGCGCTTCGGCGTCCATCCAGGCCAAGCCCTCCAGTACCAGCGGGCGATCTTGAAGCTGGCGCGGATACGGAGCGCTCACCCATTCGTCGATGAAATCCACCACTCCCACGGTCTCCGCACTCGGTGAGCGTCCATCGTCGGGCAGGACGACGTTGCAGAGCGCTTTGGCGGTGCGCCGCTCCGCCGCGGACAGCGTCAGCGGCCAGACATCGCCGGGCCGGTACAGCTTGGTCAGGTCCGGGTCCCCGCCGTAGCCGCGAACGGCGGGCCACGCAGTCACCTCCTGGGCGGATCCGCGCGAATTCCACAAAGGCATCGAGGCGGCTGCCGCGAGCATCCACTTGATCGTCGTGCGCCGGTCCGTCACAACGCCTTCCTCATAACTCCTTCCTCCGCATCCTGTCGGCAATGTGATCGGCCGAGCGCCAAGCCAACGCCATGATGGTCAAGGTGGGATTCTTGTCCGCATTCGAGGCGAATACCGCGCCGTCGGTCAAGAACAGGTTCTTGACATCCCAGGTCTGGCACCATTCATTGGTCACAGAAGTCTTGCGGTCCGCTCCCATGATCGCACCGCCGACTTCGTGGATGATGAAGCCGCCGGGCGCGATCGCTTCCGCGCCATCGCTCTCAACCTTGCCCATCACGCGTCCGCCCATCGCCTGCACGATGTCGGCAAAAGTCTTCTGCATGTGCGCGGCTTGGCGCGTCTCATGCTCGGACCATTTCCAGTGAAAGCGCAGCACCGGGATGCCCCATTTGTCTTTCACCTGCGGATCGATCTCGCAGTAGGAATTTTCGTTTGGAATCATCTCCCCGCGGCCGTCGAAGCCGACGAAAGAGCCGTAGTAACGCCGCGCATCCTCTTTGAGCTTCTTGCCGTAGCTGCCCCCGGTGAAGCGCTCTATGCCGTGCAGCGTGCCGGCCCCCGGCATGCGCCGGCCGCCGCCGAATTCAATGTGGTAGCCGCGTGCGAAGCTCAGCTTGCCCTTCTGCTGGTCTTGATAACCCCACCACGGCGCGTAGAAGGCGTGGCCGCTGGCGCCATCCTCGTTTTGCGGCGGCAGCGACTCGAGCAGGGGGATTTGGCCGCTCAAGCTGCTGCCCACGGTGTCCATGACGTAGCGTCCGACCTTGCCGCTGGAATTGGCCAGGCCATTCGGGAACGACGCACTCTTGGAGTTGAGCAGAATTCTCGCCGTCTCGCAGGCGCTCGCCGCCAGCACGACTACCCGCGCGCTCGCCAGATGTTCCGCGCCGCTGACTCTATCGAAGTACTTCACGCCCTTGGCGAGCCCGTTGCGGCCCAGCACCACTTGGCTGACCATGGCATCGGTCACGATGTCCAGGTTGCCGGTGGCGAGCGCCGGCGGCAGATGCACCGTGGTCGACTGATAGTTCGCTCGGATCGAGCAGCCGCGGCCGCAGTCGGTTGCCCAGATGCAGGCCGCGCGCTGCTGCATATGCGCAGCAATGATCTTTTGCGCCTTCAGATTGCCGGGATGCAAGAGCGCCGGCGAGCGCTTGAAATCGAGCTGCTGAGTGAGAACCGCGCGATGCCCTGGAACGATCGGAATACCGAGCCGCCGCGCGCGCTGCTGCACCAGGTAGTCGCTGACCAGAGGCGCGGGCGGCGGCAGCAGGCAGCCCGGCGAGGAATTTGGCGTGTTCTCCAGTCCCTCGGAGGTGCCGTACACGCCGATGAGCCGCTCTACTTTGTCGTAGTAGGGCGCCACATCTTCGTAGGCGATGGGCCAGTCCATCCCTAAGCCGTCCCGGGTGTGGGGCTTGAAATCGTACGGCCCGTTGCGCAACGAGATGCGGCCCCAATGGTTGGTCCGGCCGCCTAGCATGCGCGAGCGCCACCAGGCGAAACGTCCATGCGGATCGTTCGTGGACTGCACGTACGGTTCTCCCGGAACCGTCCAGCCGCCATCGATCGTCGCGTCGTAGAATCCAAAGACTTTTTCCGGCGTCGAGGCGCCGCGCAGCGGGGCCTGATCCGGAGTCTGGAACATCGGGGTCTCTTGCTCGGGCACGTACTTGCGGCCGGCCTCGAGCATCAGCACCTTCACTCCCTCCATGCTGAGGGTATACGCGGTCTGGCCGCCCGCGGCACCGGAGCCGACGACGATGACGTCGTAGTCCATTCCGCGGGCTGCAGAGGTAGGGTGGCTCACACGGACATGTTATCCAACTTTCGGCGGTTGCCGCAGCTCTTTGCTCATCCGCACTTGGAGTCGCCGCAATTCAGGCAGGTATTGCAGCCATCCATCATGACCACCGCGGCGGTGCTGCACTTCGCGCACAGTTGCGCGCCTTCCGGGAAGTGCGACTTCGAAAATGCATCGGTCTGTTTGGTGCGGGCCTCGAACTCCGCGCGTTTTTGCTCCACCAATTTTCGCTGATGCACATCGAGTTCCGGCTTCTTGAGCAAGCCGATCGACTGCAGGTGGCGCTCGATCACATAGCCGAGTTCGGCGATCGTCGAAGGCATGAATTTGCCTCCCGGCTGCCAATAGCCGCCCTTCGGGTCGAATACCGCCTTGAGCTCGTCGACCAGGAACGTCGTGTCGCCGCCCTTGCGGAATACCGCGGAAATGACCCGCGTCAGCGCCACGATCCATTGAAAATGATCGAGGTTTTTTGAATTGATGAAGACCTCGAAAGGGCGCCGCTGCTCGTGCGGTGTGCCTTCATTGAGGACGATGTCGTTGATGGTGACGTACATCGCATGATCGGAGACCGGCGTCTTTATTTTATAGGTTGAACCGATCAGCACCTCGGGGCGCTCGAGCTTCTCGTGCATCCAGATGACGTTGTCCTGGGCTTTGAGCGCATCTTTGGGCGCCGACGCAGGCGCCTCCTTTGCTTCAGGCTTCTGCACGCGGTACTTCGCGATCTTCTTGCCGATTTTGATGTGAGCCATGATCAGAACTTCCCGTAATAGCCTTCTTTCAGTGCATCGAAGAGATTCGCGGCGGTGTGCATTTCACCGTCGTATTCGATTTCCTGATCGCCTCTTGCCTCGACTTCCGTGCCATCCTCCAAGGTGAAGACGTAAATCGTGTTCTTCAAGTCGTCCTCTTTGACCAAGACGCCCTGGAAGGCCTCCGGATTGAAGCGGAACGTCGTACACCCTTTGAGACCGGACTCATAGGCGTACATATAGATATCCTTGAAATCCTCGTACTTGTAGTCGGTGGGCACATTCGCGGTCTTCGAAATCGACGAATCGATCCACAGCTGCGCCGCCGCCTGGATGTCCACGTGCTCCTTGGGGCCGATGTCGTCCGCGGAGATGAAGTAATCCGGCAGCTTCTCGGCGGGAACTTGCGAATTCGCCATGGCTCGGGGGTTGACCAGCTCGCGGTAGGCCAACAGCTCGAATGAAAAGACATCGACCTTTTCCTTGGACTTCTTGCCTTCGCGCAAGACGTTGCGGAAATAGTGATGCGCAAACGAGGGCTCGATGCCGTTGGACGCATTGTTGGCGAGGGACAAGGAAATCGTGCCCGTGGGCGCAATCGAGGTGTGATGCGTGAAGCGCGCGCCGACTTCGGCGAGCTCATCGACCAGCTCCGGCGAGGCTTCCGCGATGCGCTGCATATAGCGGCTGTAGCGCGCGTGCAGCACCCGCCCGGCCACGCGTGCGCCGACCCGCCAGCCATCCTTCACCATCTCGGGACGCTTGCGCAGCATCTCGCGAGTGACCGTGAACTCCTCGTTCATGATCGGAGCAGGGCCTTTTTCCTTGGCCAGATCCAGCGCGGCTTCCCAACCCGCGACCGCCATCTCGCGCGATACATTCTGGGTAAAGGCCACCGACTTCTTCGACCCGTATTTCATGCACAGCATGGTGATGGTCGACCCCAACCCTAGGAATCCCATTCCATGGCGGCGCTTGCGCATGATTTCGTCGCGTTGCTGCGCCAATGGCAAGCCGTTGACCTCGACCACGTTGTCCAGCATGCGCGTGAAGACCTTCACGACCTTACGATAGGTTTCCCAATCGAACCGGGCATCCTCCGTGAACGGGTCGACCACGAATTTAGTGAGATTGACCGAGCCCAAGAGGCATGAGCCGTAGGCCGGAAGTGGTTGTTCGCCGCACGGGTTGGTGGCCCGGACGTTTTCCGTCCACCAGTTGTTGTTCATCTCGTTCACCTTGTCGATGAGGATGAAACCCGGTTCGGCGAAGTCGTAGGTGGACGTCATGATCACGTCCCACACGCGCCGTGCCGGCAAAACCTTGTAGATCTTGCAGGCGACCAGTCCTTCGTCGTTGGCGACGTAGCCCTCCGTATAGGGCCATTCACGCCATACATACTTTGTGGAGTCGGTGAGATCGGGCTGTTCGGCCTCGAATTCCTGGCGGCCCAACGGGAACGCCAGCGTCCATTCGCGGTCGTGCTTCACCGCCTTCATGAATTCGTCGGTGACCAGCAGGGACAAATTGAACTGCCGCAAGCGTCCGTTCTCGCGCTTGGCGCGAATGAATTCCAGAGCATCAGGATGTCCGATATCGAACGTGCCCATTTGCGCGCCGCGCCGGCCGCCCGCCGAGGACACGGTGAAACACATCTTGTCGTAGATATCCATGAACGACAGCGGGCCCGACGTGTAGGCGCCTGCGCCCGACACATACGCGCCGCGCGGCCGCAAAGTCGAGAATTCATACCCGATGCCGCAGCCTGCTTTGAGCGTCAAACCCGCTTCGTGGACTTTCTTCAGAATGTCGTCCATGGAATCGTGAATCGTCCCCGAGACCGTGCAGTTGATCGTCGAGGTCGCGGGTTTGTGTTCGAGCGCGCCGGCGTTCGAGGTCACCCGGCCGGCGGGGATCGCGCCGTGACGCAAGGCCCATAGGAATGACTCGTACCACTGTTCCCGGCCGGGCTCGCTTTCCACATCGGCCAGCGCGCGTGCGACACGCTTATAAGTATCGTCCATCGACTTGTCGACAGGCGAACCGTCCTTCGACGTCAGACGATACTTTTTATCCCAGATATCGAAGGAGGCCTCTTGATAAGGAATGCTGCCGACATCTTTGGGCTGTATTTTGACCACCGTATTCATGGGTATCCACGCCGCTCCGTTATAATTATCGAGCTAAGAACTGAACACAAATGGCGGTGTTCTCGCAAAAAACCATTGGCGACTTAACAAAAGATTGATGGGAACTAGACGGACCGTTCGGAACACAACATCTTGTGTTTGAGCGGAGAGGGTACGGCGCGATGGCAATCATCGTCAAGACCTTTTTTGCAGTATTTTTTGTCAAAAAAACGCCGATATATCAAGTGGTTAGCGAAATGTCCGCAGAAATCGCCTGATTACCCTTTTGCAAGCGGAGGTCAAGAGGGAAAAGTGCAAATCGCAAGATATTGTGTTTGCACACGTTATCCACATTATGTTCCATTGACTTTGAACTGCGTCACACTTTTTTGGCCGCCGTCAGTTCCTCCAAATCCACCCCTCATGCACGCGCGAGTTGAAATGCGGCTCACCGGCCCAACTTCCGCATCACGCGCGTGAGTTTCGATTCACAGGAAATATTCACTCAACATTTATTCTCTTATTAGGAGTTTCAAGACATGACCGTCGTACGTTATGAGCCGTGGGCACTCGTCAGCCGGCTCCAGAAAGAAGTCGATCGTTTATTTGGCGCGCCGTTGACCACGGCAGCCGATTCCGGCGCGTGGCTGCCGCCCGTGGATATTCACGAGGAAGCCAATCAGTTCGTGCTGCACGTGGATCTGCCTGGCGTCGATCCCAAGGCGGTGGAAATCACCTCCGATCAGGGCGTGCTCACGATTCGCGGCCAGCGCGCGGATTCACGCAAGGAGTCGCGCGAGGGTTTCCGCCGCATCGAGCGCATCAGCGGCGAGTTCCAACGCCGCTTCAGCTTGCCGGAGAGCGCGGACACCCAGAACATCAAGGCGAAGTTCGCCAATGGTGTGCTGGAAGTCGCAATTCCCAAAGTGGCCCAAGTGCAGCCGCTGAAGATCCAGGTCGAAGCCGCCTAAGGGGATCCTTCGCACGCTTCCTTCCGTGTAATATCGCCTCGACCCTGGCGAGGGGGCCGGACTGCCGAGTCCGGCCTCGCTTTTACCCGCCGGCCTTAAGATTCCGAAGGACCGCGCATGAATCTGCGTCTCAAGTTTGCAGCGGCCGCGCTCGCAACAGCTGCGATCGGCGGGCAGGTGTTCGCCGCGGTTCCCGCCGCGGATGCGGCTCCCATGCCCACGCTGGCGCCCATGGTCAAGCGCGTCTCGCCTTCCGTCGTGAACATCGCCACGCGCGGAACCATCAAGGAGCAGCCCGGCCGCAATCCGCTGCTGGATGACCCCTTTTTCCGCCGCTTTTTCGACGCTCCACCGGATTCGAAGCCCCGTGAGCGGCAATTCCAAAGCGCCGGTTCGGGCGTCATCGTCGATGCGAAAAACGGTTACATCATCACCAATCATCACGTGGTCGAAAACGCCACCGAGATCACCATTACGCTGCTCGACAACCGCACGTTCAGCGCCAAAGTCATCGGCAGCGACGAGGGTGCCGATGTCGCGGTATTGCAGGCAAAGCAGCCGAACCTGGTGGCCATGCCTCTCGGCGACTCAACCAAGCTGGAGGTCGGGGACTACGTTGTCGCCATCGGCAATCCCTTCGGTTTGCAGCATACGGTCACCGCCGGCATCGTCAGCGCGCTGGGGCGCAGCAACATCAATCCGGAGGCCGGCGGCTACGAGGATTTCATCCAGACGGACGCCTCGATCAACCCCGGGAACTCCGGCGGCGCCTTGGTGAATCTGCGCGGTGAGCTGGTGGGCATCAATTCCGCCATTCTGTCGCGCACCGGCGGCAACATCGGCATCGGTTTTGCGATCCCGGTCAACATGGTCCGGGGCGTCATGGACCAGCTCATTAAATACGGTCAGGTGAAGCGCGGCGTCCTCGGCGTTCAGCTCTACAGCGTCAACGCGGAAATCGCGAAGGAATTCGGCTTGACCGAGACCACCGGCGCGTTGGTGGCCGGCGTCGCGCAAGGATCGGCCGCGGAGCGCGCGGGCATCAAAACCGGCGACATCATCACTTCGCTCAACGGCGTCACCATGAGGAGCTCGGGCGAATTGCGCAATGCCATCGGCATGCTGCATGTCGGCGACAAGGTCGAACTGGGCCTGCTGCGCGACGGCAAGCCGCGCAAGGTCACGGCGTTGATCGCCGAGCGGGCGGAGGTAGAATCGGCGAGCGCCGCGGACATCAATCGGGGGCTCGACGGCGCCGAACTGGCGGATGCGCCGGATGGCGGCGGTGTTCTGGTGAATAAAGTGCAGGAGGCCAGCGCCGCCGCTCAGGCCGGAATTCGCGCCAATGATGTCATCGTGGGTGTGGGTCGAACGCCGGTGACCAACATGAAGTCGTTCCGCGAAGCCGTGAAAGGAGCTTCCGTGCTGGTGCTCAAGGTTCGCCGGGGCAGCGATACGCTGCTGCTGCCCGTTCGTTAGGTATGCGTCTCCTGTCCATCGTGGTTCTCGGCGGCACCGGATTCTTGGGTACCCGGCTGGTCGCCCGCTTGATCAAGCACGGCCATGAAGTCACGGTGCTGTCGCGAGACCGCGAGCAGCATAGGCACCTGCTGGTGCTGCCCGGCCTCACATTGGAGAATTGCGATGTCTACCAGGAACCGCAGCTGAGCGAGCGGTTCCGCGGCAAGGACGTTGTGGTCAATCTCATCGGCATCCTCAATGAGCGCGGCTTCGGCGGCGCCGGTTTCCGCCGCGCCCATGTCGAACTGACCCAGCACGTCTTGCTGGCGGCCCGATCCGCGGGCGTCGCCCGGCTGCTGCAAGTATCTTCCCTAAAGGCGGCTCCCGACGCGCCCAGCTTCTACCTGCGCACCAAGGGCGAAGCGGAAAAGCTGATTCGCGAACAGTCCGCGTTGGATTGGACCATTCTCAAACCCTCCGTGATGTTCGGGCCCGGCGATTCCTTTCTAAATCGCTTCGCGGGATTGTTGGGTGCGATCCCTTTCGCATTTCCCCTGGCTAGGCCCAATGCCCGCCTGCAACCGGCATCGGTGGACGATGTCGTGGACGCGCTGCTGCGCTGCCTGCACGGCGCCGCCAGCAGCCGTCAAACCTATGAACTCTGCGGCCCCCAGGTCTACACATTGAAGGAAATCGTCGGCTTGGTGGCGAAACTGACGCGCCGGCGCCGCTGGATCATCGGTCTGCCGAATATTGTCGGGCGCATGCAAGCCTTCTTCATGAATTTCGTTCCCGGCCGCCCCTTCTCCGGCGACAACTACAAATCGCTCACCGTCGACAGCGTTTGCAGCGAGGACGGGTTCGCGAAGCTCGGCATCCAACCCAAATCCATGGCGGCATCCGCGCGCCTGTTCCTGGGCGCGCAAGAGGACAACGCTCGCCTGAGCCAGAATCGCGCCGCGGCGGGCCGCGCCAAGTCAGTCTGAATCGGCCGCCGCGTCGCCCACCACGCGCCTAAGCATCTCGCCCAGGCGGTCCCGGAAAGGCCTTTGCGGCGGCAAAGATCCACTCGCGAAACTGTGCCACCTTGGGCAGGGCCAGGAAGCTCTTCGGGCACACGAAATAGTAGGCCGACGCGTACGGCACGGCGCCTGTCCCGGCGAGCTTGAGCGTGCCCTTCTGCAGCGAGCGCGTCACCAGGGTCCAGCGCCCCAGCGCATAGCCCAACCCCTCCTCTGCCGCGGCCAGCAGGCCGGCGGAGTCTTCGATGCTGGGCGTCCTCGAATGCCATTCGGCTTCCTCGTCAGCCTGCGCCCACACGCGCCACGGCTCATCGCCGCTCTCGAGCAGCGGGAATTTGTTCAACGCGGCGCCGCGCTCGATCATGCCGTGCTGTTTGATGAGATCAGGGCTCGCGACCGGCACCAGCCAATCGTCGAGCAGCTTCTCGCTGTGCGTGTTGGGATAATTGCCGTGGCCGAAGCGAATGGCGATGTGATACGCGGAGCGCGAGAAGTCCACCAGCTCGCGCGAGGTATGAAAGCGCAATTCGATCTCGGGATATTTGCGGCGAAATGAGCGGATGCGCGGCAGCAGCCAGATTTGCAGGAACGAGGAAAGCAGGCTGATTTGCAGCGGTCCCGCGCGGCGGTGATGCTTCATTTGCTGCAGCGCCGACTCGAGCTTCTCCAATCCTGACCTCACCGCCGGCAACAGTTCGAGCCCTTCTTCCGTGATCTCCACGCGCCGCCCACTGCGCCGAAACAGCGGCACCTGAATATAGGCTTCCAATGTCTTGACCTGCTGGCTGACCGCCGCCGGCGTCACATTCAGCGCATCGGCGGCTTCGGAAAAACTCAAGTGCGCGGCGACCGCTTCGAATACCCGCAAGGATCCCAATGGCAATCGGTCGTACGCGGATGGCACCTTAAGCTCCCCTTAACAGACGTTCAGGTATTGAATTTGTTCGCAATGGGCGCGAGGAACAACCTATGTAGCGTGGAATCAAACTTGAACGGAGCGCCTATCATGAACGATTTATTCTTTGTCGCAAGGCTCGTACAGGCTCTTCTCGCGGTGACCATCGTGTCCGCCATCGTAGCGGCGATTCAATTCTCAATGGTGAACTTTTAAGGACTTGCAGATGTTCCGCACACCAGAAGATCTCGCCGCGGCTGATCAAGTTTCGCCAACTCTCGAACGCGGCGGTAGAAGGCAGGCAGGTTCCCGCCTGCTGCCTTCAACTCCCGCTCGAAGCCCGGCACGCAGGCGTAATACGTGGCGATCGATGCCAGGTGGGCGTTGTTGACGTCGTGCGCGAACCAGGCGTCGAACGGACCATGACCGCCCCATTGCGTTCGCAGGGCTACATAGGATTCGCGCAAGGCTTCGAGTGCCTCGCGCTTGCGCTCCCGCATCAGCGGCGTCGGCAGCCCGGAGGCATACAGCAGGCGCAGCTGCGAGCGCGTATTGTTGATCAGCGCGATCACTTCCAAGTAGCGTTCGTGCTCCAACACGTGATCCGCTAGATCCTGTTCGCGGCCCAGTTGCGTAAGCCAGCGCCGCACGCCCTCCTCCTCGACCGTCGTCGCCAGAGCCTCGTTGAACGCTGCGTCGTTGCGCACGTACAGCAGCTGATGGGTCAGCTCGTGGAAAATGATGGATGCCAGTTCCACGTCGTCCCAGCTCACCATGGTGCTCAATATGGGGTCGTCGAAATGCCCCAGTGTGGAATACGCCGCGACGCCGCCGACCGCCACGTCGAATCCTTGCGCTCGCAAGCCAGCGGCGAAGCGCCGCGCTCTGCCCTCGACGAAGTAGCCTCGATAGGCGACGCAGCCGACGATGGGGAAACACCACTTCTTGGGGTCGACGGAAAATTCCGGCGCCGCGACCACGTTCCACACCACGTACGGACGCCCGATATCCGCATACTTGCGGTAGCTGCCATTGTCCGGGAGTCCCAGCTCGCGGCTGGCGAAATTGCGTATGGCCGTGACTGACTTGAGTTGCGCGCGCAGCTTAGGAGGTGTCGAGGGCATCTCGATCACGCGCTCGATCGGTTGCCGTTTGGACATCACCGCGAACTGCCCTTGAGCGCTTTGCAGCAGGTAGCAGCCGCCGCTCAACGAAGCGATCAGTGCAATCGCCAGCGCCGCGCGGATTGGGACCGCGATGCTGTTAATATTCACGCATGCAAGTGTATCTGGTTGGCGGCGCCGTCCGGGACGCGCTGCTCGGTTTGCCCGTGAAGGAACGAGACTGGGTGGTCGTCGGCGGCACCCGAGACGAATTGTTGAGCATGAACTACCGGGAAGTGGGCCGCGACTTCCCCGTGTTCCTGCATCCCGACTCGCGCGAGGAATATGCGCTGGCGCGCCGCGAGAGGAAAACCGGGCCTGGATACCGCGGCTTTGCGGTCGAGTTCGGACCCGAAGTTACCCTCGAGGAGGATCTCGCGCGCCGCGACCTGACCATCAATGCCATTGCGCAAGCCGGTGACGGGTCCTTCGTCGATCCGCACGGCGGGCAGCGCGATTTGCAGGCACGCGTACTGCGGCACGTCTCGCCGGCGTTCGTCGAAGATCCGGTGCGCGTACTCAGGCTCGCGCGCTTCGCCGCCCGCTTCGCGCCGCTGGGATTTCAGGTCGCTGCCGAAACCATGGCGCTGATGCGCCGCATGGTCGAGCAAGGGGAGGTCGACGCCTTGGTGGCGGAACGTGTCTGGCAGGAAACCGAAAAGGCCCTGCGCGAAGCCGGCGCCAGCGTGTTCTTCCAGGTGCTGCGCGACTGCGGCGCCCTGAAAGTCGTGTTTCCGGAGATCAACGCCCTGTTCGGCGTGCCGCAGCCGGAAAAGTGGCATCCTGAAATCGATACCGGCGTGCACACTTTGATGGTGCTGGACCAAGCGGTGCTGCTGACCGCGGACGCGAAAGTCCGCTTTGCGGCCCTGGTACACGATCTCGGCAAGGCCGCCACGCCGCATGCGGAATGGCCCGGCCACAAAGGACATGAGGAGCGCAGCGTGACGCTCATCGAATCGCTGTGCGATCGCTTGAAGCTGTCGAGCGAATACCGCGAACTCAGCATCATCGTGGCGCGTTATCACGGCAACGTGCATCGTGCCTTTGAACTGCGGCCCAACACGATTTTGGGAATCCTGGAAAAGACCGACGCGTTCCGCCGGCCGGCGCGATTTGCGCAGGCGCTCCTGGCTTGCGAGGCGGATTCGCGCGGCCGTTTAGGGCTCGAAAACACTCCCTATCCGCAGCGGCCATATCTGCAGGCCGCGCGCGATGCGGCCGCGACGATCAAACCCACGCCGGAGGACATCGCGGATCAGGTGGGACCGCTGATTGCGGAGCGCATACACCAGCGCCGTCTGAAGGCCATCAGCGAGTTACTGTCCCGCGTCCAGCCACGCCAGGATGTTTGACACCGTATCGCGGTAGAAGCGTTCGTACAATCCGCGCGACACATAGCCGATGTGGGGCGTTGCGAGCAGGTTGTCGATGTTCCGACAGGGATGGTTGGCGGGCAGGGGTTCCGCATCGTAGACGTCGATGGCCGCGCCGGCGATCCGGCCTGCTTGCAGCGCCGCGATGAGCGCCGATTCGACCACGATGGGCCCGCGCGAGGTATTCACCAAGCGCGCGGTGGGCTTCATCAGCGACAATTCCCCGGCGCCGATGAGTCCGCGCGAGCGCTCGCTCAATACCAGATGCAGCGAGACGACGTCCGATCGCCGCAGCAGTTCTTCTTTCGATACGAGCGCGGCACCGGCGGCGGCAGCTTTCTCGGCGGTCAGATTTTGGCTCCAGGCAACGACCTGCATGCCGAACGCCAAGCCTATCTTGGCCACCTTGGAACCCAAGTTTCCGAGACCAATGATCCCCAGCGTCTTGCCCGACAGGTCATCGCCGATGGAGTGTTGCCAGCCGCCGCTGCGAACCGCGGCGGCTTCGGCGACGATGTGGCGGGCGCTCGCCAGAATCAGCGCCCAGGTCAATTCAACCGTTGGGCTGCCGAAATAGCCGGTGTGCACCACCTCGATGCCGCGCGCGGCCGCGGCTGTTAGATCGATGGCCGCATTGCGCGGACCCGTGGAGGCAATCAGCTTCAGATTCGGCAATCTTTCAATCAGCGCAGCGCCAAGCGGTGTGCGTTCGCGCATCACGCAGACGATATCGTACGGATACAAACGCTTCGCCACCGCCTCCGCATCGGCCAAATGGTCGTTGAACACGTCAACTTGGGCGCGAGCGGTGACTTTGGACCAGTCGGCCATCTTGAGTGCCACGCCCTGGTAGTCGTCCAGTACCGCAATTTTCGGCTGCATCTAGATCTCCCGAAGCTCAATACTTGAAGCCAACGCAAAACTTGAAGCCGACGCAATGCTCAAAGCGAATGCCGCAAGTCCAACAGCGCGAACCCCGACAGCGGCATGTCGAGACCCCGCAGCCACGCCATGGCCTTGAAGCGTTCGCCCATTTCGCCAGGCAACATCAGCTGCCGCGCTTGGTTGGCAAGCCGCGCAAATAGATTCTCGTCGCTTCCCGCGGCAAGCCGCATCTCCTGATCGATATGCAAGCCTGCCAGAAAATGCGCCTGTGTCGTAAATCCGGCGAGCTCAAAACCGGCCTCCCGGGACGCCTCGGCCACGCGGGTAAAGTCCACCCAGGCGGTGATGTCCTGCAGCCCGATGTTGGCGAAAGGATCGCTGCTCCGGCGATGCCGAAAGTGGCACACCAAGGTGCCCTCATGGCGCTCCGCCAAATAGTACTGTGCTCGCGGCAGGCCGTAGTCGAACCACAAAACCGCGCCACGGCGCAACGACTGGGTTACCGCACGGGTCCACGCCCCGAGGCGCGCGCAGTATTCGGATACATAGCCACCATCCCAACCGCCGCCGTCGTCCCTACCGCCGCTTGCCGTGTAGAGCTCATGACATATTTTCGTCATCGCCGCGTCCGCGGGACGCACGGCCCACGCGAATTCTGTTTCCAGGATCGCGACACCCATCTCCTCCACGCCGTCCGTGTGCCAACGAAAGCGCGCCACCGGCAGCGCGTCCAGCACTTCGTTCGCGAGAATGAGACCGTCGAAGGGCTCCTCGAGCGGCCGATCGAGCCAATGCACGCGATCAAGCAAATGGGGCAGCCGCTTTTCGAGATACTCGTGCTGCCGCCGGCGAAGATCCGCGCTGACCTCGAGAATCCAATAACGCTCGGGCAACTGAGCTTGCGTCTCGAGGCGCGCAAGGACGTCCGCCGCCAGGCGGCCGCTGCCGGCGCCTATTTCCAAAACGGATCCGGTGCCCAGGCTCCCCAGAACCTCTGCGCATTGCAGGGCCACGCACGCGCCGAATAGCGGCGAGATTTCCGGCGCCGTCGTGAAGTCGCCGTCGCGGCCTAGTTTTTGAGCACCGCCGCTGTAGTAGCCCAAACCCGGCGCATACAGCGCGAGATCCATGTAGCGCTCGAAGCTCAGCCAGCCTCCCGCGGCATTGATTTGGCTCGCCAGGTGATCGCGCACGCGTGCGCTATGCTCGGCAGCGGCGTCGGTGGGCATCATCTCGCGCTGCCGTGGCGCTTCGCGCCGCCGCGGGTCTTCGCGCCGCCGCGGGTCTTCGCGCCGCCGCGGCGCTTGCGGTATCGTTGCGGCGCATGGTCGTCATGAATGACAATTTCGCGCTGCGCGATCAAGTGGTATTGATCACCGGCGGCGCACGCCGCGTGGGCGCGGAGATCGCGCGCACGCTGCATGCGGCGGGCGCCAATATCCTGGTTCATTATCGCTCGTCGGCGGCGGCGGCCATCGCCTTGGCGGACGAATTCAACCGGATGCGCGCGCACTCCGCCGCCATCTTTGCGGCGCATCTCCTGGACGCCGACGCGCCGGATAAATTGATCGCGGCGACGCTGCTCGAATTTGGGCGTTTGGATATTTTGATCAACAACGCGTCGAGCTTCTACCCAACGCCGGTCGGCCAGATCACCTTGCCGCAGTGGGACGATCTTGTAGGCAGCAACCTGAAGGCCCCGCTGTTCCTGTCGCAGGCGGCCGCACCGAGTCTCCGGGCGCAACGCGGGCTCATCATCAATATGATCGATATTCATGCCCTGCGGCCCTTGAAGGCGCATCCGGTTTACAGCGCGGCGAAGGCAGGGCTTGCCATGCTGACTCGTTCACTGGCGCGCGAGTTGGGGCCGGAAATTCGCGTCAACGGCATTGCCCCGGGACCGGTGCTCTGGCCGGACGGCGAGATGGACGACGAACTGAAACGCGAAATCATCGCCAAGACGGCGCTCAAGCGCCACGGCACGCCGCAGGACATCGCCCGCACGGCGCTGTTCCTGGCCAAGGACGCACCGTACATCACGGGCCAAATCATCGCGGTTGACGGCGGCCGCGGCATTTAGGGTCAGGATTTCGCGGCCGCGCTTCGGGCGCGCCACGATTCCAAATCCGAAAGTGTCCGCTCCAACATGACGCCGACGTCGTGCGAGCTGCGAATGGCGCCGGGCTTGCTCAGAGAGATTCGCACCCAGCTCACGCCGAATTCTTCCAGAATGAGCATGGCGACGTGCTCAGCCAGCGTTTCCACCAAATGAAAGCTGGACTCGTCGACAAAGGCCAGCACGCGTTTTGCAACCCGCTTGTAGTTCAGGGTGTCGTCGATGGAATCGGACAGCGCGGCTTTGCGAATGTCCGCGCTGAACTCGATGTCCATGACGACCGTCTGCTTGACCTGCCTCTCCCAGTCGAAAATGCCGACGATGGTCTCGGTCTTCAGCGCGTGAATGAATATTTTGTCCATCGAACGATTCAATCCCCTATGACTCAATCCCTACGGCCCCGAGTTCCCAGTTGGCTCGCGCGCTCAAGCCAAATCCTGCGCGCATGCCTGCGGCCAGCCTCAGGCAGCCGGCCAGTGCGATCATGGCGCCATTGTCCGTGCAAAATTCGGTGCGCGGGAAATAGAGCTCCGCGTTCGACTCCCGCACAACCGCTGCGAGCCGTTCGCGTAAGCGGCGATTCGCGCCCACGCCGCCGGCGACAACCAGGCGCTGATGGCCTGTCTGCTGGAGCGCGCGCCGGCATTTTTCAGCCAGCGTCTCGACCACGGCCTCCTCGAAGCCGCGCGCCACATCGGCACGGACCCCCTGTCCCAAATCGCGGCCGCGCAAGGCTACAAGGGCCGCGGTCTTCAGGCCACTGAAACTGAAATCCAGTCCAGGCCGGTCCAGCATGGGTCTCGGGAAGGTGAATTCACCGCTGCGGCCACTTTCCGCGAGCGAGGCCAGCGCGGCGCCTCCCGGATAGGGCAGCCCGAGCAATTTGGCGGTCTTGTCGAAGGCCTCCCCCGCGGCATCGTCCAGGGTCTCGCCGATTATTCGGTAGCGGCCGAGCGCCGCCACATCCACCAACTGGGTGTGGCCGCCGGAGACCAGCAAGGCGAGGAAAGGGAAGGCCGGCGGCTTGGGCTCCAGCAGGGGCGCCAGGAGGTGGCCCTCCAAATGGTGAATACCCAGGGCCGGCCTGCCCCACGCCTTCCCCAAGGCGGTGGCAAACCCCTCGCCGACGAGCAAAGCGCCTATGAGTCCGGGTCCCGCGGTATAGGCGATACCATCAATTGAGGTTCTATCCGACCGGGCCTCCGCCAGGGCCTCTCTGACCAGGGGCAATAGGCGGCGGACATGGTCCCGCGAGGCGAGCTCCGGCACCACCCCCCCGTAGGCCTGGTGCATCGCCACCTGGCTGTGAAGCCGATGCGACAAAAGGCCGCGCACGTCGTCATAGACCGCGACGGCCGTCTCGTCGCACGAACTCTCGATGCCTAAAACACGCATATTTTTGCCTTTTCCGGGGGCGCACTTTAGAATGCGCCCCCCTGTCGCTTCTTAAGCGGCTGTGCCACCAATTTGAGGTTTGAATGCCTAGCGTTCGCGTTCGTGAGAATGAATATTTTGATGCCGCCCTGCGTCGCTTCAAGCGTGCCTGTGAAAAGGCGGGCGTCCTCACCGAGCTGCGGCGCCGTGAATTCTACGAGAAGCCGACCCAGGAACGTAAGCGAAAAAAGGCCGCCGCCGTGAAACGGCACTTGAAGCGCCTCTCGCGTGAGAACATGCGCGGCACCGGACAGCAACCCGCCAGCCCGCCGCCGGCTGCTCCGTCGCGGCCTTCCTACTAAGGAATCGGTCGCGGTTTGGGCACTCTCAAAGAGCGAATTACCGACGATATGAAGGCGGCGATGCGCTCCGGCGAAAAGGAGCGGCTTGGCGTGATTCGCATGATCACCTCCGCCATCAAGCAGCGTGAAGTCGAC
>Ga0210400_10001042_pt1 | contig 28474 bp, 27 predicted proteins | sample IncBWH26MmetaG_FD_155456 | JGI IMG/M metagenome (GOLD analysis project Ga0210400, IMG submission 155456) | Forest soil microbial communities from Barre Woods Harvard Forest LTER site, Petersham, Massachusetts, United States - Inc-BW-H-26-M | ecosystem: Environmental > Terrestrial > Soil >... | reverse complement strand
CGGTCGTGACGCAGCCGTTGGTTCCGCCGGTCACCGCGATGCCGCCCGAGGAGGCGCTGAAGCAGACGTTGACGCCCGCAATGAGGTTGTTGTTGTCGTTCTTGGCGAGTGCCGTGATGGTTGCGCTGGCCGATCCGTCCGCCGGAATCGTGGCCGTGCTGGTGGTGACGACCAGGTCCGCGGCCGTGACGGTCGTGCCGCCCGGGGCACTGCTGCCGGAGCCGCCGGAGCTGCTCGAGCCGCCACCTGGTTTCACGAACGCCGCATTGTCACTGCCACCGCATGCGGCAAGGGTTGCCGTCAGCATCAGCAGCGCCAGAGTCGACCAGAATTTACACATGTCTCACCTGAAAATTCGTTGCGATATAGACCAAATGACTCATGCAGCCCGTCAGAAGACGTTGACACCTTCGTGGAGGATCTTCGGCGTCACGAAAATCAGCAGCTCGTCCTTGTCGTTGGTCTTGGTGGTCGTCTTGAACAGATTTCCGAGGATCGGCACATCTCCCAGGTAGGGCACCTTGGTTTCGTCCACCCGGTGCGTGGTCTGGAGGATGCCGCCGAGGACCACGGTCTGGCCGTCGCTGACCAGCACCTGGGTGATGATTTCCTGGGTGTCGATACTGGGCACGTTCACGCCGCCGGACGCCACGACCACCTGGCCGACGGTGTCCTTCTTGACATCCAGGTCCAGGATGATGCGATTGTCGGGCGTGATCTGCGGCGTCACTTCCAGTGACAGCACCGCATCCTTGAACGAAATCGACGTCGCGCCGCTGGAGGCGGATTCCTGATACGGGATCTCGGTGCCCTGCAGGATCTTGGCCTGCTTCTGGTTGGCCGTGATCACGCTGGGCGTGGAGATGATATCGGCGCGCGTTTCGGTCTGCGCCGCCGACAGTTCCAGGTCCAGCAGGTAGTCGGAGCCGAGGATGCCCAGGGCAATGCTGCCGGCGGGACTCGAGACCGGCAGGTTGACATTGTAGCGGGTGGGCGCGGCGCTTCCCGTCGGTATGGTGACCGGGAAGGTCGATCCGGTGCTTTGCAGGTTGGTAAGGGCCGAACCGATCATCGTGTCCGTACCCGCCGCCGAGCCGGAAGTCGTCACCAGCCCGTTGTTGCCGTTCTTGGTGATGCCGTTGAAGCCCAACACCGCACCCAGCTCGCGGGTGAAGTCGTTGTTGACGATGACCAGGCGCGCTTCGATCTTGACCTGGCGCACCGGGATGTCGAGGGTGGAGACCAGGCGGCGGATGTCCTCCAGCCGGTCGGAGGTATCCTGCAACAGCAGGGTATTGGTGCGCGCATCCACCGAGACATTGCCGCGCGGGGACAGCAGCGAGCGGCCCGTCGACTTGATCAGGGTGGCCATGTCCGCGGCCTTGGCATAGTTGACCTGCAGGTATTCCGAGCGCAGCGGCTCAAGCTCCTGCAGATCCTTGCGCGCGGCGAGTTCGGCTTTTTCGCGCGAGGCAATCTCTTCGGCCGGCGCCACGATGATGACGTTGCCGTCCTGGCGCTTGTCGAGGCCCTTGGTGCGCAGGACGATGTCCAGCGCCTGGTCCCAGGGCACATTCTGCAACCGCAGGGTGATGTTGCCGCGCACCGAGTCGCTGACCACGATGTTCTGGCCGCTCTGGTCGGCCAGCAGCTGCAGGATCGAGCGCACCTCGGCGTCCTGGAAGTTCAAGTCGATCTTCTCGCCGGTGTACTGGCGCTTTTCCTCCGCCGTCGCTTCGGCCTTGCGCTTCGGCTGGATCTCGATCACGTACTGATCATTGGCCTGGTAGGCCAGCTGCTCATAGTCGCCCTTGGCGCTGACGATGATGCGGGCATCCGCGCCGGAGCGGGTGGCATCGAAGCCGGTGACCGACGTGCCGTAATCGGTGGCATCGAAGCGGCGCGCCAGGCGCTTGGGCAGATCGGTGCCCACGAAATCAACCACCACCTGATCGCCGACCTGGCGCAGGTTGATCGGTGTATGCGGATCCGTCAGGCGCACGACCACCCGGCCGGCACCATCCACGCTGCGACGGAAATCGATGCCCTCGATGCTGCGCACGCCGACGGTGGTCGGGGCGGCGCCATCGCTGGCGGCGGGGGCCGCCGTGGCGGCGACCGCCGCCTGGCCAGCGACCTGGCCCAGGGTGATCACGATATTGTTGCCGTCGACCTTCACGGCATACGGCATCATCTTGTCCAGGTTCAGGACCAGGCGGCTGCGGTCCGCGGTCTGCGCGGCCAGAATCGTGTCGAGGCCACCGGAGCGCACATCGATGCGCCGTGACGTCAGCGCCAGGGTCGTGCCCGGCAGGTCCACCGAAATGCGCGCCGGATCATCGATGGTGAAGCTGGTCGGCGTCGGCGCCGGTCCCGACAGCTTCAGGGTCAGCTGCAGCTGCTGTCCGCTCATGGGCCGCACGTCGATGGCCTGCAGGCTGTTGCTGTCAGCTGCGCGGGCCGGCGACAGGAGTGTTGAACCAACGATGAGCACCGTCAGCAGCGTCGCCAGGGCGCTCTGAATCGGGTTCAACGGGTTGAGACGTATCATTTTTGAAAACTCCCTGCAGCCATTCAGCTATTCGTTCAACGCGATGCCCGCCGGGCGCTCGATGTAGCCGCCCAGGCCGTCGGGAATGATTTCCCGGACGTCGATCTTTGATGGGGTGATGGCGGTGATCTTGCCGTCGTTCTGGCCTATGTAGTTGCCAATCACGACCCGATGCACCAATCCATCCTTGGTCTGGACCAATCCATACATCTGCCCGCCCTGCCGTATCGAGCCGACCATCTTCATGGTGTCCAGCGAGTACTGTTCCAGGAACTCCCGGTTGCGATGGGCGTCCGGACGCAGGTTCGGATTGCCGGCATTGGGCGAGGTCGGCATGAACGGCGAGCGCTTGTCCATGTCGGCGTAGGTGTACGCCGGATACGGCTTGACCTCGGGCAGCGGCTCGACCCGGCCGCCGGCTTCCTTGTTGGTGTCCGCGATGAAGGACTGCAGGTCATCGTCCCCGCTGGAGCAGCCCGCGAGACCCGCCGCGGCAGCCGCCAGCAGGGTCAACATCAGCGCGGCCGGTCGGCCGAAAGCAACGTTACGGGCGCTCATTTGTGGACACCCTTGTTCTTGCCGGTATCCGCGGCGGAAAGTTCGTCCTCGTCCAGATAGCGGTAGGTCTTCGCCGTCACATCGAGGGTGAGATTGTCGTAGCCGCTCTTGCCATCGGGTTTGATCTCGATGTCATGCAGCGTGACGATGCGCGGCAGGGCCGCGATGCCGCTGACGAACTGGCCGAACTGGTGATAACTGCCGCTGAAGCGGATGCGGATCGGCAGCTCGGCGTAGAAGTCCTTCTTCAGCTCGGCACCCGGCTGGAACAGCTTCTGCGACAGGCCCGCCGCAAGTCCCGTCTGCGAGATGTCCACCACCAGGTTGGGCACTTCGGTGCGACCGGGCAGCTGGCGCAGCAGGGCGCCGAAGGAGCGCTCGATGTCGGCGAGCTGCTGCTTGTAGACGCTCAGGTTCACGGCCTGCGCATGCTTGGTACGGAATTCCTGGCGCAGCTTCTGCTCTTCCTGCTGGTACTGACTCAGCACCGGGCTCTCGTTCTCCCAGACGAAGACGTAACCCAGAATGAAGGACAGCACCACCAGCCAGATCACCACCGCGCCGATGCGGATGGGCAGCGGCCAGCGCCCGGGCTCGCGCGGGTCAAGTGCCTGAAGTTCCTCTCTGAGGTTCATGGCGCACTCCCCCTGCGCGCAGTTCTCCTGGGCGCGCCGGGCGCAGCGGGGGCGGCGGCTGCATCGCCGGCGTTGGCGACCTCCTCGGCAAACACCGTGAAGCTCGACCCGCCGGTATTGCCGTCAGCGGCCACCACCTGCAGCTCGGGATTCTTCAGATATTCGGAGGAGTCGATATTGCGCATGAACGCCGAAACGCGGGTGGCGGACTGCGCCACGCCGTCGAACTTGAATTTCTGGTCGGTCTGCTTGACGCCGGTGAGATAGGTGCCGTCGGGCAGGGTCTTCACGATCTCATCGAATACATGGACGATTTCCGGACGCGAGCGCTGCAGCTTCTCGATGATGTCCATGCGCGCGATGAAGTTCTGCTTGGAGGTTTCCAGGCTGTTGATCTCCTCGATCTGCTTGTCGAGGCTCTTGATCTCGGTGCGCAACCGGTCGTTGCGGCGCTGCTGCCCGTCGATCATCGAGTTGAACATCAGGTAGCCGAGCAACGCCAGCAGCCCGGCCATCAAGGTGGCGCCGCCCAGGGCGATCAGAAACTGGACCTGGCGTTCTTTGCGCTGCTCGTCGCGCCAGGGGAGGAGGTTTATGCGTGGCATGTCAGTCGAAACTCCTCAGAGCAAGACCACAGGCCGTCAGCAGCGCGGTGGCATCACGGGCCACCGCCTGGGCCTTGGCACGCGAGGACAATTTCATCTGCCCCAGCGGATCGCCCTTCTCGGCCGAAATTCCCACGCGGCTGGAGATCACATCGCCGACGCCGGAGATATTGGCGCAGCCGCCGCATACCAGAATCTTCTCCGGCTGCTCGCGACCGGAGCCGGAGGCCAGGTAGAACTGCAGCGAGCGGCTGACCTGCTGGGTCATGTCATCGATGAACAGGTCCAGCACTTCGGACTGGTAGTTGCCGGGCAGGCCGCCTTCTTTCTTGGCACGCCCCGCCTCTTCCATCGACAGGCCGTAGGTGCGCATGATTTCCTCGGTGAGCTGCTGCCCGCCGAAGGCGAAATCCCGCGTGTACACGACCTTCAGATTGCGCAGCACGCTGAAAGTGGTGCTGGTGGCGCCAAAGTCGACCACCGCGATGGAACGATCGATGCCGCCGTCGGGCATCTGATGCGTCATGAGCTTGCAGGCGTTCTCGAGCGCGAAGGCCTCCACGTCGACGATCTTGGCGGTGAGGCCGGCGGCATGGATCGCCGCCTGACGCTGTTCGACGTTCTCGGTGCGGGTCGCAACCAGCAGCACGTCATTGTTTTCGGCCTCCTTCTCGGAGGGTCCGAGGACCTCGAAGTCGTAGCTGACCTCGTCCATCGGGAAGGGGATGTACTGGTCCGCCTGCATCTCCACCTGGGCCTCCAGGTCGCTGTTGCGCAGGTGACGGGGCATCTGGATGACCTTGGTGATCGCGGCATCGCCATTGATGGCGATGGCCACCTCGCGGCTGCGGGTGCCCGAGCGCTTGATGCAGCGCTTCACGGCCTCGCCAACGGCCTCGGCGTCGACGATGGTCTGCTCATTTACGGCATTCTGAGGCGTGGGCTCGGCCGCATAGGCTTCGACCCGATACTGGCCGCCCGACATCGACAGCTCGATCAATTTGATCGATGACGTCGTTATGTCAAGACCGACGAGCGGGCGATACTTACCCTGGAGGAGGAACATTTTGTTTCCTTATCAGTAAGTTACAGCCGAAAGCGCCCGAGGAGGATAATTTCGTAGGCCACTATATAACAGTGAAAAGTTAAATAGAACGTGAGAACGCTCACGTACCGCCCCGGACCGGAGGGTACCGGCATCGCGGGGCCGGTAAATGCCGCCGGCGTCACACTTGCACGATTCTGTCGTGCCCAATATTCGGGTTTGGGTATGGTCCAATCAGTTCCTGGGGAGACAAGGCTTGCCGGGAGGACCTGATGGGAGCGGGAAGCGGAAGACTGCGGCTGGACCGATCCGTACCGGGCGTGGCCCATGGCGACGGGATCGTTTAACGTCTGAAGCCGGCAGCCCCGCTGTCCTAGGCGCCCACGCCCTTAGACCGGAAGCTTTGCGTCCCCACCTTTCGGTGAGTTTGCCCTGTAAGTCGGCCGCTACTATGCATAGCAGTTGAAACCTAATCAAGCGGATACAGTCACGTTCTGTGAAACGAAAGTACCTCTCGATACTGATAGCGGCCGCCGGCAGTGTGATTCTCATCACACTTCTGGGCGCCATCGGCCTGGCCGGTTGTTATGTCTACCTGGAACCCTCCCTGCCGTCGGTCGAGACCATGCGCAATGTGGAAATGCAGGTACCGCTGCGCGTGTATACCCGCGATGGCGACCTGATCGCGCAGATCGGGGAGCAGCGCCGCATACCGGTGACCTGGGAGCAGATCCCCGAGCTCGTCAAGCATGCCTTCCTCGCCGCCGAGGACGACCGGTTCTTCCAGCACCATGGAATCGACTACCAGGGCGTGCTGCGCGCCGTGCTGGTCGACATCATTTCCGGGGACCGCGCCCAGGGCGCCAGCACCATCACCCAGCAGGCCGCGCGGCAACTGTATCTGACGTTGGACAAGACCTGGCGTCGCAAGCTCGCGGAAGCCTTCCTCACCTATCGCATGGAGCATGAGTTCAGCAAGCAGGAGATCTTTGCGCTGTATCTGAATGTCGTGTTCTTCGGCGAGCGCGCCTACGGCGTGGCGGCAGCCGCCGAAACCTTCTACGGCAAGCCGCTCGATCAGCTCAGCGTCGCGCAGGCCGCGACCCTCGCGGGCATTGTGCAGCTGCCTTCGCGCTACAACCCCATCGTCAATCCTCAGTTTGCGAAGGCGCGCCGCACCTATGTCCTGCGGCGCATGAAGGAACTGGGCTACATCGATCCGCAGACCGCCGCGGACGCCAATGCCGAACCGGTCGAAGCCCGCACCCATGCGCCGCTGTACGATGTCGACGCGCAGTACGTCGCCGAGATGGCACGCCAGGAAGTGCGCAAACGCTTCGGGCCGAAGGCGGAGACGGCCGGCTTCAGGGTGTACACCACCATCGATGCGCGGCTGCAGACGGCCGCCAATCGCTCCGTGCGCTTGGGCCTCATCGAGTATGACCGCCGCTATGGCTGGCGCGGCGCCACCGCCCATGTGGACGTGAACGCGGGCGCGGATGCCTCGGACCTGGATGACCTGCTGGACGAATATCCGCCGGTCGGGCCGCTGCTGCCGGCGGTCGTCACCCAGGTCGCGGACCAGTCCGCCCGGGTGTATGCCAAGGACGTAGGCTTCCAGCAGATCAACTGGGACGGGCTGGCCTGGGCGCGCAAGCAGCTGGACAACGAGCGCACCGGACCTGCGCCCAAGAGCGCCGGTGAAATTCTGGCGCGGGGCGATATCATCTACATCTATACCGACGGCAAGCATGGCGCGCAGCTGGTGCAGATCCCCGAGGCGCAGGCGGCACTGGTGTCGCTCGATCCCACCGATGGCAGCGTCGCGGCGCTGGTGGGCGGCTTTGACTACTTCACCAACAAGTACAACCGCGCGGTGCAGGCGAAGCGCCAGCCGGGCTCCTCGTTCAAACCTTTCCTGTACTCCTCGGCGCTGGAGAACGGTTTCACGGCCGCCTCGGTACTGCCGGACGCGCCGATCGTGATTGAAGGCAGCGGCATGGAGACCGCCTGGCGACCCAAGAACTCCCATGGCAATTTCAATGGGCCGACCCGCCTGCGGGAAGCGCTCGCGCAATCACTCAACCTGGTGTCGATCCGTCTGCTGCGGCAGATCGGCGTGGATTACGCCATCAACTATGTGACCCGCTTCGGCTTCGAGAAGGATTCGCTGCCCAATAATTTCACCCTTGCCTTGGGCACCATGCAGATTGCGCCGATTGATCTGGCCGGCGCCTATGCCACCTTTGCCAACGGCGGATTTCGGGTGACGCCCTACTACATCGACCGCATCGAGGATCTTTCCGGAAAGGTCCTGTGGCAGGCCAATGCGCCGATCGCCTGTCTGCAGTGCGAGCAGACCGCGGAGCTGAGCACGACGCCGGTGCGGGACGCCTCCGCTGCGACGCTGACTGCGGCGGACGCCATCCGCGGCGGGGCCGGACCGCTCACACCCCAGCAGCTGGCGCCGCGGGTCATCAGTCCGCAGAACGATTACATCATCACCGACATGATGGCCGATGTGATCCGCTCGTCCCACGGCACCGGGCGCCGGGCGCAGGTCCTGGGACGCACGGATCTGGCCGGCAAGACCGGCACCACCGATGAGGCCCGGGATGCCTGGTTCAATGGCTTCAACTCCCGGCTGGTGACCACCGTCTGGGTGGGCTTTGACCAGGAGCGCTCGCTGGGCGAATCGGAAGAAGGGGCCCGTACGGCCCTGCCGATCTGGATCGGGTACATGCGCGAGGCGCTGAAGAATATGCCCCAGGAAAAACTGCCCATGCCCGACGGCCTGGTGCAGCTGCGGGTTTCTTCCGCCACCGGCACTTTGGTCAGCGCCGAAAATCCCGACGGCATGCTGGAGACCTTCATGGTCAATCACCTGCCGGGCAGCGCCACGCCGGCCAATGGCCAGCGCCCGAGCAGTGAACAGACGCCGACGGGTGGCGAATCGCTATTTTGAAGGTTTGATTTTCCGCACGCCGGGCCAGATGATTGGGGCATGTCAAAACGATTGAGCGTTCGGGCTGAACATCTGCGGCATGCGCTCGCGCAGGAAGCCGCACGCGTGATGGCCGAGCATGGCATCCGCGATTTCCTGGTCGCCAAGCGCAAGGCCGCGGAGCGCTTCGGCGTTACCGACGGTGCCGTGCTGCCCAAGAACACCGAAATCGAGATGGCCCTGGTGGAATATCAGCGGCTGTTCGGCGGCGACACCCATACCGAATCCCTGCACGCCCAGCGCGCCGCCGCGCTGCACGCCATGCGCCAGCTGTCCGGATTCGAGCCGCGGCTGGTCGGGTCCGTGTTGAGCGGCACGGCGACCCAGCACTCGGACATTCAGCTGCACCTGTTCGCGGAACGCCCCGAAGCGGTGACGATCTGGCTGCTGGATCAGGGGATCCGGCACGATGTGACGACCCGTCGGGTGAAGATGAATGCCGAACGGGTGCTGGAATATCCGGGTGTGCGCTTCGAGGTGGATGAGCAGGCCATTGAAGCCACGGTTTTCCCCACCGATGGCATCCGTCAGGCGCCGGTGAGCCCGGTGGACGGCAGGCCGATGCGGCGCGCCGATGTGGCTGACCTTGAGGCGCTGCTCGGCGCGGACTGATCAGCCTTTGCGGGTGCCGATGGCGGCGTAGTCGCGCCGCGGGGAGCCGGTGTACAGCTGGCGCGGCCGACCGATGCGCATGTTCGGGTCGGCGATCATTTCCTGCCAGTGCGCGACCCAGCCCACGGTGCGCGCGATCGCGAACATGACCGTGAACATGGAGCGCGGAATCCCCAGCGCGCTGTAGATCATGCCCGAATAGAAATCGACATTCGGGTAGAGCTTGCGCGATACGAAATACTCATCCTTCAGGGCCACCTCTTCCAGGCGCAGCGCCAGCTCGAACAGGGGATTGTCGGGGCTGCCGAGCTTGGCCAGCACCTTGTGGCACATCTCGCGGATGATCTTGGCGCGCGGATCGAAGTTCTTGTAGACCCGGTGGCCGAAGCCCATGAGGCGGAAATGGCTGGATTTGTCCTTGGCCATTGCCAGGTACTTGGGAATATTGTCCACCGTGCCGATCTGTTCGAGCATGGCGAGCACTGCCTCGTTGGCGCCGCCATGGGCCGGACCCCACAGCGCCGAGACGCCGGCGGAAATCGCCGCGTAGGGATTGGCGCCGGTGCTGCCCGCCAGGCGCACGGTGGAGGTGCTGGCGTTCTGCTCATGATCCGCGTGCAGCACGAACAGCAGATCCAGCGCCTGCGCCGAAACCGGGTCCACATCGTACGGCTCGCAGGGCACGGCAAACATCATGTGCAGCAGGTTGCTGGTGTAGTCCAGATCATTGCGCGGGTAGATGAAGGGCTGCCCCACGGAGTGCTTGTGGGCGGCCGCCGCGATGGTCGGGATCTTGGCGACAATGCGATGCGCGAAGATCTCCCGGTGCCGCGGATTATGAATGTCCATCGTGTCGTGATAGAAGGCCGACAGCGATGCCACGACCGCCGACACCATGGCCATCGGATGCGCGTTGTGGTGGAAGCCATTGAAGAAGCGCAGCAAGGTCTCGTTGATCATCGTGTGATGACGGATGCTGAGCGTGAACTCATCCAGCTGGCCCTTGCTCGGCAGCTCCCCGTACAGCAGCAGGTAGCTCACTTCCGTGAAGCTGCTCATGGCCGCCAGCTGCTCGACCGGGTAGCCACGATGCAGCAGCACGCCGGCATCCCCATCGATGTAGGTAATCTTGCTTTCGCAGGCCGCGGTCAGGCCATAGCCCGGATCGTAGGTGAAGGCGCCGAATTCCTTGTTCAGCAGGGCCACGTCGACGACGCTCGGGCCAACGGTTCCCGGACGTACGGTCAGTTCCACCGTTTTGCCACTGGCGCGGTCGATGAGCTCGAGCTTGCCTTCTTTCATGTTGTTGCAGCTTCCTGGAATGCCGGCACGGGGAATGCGCGCAAGCGCAGCTTCAGCGTTACATGGTCCGCTGGCGGAATCAAGGCAGTGGGAATTAAATTCCGAACAGGTACGCGCCGCCCTGCCCTGAGCAGGGCGGCAAGGGGGGGATCAGCGAACGTCAGACCGGTCGGCGCTGCGCGCTTTAGCGTGCGGCGGCGGGCGCGGCGTACTTCTTGCGGAACTTGTCCACGCGACCGGCGGTGTCGACGATCTTCTGCTTACCCGTATAGAACGGATGGCAGGCCGAGCACACTTCCACCTGCAGGTCATGGCCCAGCGTCGAACCGGTCTTGAAGGTGTTGCCACAAGAACAGGCGACGTTGATCTCTTTGTACTCGGGATGAGCGGCTTCTTTCATAATTGACTCCCGGGTTGAGCGGGCACAGGCAAAAGGGCGCGCGAGTTTAGCGGCGAATCGATCCATCCTCAAGACCCCCGAGGGGCTTTTCGGCCCTTCCGTTGCCCGGGCGCTACGGATGGCCCTGCGCTGCACTGAACAAAGTTCTTCTGGTGCAGTGCGGATCGATTCCTTATCCACAGAACCTGTGGATAATTCTGTGGACTATCAGTCCCGCAGACCCTCGTTATTCGGGCCAGATTGCACTTTTGTGTCCTTGGTTAAGAAATGTACACCTAGTTTCAGCCTTACAATTCAACAAGTTGCGGAGATGATATCGAGCAGATTGAGTGATATTGCACGTAATCTGCTCATTTACCGAAGTGCCCCGTCACCCCTGTGTATAACGACCCCACCGGCTCTGCAGCGCCGGGCGAATCCGGCAGGAACTCCAGCAGCAGGTCATTCAGGAATCGCAGGCCGGTTGGGGTGGGGGCCCACTGCCCCTGAACCCCCCGCAGCAGCCCGCGGCCTTGCTGAACCAACAAAGTGGGGGCCACCTGCTCGAACCTCAACCCCGTGCGGGCCTCGAACCCGGCCACCGCGAATCCTTCGGTCAGGCGCAGCGCGTTCATCATGAACTCGAAGGGCAGGTCGGCCGCCGGAACCGTCCGGACGGCCAGCGCGGTTCCGGCCTGGTAGCGCCGCGGGTCCCGGGTGTGGGTGGTGCGCACGATGACCGCGGCCGCCGCATCCGTGATTTTGCCGTGCGCACCGGCCCCGACCCCCAGATAGTCCCCGAAGGCCCAATAGTTGAGGTTGTGGCGGCATCGCCGGCCGGCATGGGCGTAGGCCGAGACTTCATAGTGCCCAAGGCCGGCAGCCGCGAGTTCTGCGGCGCAGGCCGCCAGCATCAGCTCCACGCTGTCTTCCGTGGGCAGCGGCGGCGGCCGGGCGCCGAAGACCGTGCCGGGTTCCATGGTCAGGTGGTAGTGGGAAATATGGGCCGGTGCGAGGGCCAAAGCCTGTCGCAGGTCGGAGCAGGCGCCGGCCACGTCCTGCTCCGGCAGGCCGTACATCAGGTCGAGGTTGAAGTTGCTGAGGCCCGCGGCATGTAGCTCCTCGGCGCCGCGGGCCGTATCGGCCACCGAATGAATTCGCCCCAGCACCTGCAGCTGCTTTGCGCCGAAACTCTGGGCGCCGAGGGACACCCGGTTCACGCCCACGGCCGCATATTCCGCGAAGCGTCCACGCTCGATGGTGCCGGGGTTGGCCTCCAGGGTGATCTCAACATCCGGCGCAAACCCGAACAGGGAGCGGGCTTCATCCAGCACCCGCCCGATCGCGGCCGGTGAAAACAGACTGGGCGTGCCCCCGCCCATGAAGACACTGGTCAGAGGCCGGCCCGACACGGCCGGGAAGGCCGCCTGCTCGCGCAGGTCGCGCGACAGGGCCGCGAGGTACGCGGCCTCCGGCAGCTCGCCGCTCAAGGCGTAGGAATTGAAATCGCAGTAGGGACATTTGCGCACGCACCAGGGAAAGTGCAGGTACAGCGCGAGCGGTGGCGTTTCGAGCTTCATGTGAGCGCGGCCAGCAGCGCATGCAGCGCCTGCCCGCGATGACTCAGCCGGTTCTTCTCGGAAGCGGGCAATTCGGCCGCCGAGATCGCCAGGCCTGCGGGTTGAAACACGGGGTCGTAACCGAAGCCACCCGCACCCCGTGCCGCGGTGAGGACGCGGCCCTCCCAGACCCCGGAGGCGACCAGGGGATCCGGATCGGCGGGATCGCGAACCAGGACCAGCACACAGCGAAAGCGGGCCGTGCGCCGTGCCTCCGGCACGCCCGCCAGTTCACTCAGCAGCAGTCGGACGTTGTCGGCGGCGCTGGCCAGCTCACCGGCGTAGCGCGCCGAGCGGACCCCCGGCCGGCCCTGCAGCGCATCGACCTCCAGACCCGAATCATCGGCGAGCGCCGGTAAGCCGGCCGCGGCTGCGGCATGCCGCGCCTTGAGCAGCGCGTTGTCGAGAAAGGTGCTGCCGGTTTCCTCGGCTGGGGCGATCCCGAAGTGGGTCTGCGGGATGATTTCGATGTCGCGTGCGGCCAGGAGCGCGGCAAACTCCCGGACCTTGCCGGCATTGCCGCTGGCGAGCACGGCCTTCACGCGCGTTAGCCCAGCGCCGCGATCGCCTGCGACTGCAGCACGAAGATTTTCGCCAGTCCCGCGATTGCCAGGTCCAGCAGAGCATCGAGTTCATGGCGGCGGAAGGCATGGCCTTCGGCGGTGCCCTGGATTTCCACGAACCCGCCGCCGCTGTTCATGACCACATTCATGTCGGTCTCGGCCTCGGAGTCTTCCGCGTAGTCCAGGTCCAGCACCGGCGCGCCCTTGCAGACCCCGACCGAAATCGCCGCGATCTGCCCGTGCAGCGGGCTGCGATTCAGGGCGCCGCGGTTTTGCAATGCGGCGCAGGCCTGCGCCAGCGCCACGAAGCTGCCGGTGATCGCGGCGGTGCGCGTGCCGCCGTCGGCCTGCAGCACATCGCAGTCCAGCGTCACCGTGCGTTCGCCGAGCGCCTTGAGGTCCACGATGGCACGCAGCGAGCGGCCGATCAGGCGCTGGATTTCCTGGGTGCGACCGCTTTGCTTGCCCCGCGCGGCCTCGCGGGCCTGCCGGGTATGGGTCGAGCGCGGCAGCATGCCGTACTCCGCGGTCACCCAGCCCTGGCCTTTGCCCCGCAGGAAGGGCGGGACCCCATCCTCCACACTGGCGGTGCACAGCACATGCGTGTCGCCGCACCGGATCAGCACCGAGCCCTCAGCGTGGCGGGAGAAGCCGCCCTCGAAGCTGATGTCCCGCAGCTGATCGGCCGCGCGCCCGCTGGGTCGGCCGGCACTCACTGGCTGCGCCAGCGCAGCACCGCGCCTGAGGTGTTATCGCTGGTGGGTCCGGCGGCGTTTACCGCCGTGCGGCACAGGGCGGCAAGCTGGTCGCGATAGGGGATACCGGCCATGGTCAGCGCGGTGGCGATTTCCGCATCGCGCAGGCACCCCCACACCCCATCGGTGCAGACAAACAGCACATCATCGCGCTGCAGGACCCGTCGCTGCCCGATGGTCATGTCCGGCAGGACCGGATCACCGCCCAGACAGCACTCCACGTAATTGCGCATGGGGTGATTGTGCGCCTGATCCGGGGTGATCAGCCCCTCGCGCAGCAGCAATTCGACATGACTGTGATCGCGGGTCCGCGCCGCGACCGCCCCTTGGCGCAGCAAGTAGATCCGGCTGTCCCCCACATGCACCCAATAGGCTGATCCCTGCTGCACCAGGCACACCGCACAAGTGGCACGGGGCCGCTGTTCCAGCGGCAAATGCATGCCGATGCGCACCACTTCCTCGTGCGCCCGGCCCAAGGTCAGGTGCAGAAACCCCAAGGGATCGAATAAGGGCTGCGGCGTATGCCAGAAGGCTTCCAGTAAGATCTTGAGCGTCACTTCGGCGGCGCGCGCGCCTTCGGCATGGCCGCCCATGCCATCGACCACCACCAGCAATACGGCATGCTCGGCGACGGCCACCGCGACCCGATCCTGGTTCTCTTCCCGGCCGCCGAGAAGCGTCAAATCAGCGTATTCAACCTGCAAGGAATTTTCTGTCTGTCTGGTACACTTTGGCGAATCTTATATCACGCGGATCGTTGGCGGCAGCAGACGCGATCGCGCGGCCTCCACAGGCGCCAAACCGGCTTAAGTCACCAGGATCACCATGATTGCCAGCATGACCGGCTTCGCGCGCCGCGAGACTTCCGGGCCCTGGGGTTCACTCATCTGCGAGCTGCGCAGCGTCAATCACCGGTTCCTGGAGTCGAGTCTGCGGTTGCCCGACGAACTGCGCAGCCTCGATCCGGAGATCCGCCAGCAATTCGGCCGCGGCCTGAAACGCGGCAAGGTCGATTGCACCATCACCTATCGGCGCATCGACACGGCCGCCCGGGCCCTGGACCTGGATCAGGAAGTCCTGGCGCAGCTGCTGGGGCGGGTCCGGGAAGTCACGGCCCTCGCCGGCGCCACCCCCGTGAGCCTCGATGCCCTGGAAGCCCTGCGCTGGCCCGGCGTCATCCGCGATACCGACACCGGCACCGAAGACCTGCTGGCCGCGGCACGCGCCCTCGCTGCCGCCACGGTGGATGACCTGGCGCTGGCTCGCGCCCGGGAGGGGGCGCGTCTGGGCGAACTCATCGCGCAACGCTGTGCGGGGCTGGTGACCCTGGTCGCACAGGTGCGGACCCGGCTACCCGAAGTGCGCATCCGCATCCGGGCGCGCCTGGATGAGCGCTTGGCCGAACTGAAGGCCGAAGTGGATCAGGAGCGCCTCGAGCAGGAGTTGGCGCTGCTGGTGCAAAGACTGGATGTCGATGAGGAACTGGATCGACTGGGCTCGCATGTGGAGGAAATCCGCCGCATCACCGCCGGCAGCGAACCGGCCGGTCGCCGCCTGGATTTCCTGATGCAGGAACTCAACCGCGAAGCCAACACCCTGTCGTCGAAGAGCCAGGATCTTGAGACCACACGCGCCGCCGTAGATATGAAGGTCCTCATCGAGCAGTTGCGCGAGCAGGTGCAAAATATCGAGTAGTGTCCAGGGGCGTCCACCCGCGTCCCTGACTGTTCGCGCAACCCCCTATATCCAAAGCACTTTCCTCACTTTCGTGTCCACAGCCGTCCATGGCTGTCCACCCACGTCTAGCCCAAATTTGTAGCTAGCTTTGTAGCTAGCTCGCACTTGCTTGTGGAGTCGCACTGGTGCAGATTTCTAGCTACAACGGGTCACCTAAGGGGGTGATTCATGGCTGGAAAATTGAACTCCTTGAGTGTCGAACGCGCCCATCGCAGTGGCGCTCGGGTCCTGCTCGGAGACGGTGATGGTCTGTACCTGCGCAAGCAGACTCGCGATGGTGCCTCCTGGACGCTGCGCTATCGATTCGGCGGGCGCGATAGGTGGATCACCCTTGGCAACTATCCCGACATGTCGTTGGCCGAGGCTCGTATCGAAGCGCGGCTGGCTCGCGTCCAGGTCGACAAGCAGCAGGACCCCATCGCACTGCGACGCGCCGTGCAGGCCGAGCAGCGTCAACGGATCTCGTTTGAGCAGTTGTGCGAGGACTGGTATCGCAGCGAAATCGTCGGGCGTGGGCTCAAGCATCCCGACGTCCCCCGTCGGTACCTCGACAAATACCTGTTGCCCAAGCTGCGCCGATTGACCGCCGCCGAAGTCACGCCGGCACACATCACCCGCCTATTGGATGACGTGAAGCATCGCGCACCGACCACTGCCAACGACCTGCTGCGCTTCGCGCGCCGCATCTTCTCATTCGGCGTACGCAGACAAGCCGTACCCATCAATCCGATCGCCGAGTTCTCGCCGCGACTGGATGCTGGAGGCCCGGAGAAGTCCCGAAGCCGGGCGCTGTCGCATGACGAGCTGATCAAGCTGTTCGAAAGCATTCGCGAAACAGAAAGTTTCGGCGGCGGTAATCTGCTCGCCGTCAAATTGCTGCTGGCGCTGTGCGTTCGCAAGAGCGAACTGCTCGGCGCGCGCTGGGCGGAGTTTGATCTCGAAGGTGGCCTCAGATCCGGTCCGGTCTGGCATCTGCCGGCCGCCCGCACCAAGACGGGTGAGGAATTGAATATTCCTCTGGTGCCGCAGGTGGTCGAGTGGCTTCAAGGCCTCAAGATGGTGGCTGCCGACTGTGAATTTGTGTTTCCCAAGCGGCGTCGAGATCGCCGGCATCGCGTGGCGCACGTCGGGCTCGACACACTCAACGTCGCGCTGCTGCGTGTAGCTCATGGCCTTCCTCACTTCACTCTCCATGACCTGCGTCGCACGGCGCGTACGCATTTGGCTGCGTTAGGGGTACGCCGGGAAGTGGCCGAACGGTGCCTCGGTCACAAGCGCAAGGGTGTTGAAGGAACCTACGATCGACATGACTACTTCAATGAGCGACGTCTGGCGCTTTCTCAGTGGACGCGGGTGATCGTCGAGGCCGAGCTCGGCAAGAGCACGGTGGCGCCGATTCGGCGTGGGCGAGGTTGAATTTCCTGCACGCACTCATCTGGGGGCCTGTTAACTCTCATTCAGCTCCGTCAGCTAACGTCCGCTATTGGGCATCAGAAAGCTCCCATTTCACTCCTTCGCCACATCAGTGGCTTGCCGATTTCCCTGATGTGCTGCGCGGGTTTCCTCACGCGCATGATTAGGCAACATCGTCATTTCAAATCATCAAAAGTCTTGGTGAACTTTGGAAGCGAAAGGTTGGCTTCAAGCTCATTGAATTCCTTTTTGTTCAACGGCCCCCGAACGTGTCTCTTCCAGTCAGCCCGCTCAACAATAAAATAGTGGGTGACGGCACGATCAAACTTGCCGAATGCATTTGTGCTCGGGTGCTGTGCTACCACGATGAATTTCTCGTCGGCCCCAATAGAGAAGACTGTAGGGCCGATACCTTCCCAGGATTTGTCGCTGGTATTGATGAGACTCATTTGACCGCGCGTGTCAATCGCAATAAGCCGATAATCGCCGCTACGCCATTCGGTATCGAGAGCGTATTCGTTGCATCCAAGCGTGGCCAACAAAGTAGCCAAAAGAACGGCGCGAATTGCGAGGCGCATCGTCATCTGCCTTGCGGTAACCGTGTTCGGCAATTTAGCAATCATCGACGCCGCCGCCGAACGGGCCATCCACTTGGTAGATGCGCCGAAATCTCAAAGTGGACCAGCGGTATTCAAGGTGAACACACCGGCCGTTGATCATTGGAGTGGGCCATGTATTGCTAAGGTCCGCTTGTATGACACTGCCTCCTGTTATCTTGACTGACGCCTGGCCTGCCCTCGGATTGATGGTTGGTGTGGAGACGATAGCGACTACTCGACCTTGGTGAAATGTCTGCCTCAGGGAGTGGTTCAGGAAGACGAGGATCACAGCTAGGGGAGCGACCAGAACTGCATCCACCGGGAAGCGTCGATCTACGAAGGGAAACGCCGCATTTCTGAATATGCCGATCCACCAAAAAACGAAGCCAGTCAGCATCCCCAGACCGAGGTATGCGATGTTGTTCGAGTCAATGATTCGGTCGATGTCCGGGACTACGCCGTAAGTCAGCGGGGTCAGCGTATCCAGTAGAATGTAGACCAGAGCGCCGACAGCACCTCCTGTCAGGGTTATCCACCAATTCAGCCGTTTGATGCGCTTAAGCCAGGGCAGCAGCGGCAGAGCAACGACGCAAGTCATCAGCAGCATTAAAGGGAACGCCACCAACGCGAAAATGCCAAAAACGGCACTGACTAGCAGTGGTGCCAAGAGCAAGGCGATGTACGTACGTCGCATTCTGGAAGGTTACGAGTGTTTACCACACGTGGCGCAGTGAGAAATCATCGGGAGGGTTGTCATGCAGTCGAGCATACCGAAAAGGCGCGACTGTCCGCTTTCCGGCGTCCAATCAGATGTGAGGAGCTTCCTCTTTTGGCCGGAAGGCGCCGGTGAATGCCACCTTTCAGGGGAGTAATGTAGTCATCCGCGCCGCCGAGGCCAGCGTCCGCTTTAAGGGGAAGGTCGGTGCCGCATAGCAACGTGATCATTTCCTAATCTGTCGCGCGGCTCGATGCAGACGAAGTGTAAAGATTCCCGCGGCGAAGGCAGCGGCGGTGATAGCGATGGAAATGGATACCAGCGGGCTCCAAATCCACGCGGCGGCCTCACAGCTACTTGTTGCGGCAGCGCCGACCGCAAAGGCGATAGCCAAAGTGCCGACGGCAATACCCTGAGCAAACATTAGAATCCTAAACCACAGCGATGCGCTGATAACGGAAACTCGCCCGGAGCCACGTTGTACAATTTTGAAGGCAGCTGGATCACGCCGAAGGCCCTCGCGGAACATGGCGTAGCCGGCCAACGGCAAAAGGAAACACGTCAGCAACCGCACAAGGGCCTCAACCGCGTCAAGTGAAAAGTTCCCCGTGCACGCTTGCATCTCGATGGTGCGAACGCTGATGAATACGCCCGCAATTCCACCACCTATAACGAACACCCCAAGTATGGTTAATGGAAACACCAGGATCGCGCCTACCACCCGGACCCAGCGCGTTGGCATTGGCTGTCTATTAATGGCCTTTCCCAGGTTTACGCCAAACTTCAGAGCGAAGAGACATGCGGCAAACGCGAAGCATCCGACTATGACCCGTAGGTCCAAATCGGCAGTGAGGAGACATGTAAGCGCAAGTCCCGCGAAAGCGGTTGACGCAATGATGAATCGGGTCAACGCGGCCTTTATCGTCTGGGGGCGGATGGAAGAGCGGGCCATTTATTGAATTTCAACAAGTTCAAGCATGTGCAACTAGCAGCATCGAATATACTTTCCGCGCGACGCAGCGTAGCTCGTCTCCCGAATGCCCGCATCAGGGCTCCCATTTTTGTTTGATGGATGTCTCAAAAGGGCCAAGCAGGACGGCCGTCCTCCCGAGAAAGACGATGGTGCTGCGTCGCACGATTGCGGTCCCTCTTAAACCGGAAGCGGACTTTCAGGAGATATCATCGGATCAGTTGCAGGTGAACGGGAACAGCGCTTCATTTGAGAATCCGTATCCATTCGGGCAGAACTAACTAGGCCGCACCGTGAATTTCCATGACCTCGCGCAGAGCGTCTCGGCTCTGTTCATACATTTCGCGGCTCAACCCTTCGCGCACTTTTTGCATGGGCTGAGTAAAGGCGACCGGACGGTTCTCTACGTTCTCCTCGCAGCTGAACTGGCCTTGGGCTACCTCATTGGCCGCCGCCGCCGGACGTTCCGGTTGGGCCACGCCCCGACTTTCCAGAACAGTGGCGAGGCGCTGGTGTCTCGCGTCCTCGTTCCACAGTTCCGCCCTCCTGACTATCATCTGATGAATCACGTCACGATTCAGATGGATGACGGCACAACGCAAATTGATCACATCCTCATTTCGCGGTTCGGCGTGTTTGTCATAGAGACAAAGGATTATAAGGGCTGGATCTTCGCGAACCCGGCGCACGCGACCTGGACTCAAGTCCTATTCCGACTGAGGTTCAAATTCCAGAACCCGATATTCCAGAACAAGAGGCACGTTCGGGCAGTCAAAGGGCTTCTCGACTTCCTACCGCCCGAGGCCATTAGATCGGTCATCGTTTTCACCGGCGAAGCAGAGTTCAAGACAGAGACCCCTCAAGGAGTGTTTACGATCTCCCAGCTAGTCGAATACCTGAGGGCCCAGACTGAAGAGGTCATGTCGCTAAATCGAGTGCAGTTCTGCGTGGGACGGCTCGAGACAGCACGCCTCGCCATCAGCCGTCAGACGGACGTTGAGCACATGCGGAGCCTTGAGCGACGACGCGGCGGCGTCTGAGCGCTCGAACTCAAGTCCACGCAGGTGGCTGCTGGCGCAGCTCCGCGTCACTCATCAAAGTATCCCTCGCCGGTCGGAAAGAAGAAGTCATAGTGCTTACTGAGGCGCCTCAGGACGCCGACAACATCTGCTGCGAGCTGCAACGCCTGTATCGAGTCGGCACCAAACATCGTGGAATCAGCACCCAATGCTTGGCGGGCGGCGTCGGGAAGTCCGTCGAATTCAACGACGCAACTCGCTACGTCAGCATTGACGGCGAACGCAACAGAGCTTGGATCGACGGGCTGCGGCGCAAAGATGCGAATGCACAGCAGCTTTCGGTCCGAGCCGCCCTTCTCTGTGAATGTGAGCCTGCGTTCGGCGATTGGGGGACCCTTCATGCCTCGATCTTAGTACAGACGGCGCAGCTATTGGGCAAAGCCGCCGGCCTCTCCACCTCGACGGCCAAACAGAAAGCGGCACGAGCCAACGGGAAACTCGGTGGACGACCGCGCAAGGCAGTGCACGCATAAGGCACCTACCTGCTACGTGTCGCTTACCGGCCAATCGAGTCCGAATCGTGCCAGATACTTTCGCAGTCGATCAGAATCGTTTGGTCGCACCTTTTCAGCACGAGACGCCGCAAATAGCTTTCGTCCGGCATCCGCCAATGACCTGGACTTTCGACACACGTCAAGCACTGCCTGCAATTGCATTCGGTCAAACAGATCAATCTTTTCTAATTTGACTCCCGGAATCCGTGCCACATCGTCTGGCGTTTCCCGGTTCCATGACGCGCGCAGACGCGTAATCTCCTGCTGCACCAGTGGTTCGGTAATGCGTCCTCCGTCCGAAAGTGTTGCCATACGAGTAATCGAAGCCGAAAGTTCCCGAAAGTTGCCGCTCCACAATGCCTCGCTGGAGACTGCAAATCTCGTATAGGCCGACCGTGCCTCAGCGTTGAAGCGGATGGTCGTGGAGGATACCTGGGCGAACCGTTCCAACTCGTACTCGACGTTTGGTTCGATGTCTTCAACCCGCTCCCTCAACGCTGGAATCTTGAACGTCCACATATCGATGCGTGCCAACAGATCCACGCGAAAGCGTCCGATGGTGGCTGCGTGCCGAAGATCCCGGTTCGTACCCGCGATAAGTTGAAAGTCACTTTCCACGTACTTGTCGGAGCCGACAGGGAAGAATTTCTTGTCTTCGATCGCCTTTAGCAGCATCGCCTGTTCATCGGCGCCAAGCTCGCCAATCTCATCGAGGAACAAAATGCCATGGTCCGCCTTGCGCAGAAGCCCGGGCCGGTCCGTCTGCGCACCGGTAAATGCGCCTTTTGTATGCCCGAACAGGGTTGACATGGCGGTGTCGCCGCGCAAAGTTGCGCAGTTCACATCCACGAACTCGCCTGTGATCTGATGTTGTGCGCGCTTGAGCTCGTAATCCGTGCGGCAAGCTGCGACTTCCCCGCGCCGGTGGGGCCCATCAGCAATACCGGTGATTTGGAGCGGATTGCAACGCGCTCGATATCGTCGATCATCCGGTTGAATGCCGGATTGAGTGTCTTGATTCCAGATTTCAGGAAATCGGTGCTCGATTGCTTCTCTTGCGCGAATCGGGCCGCAATCTGATCGTATTTCGACAGGTCCAGATCGATGATGGAATAGCTACCGGCGCTTGTGGACTGCTCGCGCCGCGGCGGCGAAGACTGCAGCAAGCTCGCGGGAAACGTTCGCGCTTCGGTGAGCAGGAACATGCAGATCTGCGCAACGTGAGTCCCCGTCGTGATGTGCATCAGATACCGCTCATGATCGAGATCGAACGGGTATCGCCGCGCGAAGTCATGCAGCTGGCCGTACACCTCCTGGAAATCCCACGGATTGCGTGGATCCGCCAAGTGGAATCGCACCTCGGTCTCCGGCGAGACCGACGCGATGTCATCTCGCACCTGTTCGGCCAGCTTCTGGTGTGGCCGCGCGTGCAGTAGCTCGAGACGGTCGACGACAAAGTCCTCCTGCTGGCAGATCGAGACCGTGGGTCGCCATTTCTCCCAGCGCGCCGACGATCCGCCGGCATCCAGCACCGAGCCGACAAATCCGATCACTACTGTTTTCATTCTTCTATCTTATTAGATAGATACATATCTTGTGTACTAGCTATTTCGGCATGATGGGATTGCCTAGCGATAACGACTTTAGGCAGTTTATGCTGTCAATTCAATTAGTTAGGTCTATGAATCATCGCGCCGTGATCGCTGGCACAGCGATTGCTTTGTCTATCTCGAAATCAGGAAAAAAGCGGCAGAAGGGCGGCGCCATGGGGGCGCCGCCGATTTCGAAATCGGAACGGACGATACGGAGTACTGAATCATGGCCAACAGCAACTTGTTCAAGTCGATGCGCGGTACGTTCGTGCCGGCGGCAACCGAACGGAATCGGGAGGGTGCCAATGCGTACGCCTACCCGCCCAAGCATCGGTTGGCGCAGTACGCGGTCACGGGGTGCCTGAGCAACACGTTCTACACCCAGGGCGGCGAGCAGCTGGAGGAAATTCTGAAGCTGGCGCCCGAAGTTGACGCCGTCTTCATGGCAAAGACCGCCATCTATGCACGGGAGAAGGCCTCCATGAAGGATGTGCCGGCTCTTCTGGCGGCAATTCTGTCCACCAAGGATGTGGCGCTGCTGCGGAAGGTATTCCCGCGCGTCATCGACAATGGTCGAATGCTGCGCACTTTCGTGCAGATCCTGCGCAGCGGCGCCGTGGGCCGAAAGTCGCTGGGTTCCGCTCCGAAGGCCCTGGTGCAGAACTGGCTGAATTCGGCAAGCGAAAGGAAGTTGATCGATGCGGCACTGGGTACGGATCCCTCGCTGGCCGACGTCGTGCGGATGGTGCATCCGAAGCCCTCGGACCGGATGCGCGAGGCCGTTTATGGTTGGCTGACGGGTCGCCCGTACGCTTTTGATGCTCTGCCGCAGGCACTGCAGGCACTGACGGCGTTCAAGTTCGACCGGTCGCAGCCGCTGCCTGACGTTCCGTTCCAGATGTTGACGGCCCTTGGGCTGGGACGTGATGAGTGGGCGCAGGTTGCACGTCAGGGTACGTGGCACATGGTACGGATGAATCTGAACAACTTTGCTCGCAAGGGTGTATTTGAGATCGCGGGTATGGGCGAGATCGTGGCCGCGAAGCTGCGTGATCGGGAGGCGATCAGGCGTGCGCGGGTCTTCCCCTACCAGCTGATGGTCGCGTACCGGGCCGCATCGGCGGAGGTGCCGGCGATCGTCAAGGAAGCGCTGCAGGATGCCCTGGAGATCGCGCTGGAAAACGTTGGTGCCATGGCTGGACACGTCGTGGTATGCCCGGACGTTTCCGGTTCAATGGCATCGCCGGTCACGGGTATGCGTCGGGGCGCATCCACGGCAGTACGCTGCATCGATGTCGCGGCACTGGTGGCCGCCGCGGTCCTGCGTGTGAATGCAGGAGCCAAGGTTCTGCCATTCGCGGAGGCCGTACGTGAGATTGAGTTGAATCCGCGTGACTCGGTGATGACCAACGCGGAGAAGCTGGCCGCGCTGGGTGGCGGAGGCACGAACTGCAGTGCGCCAATCGCGAAAATCGCGAAGGATCACGAGCGAGTGGACCTGGTGATTCTGGTTTCGGATAACCAGTCCTGGGTGGATGCCCGTAAGACGGGTGCGAGCGAGACCATGAGGCAGTGGGCAGAGGTGCGCCGACGGAACCAAAAGGCGAAGTTGGTATGCATCGACCTGCAGCCCCACGGTACGACGCAGGCCATGGAACGGGCTGACGTGCTGAACGTTGGCGGATTTTCGGATGAGGTATTTACGGTTGTCTCGCAGTTCGCCTCGGGCGCCATCGCCGAGGGGCATTGGACCGAGATAATCGAAGGAGTCGAACTCTAGGTTGACGGGTGTGCCCGGGAATGCGCCACTGACTACATCGCTGTTACCGGTAAGGTCGTTGGCAATCTGGTTCCGGGCACATCCGGCTTGAGGTTTGCGCGAATGCGGACAGGACTACATTGGTAGCCCTTCGGGGTGGGGTTCGATCCCCCGGTGGCCTTCGGGCCATACAGTCCTGTCAAAACTTGTCGCGCTTCGGATTCAGTCTTGCGAATGCAGATGAAACTACATCGTTAAGATCGACGTGGTCGCGGGTTCGAACCCCGCCGGCTCCAGTGCAATGGGGCCGTAGCTCAGTGGTAGAGCACGGGTTTCATCAATTACGTTGTCGCAATTCTGAGTAAGGTTAGAAAGGAAAAGTGAAGGAAGAGACATGAGCGCGAAGGACTACGAGACACTGAACGTCGAGGGGGGTCGGCACATCAAGATGTGGACTCTGGGCGTACCCGTGGAAGAGGATGCCAAGACCCAGCTCGCCAACACCGCGAAGATGCCGTTCATCTTCAAGCACATGGCGGTAATGCCGGACGTGCACGTCGGCAAGGGATCTACCGTGGGAAGCGTCATTCCGACGCTGCGTGCGGTTATACCGGCCGCCGTGGGTGTGGACATTGGCTGCGGCATGATGGCCGCCAAGACGACTCTGACGGCATCGGACTTGCCCGATGGTCTCGCAGCACTTCGCGCGGCCATCGAAAGCGCTGTTCCGCACGGACGCACTGTCGGAAAGCGCGACAAGGGATCGTGGGGCGACACGCCGCCCGCCAACGTTGATGTGGCGTGGTCCGAACTTCGGCTGCAGTTCTCCAAGATCACCGAGAAGTATCCCGTGCTGGAGAAGACCAACAACCGCCTGCATCTGGGAACGTTGGGAACGGGCAATCACTTCATCGAAGTGTGCCTGGATGAGACCGATTCGGTCTGGTTCATGCTGCACAGTGGGTCGCGAGGCGTGGGCAACGCCATCGGCTCGCGGTTCATCGAACTGGCCAAGAAGGACATGCGCACCTGGATGATCAACCTGCCGGACCAGGACCTCGCCTATTTCCCGGAAGGGACTCAGCACTTCGATGACTACGTCGAGGCTGTGGAGTGGGCGCAGAATTTCGCTCGGCTGAATCGCGAAGTCATGATGCAAAATGTCGTGAACGCGGTCCGTAAGGTCGTCCCGCAACCGTTCGAGACGCATGTGGAAGCCGTCAATTGCCACCACAACTACGTCTCCCGGGAGAACCACTTCGGAGAGAACATTCTCGTCACCCGGAAAGGGGCTGTGCGCGCCCGAAAAGGCGAGCTGGGCATCATTCCGGGAAGCATGGGTGCGCGCTCGTATATCGTGCGTGGACTCGGGAACGAGGAGAGTTTCCACAGCTGCAGCCACGGTGCAGGACGCCGTATGTCGCGGACCGAGGCGCGTAAGCGCTTTTCGGTTGCGGATCACGTGGCCGCAACCGCCGGTGTCGAGTGCCGCAAGGATGAGGACGTAATTGACGAGACGCCGGCGGCATACAAAGACATCGATGCCGTCATGCATGCGCAGCGTGACCTGGTTGAGGTGGTTCATACCCTCAAGCAGATCGTGTGCGTCAAGGGATAGCGCCCGCGTGATCGAACTGGATGGAGCGGCCGGAGAAGGCGGAGGGCAGATTCTGAGATCTGCCCTTTCCCTCTCAATTTGTACATCGCAGGCATTTCGCATCAAGAATGTTCGAGCCAATCGCTCGAAGCCGGGGCTCTTGCGTCAGCACTTGACGGCCGTCCGGGCCGCCGCCGACATCTCCTCCGGTGAGGTGGAGGGTGCCGAGATCGGGTCGACACAACTGACATTCAGGCCGAATCGCGTTGATTCGGGTCGATATTCCTTTTCCATAGGCACCGCGGGCAGCTGCACGCTGGTGCTCCAGACGATCCTTCCCCCGCTGCTCACGGCAAGTGGCCCGTCTGAGATTCGTATCTCTGGGGGCACCCACAACAAATCAGCCCCGCCCTTCGACTTTCTGAACCGGGCGTTCCTACCGCTGATTGCCCGAATGGGACCGCAGGTTCAGGTTGATCTCGTCCAGTACGGCTTCCATCCGCGCGGGGGTGGCGAAATCCATGTGGCCGTCACCCCATCGAAAACTTTGACGCCGCTGCATCTCATGGAGCGTGGGGCCAGAACAGGGTCGTTCGCCGAAGCCTACATCGCTGCCATTCCGGTGCATGTCGCTCAACGTGAGCTCGATGTGATCGGAAAGATGCTGAATTGGGAATCGGATCAGCTGAAGCTCCGCGGCCTGCCAAATGATGTGGGTCCGGGGAATGCGGTATCGATCACCTTGGCTCACGACAGGGTCACGGAGGTGTTTACCGGATTCGGCGAAAAGGGCTTGTCGGCGGAATTGGTCGCGCGTGGGGCGGCTCAGGAGGCCCGTGACTATCTGTCCACAACCGCTGCCGTGGGTCCGCATTTGGCGGATCAGCTACTCCTGCCGATGGCGCTAAGTGGAGGAGGTTCATTTACGACCTCCATGGCGACCAGTCATCTGAAAACGAATGCGATTGTCATCGAGAAATTCCTAGGGCGCCCAATTGTGGTGAGTGCGGTCGACGGCATCTTCCGCGTGGGTATTGGGTAGTCGACTTGAATCCGTCGCTTTTGGCCCTGTCTCGGACATGCAATGCTGCGAGGTATACGGCCATTAAGGTTGCTGCATCCGCCGCAACTGATCAACCAGCAAATACATGTCGGTGTTTGGGGTGATGCCGCCGTTGGCGCTCAATTCCGCTTTCAACTGTTGGGCCCTCTGGCAGGCCAGATCCAAGCCCGCGACCGTCTTGCGAAAGATGTCGCGATCATTCTTTCGGTAGTCGGGAAGATGAGCGCGCAGTGCCTGTTGCGCTTCTGCCCCACTTTGGAACGGACGCGCCGAATACTGAAAGTGCAGAAGCAGCCAGAACTCAATGCTTGGGCAACTGGCTATGATCTGCACCTGCGTGGTGGCGCCGGAGGCATTGCGGAGCGGGTGAGCCGCCAGTTCTCGTGCAGCCGTTAACTGATTCGAGTCGCCATCGCACACCACGTAGACGAAATCATAGTCGCGGTCACCCTTGAAACGTTTGTGCGCGTTGCGGACCAACCCGATGGGATCCGTCACGGAGCCTCCGGGCTCGATATGAACGGCGGCAGCGTTTATCCGCAGGTGATCGCGCAGTCCATCGATATAGTTCGGTTCCGTTTCGCGACCTTCACAGACAATCAAAACCGAGGGCAGCCCAGCGCGAGATGCCTTGCGGCGCGCGACACGACGCTGCTCCAGGCGCATCTGGCGATGTTTGGGCTGATCGTCGCGCATCGGGTCAGTGCAGATCGGCCCGCGAGATGAAGGGCACCCCACCATAACGCGCGCGCAGGTAAGCCTTCTCGAGCGCTTCGCCCTTGCGCGGACTGAAGTCGGTCAGGGGGTAGAGTCGGCTTGCCTGCCGATCGTCCTTGTCCATGAACCAGAACTGATCACGCCGCAGCAGCTCCGTGTCCAGGAGAGACGTGTCATGAGTGGTCATCCACAACTGCGCACCTCGCTTGGATGCATCTGGGTCGTGAAACAGACTCAGCACGAATCGGACCACCATCGGATGCAGGCTCGAGTCAAATTCATCGACGACCAGCAGCTTCCCGCTTTCCAGCACGTCCACGATGGGCCCGATGTAGGACAGCAGCCGCTGGGTCCCCGCCGATTCGAAGCGACCGTCAAATGCAACGGCGTCCTCTCCTTCCAATTTGTGAACGAACTTCACAAGGGGCAGGTTCTGGGGACTTGTCGAAAATTCGGGAGCCTTACCGGCCTCAAGCCTGAAGGCCAGCTGATGACCGGGAACGGACTCCACCTCGATGTCTGCAATGTGCAAGTCCGCGGCGCGCAACAGGTTCAACGCCCGTTCCTTGAAAGCCGGGTCATCCATGCGCTGCAGAGTCGTGCCGATGCCGAGGGCGCCACTCCAATTCACAATGACGAGGCCATCGGTAAACCAGTTCCAAAGCGGCTTGAGCTGCTCGTTGTTGAGCTGGATGGCGGTGGTCAGGAACAGCGCGCCCGGCCTCGTGGCCTGCCGCCAGGTTTCCTTCGACCCGGTGAAGTAGCTGGAGAAGGGGCCCCATTCGTGCTCGCCCTTTGCATCGTTCCAGCGGCGGTCGAACCAAGACTGGCCTTTCCCGGACTTGTATACGATCAGCCATTCGTCGCGGATCCGCTGCGCGTCGTACGAGAAACCGTACTGGTAGCGGACGCCGTCGAGCAAAAGCGAGATTTCGAACTCCGAAGGATCCCCCGCACTGCTGCGCTGGAGGCGATACGGTGTGTACTGCTCGGCGCGGACAGCGTCGAGCATCGATGTGGACTGCAACACGAGGTTGCGCATGGTCATCAGGCCAAAGATCAGATTGCTCTTGCCGCTGGCATTAGCGCCGTAAATGACGCCCGCCCGGTT
>Ga0210400_10001041_pt1 | contig 28477 bp, 21 predicted proteins | sample IncBWH26MmetaG_FD_155456 | JGI IMG/M metagenome (GOLD analysis project Ga0210400, IMG submission 155456) | Forest soil microbial communities from Barre Woods Harvard Forest LTER site, Petersham, Massachusetts, United States - Inc-BW-H-26-M | ecosystem: Environmental > Terrestrial > Soil >... | reverse complement strand
CAGGCACATCCAAAGACAGATCCACCACCAGGAATGGACGATCATGTTTTCCGCACCTCTCGTATCGCTCACTGGCCCATGAGTCGAAAAACATATTTATTCCATAGAGACGTACATTCTTGTACGACCGGATAAATTATTTCTGAAAACGTAAAATTAGAAGTACTTAAGGATGTTAGGGTTTCATGACTTTTCAGCGATGTTTCTTTGCTGGTCGAGCCTGCGCTGAATCTCTTCCGCCGTGGCCCGAGGTCTGCGAGGTTCTTGGGTAGCAAAGGTGATCAGCCAGGCTACGGCCGCTGCTATGTAGCCCGACACAGGCAGGTATCGGAAAATGGTGTCAAAGATATGTCCAAATTTGAATGCAAACTTCAGCCCGACAAAATCAGCCAGCAGAGCGGTGGCGGCTGCAACCCCAAAACCTATGACGATGCCAAAGGGGTGCTGCTGGCCGATGGGATGATCTTTCCTCTGTGCCATCCTAAGCGCCAGCAGGAAAATTCCTACTTCCAGAACGCGGACTCCTACTTCAAACGCGTACGCGCCCGCCGCAAGGTGAACAAAGCGGCCTTGACCGACCGGATGATATGCGCCGCGCCACAGCGCGTTTCCCACAATCAGAGCCACGATCAGGAGCGGCACGATCCGAGTCCAGCGATACAGCTTGTAATACACCTCGAGAGAAGGTTTGAAAGCCTCTTGTAGCGCCAGCAGTTGCAGCAAGCCGGAAACAGCCTCGGTAATCCAGTAGAGTGGGAAATACAAGCGTGGGTAACTTATGACCCAAAGAAGCAGGCCATTCACGGCGATGGCATAGGCGGTGTAAACAGAAAAGAACGGAAAGTGCCTGTAGTGCTTGCCACGAACAAGGATGACCAGAATTGCCAGTTGCACCACCGCAACTACGATCAGCAAAAGAGAGTCTGGATTCAGCATGGAATGTAAGTGGCCAGCTTAAATCAGCCGGCCACTAAAAGAAGCAAAATATTACCTACGGCGTACACACGGCGTCAGGTGGACAGATAGGTGGGCGCGGGGCGCCACCGTCCAGAGGGGATATTGCAGGGTCGAGGAAAAGATTAGCGGATAGGCTGCACACTGCATCGGGTGGACAGATGGGCGGACGGGGCACGCCGCCGTCGAGAGGAGATATTGTAGGGTCGAGGAAAAGATTAGTGGACAGGTTGCACACTGCATCGGGCGGACAAATCGGCGGGCGGGGTAATCCGTCGCCTGCCGTTGCGGTCGCAGCACAGGCTAATAGCATCAGAGTGGCCAACATAATGCGAACGATGGTCTTCTTCATTAAATTTCTCCTTTTGCGTTAAAGCCGCCGCAGAGGGTATGGGAAACTGAGTCAGCGGCCTTCGGAGAAAAGCATAGTCCTTCCCGTTTTGGAAGGGGCAGCGATCTGAAGATTTGTTGAGTACCTCCGGGACTTGCCGAAATCAAGCCTTATTGTTAGATATTTAACAATATCCGGGTGTCTTTTCAGATTTTTCAGTTCTACGATCTCATCCTGACAGAATAGATTGTTCCGCTTCAGGCGCAATAGACGACCTAAGATTTTGGGGTCATGGGAAAACTCCAAGATACGGATGCTCTCCAGAAGCAGGTGAGTAGTATTTAAGTAGTATTGGAGCAGAGAAACACAGGGGGGGGTGGTATCGGAAGTCAACAGCCTGAGGTTGGAAAATTCTCATCTGGCGCTTTGGGGAGCGGGCGGCACAATCCGGCACCAATACATTCGCTGAGGGCTGGCCTGCGATCCTACAGGTTGACCAGCCCCCTTTTCCCTTTCAGGAAGCAGGTGCGATTCGCCCAAATATTCAGTTGTCAAAGAGCCTTTTTCCGCAACCACTAGGGTAACGGTGCAGCATTACCGAAATTCGACGTTTTATCCGTGACATCGTGACAAACCGCATAAACATTGGCGATTTGCGGCACGGATGAAACCACTCGAGCGCCCAGATGCCGTGCCAGCAAGGTCAATATGCCGGCGGACGGTACTCCGCCCAGGCGCTTTTCATCGCGTCTTTCACAGGGTAGCCAGAGCTGACTAACAGCGCAACATTACGGGGTAAATTGTTTGGATAGAGTAGAAACGAAGGCGGGGCGACACAAATAGCAATGCATCCACGTAAGTGCTTGATTCTAAATAGGGGCAACAGGGGTTCACAGGTCAGCCCAACGCCTAAGCCCCAGCGGGGCGGCATAAGGTTTGGTGAGAAAAGCTGGCATTGAGCGGGCGCGTGGAATGCGCCCGCTTTGCCGGATGGAATGCTATTTGTTTGTGGTGGTCAGGAATACATCATAAGTCCAGCGGCCAGCCTCTGACTGGCCATCACTTGACACAGTTGGTAAGCGCTATGACGGAAGGAACGGCAGTGGCAACAAGAAAAAGGAGTAGGAGCCGACAAAATGAGGAGTGCATTCTTACTTGTCTCCTTTCTTTCGGCTGCCATTGCGTGACGAATTTGTTTCAGGAGTTGCAACTCGGTACCCGCATATTGGCTGCCTGCTCGATGGGTAACGGCATGAGGTGTTTTTCCCGATGGGTCAAACATCGATGGAGCGAGTTCTCCAGTGAAGCAGTCATCAAGGTATTGGACTGTTTGGCCTTCCAGCAGATATCCATTCTCGATTGCGAAGTCGCGAGTGGACTCAAGATACTTTAAGAACAGCACATAACGCTTTCCCACTGTTGGCGGGGGGGCATCGGCCGCGCCTCGCACTACAACTTTGCCGGAAGGTAGTTGCACCGCCCCGCCGAGATGCTCAACAACAATCGCTTGTCCGGGAGAGAGAACCAGTGCGTTTGGCGTTTTCACAACTTCTTGCAAAGTGATTTGGAATTCGGAATAGATGTTTTTCTGGTCATTTGAAAGATAGGAGGACGCAGTGGTAACGGTTCCCACCACGATGGCATCGCTTGAAGCGAGCGGGATAGCTGGTCTGGTGACATGGTTGGTGAGCGATAGCAACTCCGCAGGGGAGTCTTCCCAGATCTGCGGCGCACCCGGGGCGTGTTCATCATAGCGGGCACTTCTTCCTACTCTTTCCGGATCTCGATTCTTCAATGCCGCTTTGTTATAGGGAGAAGCGACAGCTTTAAAACTGTCTATTACTGTTTTGAGCTGATGGTCTTGCGATTGAGATTGACCAACAGCCAGAAACAATGGACTCATCACGAGGAGCGCAATAACTGCGATTAAATTCATATTTCCCTTTTCTTGTCCAGTCTGACGAACGACACGGAAATCTAGGTGGAAACGCAGGCTGGCATCGACGATCCTTTCAAGCTACACCTTAATAACTCGCTTCGCAAAATGGTACTTGGAGGGCGCTGGAAGTTTCAAAGAGCGCCGGAGAGCGCCGTAAGCCAAAGCTGGAGAATTCCTTCTACCGCCTCTTTCTCCTCTTTGGCAGCGACCGATAGAGGCAGCGACAACTTGAGCTGAAACAACGATAGGATCAGCGCCCTGGCGGCGGTCCGGCTGTCGAGCTTCGCCGCTTTGCTCTTTTTCAATTCCCGCTCCATGGCCGTGGCCAGCACCTTGATGATCTTTTCTACCGGGCTTTCGGGACCATCCCACTTGTGGTCCAGGAACGTGGCCTGCATCAGCAGCCGGGCGGCGGGCTGGGAAAACGAGTAGTACCACTTGCGCACGGCGGCCATGGCCAGCGACGAGAAATCGCGCCCTTTTTGCTCTTCAAAGATCATCAGCAGAAAGTTGGCGGGATCCAGGGAGCGGTCGCGCACGCTCTTGATGGCCTCTTCGAACAACAGCTCCCTGGTGGTGAACAGGCGATAGATCGAGCCCGAAGTTACCTTGGCTTTCTTCGCCAGATCGTGGAATGTGACTCCGTAAATACCGTAGGCCCCGAACAGCTCGACGGCCGCCTCCAGGATCCTGGCCCGTATCCGGGATGATCCCATCTTTTTCATCTGATCCTTCATGGAAGGGCATTGTAAATCACCGTCACCGCCGGTAACAAACAAAATTGCACGAAATAAAAAGTAATTTTGTATAGACAATCGAACATTTTTGTATTATTTATTATCCCCGTTGGCCGCTCTCGCTGTTGCGCCCAGGGATTGGCGCAACAGCGGCTGGCGGGCGATTCATGATGTATTTCTCCTTTCGCAACTGCCTGGGAGGGCCATCAGCGGCTGGCTTCCGCTGGTGACCCCTCGCGGGCCACACCTCAACCAGGCGCCTGCCGGGAAACCAGGCCCAACCCACTCCTTTTGCTGGTCACCGGGTGTAAGGAAGGGGCCGCTGGATCTCCCGAGACCAGCGGCCTCGCCATTATTATCGAATGAAATTGTTCGATTCGGAAAATTGCTGCGCCATAGGTATCTGCGCAATCAGATGTAAGCCCAGCGCCGGTTGTCAGCCTGGGAACACTCAGTTCTTGAAAGGCAGGATCATGCCATGAGCCATCCCGATACCAAGTTCGCGCAGTCTGTTCAAAAGGCCCTGGGAGAGCGTGTGCGCAATCTACGGGCAAAAAACGGCTGGCCTTCTCCGGAAGCCTTTGCCGATGCCTGCGGCATCAGCCCCAACCGCCTACAGCGAGTGGAGCGCGGCGAGACCAATCTGACCCTCTCCATGATTGCCACGATTGCGGAAAAACTGAAGACCACGGTGTCAGAGCTTTTTGAGGGAATCATGTGAATTGCTCTCCGATACAAGGAACCTGCCGTCAAGCAAAAATCATAACGGAAAAGATTGAAGTTCAATCCCCCACAACGAGATGATGGAGTTGAAGAGCACGGGAGAGGTCAACGTCATCTAACTTCAGATCCTCGGTTACTTTAGCTAAAAGAGTTACAGGCTCAAAGAATGCCCAATTCTCAATGTCATAACCAAATTTCGACCGGTACTTAATTCCATTCAATCGATCTTCGTAGACGATGCGGGAAATAACTTGAGTCAGTTTTCGTGGCGAACTGGCGTGCAGAATGGAAGCGTCCAGATCGGAAATACCGAACTCCGCCAGATGGGGCAGGAACTTGATACGCAATCGATCAATCCACTCGGCGCGGTAGATATCCGCGCATTCGGCATGAACCAACGCCCCTCCCACGACCCGGTTATCGAACCATTCGGGAGGGACTTTGCCGATCGGATAAAAGTCGTCGTCGCCGGCAATCTCAGCCATTTCAGCGGCTAGTAAGGGATCGATCCGGTAACGCGCCAGCGTTTCTACAAAGCACCCGAAGCGTTCCGTAGCTGCGTAGAGCACTCGATATTTCGCCTTGGGATCGTCATAACGATTACCGAAAGTGCCATCATCGTGAGCCCACGTCCAGCTAAGCAGCGCCCAGGGATCAGGCTTGCGTCCGATTCGAAACACGTGCTGAGTAGTGGGCAAGACTTGCTTCTTATCCTCCAGCCAGGAACGCGCGCGCGGCGCGGAGCACCTGAGGCCCGGAAGATTCTATCTCATCTTCACGCAACAATCTCGCTGGGGAGCGATCATCCAGCTCCGGATTCAGTCCCAGGAGCCAGCTCTGTACAACTCGATGCGACTCATATTCGCTGAGCAGCTTTACGATATGGTACGTAACCCGCAATTTAGTCTCAACGCCCTTGTAGGCTTTGAGCGATTCGTCGCCGGCTTGCCACCGATCAACCGTGCGGACGTCCTTGGCTGACACAACGTAAGCCGTGAGCTTTTTCCCTAAAATTTGCACCAGGCCCGATACGAGTTGCGGGAGCGCCAACGTCACCGATTCCCGCTGAGCGGCAAGATCAGGTTTAGGCGGATGAACGAGAACTGCCATTTACAGATCCCTCCAGATCTCGCAAATTAAACTCCACATCATTAAAATCACATTAAAAAATCGTGCCAAACTCTAATACATTAAACAGCAAAATGTCTATAAAATTTCGATGAAATCCACATTACTTTGGAAGCTCAAAAAATGCAACTTATTGATTATAAACGATAAAATTGTTCCCTTAAGACCCGGGTTGCCTTGTTTGTCAATGACGCCCAAGCCCCCATGAGATCATTATCGGTGATTTTGACGCTAATTTTACCGCTATTGAAAGATTTAGGCCGAATTGTCGTAAACCCGGCAAGGCTGTCTCCCAGGTTCACACGCTGCTCGCACAGAGATTCGTTTATTACTCCGTCCTTAACGCCCGCATAGGTTCTGCGTTTGCTGCTCTGCGCGCTGGAATTACCGCAGCAACAAATGCTGCTGACGCGAGCACAACAGTTGTAAGCGACAAAACTAAGGGATCGTGCGGCTTTACTCCAAATAGCTGGTTAGCCATTACCCGGCCGGCAAAAACCGCAAACGGGATTCCTATTGCCAGACCAATGCCAACCTGCAGAAAGGCGCTGCTCAATATCATTTTGAGCACATTCATGCGATCGGCGCCCAGCGCCATGCGAATGCCGATCTCGCTTGTCCGTCGCTCGACGGAATACGCTGTAACTCCATAGAGCCCAATCGAGGCCAGGACCAATGCCAGGAATCCGAAGAACGAGGTCAACTTGGCAATCATGGCTGGTTGCGTGAAATTTGTCTTTACCTGATCGGCAAATCTTTGGAAATCAATCATGGCCAGATCAGGATTGATCTGCGACAACGCCCTGCGTGCCTGTACCTCAAGTCCCGGCATTTCACCGCGCATCTCTATTTCAATCGCATTCAGGTATTTGGAGCGGTCTTCAAACTGCAGGTAACGCGGATCATCGTCAATGCGCGCTCTCTGTCCTTGCGCCAGGAAGTACATTGGCCTCATCTTGGTGGTTGCGCCCCAGTAATTGGTGTCTTCGGTCACTCCAACAATCTCAAAGGCCTCCGGATGCTTAATGTCGTTGCTGAAATGCTTGCCAATAGCATGGCCATCTTTGAAATACTTCTTCTCAAAAAAGCGATTGACCATGGCGACCGTGCGGGTTGCCGGCGCATCCTGCTCGTTGATGGCCCGGCCCTCCAGGACCTTTGTGCCGATGGTGTCGAAATACCCAGGACTCACGCGCACCCACGAGGCCCCATGGTCTCGCGTTCCCGGCGGAGGCGGCGGCTCGCCCGCGATATAAACGCCCTCGCCCCAGTTATCGCCCTCCATGGGACTATAGAGCGAAAAACTGGCCTGCTTGACGCCTGGAATGGCAATCAAATTCTCGTGGAGCTGCTGATACAAAGGCTCCAGCTGTTGCGGTTTGTATCCGGCCATCTGGGGATCAATATGCAGGATGTAGCGGTTTCTGGTATCGAAGCCGAAGTCCCGATTCTGCATATTATTCAGGCTCCGCGTCAGCAGGCCGGCAGCGCATAGAAGCACGAGCGACACCACGGCTTGCGCAACTACCAGCGCTTTTCGTCCCCAGGCGCGGTTGGGCCCGGTGGAGCGGTTGGCGCCGCGAAGGGCTTCCGCGGGATTGACTTTCGCGGTCATCCATGCGGGCGCAATTCCAAACACGATGCCGGTCAGCAGCGAGACTCCAAAAGCAAAGGCGAACACCGGCAGCGAAGGCGTGGCCTGGATTGGCACATGGCCACTTCTGAACGCGAGATACAAAATGATTCGAGTACCGGCAAAGGCGATGGGGATTCCGGCAACGCCGCCCATCATCGCCAACACGACACTCTCGGTCAGCGCCTGGCGCACCAGCACACTTCGCGAAGCGCCCAACGCAGATCGGACCGAGGTCTGCTGCTTACGCGCGGTGGCGCGCACCAGCATCAGATTCGCGAGATTAGCGCACACGATCAGCAGCACGGAGGCCGAAACCCACATCAGCAGGTGCAGCCCGTCTTGATATTCGTCGCGCATCATCTGCACACCGCTTCCGCCCGGCGAGAGGTGCAGCGTCTGCTTGGCCACCAGCGGTTTGTTGCGATCTTCAACCTTGCTTTCGGGGCTTAGCAAAAACTGCCGCAGCTCAACTTGCATCTGCGCTTCCATGGTTTTCGTATCGGCTCCCGGCTTGACGCGCCCGATCAGGTCAAGCCAATCCAACGCGGGATCGTTCAAGAGGCCGTTGGTTGGTTCGATCAATGGCTCAGCGGCAAGCGGCATCCAAAACGCAACCGGATTGCTCTCTACCCGGTCGCCAAAGAAGCCTGGCGGGGCAATGCCTATGATGGTGACTGGCTGGGCGTTGACGACAAATTCTGCGCCGACGACCGAACGGTCCCCTCCGAACTTCTCCTGCCACGTCGGGAAGCTCATCACCGCCACCGCGGGCGAGCCTTTGTTGTCATCCTGTGGAGTCAGCATACGTCCGGCATATGCGGGAATTCCGAATGTCGAGAAATAGTTGCCGGAGACAAACTCGGTCCGGAACGATTCGGATGGCGTGTTGCTGCCGCTGCGACGTACACCGATCAGGCTGCGCCCGGACTGGAACGCAGCCAGTTCCGCGAAGCCTTGCGTTTGCTCTCTGAAAAGCCTGTACTGCTCAAAGGAGAAGAGGCTCCAGTTGTTCTGCAGGCCGCCGTTGACGCAGCAATTCTCTTCGTTGCCTACGCGCCACAGCTCCTGGGGATTGACTACCGGCAGCGACTTCAACAGCACGGCGTGTACCAGCGTAAAGATCGCAGTAGTCGCGCCGATGCCTAGAGCCAGCGTCAGAATGGCCGTTGCCGCGAATCCAGGGGCTTTCCTGAATTGCCGCAATGCGTACCGAACGTGATCCACAAACTCCATAGAGCCCTCAAGTTTCCTTTGTTGTGCTTTGACTCGTTAGACAAGAACCGGTTAGCCACGAATTTGCGCGAATTAACACGAATAGAAGAACGAACGCCAAGAAAGGTTCTTCCGCTTCTTTCATTTATTTATTTGCCCGATTTTTCCTATTTCTAATTCGTGTTCATTCGTGGCGAAAATTTGTTCTTTCATCGCTCTCGGACCTTTGCTTATCTTGTCAACCCTCAAGTTTCTTCCAGGGACGCAGGCGCGGTATCCATCGCCGGACATTCGCGCAGAACTCGTCGTATTCGGCGCCGAACTTTGCGCGCAGCGCCGGTTCCTCATAAAGAAGAACGAAAAGATGAAAGGCCAGCCAAGTAACTAATACGTATTCCAGCACCCGGAGGTTTCCAAAAAATAGCCCCTGACCACCGATGATCAGCACACCCGCAACATACATAGGATTGCGCACATAGCGATATAGTCCGGTAACGACAAGATGGCTTGGCGGCGCAATGGGCGCAGGCGTGCCCAGGCCTTGAAGCGCGAAGCGGGCGAAGGAGTCGAGCAGGACCGGCAAGCCGGCAGCGATCGAGAGTGCCCCGATCACGCGAAAGAAAGAGACACCAAGCAGGGGTGCATCCATGTGCCAGCGGCTGATCCACCAGGGAACCAGGACCATGACGGTTCCCGGAGCAATCATCAGAAAGATGGCCGATCCGGCAATGGCGCTTCCACGCTTCATTGATGTGCGATTTTACGATGTGCGATTTTGCGGCTGGGATTTGCAGCTATTATAGCCAATCGTTAAGGACGAAGCTCTTATAGGAAGTCAGATAGGTTTGCATCGGAGTGTCAACTCGGCCAATCAATTAAACTGGAACTGCGAATGAAGTCCATCATCATTGGAACTGCCGGCCATATTGACCATGGTAAGACTACCCTGGTCAAGGCCCTGACCGGGATTGATACCGACCGCCTGGAAGAGGAAAAGCGGCGGGGCATCACCATTGATCTGGGATTTGCTCACCTTGAACCGGCATCCCCTGCGGGCGAGAAGCTGCGGCTGGGCTTTGTTGACGTTCCCGGGCACGAACGTTTTGTGCGCAATATGCTGGCTGGCGTTGGAGGAATTGATCTTGTCCTGCTGGTAGTGGCTGCGGACGAATCCATAAAGCCGCAGACCCGCGAACACTTTGAGATTTGCCGCCTGCTCTCCATTCCAAGAGGCATCACCGTCATTACCAAGGCGGACATGGTGGACGCCGACACCCTGAACGTGGTGAAGCTTGAGATTGAAGAGTTCGTGCGAGATGCGTTTCTCGATACCAGCCGCGCGCCCGTAGTAGCCGTAAGCGCGCGAACCGGCTCGGGCCTGGAAGAGCTGAAGAAGGAAATTGCCCGGCTGGCGGTTGAGATACCTTCCCGCGATACGGAAACGCTCTTCCGCTTGCCGATCGACCGGGTATTTGTGATGAAGGGCTTTGGCGCCGTGGTGACCGGTACCCTGATCGCCGGAAAGGTGCGAAAGGAAGAGGAGGTCGTGGTTTTTCCCACACGGCAGCGTGTCCGCGTACGCGGTGTACAGGTGCATGGAAGCGCCACAGACCAGGCCATCGCCGGCCAAAGGACGGCCCTGAACCTTGCCGGAGTTCAGGTGGAAGATCTTGCCCGAGGCATGACACTTGCGCCTCCTGATGTCCTGGAGACCACACAGCGGATCGACGTGCAGCTCTCTCTGCTCAAAGATGCGCGTCCCATGAAGAACCGCTCCCGCGTGCACCTTCATGCTTTTACGGTAGAGACGATCGCCGGGGCCACATTCCATGAAGGCGCTGTTCCTGAAGCTGCTTTCAACGAAGCCCACGAGTTGAAGCCTGGCGCCACTGCATTCGCCAGGCTGCGGACCGCCGCCCCTCTGCTGGTGTTGCCCGGAGACCATCTGATCCTTAGGCAGTTCTCTCCGGTGGTCACCATTGGGGGCGCAGTGGTGCTCGATGCCTTTCCGCTCCGGCGGCAAAAGAAAGATGCCACTCTGAAATTCCTCCAGACTTTGGCCAGCGGTTCACTCGCAGAGAAATTGGTGGCCCGGATTTATCGGCGCGCCTCTGATGGCCTGACGATTGCCGATGCAGTGCGGGAAACCGGGTTACGGCAATCGGTCCTCAAGCCGGTGCTGGCCACTCTCGTGCAGCAGAAGCAAGTCATTCAGGCCGGCGAATTTCTGATCGCCTCCGCGGCATTCGCCACGGCCAGGGACCGTACTTCGGCAGCTATCGACGCCTTTCACAAAGCCAATCCCCTGGTTGCTGGAATCAGCAAAGAGGAGCTTCGGGAAAAACTCGGCCTTCAACCTGCGGTGCTCGAAGCCCTGCTCAGCCAGATGGCACGCGAGAAAAAAGTTGAAATTACAGGAGAGCAGGTCAAGCTCGCCGGACGTGGAGTGGCGCTGAAAGACGATGAGGCCAAAGCAAAACAGGAGATCGAAAAGGCGTTTTCTTCCGCAGGACTCAAAGTGCCTGCCCTGAAAGAGGTGCTGGCCAGCCTGCCCGTGGATAAGAGCCGTGCCCAGAAACTCGTGACCCTGTTGCTGCGTGACCGTGTGCTGATAAAACTCACAGATGATCTGGTCTTCCATCAAACCGCGCTCCAGAGCCTGCGGCAGATTCTGGCGGAGTACAAGACCAAGTCCCAGAAGATCGATGTGGCCAAATTCAAGGACCTGACAGGAATCTCGCGGAAGTACGCAATTCCGTTGCTGGAATATCTGGATCGTGAGCGGGTGACCCGGCGCGTGGGCGATGAAAGGGTTATCCTCTAGCAAGAGCTTTGTTCACTGCCCATTCGCTGCCGCTCAGGGTAAACTCCGGACGCTAAGGGCAAAAACCCACACCTACCACGGAGACGCGGAGAAAGGCAAAGACCGGAATCAACGGCTCAATCACACATACGCGCCACTCAGTGCAAGATCCGGAAAGGGAGTCATGCGGAAGGCAGAGAAGGGACAATTAGCCACGAATTAACGCGAATGAACACGAACAATAGATTTCATGACGCTATGTAACAAAGGAATCTGCGCAAGCGTTCGGCTAGTCTTCCTCTGTGACCGTGTGTCCTCTGTGGTAAGACCTTGACCTTGCTGTTGCTTTTCTCCGTGCCTCCGCGTCTCCGTGGTGGGTGTTGTTTTCTATGAAGCAGATCAAAATTATCGGGGCGGGCCTGGCCGGTTGTGAGGCTGCCTGGCAGTGCGCCCGGCGTGGCCTTCAGGTTGAGCTGTATGAGATGCGTCCGGTCAGGTCCACGCCGGCCCACCAGACGGACAAGTTTGCCGAGCTGGTCTGCTCCAACTCTCTGAAGTCGGAGAGCGAAAACACCGCGCCGTGGCTGCTGAAAGAAGAGATGCGCCGCGCCGGTTCGCTGCTGCTGGAGATTGCCCGCGAAACGCAGGTACCGGCAGGGCACGCGCTGGCCGTGGATCGGGAAGCATTCGCCGGCAAAGTGACGGAAACGCTTTCACGCGAACCCCGGATCAAGATAATTCGCGAAGAGGTTACCCGGATCAATGAGAAGAATGAGAAGAATGAAACAGATGAAGCCGGCGAGACCACGATTGTCGCCACCGGGCCGTTGACCTCCGACGCTCTTTCGCAGGAGATTGCCCGGCTCTCCGGCAGCGATCATCTGTATTTTTACGATTCCATCAGCCCTATCGTAGAAGCCGACTCCATTGACATGTCGCGCGTGTACTTTGCGGCCCGCTATGGAAAAGGTACCGCCGATTACATCAATTGTCCTTTAAATAAAGAAGAGTACGAGCGGCTGTGCGACGCCCTGGCCGCTGCCCAATCCGTGGACGGCCACGATTGGGAAAACCTGAATTATTTTGAAGGATGCCTTCCCATCGAAGAGATCGCCCGCCGGGGCCGGGAGACTTTGCGCTTTGGCCCCATGAAGCCTGTGGGGCTGGATGATCCAAAGACCGGAAAGTGGCCTTATGCGGTGGTGCAACTGCGGAGTGAAAACCTGCGTGCGGATTCTTACAACCTCGTCGGCTTCCAGAACCACCTGAAGTATGACGAACAGGCCCGCATCCTGCGCATGATTCCGGGACTGGAAAACGCCAAGTTCCTGCGCTATGGGCAGATCCATCGCAATACTTATATCAATGCGCCGTCGCTGCTCACCGAGGCGCTGAACCTGAAGCAGCATCCCAACGTCTTCTTCGCTGGCCAGATTTCCGGCGTTGAGGGCTATACCGAATCCATTGCCATGGGTATGCTGGCGGGGATCCAGGTGGCGCGCATTGCCATTGGGCTACCGGCGATTCCTCCGCCACGGGAAACCGCTTTGGGATCGCTGGTCCGGTACATCTGCCATGCTGAAGCTAAAAATTTTCAGCCGGCCAATATTACCTTTGACCTGTTGCCTCAATTGGACGAAGGCACGCGCAAGCGCGTGCGCGATAAAAAACAGCGGCATCGCATGGTCTGCGAGAATGCGCTTCAGGCTTGTGCGTCATGGCTGGAGCAGGTTTCGGCAGATCAGTGGGCTTCAGAGTCTGTCTGAGAACTAGCTTCAGAACTTTTACGGCCCTTCGCTGCCGCTCAGGGTAAACTCCGGGCGCAAAGGAAAAACATGTAGCGCTGATTTCGCGGATGAACGCGAGATAAAATAAAAACGAAGGGATAAGACTTCATCGCCGCAAATTTGTTATGTCTTATGTCTAAAGATCAGTGGACCGCGGTAGACCGTTACATCACCGATCTGCTTGTGCCGCCTGATCCGGCGCTGGACGCGGCGCTCCAGGCCAGCTCTGCGGCCGGGCTGCCGGCGATCAATGTCGCACCCAACCAGGGCAAGTTTCTCATGTTGCTGGCGCAGATTCGAGGAGCACGAAACATCCTGGAGATTGGGACGTTGGGTGCCTACAGCACTATCTGGCTGGCGCGGGCGCTGCCTGCTGACGGCCGCCTGATCACTCTGGAAGCCGATCCTAAACACGCTGAAGTGGCCCGCGCCAACATTGAGCGCGCTGGCTTCACCCATATGGTTGAGCTGCGCCTGGGGCCGGCTCTGGAGACGCTGCCAAAACTCGCCGCCGAGGGTCGCGGTCCCTTTGACCTGATCTTCATTGACGCCGATAAGCCAGGCTATCCCGACTACTTCCGGTGGGCGCTTAAACTCTCCCGTCGCGGCAGTGTGATCATCGCCGATAACGTAGTGCGTGACGGAGAGGTGATTGACCCGGCCAGTGACGATCCCCGAGTTCAGGGAATGCGCCGTTTCAACGAATTGCTGGCCGCTGAGCCACGAGTGAACGCCACGGAGATCCAGACCGTGGGTAGCAAAGGCTATGACGGCTTTGCGATTGCCCTGGTGATTGCGGAGCAATAAGACCTGTGCTCTAGCGGTTTGGCATCTATCGGGGCTGGCATGTAACCTCAGGGCCATGATAACTATCTCATTGCTAATGGCTTGGTGAAGGTCTACTGTCAGGGCTAGAGGCAAATACCCCCAAATGCAACTAATGAATCGCACGAGACTTGTTCTAAACCAAGAAACTCTCAGACACCTCACCATTCCCGTTAGTGAGCCTTTCAACTATACAACGATGCCACATTGTCCCACTGGCGCTGTTCCGCTGGCCGAAGTTCGCTAAGATACTAGTGGAAGCCGCTCATTGAATGGGCGGCTTACCTACTGTTTCCTGCTCTATCTCCGTCTCTTCTTCGGCCCTAGCTCCACCTTGCTGCGGGCGCGGTTCTTGATCCAGATGGGTGTGCCTACAAATCCAAAGGCTTTGCGAATCTGGTTTTGCAGAAAGCGTTCGTAGGAGAAGTGCAGCTTCACATCTTTGTCGGTAAACAGGACAAAGGTTGGAGGAGAGGCTGAGGCCTGGGTCATATAGAAGACTTTGACCTTCTGCCGGTGGGGGACGCCCGCCCGGTCAAAGTCCACGTTCTCAACGAAGCGGTTCATCTGCGAGGTGCCGATGCGCTTGCGGCGTTCACTGGCCACCAGATCCAGCACCTTGAACAGCTTGTCCAGGTTCTTTCCCTCGGACGCGGAGATAAAAACAACCGGAGCGTAGTCCAGGAACTTGAGCGCCCTTCGCACCTGCTGTTCGTAAAGATCGCGGTCTGCCGGGGGGCGGCCATCTTTGCGCGAGGGACCGACCAGGTCCCATTTGTTGACCACAACAATCACCGATCGCCCGCTTTCATGGGCATAGCCGCCAATGGTGGCGTCCAGTGCGGTTATGCCTTCCGGCCCGTCGATCAGAAGCAGGGCCACGTCAGCGGCCTCCAGGTGCTTGCGGGCCATGACCACGGAAAGTTTCTCGGCCATCAGATGGGTCTTGCCCTTGCGACGGATGCCGGCTGTATCAATAAAGCGGTAACTCTTGCCTTGCCTTTCGATCAACTCATCTACGGCGTCACGCGTGGTGCCGGCGACGGGAGAGACAATCGCCCGCGAAGTTCCTGTCATGGCATTGAGCAAAGTAGATTTGCCCACGTTCGGACGGCCAATGATGGCTACCTTGGTTTCCCGCTCCACTACCGGAGCCGGACTTGGTTCCTGGATTCCTTCCTGAGCCTCTTCCTGGATTACATCCCGTGCTGCTGCCCGGATTTCAGCCGGCGAGTAGTCATGCGCCTCTGCAAGTTCCGCGGCCTCGGCATCTGTAGGAGGAATCAATTGCATGACGGCATCCAATAGTTCGGCTGTGCCCAGCCCATGCTCCGCGGAAATTGGGAACACCTGATCAATGCCCAGGGTCCTGAAATTTTCAGCCTCGGCTTCCAATTTCTGGGCATCCACCTTGTTGACAGCCAGAAAGAGCGGCTTTCCCAGACGCCGCAAAAGGCGGACCAACTCATAGTCCGGAGCGGCAAGTTCCGTCCGCAGATCAACTACCAGCACAATTACATCTGCCTCTTCCAGGGCCACACGCGCCTGGCGGAAAATCTCGCCGGGGATGAAGTCCTTGTCGTCGGGAATGATTCCCCCCGTATCCACGACGCGCAGCCGGCGGCCGATCCAATTCGCCTCGCCATACAGCCGGTCGCGGGTGATGCCAGGCTCGTCCCCCACAATGGCGCGTCGAGAACCCACCAGCCGGTTAAAGAGCGTGGACTTTCCCACATTGGGCCGGCCAACGATGGCCAGTAATGGAATTCGTGTTTTGGCGATAGTTTCTGACAACGAAAGCTCCTGACGGTTCTGCGGCTTGTAGTTCGCCCGCTAAGGTGATGTTACAGCTGCCGGTGATAGGGCGGCAGGCTCTTCGGCCCAATCTGCTCTCTGAGGGCTGGCTATCCTTGATGTTCCTTTGTGGTGAAAGGCTCCCCTCGCTAAACTTTGGGATGAGGGGAATAAGCTATTATAAAGCGACGACCCGCCGTGCCCTTCTCGTCCAATTCCGAAGCCCCTGCGCGCGACAAGCCCCGCTCATTTCCTACTCTCTATCAGTTCTTTGCTCCCAAGGGGCTGCTGAGCCAGGCCCATCCGAATTATGAGTTCCGCCGGGGCCAGCTTCAGATGGCTGAGGCCGTGGAGCAGGCCATGCAGGAGCGCAAGCATCTGATCGTGGAAGCCGGCACCGGAACGGGGAAAACCCTGGCCTATCTGCTGCCGGTGATCCGCAGCGGCGGACGCGTGATTGTCTCCACCGGCACCAAGAACCTTCAAGAGCAGCTCTTCTTTAAGGATATTCCATTTCTGGAGCAGCATCTGGGAAAGCTGCGCGTCTGCTACATGAAAGGACGCAACAATTATCTTTGCCGGCAAAAACTTTACGATCTGGTGGCCCAGCCCTCCCTGAGCGGCCTGGTGAACATTGACCATCTCCAGCAGATTGCGGAGTGGGAAGGAACCACGGAAAGCGGCGACCGGACAGAGCTGACAGCCTTGCCGGAAAACAGCCAGCTATGGCAAAAACTCGATGCCGGAACCGAGCGCTGTACCGGACAGGACTGCAAGCAGTGGGACCGCTGCTTTATCACCGAGATGCGCCGCCGGATGCTGGACAGCGATATCATCATCGTCAATCATCATCTCTTCTTTGCCGACCTTGCCTTGAAACAGGCGGGCGTACCCAACGGCGTCCTGCCGGAGTTCACGACAGTCATTTTTGACGAGGCCCATGAACTGGAAGATGTGGCCAGCAGCTACTTTGGAGTGAGCGTAAGCAATCTGCGTTTTGAAGAGCTGGCTCGCGATATTGAGACCAAGCTTACGCAGGAAAAGGCAATGCGTCCGACCCTGCTGCAGGCGCTGGCCCGTCTGCGCGAACGCTCGGCTTTTTTCTTCAGTGTTTTGCCCAAGGGACAAGGCAGGTTCGCCTTTACCAACCGCTCCGAGTTCCTGGAAGAAAAAGGCACCGAGTATGACGCGGTGATGCAGGGCCTGCAATGGATCTTCTCCGAGCTTCAGTTGATCACCGACAAGGTCCCGGAGGTCGCTAACTTTGCCCGCCGCACCCAGGAGATGCATACCCAACTGGAATTCATTATTCAGGGAACGGACAGAAATATCGTCTACTGGATTGAACATCGTGGCGAAGCGCGCCGGGGGCGTACCGGGCAAACGCACATCATCCTCCAGGCCACGCCGATTGATGTTTCGCAGATTCTGAAGCAGTCGCTGTTTGCGGACATGGATACCGTGGTGCTGACCTCGGCGACATTAGCGGTTGCGGCGGGGCTGCAGGGCGGCAACTTTGATTACATCCGGCAACGCCTGGGAATGGAGCATGCACGCGAACTGGTCGTTCCTTCACACTTTGATTATGCCCGCCAGGCAATCCTTTATATTCCGCCTGACCTGCCCGCTCCTACCGAGAAGACGTTCGTAGAAAAGGCTGCAGAGAAAATTCGCAGGCTGCTCGCCATCACACAGGGGCGCGCCTTTTGCCTCTTCACCAGCCATTCCCAGATGCGCCAGATTCATGATCTGCTGGCGGACCAGCTTGATTTCCCCGTGTTGTTGCAAGGCTCTGCCCCCAAGAATGCGCTTCTGGAGCAGTTCCGCCTTACCCCCAATGCGGTTCTGTTTGCCACCGGGTCTTTCTGGCAGGGCGTGGACGTTCAAGGCGAACAGTTAAGCTGCGTGATCGTTGATCGTTTGCCCTTTGCCGTGCCCAGCGATCCGGTGGTTGCGGCGCGCATCCAGGCCATCAATGACGCGGATGGTAATGCCTTCTATGAGTATCAGGTCCCGTCCGCGGTCATCGCCCTTAAGCAGGGTTTCGGCCGCCTCATACGCTCTATCAAAGACCGGGGCCTGCTGGTCCTGCTGGACAACCGGATTCTGAAACAACGTTATGGCAAGGTGTTCCTGGAAAGCCTTCCTCCGTATAAGAAGACCAACGACCTGGCGGATGTGGAGCAGTTCTTTGGGGTTAGACAGTAACCTGCAAGATCTTCTCACCGCAAGGGGCGCGAAGGACGCAAAGGAACACAACGACAAGCAAAATCAACCTCACCGCGAACCACAGAGGACACAAAAGAACGCAGAGGAAGAAAAAGCAAAACCTCAACGCAGAGGGCGCAGAGTAAAAGTAGAGGGCGCAGAGGAATCCACGAAATAAGGCGGAGTGCTCCACGCACAAAACAAATAGTAAGCGCTTTATAGCGAAATGGCGATTCAACAGACCATGATGGGTGATCATTCTTCCGCGTTGGCATTGCCTCGCTGCCGGACATTACAATAGAGGGTTAGGAATCAAGAGCCGCCGGAGGCCGTAAGATCTCCGGCAAGGGGAGCGGATGTACGAAGTTACAGTAGAAGACTCATTTGCCGCAGGTCACTACCTGCGTAATTACAAGGGAAAATGCGAGAACCCGCACGGGCACAACTACAAAGTGCGGGTAACTTTGCGGGGCGCCGAACTGGACCGCGCCGGCCTGCTGCTTGATTTCCGCGACCTGAAAGATGTGATGAAACACGTCATCGACCGGCTGGACCACCAGATGCTTAACGACATAGAACCGTTCACGCTACTCAATCCGTCTGCGGAAAACATCGCTAAGTATTTCTATGACGAAGCCAATAGCCGGTTGAAGTCGGTGACCAACGGCAGGGTTGCCGTAGGGGATGTCACGATCTGGGAGACCGATACCACCACGGCTCGGTATTCCGAATAAGAGAGCGGTTTCAGAAATAGTGTAGCCGGCAAAGGCGAAAACCGATTTAGCCACGAATTCACGCGAATGAACGCGAATGGGAATGCTGTAGCGAGAGTCTCTGGTTCTCGCAACCGTTCTGGCAAGGATGGTTGGGGGGGTCTCCAGAGACTCCCTTTGTAAGTTGTAGAAAACGCAAGGGGCGGTTCTGGCTAAAGGCGAAAACCGATTTAGCCACGAATTCACGCGAATGAACGCGAATGGGAATGCTGTAGCGAGAGTCTCTGGTTCTCGCAACCATTCTGGCAGGGGATGGTTGGGGGCTGTTACTTGTCTCGCATTCGCGCGGTTCTACACTAAAAGCTAAAAATGCTATCGAAGCAGCCAGAGGAAAGTTAAGAGCAGAATCCACAGCCGGGGGCGGCTGTGCCACACTTTGATGCAGATTACCGAGATTTACCGGTCCATCCAGGGCGAATCGTCTTTTGCGGGGCTCCCGTGTATTTTCGTGCGTCTTACCTCCTGCAACCTGCGCTGCTCCTGGTGTGACAGCGAATATACCTTCACCGGAGGCAAGAAGATGTCTCCCGAAGAGGTGGAGCGGGAAACCTCCGCGTTGGCGTCCGGCGGGTTGGTGGAGTTCACCGGGGGAGAGCCCATGCTGCAGGAGCGCGAACTGGTGCCCCTGATGGAGCGCCTGATTGCGCGTGGGTATACTTTGTTATTGGAGACCAGCGGTGAGCGCCCACTGGAGCGCGTCCCGCGCGAAGTGCACAAGATTGTGGATGTAAAGTGCCCCGGCTCCGGAGAAGGCGGGACGTTCCGGGAGAGCAATCTGGCTGTGCTCGGCCAGCGCGATGAAGTTAAGTTTGTGATTGCCGACCGGGAAGATTACGAATTTGCCCGGGACTTTTCGCGGCAACACGAGCTGGAACAAAAGGCAGGAGGCGTGATTTTTTCTCCTGCATTTTTCAAGAATCCCAGTTCGGCGCGCGATTCATCGAATTGCCAGCTCGATCCCCGGTTGCTGACCGAGTGGATTCTGGAAGACCGGCTCAATGTGCGCCTGGGATTGCAGATTCATAAGTTTATATGGGAGCCGGCCACCAAGGGCGTGTAGCGTAACCCGTCTGAAACAAAGAAGTTGCGAGACATATTTTCACGCGGACGGGCAGCTATTCTGGCTCCGGGGCCATCAGAACCAGCAGAACCAACAGGACCTAACTTAGGGAGTTGCTTTTGGCCGGAGAAAAATCGCGGTCGGTCGTGCTGTTGAGCGGAGGGATGGATTCGTGCGTCTGCGCCGCGCTGGCCGTCCGTGACACCGAGGCTTCTGCCCTGCATGTCAGCTACGGCCAAAAGACCGAGTCGAGAGAGCGGCGGTCTTTTGAGAGCATCTGCGACAAGCTGAAAATAGGTAGGCGCCTGGTATACAGAAATGAAGCCTTGAAAGCCATTGGAGGATCGGCGCTTACCGATGCCGACATCAATGTGCCGGAGGCCAGCGAACAAATAGGCGGGGCCGGCATCCCCATCACTTATGTGCCGTTCCGCAATGCCCATTTTCTGGCGGCGGCGGTAAGCTGGGCAGAGGTACTTGGGGCAACCAGCGTCTATATTGGCGCGGTAGAGCAGGATAGTTCCGGCTACCCTGATTGCCGTCCGGCTTATTACCAGGCTTTTAATCAGGTGATCAAAGCAGGCACCCGGGAGGGCAAAATTCAGATCGCTACCCCGTTGATTGCTATGCGAAAATCAGAGATCGTGAGGCTCGGGCTGCAGTCAGGAGCGCCGTTTGATTTGACCTGGTCCTGTTACAGCCGCGAAGATAGAGCTTGTGGAATTTGTGAAAGCTGCGTGCTTCGGTTAAGGGCCTTTGAAGCTGTGGGCGCGGTCGATCCGCTGCCGTATGCGGCCCAGGCCGTAAGTCGTCAAGTTTAGGAGTTCAAGTTCAGCCGGGAGGCGTATTAACAATGAAGAAGCATTCAATTCTTATGGCGCTGGCAGCTTTGCTGTTCGCGCTTTGTTCCGTGCCCTCATGGGCGCAAACGGCGCAGGTCAGGGGCAAGGTAATTGGGCAGGACAGTAATCCGGTCGTCGGCGCTCAGGTGGTATATCTGGATGCCGATACGGGAAGAAGCTACAAGTACAAGACAGACAAAAAGGGCGAGTTCTCCGCCATCGGCTTGCAGTTCGCCAACTATCAGGTCACCATTACCAGCCCATCGGGAGAGCAGCTTTTCAGCAGAAAGAGAATCGCGGTCGGCCCGAATCCGGAAGAAAATGTCCTGAGCGTGGATCTCTCAAAGAATCCGCCTCCAGCTGCTGGCCAGGAAAGTTCGGGCGGGACCACAGGAGCAGGAGGACAGGAGAAGACCGAGCAGCCCAAGCTGACCAAAGAGCAGCAGGCGCAGATGGAAGCTCTTAGAGCAAAACGGGCCCAGGCGATCAACCAGAACAACATCATCAGCCAGGTCAATGCCGCTATGCAGGCCAAGAACTATGAAGAGGCTTCCACCGGCCTGAGGCAGCTTATCCAGACGGATCCTAACAAGTACGAGTACTACTCCGGGCTAGGGACGGCACAGCTGAATTTGGGCCAATATGAAGATGCGGTGCAGACCCTTGACAAGGGCATTCAACTGGCTGAGAACCCTACCGATCCCAAGCAAGATCCAGCTAAGGCCAAGGCTGCCGCAGGCCAGATGCTGACCAACCTGGGGAATGCCTACCTGAAGCTCAAAAAGAACAAAGAGGCCGTTGAGTCCTTCGAAAAAGCAGCCTCGCTGGATCCCAATCCGGGGACGGCATACTACAATTTGTGCGCCACTCAGTACAACACGGGCAATATGGAGGGCGCAGCGGCAGCTTGCGACAAGGCCATTGCCGCCGATCCCACCAAGGCCGATGCCTACTTCATTAAGGGTTCGTCCATGTACGGCTCAGGCAAGTTGGACAAAGAAGGCAAATACAGCGTGCCTCCAGGTACTGCGGAAGCCTTGAACAAGTATCTCGAACTCGCGCCCACCGGTGCTCATGCCGCAGACGTTAAGGCCATGCTGGAAGCCGTAGGCGCCAAGATTGAGACCACTTATCACGGGAAGAAGAAATAGCTGGCAGCTGCTAGCTGCTAGCTTCTGGCTGCTAGCTTTGGAGCAAAGCTCGTTGCTTCATTTGTAACGCGGCTTATTGTTTCATTCTCGATGAAGAGTTTGGGCTGAACGCTTCGATGACTTAAAAGGGGATGGGAGCATCCGCTTTAGCCAGTAGCTAGCAGCTCATCGCCAGCAGCTTCCTCATGCGTAAGTTCTGGGAAAATCCGGTTTCCGTTGCCGACGTGCCTCGAGATGCGCGGGCGCCGGAGTCTTTCCAGGTGGGGACGGTGCGCATTGAGCCTCCTACGGTTCTGGCCCCCATGGCAGGAGTGACCGATACGGTTTTCCGCCGGTTCATCCGGAACGCCAGCTTTGTTCATAAGCCTGAAACCGTAATGGCCCTGCCGCCGGAGCACGCCGATGGCAGCGTGAAATTGAATCCCGAAAAATCGGGCTGCGGGCTGATTATGACGGAGTTCACCTCCGCCGACGGCCTCTCGCGCACGCGTGAATCCAAGCGCAAGCGCTACCTGCACTTCTACCAGGATGAGCATCCAATCTCTGCCCAGCTCTTTGGCAGTGATCCTGCCACTCTTTCCGAAGCAGCCAGGATCGTGGAAGACGCCGGGTTTGATCTGGTTGACCTGAACCTGGGGTGCCCGGCCAAGCGCGTGGTCAAGTGCAACGGCGGCTCGGGATTGCTGAAAGACCTTCCGGTGATTGGCCGCATCTTCGAAACCATACGGGCCGCGGTGACGATTCCTTTCACGGTGAAGTTCCGCATGGGATGGGATGACAGTAACCTGGTATGCGTGGAGCTGGCGCGAATGGCCGAAGACTGCGGGCTCAACGCTGTGGCCCTGCACGCGCGAACGCGTGAGCAAGGCTATAGCGGTCAGGCCCGGTGGGAATGGATTGCCGCCGTCAAGGACGCGGTCAAGATCCCGGTGATCGGCAACGGCGACATCAGGACGCCCGAAGATGCAATGGCCATGTTTGCGCGGACCGGCTGTGACGCGGTGATGATTGGCCGCACCGCCGCTTCGAACCCCTGGATCTTCCGCCAGATCCGCCAGTTCATTGAGAGTGGCCGCTACGATCAGCCCACCGATGCCGACCGCTATGAGATGATCCGCACCTATTTCCAAATGCTGGTGGAGGAAAAGATGCACGGCGCCGGGGGCAAGATGAAGCAGTTTGTGGCCTGGTTTACCCACGGCGTGCCCAACGGTACGGCGTTGCGCAGGGCCGTCTACGACGCCCGCGAAGGCCCCGCGATTCTGGCCAGCGTTGAGAGGTTTTTTGAAGAGTTGTTGAGCGGGCGCACCCCGGAGTGCTGCGCCCCAGCCACCGCCCCCACCGACGAAGCAGTGTTGCTAAGCTGCGGAGATTAAAGCAGTTAGCAAAGTATTTGCAAGACATCCCCGGAAATGCGTTCTACAATGTTGAGCAAGCTTAACTCATGCAATACATATTGCTCTTCTTTCTGGCGTGGTTTGTGGTGTGCTTGCCGGCGCTTGTCTATGCTTCGATCATAGAGAACCGCCGCAAGAGAGACGTTAAAAACGTCGAAGACCAAATTGCTCCTCTTGCTAAGAGACTTGATCTCCTCGCAGCGCAGTTCCAGAGAGCCATCCAAACACAATCGGTTGCTTCGGTAGCTGAAAAGCCTGTTACACCAGTGCCAGCACCGGCTCGTGTTTCGATTCCAGTTCCCGAACCGATCATTTCTCAGCCAATCATTCCTCAGCCGACAATTCCTCAGCCGACCGTTGCTGAGCAAATCGGGATCCGCAAAGAGCAACCTGCGACCACGCGGGCTACGGAGGTACCACCGAAACCACTTCCGCCAACTCCCGCGGTATTCCCGGTCAGGCCGGAGCCACAAGTGGTGGAAGCTCCGCCAGTTGTAATTCCTTCTCTCGCGCAACCTCCGCCGCCCGTTACTCCGGTGAGCGCAACGCCACCGCCTCCGGCCGCCACCACAGGAACCGTAACGCCAGTCACTCCGCCCCCGGCCCAGAATGTTGCGGCGCGGGTGCAAGCTCCGCCACCACCGCAATTTCGGCAAACTCTGCCGCTACGCGCAGAACCGCATGTGGATGCCGCAAAGCCACAGAAGAGCAAGCGGATCTCCGCTTCCATGGAAGAGGCCATGAGTACGAATTGGCTGCCGAAGGTAGGCACTGTCATTCTCGTCGCCGGTCTCGCCTGGGGGCTGCAATCAAGCTGGGAACACATGGCTGCGATTGGCCGGATTATCCTCTGCTATCTGGTGGCCGGCGCATTGCTGGGCGCGGGCATTTATTGGGAGCGAAAAGAAGATTTCAAGATCCTGGGCAGGGTGCTGATCGGCGGGGGCTGGGCGAGCCTGTTTATCACCACCGCAGCCGCAAACCACTGGCGGTCCGCCAAGGTCCTGGATTCGGTGGTTGTGGACCTCTTCCTGCTTCTGCTGGTCGCCGGATTCATGGTCTGGCACACCTTGAAGTACAACTCGCAGCTCGTGACCGGGATGGCGTTCCTTCTGGGCTTCATCGCGCTTGTCCTGAGCCATACCACGGCCTATAGCCTTTTTGCTGGCCTCATCCTGGTCTGCGGCATGACCATTCTTGTTCTGCGCCGCGGATGGTTTGAGCTGGAGGTGTTTGGAATCCTCGCGAGCTATTTGAGCCAGCTCTATTGGCTCTACTGGATCATCAATCCCATGGGAGAGCAGAAAGGCCCGTTCCCGGAGTTTTGGATCAGCGTGGCCCTTCTCTCGGCCTTCTGGCTGATCTTCCGGATTGCTTACCTCTTGCATGGAGTTTCCACCAAGGAGCAGGAATCGGTTTCGACCATCGCCGCTTTGCTGAATCCTCTGCTTTTACTGGGGGTATTGAAATATCAAGCATACGAAACCAAGTGGGCCTTCACCACGCTCCTGGTTCTTGGCGCGCTGGAATTCATTTTCGGGCAACTTCCGGCTGCGCGCCGAAGAAAAGTTCCATTTCAACTGCTCTCCAGCATCGGCGCGGTTCTCATGGTTGCGGCAGTCCCATTCAAGTATTCCGGAAATGATCTGGTGCTGCTGTGGCTAATGGGCGCTCAGGCATTCCTGTTGGCTGGAATCTTTGCCCGCGAAAAGCTGTTCCGGTGGTTTGGCGGAATCATTTTTCTGTTAGCGGCTATCTATTTGTTGCCCACGCGGATTGTTCCATTGGCGCAGCAGGTGCTCAACGGCGAGCCTGCCTATAACACCGTCAACTTTGTGATCTTTGCTTTAATTGCATTGGCTTTCTACGCCAATGCCCATGTGATCAGCCGGAGCTGGCCAGAGCTTTTTCAGGACGAGGCTGACCAGCAGGCTATTCATGCGATCTCTCTGTTTGCCAGCCTGTTTGCTGTGGGCGCGATTTACTCATTTGCCCCGGCAAATGGCATAGCTGTTCTCTTAGCGGTGCTCGTGCTTACGTTAAGCTGGGCGGGAAAGCAGTTCAGCATTGCGGACACGGTCTATCAGGCGCACTGGATAGCGCTGGTCGCAGTGATTGACGTCAGCAGCCGCGGACTTACCCTGGAATCTGTATGGCATGGAATTCCGGAGAGGATCCTGACGTTTGGCGCTGTGGCCGGGCTGTTGTATTGCAGTTCACGCTTCGTCCGTCTTTCGCAGACTCTTGAAAAAGACATCATTGCGGTGACCTATCGCTGGGCGGCGACCGGGCTGATCACGCTGTTGATAGGAGCCCAGGCGCCGGAGTGGCTTACAGCCGTCTTGTGGATCGGCCTGGCCCTGATTCTCGCTAACATAGCCCAGATATTTGCGGCGGATGAATTCAAATGGCAGGCATTTGTGCTGGCCATGCTCGGGTTCGGGCGAGCCCTGCAGGTGAATTTTGCCGTGGCCGGCGCGTTTCATGGTGTCAGCTATCGACTGATCTCCGTAATCCTGGTTGCCGTCGGAATCTACCTGCTGGTGGCGCGCAGCCCACATCCTCGGCTTCATCCGGCTTTTACCTGCACCGCAACATCTCTTTTGGCCTATCTGGCATTCAAGGAATGCCCTGACCCCTGGATCGCCGTTGCATGGATCAGTTTAGCTACGGCCGTGGCCTTTGCCGGACGCTTCTGGAAAAATCGCGTTCTGCTATGGCAAAGCCATGTGCTTGCCGTGCTGGCTGCGGCGGCCATATTTACCTACAACTTCGATCACCAATACAGGCAAACCGCGTTGCAGGCCATCACGGTATTGATCGTTTGTGCGCTGCTCTACCTTTTGACCTGGGTCACGAATGTCGTCAATGTGGTTGAAGACCGGCGCATCTCACAAACATATTCCTGGGCGGGCTCACTGCTGCTGACCTGGCTGGCATGGTATCAATTTCAGCCAATCAGCGTGGCGCTGGTATGGGCCGTCTTTGGGCTGGCCCTGTTTGAACTCGGCTATGGAAAGTCTTCGCCGTATCTGCGCGCGCAGGGGTATGTCGCGCTGGTCAGCAGCTTTGTCCGCATTTTCTTCGCAAATCTCAACTCATCCGCCCTGGACGCTCTGTATACCGTCGTGCCGCTGGTTCCTATTTACTTCTGGGTCTACGCGCGGCTCCACATCAAGAGGGATAGCGAAGCCGCATTTAAAATACGTGTGGAATACATTCTGGCGTGTGTGGGTACGGCCACGGTGGCTGCATTAGCGCGATTTGAACTGCCGGATAAAGATACAGTTGTTGTGGGATACGCTCTGATCGTGGTCGCTCTGCTTGTGGTCGCGTGGCGAGCCGGACTCCAGATCTTCTTGTATCAGGCTTTGGTCATGCTGAGCGTAACCGCCTTTCGTCTCTCCACGCACAACTTCTACCGCCTTCAGAACTCTTTCTCTTCCAGCGTCTACCCCGCTGCCCTGGCTATTGTATTGCTGGCGGTGGGTATCCCGTTGGCATTCCGGCTCAGGGAGCAAAAGGCCGAAGAGGCTACGGGCGATAATTCCCGAGGCCGGGGCTGGGTCACAGCGCTTGCTCGTCGCCCAGAGCAGCCGATGTTTTTTGTCCCGGTAGTGTTGATGGCGATTCTGCTGGTCATCAAGATCGACTTTGGCTGGAATGTTTTGGCGCTGGCGATGGAAGGGGTGGTGGTCGTCCTGGGAGCTTTTTTTGCCAAGGAGCGCAGCTACCGGCTTACCGGCCTGGGACTGCTGTTTCTTTGCGTGTTTAAGTACTTCTCGTGGGACATGTGGAAGCTGAACGGTTCACGTGCCCTGAGCTTGATGGGCCTGGGAGCGCTGCTTATCGTGGCCGGCTACCTGTTTTCGAGGAACCGCAAAGCACTGCGAGACTATTTATGACGGACTATTTATGAAGCGCTGGTTGGCTGTGGCAGGTATGGTGCTGATGGCCGGTGCGGCAATTTTTTATGCCGAGCGCCGCAAGGTGGAGAGCCATGTAGGACCCGAAGCGGTGCTCAACGTAATGGCCGATACCCAACGCCAAATCAGCCGGGTGCCAGCCCAGCTTACCCGCCTGTCCGACGAGGAAGAGATTCAGATTGGCGACTCCATGGCCGTCCGTTATCTGACCGGCCGCTACGGGTGGCAGGAAGAGACCGATGCTCCGATAGAAAAATACATCAACGTTGTTGGACGCAACCTGGCTGCACGGGCCCATCGCAAACTTGATTACAAGTTTCACTACATCCCGGATTCCGGCCTGGTCAACGCATTCGCTCTCCCGGGCGGGCACGTATTTATCGGCAAAGGATTTCTGCTTTTGATGGACAGCGAAGACGAACTGGCCAATGTGCTGGGCCACGAGATTGAGCATGTGGACCATTACCACTGCGTGGAGAAAGCACAGATTGAGACCCGCCTGCGGGACCTTCCATTGTCAGAGCTGCTCCAGCTTCCGGCGCAGCTTTTTCAAATGGGCTACGGCAAAGAGCAGGAGCTCGAAGCCGACCGCGACGGAACCCATCTGGCGATGATGGCCGGCTATTCACCCCAGGGCGCGCTGCGCATGTTCAAGGTATTCGAACGCCTGGACCGGCAATATGTACTGAAGGCGGAAAGCCCGGACGAGGAACTCTCGCTGGTGGCAATTCAAAGCATTCTTGGATATTTCCGCTCCCATCCACTGCCCCAGGAGCGGGAGCGTCAGGTCCGGCAGATGATGACTTCAGAGAAATGGCCGGAGCGACAAGAGAGACCCTTGAAAATCAGCCTGACGCCGGAAAACCAAGAGTCGGCCAAGGGAAATTAGCCGCCCGGCTTCAGAAATACTGTAGGCGTCATTCTTGCAGGAGTTGGATTCCTGCACAGAACCCAAAAACTCAACATCAGGGGGAGAACCCATGACGATTTGAAAAGGGGCCCGATGGGTCCGAATATCATTGGCTGCATCATCTTGTTTTTCCCTGCTTCCAGTCACAGGTCCTGCCGTCGTTGATTTCTGGATTCCATGGATCGGGCCGTATTGGTCCGGGGGAGGCATGCACAATCTTGAATTGTCCATCCTCTTGAATCTCGCCGACTCGAAACATTTTCCAGGTGTGATGGTTCTCCAGGTCGACGGAAATCGGGCCTTCGGGGGCAGCGAATTTTTGGCCGGCCACTTTCCGGCGT
>Ga0210400_10001039_pt1 | contig 28508 bp, 25 predicted proteins | sample IncBWH26MmetaG_FD_155456 | JGI IMG/M metagenome (GOLD analysis project Ga0210400, IMG submission 155456) | Forest soil microbial communities from Barre Woods Harvard Forest LTER site, Petersham, Massachusetts, United States - Inc-BW-H-26-M | ecosystem: Environmental > Terrestrial > Soil >... | reverse complement strand
CTTTCCCGTCCGGCAACTCTTCCACGCTTTCGACTTCTTCATTCAGGCGCATGGTCGCCCGCCGGTCGCGCATGTGGTAGCTCAGCGCCTCCACCATTTCCGCATCGGCGAATTCCAGAAGCCGCGGACGCTTTTCCACGATGATGACGCGGACACCCAGGGTTGCATACATGCAGGCATACTCCACGCCGATCACGCCGCCGCCGACCACGATGATCGTCCGCGGAAGTACCGGCATAGTGAGAATCTGGTCGCTGTTGATAATGTTGCGGCCGTTGATCGCCACTTTCGGATTCGTGGCCGGCTTCGTTCCGGTGGCGACGACTACAAAATCGCCCTCCAGTTCGCTGAAACCGGTGCTGTTTTCCACCCGGATGTGGTGCGGATCCATGAACGAGGCCGTGCCGTGGAACAATTCCACGTTGTTGCGGCGCAGCTGGTCCTGCAAAACCGCGGCTTCATTCTCGATGACGCGATTTACGCGAAAATTCAGATCGCTCATCGTGACGTTTTCTTTGGCATGATAATTTGCGCCGTAGAACGCCTGGTCGTAAAAGCCGGAAAGATGCAACACGGCCTCGCGCATCGTCTTGCTGGGAATGGTTCCAGAGTTGATGCAGACGCCGCCAACCATGGTCTGCTTTTCCACTACCGCGACGGCTTTCCCGATTTTCGAGGCTTGAATGGCGGCCCGCTGTCCGCCGGGGCCGGAGCCGATAACCACGAGATCAAACGGTCGCATTTAGGGAATCCTGAACATCTTCGGCGGGTACCGCGGGTTCTGCGGGGGCGGCTCCTTCCGCACGTTTAGTATAGGCGACTCCGGACACCAAATTTGTGCGCTCGTCCGATTCGTTTTCGTGGCAGCACATGGACTCCCTCCTGCTGCAACTCCAAAGCGTTCAAGCCGCTCCAGATTTGCGGGTGGGATAGAGTATCTCACGCATATTGCGACGGAATGAATGGTCTTCCGCTAGTCAAGCGAATTTTCGCTTTGCGTTGTTGCGAATTGCAGAATCTTCATCCCGTCGACTTCGCGTGGTTCCGTATCCAAACCGCAAACTCTTCTTCGCTTAATTCACTCGCAGCCAAGTTCAGTATGGTTTGAATCGCATCCAACTGATCCGCTATCAACTCGTACCCATTGATGGAAAGAAAAAGACCGACCGAATGAAAGGCCGCCCTCTTGTTGCCGTCAACGAAGGGATGATTTTTGGCGATTCCAAATCCGTAGGAGGCGGCAAGTTCAAACAGGTCCGACTCTGGGGCATAGAGGAATCGGTTTTGCGGACGAGCGAGGGCGGAGTCCAGCAAACCTTCATCGCGGATGCCTGTGGAACCACCAAACGTCGCCAGAGACGCAGAATGAAGGTAGAGAAGAGCCCTGCGGCTGATCCAGCGTGGCTGCTTCATTTAGCCAGCGCGCGAAACGTGTCCCGGTACTTGGCCATGAATTCGAGGCCGAGCTTCACCTGTTCCTCGACTTCAGGATCGTAAGGTGTCAGCAGGTAGCCTTCAGGAGTTTCCGAGGCAAATAAAACATCGTTTTTCTTCAGCTTCAGCCGATCCAGAAGCTGTTTGGGGAGAATGACTCCCGTGGAGGTGCCAATGGAGCGAAGTTTGAGTTTCATGAGAGCCCCTCAATTACCATATGCATTATAATGTGAAAGCGGACTTTTATCCACCGTGTTTTGCAAGCGATAGGCGGTCTTCGCCTTTCGCGTAAGGCGTGGTGCGCCTATGCCTTAGCCCATTCCGGCGAGTTTGCCGAGGCCTTTCATGCGGGAGCGGGCGGCCATTGCGCCGTACTGCTTCATCATCGTGCGCATCTGCAGGTATTGCTTGAGCACCTGGTTGACGTCTTGCACCGTGGTACCGCTGCCCTTGGCGATACGTTTACGCCGCTTGCCGTCAATCACATTGTGGTCGCGGCGTTCTTCGTTGGTCATGGAATTGATGATTGCCTCAACCTGTTTCAATTTGCCCTCGTCGACGGATGCGTCCTTCGGTAAATTCTGCAGCGGCCCGACCTTCGGGAGCATATCCACCAACTGGTCAAGCGGACCCATCTTGCGGATTTGCTTTAGTTGATCGCGGAAATCCTCCAGCGTGAACTCTTCCTTGCGGAGCTTGCGTTCGAGCTCCATCGCGGCCTTTTTGTCGAAGGCCGATTCCGCGCGTTCGATCAGCGACAGGATGTCGCCCATGCCCATCACCCGGGAAACGATGCGCTCGGGATAGAAGCCTTCCAGGGCATCGTATTTTTCGCCGAGGCCTACAAACTTCACCGGCGCGCCGGAGACCTTACTGATGGAAAGCGCCGCGCCGCCGCGCGCATCGCCGTCCAGCTTGGTCAGAATCACACCGGTAAGCCCCAGCCGCTTGTGAAATTCACCTGCGGAACGCACGGCGTCCTGTCCGATCATGGCGTCCGCGATGAAGAGCATTTCGGTTGGCTGCAATTCCTTTTTCAGGGTTGAGAGCTCGTTCATCAAGTCGTCGTCAATGTGCAAGCGGCCGGCGGTATCGACAATCACGACGTCGCTCGCGGAAAGCTTGGCTTCCTTGATCGCACCGCGCACAATTTCGAGGGGCTTGTCCGTCCCGGTTGCGGGCCAGACGGAAATGCCAATGGATTTCGCCACTTGAGAGAGCTGCTCGCGCGCCGCGGGTCGATACACGTCAGTGGAAACCACAATCGGACGATGCCCGTGTTGCGAAAGCCATTTCGCAAGTTTGCCGGTGGTGGTGGTCTTGCCGGAACCCTGCAAGCCCACGATCATCCACACCGAAGGAGGCCGCGAAGCAAACAGGGGCTTGGCGTGCTTACCGAGTAGATTGAGCAGTTCGTCGCGGACAATCTTGACCACCTGCTGGTCCGGCGAAAGCTGCAGCATTACTTCGGTGCCCAGCGCTTTTGTGCGGATGTTGGCCAACAACTCGTCGGCGACGGCGACAGCGACGTCGCCCTCCAGAAGCGCTTCGCGGATTTCCGCCAGCGCGGCGTCCAGGTGCTCTTCAGAGAGCTTGCCTTGCCCGCGCAGGTTCTTAAATGTTCGTTGCAGCCGTTCTGTCAGGTTTTCAAACATGGGTGTCTTGGGCTCTTGTCATTGCCTCTTTTATTGTACCGCCAGCCGCGCCGGGCTGCAGCAAGCGTCGTGTTTACGCTCTTTCGGGGCATGCATTCAGAATGTCATGCTTATACCCAACTGTGCGGCGAAGGGTATGCCAACCGTGGTGCCGGGGCCGAAAAAATCGCCCAGCGCACCGGCGGGCACGCGCAATTGGTTGAGACTGGTGATCGGCTTCGTGAGGGTGCAATTGGCATTCAGGCAGAACGCGGTGGCGTTTGCGAGATTGTTCACGGGCACCGGAAGCGCGGAGATGTCCGTCACGTAATTGGCGCCAGGATTGTTGCGATTGAACAGATTGAAAAACTCCACGAAAGGTGTGACCGACCAACGATCGTGAAATCTGAACGCGCGGCTGACACGGAGATCGACCTGAACGTATGGTGTGCCACGAAGCTCGTCGAGCGTTGTCTCGACCCCATTCACCACCGCACGATTCCCCGCCGGCGTTGTCAGCGTGTATGGCCGCGCGCTTTCGGCCTGGGCGAGCGCTCCCAACTGCACCCCGCCCGGCAACTGGAATGTGCCCACGAGCACAAAACGGTGGCGCACGTCTTCGCCGGATGGGCCATAATCGCCCGGCGCAAATGCATTTTGCGGATTGCACACTCCGTTCACGTAGTCGAACAGCTCTCCCAGTACGCAGCCCCAGGTGTTTGCTTTGGCTAAAGTATAGTGCGCTGTGAAATGCGCAGCCCGCGAAACATTTCCCTTCACGCCTAACGAAAACGCGTCGTAGCTCGAGCGATTGTCCGAGCGGAAAACGTCGGCCTGCGCAAAAGCATAATTACGGTACGCGTGCATACCCGTTTCATGTGTGTAGTCGGCGCTGAGCATCCAGTTGGAGGACAGCGCGTGTTGTATTCCCGCGGTGGCATGGAGCGCATACGGGGTGTGGTAATTGGGATCAATCAAGGCGGGCGGGGGAGCAGGCAACCCGCCGCTGACCGTGCCGTTGTTCACGGCCTGGAATGCGGTGACCCAGCCACTTTGTGCGAGGTCGTCAAAGTGAAGACCCACTCCCGCGCGCAGGACGGTCTTCTGCGAAGTGCCCAGTGTGCGCGCAATTCCGAGCCTGGGCGCAAAAGCTTTCCGGTAATCATGAGGGATGCCGCTCGCAAGGCCGGTGCCGAGCGCGGGATTGAAGCTCTGGTCGCGGCCGGAGGCGATAAATAAGCCGAATGTCGTGTCATAGCGAAGGCCAATGTTCACGGTCAAATTGGATGAAACTCGCCAGGAATCTTCCGCGTAGACGCCCAACCGTTTCACATTTTGCGAAAAGCCGCCGTCTGTTTTCAAGGTAGAAACGCTGCCTGCCTGATAGTCCGTGGAAAATTGTCCAAGATTTCCAGGTTGAAGGTAGTAGACCGGGTTCTGCGGAAATGTCACGAGTGTTTCGGCATTGGATGTGAGTTCACCGCTTAAAACGGGCTCATGGATAAAGTTCACGCCGAAGCGCAAAGTGTGGTGGCCCCGCACGTGGGTCAAGTCGTAGCGAAACTGGTATTTTTCCTGATTGCGAAGCACGGGAAAGGCGGCAATCCCTGTGACGAACTGGTTGTCGCCGTAAGTTTCAAATCCGGCAATCGTGCTCGAAGTCGTCGTGAAGGGAAATGCCAAAGCGAAGCCTTGAGTTTCATTTCGAGTTTGCGTCAGATGCAGGCCGCTGGCGTTCAGCACGAGGGAGCCAAACCAATTGGGGGAGAAAGTGTATTGCTGGCCCAGCACTAAACTGAAGTAATTGTTGTGAGAGGTCACTCCCGTGGATGGCAAAGCCCCTTGCTGCACCAGCGCATTGTGCTCCGTGTAGGTGTCTAGCGCGCCGCGCAGAAACCAGTGCGAATTATTCGACTGCGCCCAATCGAGCCTCGCCGTCGCCAGATAATCGCGAAACGGTACGGAAACGTTGTCCGGCACGGCGATGCTGGTCACCCCGGGAATCAGCCCGCCCTTTGCCAACTGCGCAAGGGCATCAAACTGCCCGCGGCTGGCCGGGCTATACGCAATGCTCGCGTTCTCATCCACATATTCGAACGCGGTAAAAAACCACAACTGATTTTTGACTATGGGGCCGCCCAGCGTGCCCACGTAATTTTGCCGGGAGAACGGCTGCTTCGGGTCGGGTGGCGGATTATCGATTGGAAAGCGCGCGTTCAGCGCGGCCGCTCGCTCGTAAAGTGCCAGGTCGCCATGCCACTCGTTGCTGCCGCTGCGCGTGGTGATGACAACGGAGCCCGCGGTTGTCCGCCCGGTGTCCGCATCCATTTGCGCGGTGCGGAAGGCAAATTCCTGAAGAGCGTCGGGCGAAAAATTCTGCAGGAAGCCACCGATGTAATCATCCGAATTATCGCCGCCGTCCACGGAGACTTCGTTGTTGAGGCCGGAGCTTCCGCCGGTGGATACCGCGGTGATGCGCGCCTTGGTGGGATCGGACGGCTCCACAGGCTCGGTGCCCGGCGCCAGATAGGAGATATTGGCGAAACTGCGCGCGGCCAGTGGGATCGCCTCCAGATCCTGACGGTAGATCACGGCCTGGTGTGTTGCGCTTTGCGTTTCCAATCCTGCCGTCGTTATTGAGGCGCCGCCGTCAACCGTGATTTTTTCGCTGACGGACTTGGGTCGCAACGTGATAGTGATTTCGCGGACCGAACTGACGGCAACGACCACTTTTGCGCGTGCGGCGGTAAATCCACCCGCACTCACGCTCACCAAATAGGAGCCGGGCGGAATTTGCTCGACCTGAAATTCTCCGCGGGCATCGGATTGGACGGCACGAATCAAGGATTTCTCGGAATTGCTGGCCGAAATTCCCGCCCCGGCGATTCGCGCCCCACTGCTGTCCTGAACGGTGCCTCGAAGCGTACCTAGAGGATTTTGCGCGAACAATGATGCCGGGAAAATCGCGCACGCCGCCAGCAGCAGGAAGAAAGCGAGAAATCGTACGGGCTTCATGTTGAACTTGTGTTTCAGCACCAACTCACGAATGCCTCAGAAGTATAACTCGCTGCCGAGTCCGGTCTTTGCCGGATAAACTTGGGCAGAACGTTCTCGTCAAAGGAAGTTGCTCGCCATGACTGCTTCCCCCGTTATCCCCACCTTTACCAGGATTACCCAAAAGGGGTAGTTTCGCATCGGCCATCCGGGGTGAAGAAAAAATACCCGATTTCGTGATGCGCAGTCCTTCCCTGTTCCGTACAGTCGGTGATGGTTAGTTGATGTTTGTGGCAGAAAGGCAGGGCGTCATGAAATCATTCCCCATTCTCCACTGGTACAGCGTGCTGCGGGGGCATTATCAGCTCACAATGTTCGATGCGATTCGATACGCGTGGTGGTTGTCCAGATAACGTAAAACCGACCGCGGCTAGTTGTCGAAAACCATTCGACGCAAAATCGTCCCTGTACTATTCAATATTGTTCCTATCCCACCCACACTTCGGGAAGTTCCCCATGATCGCACGGGGAGTTCTCTGTTCCCACCCTGCTTCGGGCCTAAGCAGGAATGAAAATGCGCACCTCGGGTTATTGCCTGGCTATTTCAGATATTCGTCAAACCAGGCGACGCTGCGGCTCATAACATCTCGCAGATGGTCGGGTTTCACGAACATGTGGCCTTCACGCTCGTAGACGACCAACTCTGTCTTCACGCCGAGCGTTTTCAGCGCATGCCAGAATTCATAAGACTGAGGAGTAGGACACTCGCCGTCGCTGTCGCCAACCACGATCAGGGTGGGCGTTTTCGCGTTTTTGATGAAGGTAAGCGGCGCGCTGCGGGCGTAAACTTCGGGGTCGTCGTAGACCGATTTCCCGAAAAAGGGAATCATCCACTGATCGATTTTGTTTTCGCCATAGTAGCTGGACCAATTGGCAATGCCTGCGCCGGCCACAGCCGCCTTGAAACGATTCGTCTGCGTGACTCCCCACATCGTCATGTAGCCGCCGTAACTCCACCCGGTAAGACCAAGACGTTGCGGGTCAATCGGCGCGGTGCGAATCGCTTCGTCCAAACCGGCTATGGCGTCGCGCCAATCGCCGTAACCAAAATCCTTCACGTTCGCGCGCGTGAAAGCTTCGCCTTGCCCGAAACTCCCCCGCGGATTCGGCAGCAACAAGAAGTAGCCATGCGCGGGCAACGCCATGTAGTAGGCATGCGCGCTGGGCCAATTAGGCTGCACTCCAGCGCCGGGGCCGCCGTGCACGCACATGACCAGCGGATATTTCTTCGAGGCATCGAAGTCTTTGGGATAGATCAGCCAGCCTTGCACGTCGAATCCGTCACTCTTCCAGTGCAAACTCTTCGCCTCCCCCCATTCCAGTTTTACGCCCTCGTTCCGGTGGGTAACTTTCTTCCACGTCCCGATCGGACCTGCCCAAACCTCCGGCGGATCCTGGTACGAACTACGCACGAATGCTGCTGTCTTGCCGTCAGGAGTCAGCGAGAGACTGGTGGACCAGAATCCGCTGGTCAGCAACGCGGGCGCATGAAACAGGGAATCAACCCGGCCGCTTCCCGGGTCAATCCGCGCGACGCTGGATTCTCCGTCCACGTTTTCCATGTCGATAATCTTTGCATCGCTGGTCCACGCCACGACAACCGCGGAAGCATTGCGTTCCTGCGTGAGGTTGCGCGGTTGGCCCCCGGAACGCGAGATCAAAAACACGTCGCCGCCGACGGAATCTTCGTCGCTCATCAGCCCCTCAATAAAGGCGATGCTTTTGCCATCCGGAGAAACTGCGGGGCGGGCGATTTGCAGTTTGGGCTTGTAGAGCTGTTGCATCTGGGTTGAAGCAACGTTCACCGCGAATAATTCGGCGATATACCAGTTGTTGTCACCGTTCCCTTTGGCGGCGGTCACAACGATGCTGTTTCCGTCCGGCGCCCAATCGTATTCGTAAATATAGGTGTCCGCTGGAGTGATCTGACGCGGATTTCCGGCGGCTACGTCTATGATGGCAAGCCTTTGCTCAAAAAAGGCGTCCTTGATTTCGCCAGTTTCGGGCGTCTCCGCTACCAACGGCCCGGCTTCTCGCGTGGCATTTTCGGTGAACAGAACGGCGATAGATTTTCCCTCCGGCGACCATTTCGGTACCGCAAGAAAACCCTTTACGTTGGTCAATTTGTGTGCGGGGCCTCCGCTGGCACCGGTGACGTATAGCTGCGGCTGGCCGGATTTGCCGGCGTCGGAAAGAAATGCAATCTGTTTGCTGTCGGGGGACCACGCAACGTCGCCTTCGTTGAAATGCGCGGTGGGCGCGCCCGCGGTTACGCGTATCGGTTCGCCGGCAGCCGAAACTTCTTGCACGAATATGTCCTGTTTGCCGGTGGGGGCGCCGTTTTCGTCGGCACGGGTTTCCACCCACGCGACGCGCTTCCCGTCTGGGGAGATGGCCGCCTGATCAAAATGCTGCGCCTTAAACAGGCTCTGCTGCGTTTCTTTCGCCGCTTGCTTTGCGCCGGGCTTCGTTGGCGCCGGAGCAGGCTTGGCGCTTTGCTGGGCGAATACGCAACCGCTGAACGCCCACAGGCACAGCGCAAACGCCAATTTCTTCAAAAGAATTCGCATCAGGATTCTCCTAAGGCACGGGAAGTTCGATCCTTTACGTTATTCGGTTTCTACTTGTGCCGCAACCTGAGTCAGGAAAACCGGACGTCTGGCCTCGAGTGGCGATAGAATCTTCGGGATATTGGGGGAGGCAACGATGTTTGACCGGCGAGGTTTTCTTTCTTCGATGATGGCAGTGGCGGGCGCGGCTCCCGCATTTCCCTGGAGTGCCTCAGACGAAGATCCCCTTGCCGGCATCCCTGCAAAACTTCCTGACAAGTCGCTCTACGACACGAATGAAGAGGCGTATTGGGCGGGTCTTCGGCGGCAGTTTCTGATTCCCGAGGACGAAGTCTATTTGAACAATGGCACCGTCGGCTCCTCGCCCGCGCCGGTGCTGCGGGCGGTATTTGAAGGCTATCGAGACGCCGAACGCCTGGCACAGACAGATCCGGAAGACTATCCAATTTGGGGCTACGCGGCCTGGAACCAATTTCGCGACCCGCTTGCGGCCTTCCTCGGATGCACACGCGACGAACTGGCGCTGCTTCGGAACGCAACCGAGGCCAACAGTTACATCGCGAACGGATTGGACATGAAAGCCGGCGACGAGGTGCTGATGACCGATCAGGAGCATCCGGGCGGCGAGCAACCCTGGAATCTTCGGGCCAAACGCTATGGAATTGTGGTGAAGAAAATAACCTTACCAAAGCCGGTGCCAAACGCCGCGACGGTTTTGAATCTTTTCAACGAAGCGATTACGCCGCGTACACGCGTGATTTTCTTCAGCCATATCTCCACGGTGACCGGCGTGGTCTTGCCAGCGAAAGAATTGGCGGCGCTGGCGCGGTCCAAAGGAATCCTGTCAGCGATTGACGGTGCGCACGTGCCCGGAATGATGAAGCTGAACATTCATGATTTGGAATGCGACCTGTACACTTCCAGCCCGCACAAATGGCTGCAGGCGCCGAAGGGTAGCGGGTTTCTGTATGTGCGCGAGGAAGTAATCGACCGCGTGTGGAACACCCTTGCCACGGAAGGCTGGGACAACCCGAAAATTCACGCTGAACGATTTCAACGCATCGGCAGCTCTAACGTGCCCGTGCTTTGCGGATTGAGGGCGTCGATCGAACTGGCCAACGAAATTGGCATGGATCGCATTGAGAAACGCCACCGCCAGATGGCCGACTATATCCTGCAGGAAATGGTCAAACGCGGCGCGGTCTCCTGGACTTCGCCCGATCCGGCGTTGCGTTGCGGAATCGCCACGGTGAATGTGGCGCCGCACAAAATGCCTGACCTGGAAAACTGGATGTGGAAGGAAAAGAAGATTCGCATTCGCGGCGGGGTACCCAACAAGATTCGTCTCTCCACGCCCTACTATTTGTTGCACAAGGACGTGGACCGGTATTTGGCAGCATTTGACGAGTATCGCGCGGCCCATCCCTCGGCTTAACAGGGGCATCCAAGAAAATCAGGGTGCGCCAGCAGAAGAACTCGTTATCCTTATGACGGAAGGAAAACTGCCAGGGTGGGCATCTGGCGCAAAGGAACTCCGGACGCATGCTTCGTCTGATTGCCGGCTGGTTACGAGCGTTCGTATTGTTGCTGCCGGTCGCTGCGTCGCCGGCTTTCGCGCAGGACAGCTACACGCGGTTTGAATTTGGCACCCAATATTCCACTGTCCGGCTGACAAACTCTAACCTGGGCGCGACCAATTACTCCGGCTTCGGGGGCCGCTTCGATTGGAATCTGAACCGGCGCCTGGCACTGGAGAGCCAGCTCGATTTTTTTCCGGAACATGCCCGCCCCCTGCTGAGCATCCAGGGCGGGCAAACTCTCCAGGCCGTCTTTGGACTGCGCGCCAAAGTAATTCAGACGCGCCGCCTTTCTGTCTTTGGATTAATCCGGCCGGGATTCTTTCATTTCACGGATGTTTTGTATTTCAACTCCAGCTCGACGACTGGCTTCGCTGAACAACCGGAAACACATTTCGCGCTGAATCTGGGCGGCGGACTGGAGTACTACTTGAATCCGCGATGGGTGCTGCGGGCGGATATCGAGGGCGATCCCTACCGCGTGCCGAACACCAACGTCGCTTTTTCCGGCGGAAGCGCTTTCAGTGTCGGAAAAATCGACGACACCACGCGATTCAGTTTTGGCGTAGCTTACCGCCCCGGCGTTCTGATCGAAAGCGAAAAGGAGGCCAACGTCCCCGGAAAATGGGAATTCGGTCCTCTTTTTTCAACCATGTTCATCGGCCGCGAAGGCCCAACAGACGGCGTTCGCACGGAACCCGGATTCGGCGGTTACGCTTCCTACCGCTTCTACCACGTGTTTTATTTCGACAGCGATCTGCTTTATTTTCCGCGGGGCTCAAACTCTTCCGGGCCGCATGACGGAGGCGAAATTCTGCAGGGACTGTTCGGGTTGAAGGGCGGAATCCGCCGCAACCATTTCGGTATCTTCGGCAAGGTTCGGCCTGGCTTCAACAGCTATTCCCAGGCTTTGACTGCAATTTCGTCAACCGGGCAGGAAAGTTTTGACCGTTCCACTAATTTCGTGCTGGATCTGGGCGGCATCGTGGAATTTTATCCAGCCGAGCACGGCACGCTTCGGCTGGAGGCCGGCGACACGCATATTTATTTCAACACGCGCGACGTCAATTTCAGTGGCACCATCGTGCCGGCGCCCGGCGGTAAATTGCAGCACAGCATTCAATTCATCGTTGGATACGGCTGGCGATTCTGAATTCTTTCTTAAATTCGAACAAGTGAGGCGTTATGGGACAGGATGTCTGGGAAGCTGTTGATAAATTTCTCGACAAAATGATGATCCCGCACGATTCCGCGCTGGAAGACGCTTTGGCGGCCGCTGCGGCCGCCAAGTTGCCTGCGATTCAGGTTTCCTCCGTGCAGGGAAAATTTCTGCATTTGCTGGCTCGCATCCTGGGCGCGCGCAACATTCTCGAAATCGGCACTCTTGGCGGCTACAGCACCCTCTGGATGGCTCGGGCATTGCCCGAGGGAGGCCGGATCATCACGCTGGAAGCAGATCCGAAGCATGCTGACGTGGCGAAAAAGAATTTCGCGCGTGCCGGCGTGGAAAGCAAAGTCGAGCTGCGGCTCGGGAAGGCTCTGGACACGCTGCCGCAGATCGCCGCGGATGGGCGCGGCCCTTTCGACCTTTTCTTCATCGACGCCAACAAATCCAACATGCCTGAATATTTCGAGTGGTCGCTGAAACTCGCGCGGAAAGGCAGCGTCATCATTGCCGACAACGTGGTGCGCGAAGGCGCCATCCTTGATGAAAAGAGCAAGGATGCCGACATTCAAGGTATCCGTCGTTTCCTGGAAATGGTTGGCAAGGAAAAGCGCGTGAGTGGCACTGCGCTGCAGACCGTCAGCACCAAAAACTATGACGGCTTTGCCCTCGTTTTGGTGACTTCCTAAAGACCAGGCGGTGGAAAACAGGAGAGTACGCCTCCCTGGTCAGGAGTTCTTGATTTCCCGTAGAAGTCCGGTGGTCACGTCGTAGACGAAGCCGCGGACAGCGACTTTCTCTGGAATCCAGGGATGGGTGCGCAGCTTTTGCAACTGGTGACGGACATTTTCCTCGATATTCTGGAAGGCATAGAAGAAGGCCGGTGAAACGGCGGCGGTGCCGGTGCGATTCTGGATGCGGGTCCGCAAATCCTGTTCGCTGGTGAGCATCAATCCGCAGTCGGTGTGGTTGATCACCATAATTTCCTCAGTGCCTAGCAGATAATGCGACACGACCAACGAACGAAGTGTGTCTTCCGTTACGATCCCGCCCGCATTGCGAATGATGTGCGCGTCCCCGGTCTTTAGTCCAAGGGTGAGAATCGAGAGGCGCGTGTCCATGCAAGTCAGGACAGCGAGTTTGCGTTCCGGACGCGGGGTCAGTCTACGCAGTTCGTGAGTGCGCGCATAAATTTCATTTGCGACAAGAACTTCATCAATTACGCTCATGGCTGGACCAGTTTAACCCAGCCACGGCGTACTCACACGCAAATGCCGGCTCTTCGTTAAACGAAGAGCCGGCATTCCACGCGCGATTGAGAGCGAACTCAGGGAATCGTGGCGCTGACTTCGCTGGAATAGCCACTTTCCGTCCCGCTGGAATTCAGCTCGGTCGCAACATAATAGTACGTGTGTCCCGAACTGACGCCGGCGTCGACGTAGGAGGTGGAGGAAATCATCGAGGTGTCCACCCTCGTATACGGCCCGCCGGAAGTTGTTCCGCGATAAACGTTGAAACCAGCGTATGTCGAGGAGCTTGGCGTCCAACTCAAGGACACGCTATGGCTCGCAGGCGAGGCGCCGGTTCCGGAGAGTGCGACCACCAAGTGTGAATTCGTGGCGTTGCTCACCACGGTTACGCTACCCGCAAGATTGCCGGTCGAAGCTGGAGCGAAGTTGACGTTGAAGGAAGCGGTTTGTCCCGCAGCGAGACTCAAGGGAAGCGCGATTCCAGTGGTGGTAAAACCTGCGCCGCTTTCGATGATCTGCGAAATCGAAACGCTGGAATTCCCGGTGTTGGAAATCGTGACGCTCTGGGTTGCGGTGGTTCCTGTCGTCAGGCTCCCGAAAGCGAGTGACGTGGGAGATGCCGAGAGCTGAAGAATGCTCGCGATGCCAGTTCCGCTAAGGGGAACCACCAGGGGAGAATTCGGCGCATTACTGATTAGCGTGATGCTTCCAGAAGCTGTGGTTGCCGAGGCGGGGTTAAACCCGATGTTAAACGAGGAAGAGCCTCCCGCAGGAACCGAAAGCGGCAAGGCGAGGCCGGAGGAGGTGAATCCGGTCCCGGCGAGCGACGCCTGCGATACGTTAAGAGTCGCTGTGCCGGCGTTCCGAATGGTGAGTGTCTGTGTGTTGGTTACACCAACCGCTACGTTGCCAAAGCTGATGCTCGAGGGAATGACGGAAATCTGCGGCTGCACGCCGGTGCCGCTGAGAGAAATGATCGAGGGAGAATTGTTGGCCGAGCTGACAACGGTTACGCTTCCCGAAACGCTGCCGGCGGAAGTTGGAGCGAAGGTGACGCTGAGAGAAGCCGATTGTCCCGCGGCAAGGCTCAGAGGCAGGGTGATTCCACTTGTGCTATATCCCGCCCCGCTGGCACTGATTTGCGAAATGGAAACGCTGGAGCTTCCTGTGTTTGAAATCGTGACGCTCTTGACCGCGGTTGTGCCGGTTGCCAGGTTGCCAAAACTCAGGGACGTTGGAGTCGTTGACAGCTGGAGTGTGGTGGATACGCCGGTTCCTGCGAGAGGAACCACCAGCGAGGAATTCGGCGCGTTGCTGACGAGAGTGATGCTGCCGGAAAAACTACCAGCGGAGGCCGGCGCGAAGCCGATGGTGAACGCGGAAGAGCCACCAGCAGGAATGGAGAGCGGCAGTGCCAGTCCGGAAGAAGTAAAACCTGCCCCGGCCAGGGAAGCTTGGGTGAGGTTAAGCGTCGCTGTGCCAGGATTCCGGATGGTAACTGTCTGGGAAGCGGTGGCTGCCACATTTATATTGCCAAAACTGACGCTCGACGGGGTGGCCGAGATCTGCGGCTGCACGCCGGTGCCACTTAAGGAGATTGTCGCGGGAGAATTGGTCGCGGTGCTCACCACACTGACGCTCCCGGCAACCGCGCCCACCGATGACGGCGCAAATTTCGCAGTGAGCGAAAGGCTCTGACCCGCAGCGAGAGTCACACCTCCCGAGAAGCCCGTTACCGTGAATCCAGTGCCAGTGGCAGCAACCTGCGAAATATTGACACTGCCCGTTCCCGTGTTCTTGATAGCAATGGCTTGCGATGCGGAACTTCCTACCAGGGTATTGCCGAAGTTGAGGCTGCTCACACTGGAGGAAAGCAAATACGATTGGGTGGACGTCGACGACGTTCCGGTTCCGGAGACAGAAATCGTACCGAACTCGTTATCTTGTTTGCTTGTGCCAACGAGGATGCTTCCGCTGTACGTGACCGCAGCGTTCGGCCTGAACGCCACCGTAATAGATGTCTTGCGGTAGGGAGCAAGTGATATCGGCAGAGCCGGACTGGTGACAATGAACTCCGGGAGGCTGCTTGACAGCGTCCGCAACGTGATGCCTTGCCCGCTAGTGTTTGTCACCACGACCGTGACTGCCGCACTGGTTGTGCCGACTGGGACTGACCCAAAACTCAACGTAGCAGGACTGACTCCGACTCCGGCCTGTGCGAGAAGTGGGAAAAGCGCGGAACCGATTAAGAATAATCCAATAAACAGACACACCAAACGCGTCTTAGCCATTTGAGGGCAACCCTTCGTCAATAAATTTGTGAGCGCGGCCGGAACGGAGAGGGTGGGCGTAGCGTTTCGCAGCTCGTAGTTCTTACTTCCAAAGCCAGAGTAAGTTCAGATGCGAACTATTACTACTGCCGCGGAGACCAGAATTGGGACAGGTTGTGGGGGGTCTCCAAAGTGCAGATATAACCTGTCCTCGGTCGTAGGACGTGTCCGACGGTGCACTGCCCCAAAATGGTGCAGCGGTGATTGTCGGCTTTTCGGGAAGCCGAATTGCCAAAGATTGCTTCGTGGATTGGGAGAGTTCGAGTATCCCTAGTTCGACTGGAAAGCCGTCATTGGAAGAGTAATTGGGTGAATTCTGTCAGGTTTCGTCGCCACACCAGCCAGGTATGTGCGCCGGCCGTTTCGATATCAACATGATGAATGCCTTTGGAGGCCAGCCAAGCCCGCAGCGTCCTGTTGAGCTCGATTAAGCGGTCATCGGTTCCACACGCAATCCACAGCAATCGCAATTGTTTGTTGGCACCCGCATCCAGGCTGGGAAATTCCTTGTCGAACTCTGGCGTAAGCCCTCCGGAGCTGAACGCACCGATCCAGGCAAACTCATTCAGCGCATTGAGTCCCGTCAACAGGGATTCCGCGCCCCCCATCGAAAGGCCGGCGATGGCGCGCGAGTCGCGGTTTTTCATCACAAGGTACTCCGCTTCCACCCGCGGAATTACTTCTGTGAGCAGCGCCTCGCGAAAGCGATCAAAATTCCGTTGCGTGATGCCGGGATCGTGGAAGACTCCCGAATCAGGAGCAAGCACTTCCGGCGCGCCGTAGCCGAGCGGCATCACGATCAGCATCGGTTTGGCTTTGCCTCGCGCGATCAGGTTATCCAGAATCACGTTGGCGCGGCCCACCGCTGTCCAGGCGCTGGCGTCGTCGCTGTAGCCGTGCAGCAAGTAAAGGACTGGATAGGTTTGTTTCCCACGCGGGTTATAACCCGGAGGCGTGTAGACAAAATACCCGCGCTCATCGCCAACCACCTTCGAGCGATAAAAATGGTGATGAATTTCGCCGTGCGGCACATCGGCCATTTCCCAAGGAAGCGGGGCGGCAGCATTTGCGGATTCGGGCGGAACGTGCAATTCGCTCGCTCGATAGAGAAAATTGGGAATTGCCGCGCTGTTCGAAGGATCGAACATCGTTACGCCATCCACGACAAAGGAATACCCGTAATAGTCCGGCGCAAGCGGCTCGGAAGTCGCGCTCCAAATGCCCTCCCCATCTTTCTGCATAGCAAGCGGTTTGCCCACCCCATCGATTTCCACGCTCCCCTCTTTTGCATTGGTCGCGCGCAATCGGAACGTCACCCGATGATCAGCAAGCACCTCCGGTGAAACGACGGGTGCCGGCGGCGTCTGGGTCGCTGCGGCCTGTGGTTGTGGCTTTTGGATTGGCGGCGTCTGTGCACAGACACTTGCGCCAGCAAACAAGATCACCGAGACGACTCGTATAAGTTTCATCATTCACCCTTGCGGCCAACTGATTCCGCAAATTTCTTTCCTGTTGCCGAGCCGAAGGATTTTACCTCATCTGAAGCGGGCGCCGGAGTCAGCCGGAATTACGGACCTGTGGATTTGCAAATTTGACCTCAGAAACTTGCCTCACCAACCCGCCCGTTTTCTTGACCCTTTATGCGGGCGGCAAGTACACTAGATAATTCCGAATGCTGCCTGGATTGTGGCAGCCGGGCTTGACCGAGAGGACCCCAAATCCAGCGCGGCACGTGGCGTGAACCGGCTGCAAGAAGCCGCCCAAGCGTTGGAGCATGAAGGTTTTCCGAGCCAGATAGAGATTCGACGAAGGAACAAGGGGGAATGCTTTGCCAAAGCGTACATATCAACCGCGGAAACGCCGCCGCGCCAAGACACACGGGTTTCGCGCGCGTATGAAGACCAAGGGTGGCCGCAAAGTGCTGGCGGCGCGCCGCAAGAAGGGCCGTCATACCCTCACGCCCGAGTAGCGGCGGAGGCCCCTCGGCGGGCCAGAAGTTTCCTCGCGAAGCCAAGCTGGTGCGGAAAAGCGAATTCGATCTGGTGTACCGCGCCGGCAAACGCCGCTCGAGTTCCCACTTCACTGTTTTTGTTCGCGCCAGTGGACAGCCGAACAGCCGCTTCGGGTTCAGCATCAAAAAGGCTTTGGGCGGCGCAGTGCTGCGTAACCGCATGCGGCGGCGCCTGCGGGAAATCGTCCGCTGTCACCGGCAGGAGATAACCACGGGATGGGACATCGTCATTCATCCAAAGCAGTCTGTGGCCACAGCGCCGATGCCGGCGTTGACGGCGGATTTGCTGCGGCTGCTGAAGGGTCTGTGAAACTGTCTCCCAACATGGAGTGGGAGGAGCAAGCTCCTCCCCTACAAGGAAATGTCCCTGTTGGGGTGCGGAGTTTTGGTGTTCGAGCGGCGCTCGTTGCGCTGAGTTTTTACAAAGCTTACCTTTCGCTAATTTTTGCGGGCACTTGTCGGTATGAACCGACTTGCTCGCGTTATGCGTACGAAGCCATCGAACGGTTTGGAGTGTTGCGCGGCGGCTGGCTGGGATTGAAGCGGCTGCTGCGGTGTCATCCGCTGTCAGGAAGATTCGGATACGACCCGGTTCCGGAGAAATGGGAAGAGATGCGAGCGAATTCCGACGTAATGGGTAAAACGCGCGAGGTGCAGCTGTGAGCACTCCGCCGATGAATCAGTTGCCTCCGCTGGGAAAATCGAAAGACAAGTTCACGCCGGAGTTGCGTATCCTGGTGGCTTCGCTTTTGTCCATGGCGGTGATTTTGCTGTGGGCGAAATTTTTTGGCCCGAAGCCGCCGGTCAACCCACCGCAGCAGAATCAGCCGGCACAAGTTTCGACGGCAACTCCCGGGAACACTTCTCCCGCCACCACCCCGAGTGCGCCATCAGTTTCTGCAACGATTTCCGCGGGGACCATCCAGGCTGCCCCGCCGACGGCGGACTCGCAAGAACGAACCATTGTCGTGGAGAACGCGCTCTATCGAGTGGAATTTTCCAATCGCGGCGCGGTGGTGAAAAGCTGGCAGTTGAAAAACTACAAGGACGATTCAAAGCCGCAGAAGACGCTGGACCTGGTACACCCGGAGGCGGCAAGAGAGACCGGCGGCTGGCCCTTCGCGTTGGTATTCGATGACCCGCAGCTTGGAACCTTGGCCAATTCCGGCCTCTATAAAATATCGAGCGGTGCGAATTCCCTGGAAGCCCCGGCGGACCTGACATTCACTTGGAGCGACGGCCACCTGCAGGTCACCAAGAAATTCCATTTCGATCATTCCTACACCGTGAATGTCGAGACCAGCGTCACCAATAACGGCAACCACGTTATGGCCGGGTTGGCGTGGCTTGGCGGCTTCGGCGATTTGACCGTGACGAATCCGATCCCCGTTGAGACGGTATTCACTTTCTACAGCGAAGGCGGAAAGTTGACGACCTTCGCCCACAAGAAGCTTGACGGCCCGGAAAAATGGGGCAACGTCTGGCAAGGCGGAAAGGAATTCACCGGCATCGAAGACCGCTACTTCACGGCTGCGTTCCTTCCCTCACTGACCAATCCGACTCCTCTGCAAACTCGCTATTGGAAGGTGTTTCACAACATCAAGGTGGACGGGAAAGACCAGTCCGAACCGGTTCCGGAGATTGCCACGGCTACCTCCGCGCAGGACATGGCGCTTCGCGTGTTCGTTGGGCCCAAAGACTACGACGACTTGAAGGCCATGCACCCGCCGCTGCACTCGCTGGTGCAATTCGGCTATCTGGAATTCATCTCCGACCCGCTGTTTCATGGCCTGAAGTGGCTGCACAAATACGTTCCGAACTGGGGCTGGGCGATTGTGGTCCTCACCCTGGTGATCAATATGGTGCTGTTCCCGCTGCGCATTTCCAGTTACAAAACCACGCTGAAAATGCAGCGTGTGGCGCCGGAGATCAAGCAGATCCAGGAACGCTACAAAAAGTACAAGATGAACGATCCGCGCAAGGCCGAGATGAACAAGGAAGTAATGGCCATCTATTCGCGCGAAGGAATTAATCCAATCGGCGGCTGCTTTCAGATGTTCTTGCAGATGCCCATCTGGTTCGGGCTGAACCGCGCGTTGAGCTACGCGATCGAGCTGCGGCACACACAATGGTTGTGGGTCACGGATTTGGCGTCCAAGGATCCCTATTACGTTCTTCCTGTACTGGTGGGCGTGACGATGTACCTGGTGTCGAAGATGACTCCGATGACGACCACCGACCCGCAGCAGGCGCAGATGATGAAAATTATGCCGCTCACCTTTTCGGTGATGTTTGTAGTTTTTCCGTTTTCGAGCGGCTTGGCGTTGTATATTTTGACCAGCAGCCTTGTGGGTATCGCGCAGCAGTGGTACCTGAACAGGACGCATCCTCTTCCCGCCCCGGCCAAGCCGACTCGCGCCAAGAACTAGGGCCAGCGCGTTTGCCGCGAGGAATTTCCCCAGCCTTACGAGTGTGCTGAGATCGCTATGACAAAAGAACTGGTTCAAGAAGGGAAACTCGACCGTGCAGCCACCGCGGACGCGCTGCGTGAATTTCTAGAAAACATGCTGCGCGTCGGCAGCCTGGAGCTGAGGGTTACGGTGCGTGCAGCGGAGCCGTCGGCGGGCGCTGAAGAAGGCGAAGCAGAGGTGTTCGCGGACTTAGACGGTAAAGACAAGGAAATTTTGGTGGCTCGGAACGGTGAGGTGCTGAAAGCGCTGGAACATCTTGCGTTTCGCGCGCTGAGGCTTGAGCCGGCATTTCACGAAAAGATTCACCTGGATTGCGCTGGATATCGGGCGCTGCGCTTTGAAGAATTGCGGATGACCGCGCGGGTGGCGGCCGAACGCGTGCAGTCTTCCCGGCAGCCGTTTCAATTGAATCCGATGTCTTCGCGGGAACGGCGGATTGTGCATCTTGCGTTGAAGGATTTTCCCGGAGTGCGCACCGAAAGCGTGGGGACCGGAGAGGAACGCCAGGTGGTGATTCACCCGGCGAAGTAATAAGCGCAGACCCTTTGAGTGCGGAAGCGGAGCTTCCGCTTTTGCGGATTTAAGATTTATCTCGAATGCTTCGGTATCTAGCGGTTTTGAACCCGTAAAAGCGAGAGCTTCGCTCTCGCACTCAAAGTCAGACCCGCCTACTTTTTGGCCCAACCTTGTGACAGGACTTCCCCGCCGGCAGAGAAACGCACGCGATATTCGAACGAGGGCGGCCTCTCGCGGCGCATCTGCGGAAAGCGCACATCCAGAAATTCGATGACGGCCTCGGATCCCTCTTTGTGAAAGCGCGTAACTGGAAATCGCGCAAACCGAAAAAATTCCTGGACCTCCGGTAAAGTGCGCGCCTTTTCGATGAAGGAGTTCGTCGGGGCGTCCGGATAATATGTGTGCACTATGGCGGCACCTGGCGGAGGATCGCCGCTCGCCGCGGAACTGGTAAAGAGTGAATCGCTGAGATCCATCCGCACTTCGTATACCCCGCGGGGCGCACTGATTAGGCCGTCCCAGTGCCAGAGTGACGGAGGAAACGGAAGCGCCGCGATGGATTGCACCTCAATATTTTCCGTTACCGCAATTTTCCGGATGCGGTCGAGCGCCTGATGATGGGCGTACGTGGCCGCAACGAGATAGGCGATGGCCAGGGTGAGGCCCGCGCGATTCCACGTCACATACGGAAGCCGGTGTCCCCAGCCGCGCGCGGCCGGCAGCAGGAACAGCGCGGCGAAGAGGACGGTTGCGACGACGATGGCGTTGTTGGAGACCGGCGCGCCGACCATCTCCGCGATGCGCGAAATGACGAATGGCGCGGGAGTGAAGACCAGCCACATGATCAGAGCACGCCGGCGACTGTGGTCGGGGTCTTCATAGGCCCACGCGAGTAACTGCGGAATCAGCAAAATCGCCGTGAAGCTGAAATCAATGATGAAGAGGATATCCCAGGCCGGGCGCGACCAGCGATAGGGGGACCAGATCATCGTGCCGAAGGTCGTAACCAGATCAAGGAAAATGTGACTGAGGATGCCGACAGCCCAGAGGCCACAAAGCGCGATGTACGAAGGCGAGTCCCACCGGCGCCAGAGGCAAACGGCGAAGGTAAGCGCAGCGAGCAGCACGGTCCAGAGTGGCAGACAGAGCAACGAGTGCGTGATGCTGCGATGCCAGGTGACCATCAGCATCGGATTGCGTGAAATGAAATCGCGGAGCACGTCCGAGTCCGGAAAGATGGCCCCGAGCGTGAGCGACCAGGTGATGATGCGTCGCTTGTTTACGGGTTCGGGAGGAAAGAGGTCGGCTCCGTTGAATGCCGCTTTTGCGAGTAGCGCGCCGGCGATGCCGTGGGTGATTGTGTCCATGAAGTAAAAGATGCTCTGGATCAGATGACGGACAGAAGCGCTTCGCCCTTTGGCAAAACCCTGCCAATTTTCGCTGCTGCAATCTGGTTTCGTTGCAGACTTTCGATCGCGGCGTCAGCGGCATCGGGCGCGATGGCAATCAGAAGGCCGCCCGAGGTTTGCGGGTCGAAGAGCAACGCGCGATTTTCCTCCGGAACGCCGGGTGCGAATGCAACGCAATCGCGGAGAAAATCGAGATTGTTATTCAGACCGCCGGCGATCATCCCTTGCCTTGCCGCGTCGAAAGCACCCGGAAGGATCGGGACGGCTTTGTGCTCTATTTCAATCGAAACAGTGGGAATTCCTTTTTCGGGGTCGCCGAGCGCCATCTCGCGGGCGTGACCCAATATGCCGAATCCGGTGACATCGGTTACCGCGTGGATTGCCCGGGGATGCGTTTTTGCGGCGAGTTCATGCAGCGCCTCGGCTGCGATGCGATTCAATCGGGACATCGAAGCAATCGCCGCATCCACACTTGCCTTTCCTGCACGCTCTCTCTTGATGGCGGTGGAAATCAGGCCGGTGCCGACCGGCTTGGTTAAAAGAACCACGTCATCCACCTGCGCTCCGACATTTCTCCAAATTCTTTTCGGGTTGATTGTTCCCGTTACGGCGTAGCCAAACTGGATGTCGTCATTGCGGATCGAGTGGCCGCCGATGACGGCGCAGTTCGCTTCCTTCATTTTGTCAAGGCCGCCGCGAATGATCTGCTCGAGGATTGCGGGGTCGCCTTTTTCGGGAAATCCAACTATCGAAAGAGCGGAGATCGGCTTGCCGCCCATGGCATAGATGTCGCTGAGAGAATTGGCGGCGGCAATCTGGCCGAACGTGAATGGATCGTCGACGATCGGGGTGAAAAAGTCCACTGTTTGCACTAGTGCGAGTTCGTCGTTGATTAGATACACCCCGGCGTCGTCGTTGGTGCTGAACCCAACGAGCACGTTCGGGTCAGTCGGCAGTGGTAGGCGCCGTAGTATTGAGTCCAGCGTCCCGGGACTCAGTTTGGCCGCTCAACCAGATGCCTTGACCATGGCCGTGAGTTTCACGGAGTCGGTCAAGCCACACCTCACTGTGCTGCACCTTGATTATAGCGAGGATGCAAGATTTGTGTTGGCGGGCGGTTGAAACTTGTTGCGTGGCTCGACTTGCACAAATGGGTTGGAAAGTGTTCTCATCGCGGGATGCCGTGGGACTTCTGGTTGATTTTCCTTTTTCTGAGCGTTGTGATTCCGTGGAGAGGCTATACTCGTTTGAAAAAGTTGTTGGCCTTGCCGTCAGTTGACACCAAGGAAAAGTTAGCGCTTTACGCGGTTACGATTGCGTTTCAATGGGCGCTGGCTGGTCTGGTAACTTGGCGGTCTCTGGTCCGGGGACTGACCATGCAAGAACTTGGGCTGGGTCCATATAACTGGGGGGCGATTGTAGGCGGCGGATTGTTCGGAGCAATCTTCATCGGCGGGTTGCAGTGGCTGAATCTGAGGCGCATCGGGAAAATGGAGGGGGAGGCCCCCGAGCTGCTCCGTAAACTGGCAAATCGCCTTTTGCCGGTTAGTTTCCTGGAATATTTGCCCTACTCCGCATTAGCGATTAGCGCGGGCGTTTGCGAAGAGTTCGTTTACAGGGGCTTTGCCATCGCAGCCTTTTCCAAGGTCGGCTTGCCGATTTGGATGGTTGTGAGCATTTCTTCGATGCTCTTTGGCCTAGCCCATGCGTATCAAGGTCGTGGCGGAATTATTAGCACGGGAATATTTGGAGTGCTGCTCGCTATAGGCAGGCTCAGTTTCGGGAGCCTGTTGCCGGTGATGATGTGGCATGCCGGACTCGACCTTGCAGCGGGAATCGCCGCGCCAAAATATCTGTCGAATCTACCGAAGTCAGGCTAGGATTTCGAAACCGGATTATCACAGGGCATTTACAATTATGACAACAGGCGTCGAGAAGCCAGTTTCCGATGAAACCGTACGGCGAGCATTGGGTGAATTTCAAATTTCCATTGATTCAGAACAAGTCTTTTTGATTCAACAGTATATATCCATATTGCTGCGCTGGAATGAGAAATTGAATTTGACCGCCATTCGCGATCCCCTGGAGATACTATATCGTCATTTTTGCGAATCCATGTTTGCGGGCGGTGCAATTCCTGTGGATAAAGGGCGGTTGGCGGATATCGGCTCCGGCCCGGGTTTTCCTGGAATTCCTCTAAAGATAGCTCGTCCGGAACTCGAACTTTGCCTGGTGGAGTCGAACGTCAAGAAGGGTACATTTCTTGCGGAAGTGGTACGGGAACTCAAGCTTGCCAACAGCCGGGTGCTCATTAGCCGTTACGAAGAGTTGGGAGAAGAGCTCGCACCTCTAGACTATGTCTGCTCCCGGGCGGTTGGTGAATTTGGACCTTTTCTCGCGTGGTCTGGTTCAGCTCAGGTGCAAGCCCGTCAAGTCATCCTCTGGATCGGCGGTAGGGATTTGGAAGAAGCGCAGAAATCAAAGAATTGGGAGTGGCGGGAGCCAATTCTGATACCCAGATCACTCCAGAGATATCTCTTGGTCGGAAAAAAGAAAGAAATGTCGGCGTAGCGACAAAATGCGCAATTTTTTAAATTTGCACAGTCTCTCCTGATTTCACCGTCGAATTGATTGAAATTCGCCAACCTCATTTATCGAAGGATTGCTGCACGTGGAACCATTGTTTCTTTATGACGCGTTCGGTGGCGATAGCCGCTGAGTGGAATTGTCCGCAGTGAAGTGATGCTCCTGTTAAAGCGAATATCGTCGGAAGGCCAGATCGAACCTATTCAGATCATTCAGGCGGGAGTTTGAGCTTACCGCCAGAGAATGGAGTTTTTCCGTAAGCCGGTGGTCCAACAGATTCTTGGAGAACGTTCCACGTGGAACATTCGCGAGAAACCAATTTGTTCATGCAGATCAGGCGAAGGAAGTAGGGGCGAGCTGGCTAGAAATTGATGTTCTCAAGAGAATGTCCTGGAATTGACTGTTCCACGTGGAACATCTAGGAAATTGGCAGAAATCCTCAACGCTAGCAGTGTTCCACGTGAAACATCTTGCAACTCGACATGGATTTTGATACGTTCCGCACGTTTGGGAGAATAATTTGGCTCGCATCATCGCTATTGCCAATCAAAAAGGCGGAGTAGGCAAAACCACCACCGCTGTGAACCTTGCGGCGTGTTTGGCTGCGGCGGATCAGCCCACATTGCTCGTCGACTGTGACTCCCAAGCGAACGCGACGGCGGCCATCGGCTTTCAGAAAGACCCTTCTCGCAGGACCCTCTACCACACTCTGATACTGAATGAACCCTTCGACAGAATCGTTCAGAAGTCTCAAGTCGAAAAGCTCGACGTTCTGCCGGCGGACAAAAACTTGGCTGGGGCCGCTGTTGAATTGGTATCGGCAGACAACCGAGAATACAAGTTGCAGGCGTTTCTCCAGCCTTTGAGGGAGAAATACAAATTCATCATTCTCGATTGCCCACCCGCCTTGGACTTGCTGACTTTGAATGCCCTTGTGGCCGCAGATGCCGTGTTGGTTCCTATCCAATGTGAGTATCTGGCATTAGAAGGCGTCTCTGAGCTCCTGGATACTCTCATGCGGATCCGGCGTACGCTGAACCCCAGCCTGGAGATTGAAGGAATCCTGCTGACGATGTACGACGAACGGACCAGCCTCTCCAGGCAGGTTGCGACCGACTTGCGCAGCTTTTTTGGCAATCAGATCTTCCAGAGCTTGATTCCACGAAACGTTCGGCTCGCCGAGGCCCCGAGCTTCGGTAAACCTATTATTTTCTACGATATACACAGTAAGGGCGCAGAAGGGTACACACAGCTTGCACAGGAGGTAATTGCCAATGCCGAGAAACGCCTTGGGACGGGGGCTCGGAGCGCTCATTCGGGAGCCTGAGCCGCTAACTCCTGCCGCTCCACCGCCAACCAGTGCAGTAGCGCCACCCGTATCGCAATCGACTGCTGCCGGAGGGTCGGCCGCTGCCGCTGCTCCCGCAATGAGCCCAACACCTGCCGGTCCTTTGCAGATCGATATTGATCTCATCGAACCGAGCCCCTATCAACCACGCACGCGCTTCCGCGAGGAAGCTCTGGACGAGCTGTCCCGCTCCATTCAGGCGAGCGGAATCATTCAACCAATCGTGGTGCGTCCGGTTGGAAATCGCTATCAACTGATTGCCGGAGAGCGCCGCTGGAGAGCGGCTCAACGGGCCGGACTGAAAAAAGTTTCGTCGATCGTACGGCAGGTACCCGACGAGCTGGCGCTGGAAATGACCCTGGTGGAGAACATCCAGCGCGAAGATCTGAACGCGATCGAAGCCGCTCGCGCATTTGAGCGACTGATGGATGAATTCCAGCTGACACAGGAATCGGTGGCAGAACGCACGGGCAAAGATCGCACGACAGTTGCGAATGCGATTCGCCTGCTGAAACTTGAACCCACAATTCAGGATTGGATTGAAGAGGGCAGACTGACGGCCGGGCATGGGCGCGCCCTGCTGGGAGTGGCGGAGGCGGCCCTGCGGATGCGCTACGCGAAGCGAGCGGCGCGCGGCGGACTGACGGTGCGGCAAATTGAAAAGCTTGGTTCGCGGAGGGCTCGAAGCGCGCGAGCCGCGACGGAAGCCGTGGTAGATCCAAATGTCCGGGAAGCGCTTGATGAGCTGCAGCGGCACTTGGGAACGAAAGTCCATTTGAGAGAGAAGACGCGGATACGTCCCGGCCAGCTGGTGCTGGAGTTTTATGATCAGGCGCAATTGATGGGAATTTACGATCGACTGATGAAGTAAGCTCCTCGCGCATGAATTCTGACTGGACATTCGTTCAGGGATTTCATTCGACAACTCACTTGAGATGCGGCGTTGACTTCTCAACGCACGCAGCTACATTGATGAAGTAGACTCTCGAAGCAGCGCATCGGGAGCAATGTCTGGGGGAATGCTAATGGCTTGGAAGTGGCCGAGTTCTTCGAAAAATGGCGGCGGAGAAGAGTGGACAGGGTTCATTGATCAGGGTGTGTCGCTTGAGGGCACCTTGACGCTCACAGGAACGTTTCGTATCGACGGTCACGTTAAGGGAAATATTATTTCCGAGCAGACCGTAATTCTCGGCGAGAATGCAAAGGTTGAGGGACAGATCGAAGGGAACCGGGTGGTGATCTCGGGACACTTCGACGGCGTGATTTTTGCACGGGGTCGAGTGGAGATTCAACCCAAGGGTGTGGTCACGGGAGAAGTTCATTCCCCTTGCATGGTCATTGATCCCGGTGGCATTTTTGACGGACGTTGCCACATGCTGGCGGCCTCGGATGCCTCGGCTGGAGTAACAATTCCGATCCGAGCTATTGGCCAAGCCTAAGAGGGCAAGGCTTAGCGGTTGTTGTTTTATAACCTTTCATCCAACAAATAGCGGTTAGCAGGCTACAGAGTCATCCTTTGCCCGCTCATTGCCCGTTGAGTTGACAGCACTGTTTCCCCAATCTATCTTTCCTGTGCGCTACTCGAAAGGCACTCGAAAATGAAAATCCTGGTAATTGGCGGCGGCGGACGCGAGCATGCACTGGTGTGGAAACTGGTGCAGGGCCCTAGCGTTGAAAAAATATGGTGTGCCCCTGGCAATGGAGGCATTGCGGGAGAGGCGGAGTGCGTGGCGGCAGACGCGGGGGACGTGGCGGCGCTCGTCGCGCTGGCGGAAAAAATTAAGCCAGACCTGACGGTGGTTGGCCCGGAGGTGCCCCTGGTAAATGGACTGGTGGATGCCTTTTCGGAGCGGCGCTGGGCGGTGGTCGGTCCAAACAGGAAAGCTGCCCAACTGGAAGGCAGCAAGATCTTCGCGAAGGAATTCCTGCAGCGACACAACATTCCCACGGCGGAGCTTTATGGGGCGCACGATTCAGCGGGGGGCGCGTATGGAGCTCTATGCGCTGTGGATTGGCCGGTCGTGATCAAGGCGGACGGACTGTGCGCTGGAAAAGGAGTGTTCGTTGCGCCGAATCCTGACGCGGCGACGGATTTTATTGAACGCGCCATGGAGAAGAATGAACTGGGTGAAGGCGGAAAGCGCGTGATGTTGGAAGAAGCCCTGGAGGGCGAAGAACTTTCGTTCATTCTCCTGACCGATGGAGAGCGCTATGCCCCGCTGGTGCCCACCCGCGATCACAAGCGCGCGTTTGATAACAATCAAGGACCGAACACAGGCGGCATGGGCGCGTATTCTTCGGACGAGCTATTGCCTGCCGAATTGCGGCGCACGATAGAGAAGACGATTGTGGAGCCAACGATGAAAGGATTGGTGGCAGATGGGATCCGCTACCAGGGATTTCTGTACGTTGGACTGATGCTGACGAAGAACTGTCCAAAGGTGCTGGAATTCAACTGCCGGCTGGGGGATCCGGAAACGCAGGCGATTCTGGCGAGGGTGGATTTCGATCTGGCCGAAGTGCTGGCGGACGCCGCCGATGGAAATCTGAAGCCGGAGAAGATGAAATGGAAGGCAGGGGCCAGCGCTTGCGTGGTGATGGCTTCGGGAGGATATCCGGGAAAGTTTGAAACCGGGAAAGAGATTCGTGGATTGGCGGACGCGGCGCGCGTTGCCGACGTTAAAGTGCTGCATGCAGGAACGAAGCGGGTGGGAGAGTCGATTGTGACAAGCGGCGGACGCGTGCTTGGCGTGACGGCGACAGGGGACACGCTAAACGTTGCGCTGCAAAAGGCGTATGAAGCCGTGGGAAAGATTCAGTTCGATGGCATGCACTATCGCAAGGACATTGGAAAACCACAGCAACAAACCTCAGCAGCGGGAGACTGACCGATGGCAACAGTGATTCATTTATTCCGCGCACCAAAGCGCCGGGAACCGATGGAGGAGTTGCAGGAAGCTTGCGCAATGGAAGACGTAGGATTGGAAGGATGCGCCCACGCCCGGCCGCAGGGCAAGCGGCAGATCTTGCTGATGGACCGGGAAACATTAGATGTGTTCGAACTTGCGCCGGGGATTGTTCGGGAGAACGTGACGACGGAAGGTTTGGACATCAATGGATTGGCAATCGGGCAGCGGCTGCAAATCGGCGGCG
>Ga0210400_10001038_pt1 | contig 28546 bp, 29 predicted proteins | sample IncBWH26MmetaG_FD_155456 | JGI IMG/M metagenome (GOLD analysis project Ga0210400, IMG submission 155456) | Forest soil microbial communities from Barre Woods Harvard Forest LTER site, Petersham, Massachusetts, United States - Inc-BW-H-26-M | ecosystem: Environmental > Terrestrial > Soil >... | reverse complement strand
CTCCCGGCGCAGCTCGAAGCTCAGTCTCGCGCCGAGAGCGGAGCGCGACCCCACCTCCGTCAGCCCTCCGGCTGACACCTCCTCCCACAAGGGGAGGAGGAACGCCAAGCCACGGCCCATCCTCAGAATGAACGTCGATTCAGCCTAGCGCAGCCGCGCGGGCGACAGGGCCTCGGCGCTCACGCCTTCGGCGACGATATCCGAGGGGAGGTCGCGGCGGCGCGCCAGGGCGGCGGCGGCGCGGGCGGCGGCGGGCGCGGTCTGGACGCCGTAGCCGCCCTGCCCGGCCAGCCAGAAGAAGCCCGGCGTCTCGAGGTCGTAGCCGATCACTGGCGAGCGGTCGGCCACGAAGCTGCGCAGCCCGGCCCAGGAGCGCACGATGCGCCGCACCGGGATGTCGGCGGCGTCCTGCACGCGCTCGATGCAGACCGCCACGTCCATGTCGTCGGCCCAGGCGTCGTGCGGCTCGGCCGGGGTCTCGTCGGCCGGCGAGGCCAGGATGCGGCCGGCGTCGGGCTTGAAGTAGAACTGCTCGTCCACGTCGATCACCGCCGGCCAGGCGCGGATGTCGAGGCCCTCCGGCGCGTCGACGATCACCGCGGTGCGGCGCATGGGCTGCAGGCCCACGGGCCTGACGCCGGCCATGGCGGCGACGACGTCGGCCCAGGCGCCGGCGGCGTTGACCACGGCGGCCGCCTCGAAGCTCTCCCCCGAGGCGCAGGTGACGACGAAGCCATCGGCCCGCCGGGCGACACCGGTGACCTCGGCGTTCAGCCGGATCTCGGCGCCGCGGGCCTTGGCCCCGCGCAGGAAGCCCTGGTGCAGGCCCGCCACGTCGGCGTCCATGGCGTCCGCTTCGTAGAGCCCGGCGCCCACGTAGTCGGGCCGCAGCGCCGGGACCATGGCCAGGACGGCGGCTTTGTCGAGCGGCTCCACGACGCCCGGCACGGAGGCGAGCGCCTCGACCTGGTCGGGCCGCGCCAGGTGCAGGCAGCCGCGGGGCGTCAGCAGCGGGTAATCGGCGAAGCCCTGAGGCGGCGCCTCGAAGAAGGCCCGGCTGGCCCGCGTCAGGCCGCGGATCACCTCGTTGCCGTAGCTCTCCATGAACAGCGCCGCCGAGCGCCCCGTCGTATGGTGGCCGTGCGCCTCCTCCCGCTCCAGCAGCAGCACCCGGGCCCCGTCGGCCAGCTCATAGGCCGCCCCCGCGCCCGCCATGCCGGAGCCGATGATCACGAAATCGAAAGCGGGCACTGGGACGGGCTCCTGGGATTTTGGGACGCGAGGCGCGACCCATAGCCAATCGGCCGCCTCGCCGCCAACCCCCGGCCCGGATTGCGCCGGTATCCGCCCGCCGAGGCGCCGCGGCTAGCGCGTCCTGATCTGGGCCACGGCCTCGACGCGGGGGTCGTTGGCGATGTCGCTGGGCGCGACGAAGCCCAGGCCGTCCCAGGGGACCTCCACGCCGACGGCTTTCAGGCAGCGGGCGACGTACTCCGAGCAGATGAATTCGTCCTTGGGACCGAGGCTCGGGTGCAGGCGACGGCCGAACCGGCTGACGGCGATGCGCAGGGCGATCTTGAAGGTCTCGGCCTGCGAAAAGCGGTCGCCAAGGCGCTGGAAGGCGAAGGCGGCCATCTTCTTCCACGGCTTGCGCCTGGTCTTGGCGGCCATCGCCCCGTGCCGCGCCAGCAGGATCTTCCCCGGATAGGGGTGCACGCCGGAGCTGGTGCGGCTGATGAAGGTGGAGAGCGGCACGGCCCGGACGCCGATCTTCTCCACGCATTCGAGCACGAGGACGCGGTCGACCTCCTCCAGCCGAAACGCGATGCCGAGTTGGCTCCAGGGGCTTCGCGTCGCCCAGCGGATCAGGCGTGAGAACCCGTCGTTGGCCGAGCAGAGCAGCAGGTCGCCGTCGCGAACGACCTCGCGGATGCTGTCGTAGGGCTGCGGCTTCAGCGTCTGCAGGACGTCAGGTTGGATGGCCATCGCGCCCTAAACGCACGGCAGAGCTGAAGGCTCAGCGGGAGCCGCTCAACCGGTCAGGAGTTGGCCTATGATCGATGAGGTCCAGCCTCGAGGGAATTGATGGCCATGTCCGCGCACGAACCCCAGCTCAACCCGATCCCGATCAAGACGCTGCGGCCGACCCAGATCACGGTCGGCTTTCGCGAGGTAAGCGAGAAACGGCGGCAATGGCGCGACCAGGCCGGCGACAAGGGGTCGGAGTTCCTCGGCAAGCACATGGTCCCGGTGGTCTGGGGGCCGAAGGAGCGCCACTACGTCGTCGACCACCACCACCTCTGCCGGGCGCTCCACGAGGAGGGCGTCGCCGATATCCTGGTCAATGTCGTGGCCGACCTGAGGCGCCTGGGCCAGCGCGAGTTCTGGACCTACCTCGACAATCGCGCCTGGTGCCACGCCTACGACGGCGAGGGCCGGCGCAGGGGCTTCGACGACATCCCCGCCTCGATCGCCGGAATGACCGACGACCCGTACCGCAGCCTGGCAGGCGAGCTGCGGCGGGCCGGCGGCTACGCCAAGGACATCACCCCGTTCAGCGAGTTCATCTGGGCGGACTTCCTGCGCCGGCGCGTGAAGCCCAAGCTGCTGGCCGACAATTTCTCGGCGGCCCTGACCCGGGCGCTGAAGCTGGCCAAGGACGAGACCTCCAGCTACCTGCCCGGCTGGTGCGGCCCCAACCCGATCGTCTAGAGGCGGGCGGCCAGGATCCCTTCGCCAAGGCCTCCGGGCCTCCTGTCCTCGGCCAGCACGGACATCCGCACGAGGTCGGAGAGCGTTTCAGCGGCCAGCTTCTTCATCAGGTTCGCTCGGTGCAGCTCCACCGTGCGCGGGCTGATGTGGAGATCGAGGCCGATCATCTTGTTGGTCTTGCCGCAAACGAGCCCGCGCAGCACGTCGCCTTCGCGCGGCGTCATTCGCCTGAGCGCCTCCCGAAACCGTTCGCGGGACTGGTCCTCCTCGTCGGCCGTCACCAGCCTGTGGAGCGCCCGGCGCACGGCCGCCAGAAGCCCATCGCAATCGAACGGCTTCTGGATGAAATCCGTCGCGCCCGCCTTCATCACCTCCACAGCCAGGCTCACGTCCGCGTCGCCCGTGATCATGATGGTGCTGAAGGGAAAGCCCGCGGCCGCGATCCGCCGGACCAGCTCCAGCCCATCCATCTCTGGCATCCTGAGGTCGGCGACGACGCACCCCATGGGGAGCCGCGGCGCGTCCTCCAGGAACTCCACCGCGCTCTCGTAGGTGCGCACCAAGAGGTCGGCTCCGCGAAACAGGCGCGTCAACGCCTGCCGGAGCGCCGCGTCGTCATCGATGACGTAGGCCTCGGCCACGACTGAGGCGCGGCTGAACCCGCAGGCGCAACGGGACAGCGCGCGCGGCGTCATGATCGAGGCTCACCGGGCGCGGGCTCGGGGGGCGCCAGCGCCGCCACCCTCCTCAGCAGGTCGGCGGCGGCGGCGACGGTCAGCGGCTTGGGCGCAAGGACGTCGTAGCCGGCGGAGAGGTCGCGGGGCGGATCCGACGAGCAACAGGCCACGAAGGTACGGCGCACCTTGCCCTCGCGCCGACGCAGCCGCCGCACGGCCTCGTCGCCATGGCCATCGGGCATGTGACGATCCATGACCACGACATCGAAACGTCTCAGGCTGCAGGCGTGCAGCGCCGCGGCGCCGCTGACCGCCAGGAATACGTGGCATCCCAGCGCCTCGAAGATCGCCTGCGCGCATCGGCGATGGGTCGGATGGTCATCCGCCACCAGCACGCTCAGATGGAAGTCGGGCGCGCTGAAATCATCCGGCAGGACCGCGAGGCTGAATTCAGAGCAGACCGCGTCCCCGGCAGGGGCGTCGAGTTCATCTTCTGAATCGGTCATGTCGGCCCATGATGCACGCCGTTGAAAGGACCCAGGTTCCTCCCGCGCATCGCCACGGGCCGTCCTGCAAGAAAGCTACCCCTTCGGACCTGTGGCCTTCCATGGAGTCACGGGCGCACTTTCTGCCAAAACACGGGCAGTTTCGGCCAACCCAATTCTGTTGCGCTCAAGCTTTTCGGAGATTCAATACTGACCTGCGCTGGCCCCCGAGATCCGAGCTACGCGCGGCGACCTCCGACGTCAGTATCCTGCTCCGATCGGGCGATTTGCTCGACAGTGTGGACTGGAACCGTTGCCGATAGTCGCCGGGGGTGACGTCGAGATGCCGGGCGAAGGCTCGTCGCATCGCCTGGGGGCTCGAGAACCCGGCTTGGAACGCGACCTGCTGCAGCGAAAGCTGGCTCTCCTCGAGCAGGCGCCGCGCCGCGTCGATGCGCGTCAGCTCGACGTAGGTGGCCGGCGTCATTTGCGTCTCACTGGCGAAGGCGCGGGCGAAGTTGCGCTGGCTCATCCCGACCTCGCGCGCGAGCTGGGAGACGGATAGGCCCTCGCGGAGATGGTCGTGGATCCATTGCTGCGCGCGCTGGATCGGTTCGCGCGACACATACTGGGCGGCCAATTGCGCGCTGAACTGCGACTGGCCGCCGGGCCGCTTGAGGAACATCACGAAGAAGCGCGCCACAGCCAGCGCCGTCTCGCGTCCCAGGTCCTCCTCGATCAGGGCGAGCATCAGGTCGAAGGCCGAGGTCACGCCGGCGCAGCTGAACATCGGCCCGTCGCGGACGAAGATGCGGTCAGGCTCGACGATGGCCTCGGGATAGAGCGCCGCCAGTTGCGCGGCGAACTGCCAATGGGTCGTGACGCGCCGCCGCCTGAGCAATCCGGCCGCCCCGAGCACGAAGGCGCCGGTGCAGGTCGAGCCGTAGCGGCGCGTGCGCGGCGCCATGGCGCGCAACCACTCCGTCATGGCGGGGGTCGAGGGCATCGGCGTCCCCCGCGTGGCCGGGATGGCGATCAGCGTATCGATCGGCTCGGTCAGTTCGTCGAAGGTGACATCGGCCGCGATGGTCGGGCCCGCAGCGGAGCGAACCGGACCGCACCGCTCCGAGACCAGGACGACGCGATAGTGGTCCTGGCCGGTCTGGACGTTCGCCTCGTGCAGGGTGTCCGCGATCGCCGCGATCTCCACCAGCGGAGGGCGGATGGGCGATGTGAGGATGGCGACGAGCATGGCGACCGGCCTTCCTGGCCCGCCATCTTTTTCGGCCGCGGACCGAAGCCGAGTTCGGTTCCTGAACCGTAACCATTTAGGGCCGATCTACGTTCAATTCCAAGCCGACTTCGACGCCGTCGGCGCAAAACGCGCCCTCGCCTCTCGCCACCGCCCGCGCCTCTGCTAACACTGGTGCGGTTCAGCTTGGGGGAGCCCACATCCACATGAACCGTCGCAACTTCATCGCCGCCGTTCCGGCCGCCGCTTTCGCCGGGCGGGCCTTCGCCACCAGCCGGCAGGAGAACCCGGTCCGCGACCGGCCCGACGTGCACGGCGGCGACCGCATCGACGGGGCGACCTGGGCCAGCCGCAGCCCCGCCTGGGGCCTGCACGGCGCGGCGGCCACGGCGCATCCGCTGGCGACGCTGGCGGCCATCGAGATCCTCAAGGCGGGCGGCTCGGCGGTGGACGCGGCGGTCTGCGCCAACGCTGTCCTGGGCTTCGGCGAGCCGATCTCCTGCGGGGTCGGCGGCGACTGCTTCGCCCTCTTGTGGGACCCCAGGAGCCGCAAGGTGCTGGGCCTCAACGGCTCGGGCCGCAGCCCCAGGGGCCTGACGCTCGCCGAACAGCGCCGGCGCGCCAACGCCAAGGGCCTGATCAATTCCTTCGGCGCGGTCTCGGTCAGCGTGCCGGGCGCGGTCGACGCCTGGTGGACCCTGCACCAGAAGTTCGGAAAGCTGCCGTGGAAGGACCTCTTCCAGCCGGCCATCCGCCACGCCGAGGAAGGCGCGCCGATCGTCCAGAACGTGGCCTTCTACGTCGGCGGCTCGCAGCGGACCTTCAACAAGCCCGAGAACCACATCGAGGAAGTCGCCAACTTCAACGCGCTCTGGGCGCCGAACGGCAAGACCCCGCGCGAGGGCGAGGTGTTCCGCAACCCCATGCTGGCCCACACCTACCGGCTGATCGCCGAGGGCGGCGGGCGCGCCTTCTACGAGGGCGAGATCGCCGACAAGATCGAGGCCTATTTCAAGCGCATCGGCGGCTGGATGACCAAGGCGGACCTGGCCGCACACCACACCGAATGGGTCGAGCCGCATTCGATCAACTACCGCGGGACCGACGTCTGGGGCCTGCCGCCCAACAGCCAGGGCCTGGTCACCCTGCAGATGCTCAACATCATGGAGCAGTTCGACATCAAGGCGATGGGCTTCCAGTCGGCCCAGACCCTGCATCACGAGGTGGAGGCCAAGCGGCTGGCCTTCGAGGACCGCGCCAGGTTCTACGCCGACCCGACGTTCTACAAGCAGCCCACCGAGTGGCTGCTGTCGAAGGACTACGCCAGGGAACGGGCCAGGCTGATCCGGCCGGACCGCATCCTGAACCCGGCCTATGCGGGACAGGCGCCCAGCCACGGCGACACCACCTATCTCACCGTCGCCGACAAGGACGGGCTGATGGTCAGCCAGATCCAGTCCAACTATCGCGGCATGGGCTCGGGCCTGATGCCGGACGGCCTGGGCTTCATGTTCCAGAACCGCGGCGAGCTGTTCGCGCTTCAGGACGGCCACCCCAACGTCTATGCGCCGGGCAAGCGGCCGTTCCAGACCATCATCCCGGGCTTCGCCACCCGCGGCGGCGAGCCCCTGCTGGCCTTCGGGGTCATGGGCGGGGACATGCAGCCGCAGGGCCAGGCGCAGGTGATCTCCAACCTGATCGACTTCGAGCTCGGCCTGCAGGAGGCGGGCGACTCGCCGCGCTGGCACCACGAGGGCGGGAACGAACCCACGGGCGAGAACCTGGGCCCCATCGGCAAGCTCAACCTGGAGACCGGCGTGCCGGACGCGACGAAGAAGGCGTTGGCCGAGCTGGGCTGGCCGCTGGCGCCCAACCCCGGCGTCTACGGCGGCTACGAAGCCATCTGGCGCCACCCCGGCCGCTACGCCGCGGCCACCGAGATGCGCAAGGACGGCGCGGCGCTCGCGTACTAGTCGGCGGCGCGGCGGGCGACGATCACCTCGGTCTCGACGCGCTCCTCGAACCGGCCGGACGGAGTCTGGGTCAGCAGCGCCTCGGCCAACGCGGCTTCGAAGGCCGCCGCCCGGTCGCCGAACCTGGGCCGCGCGGCGTAGGACAGCGAATAGACCGCGCCGATCACCGAGGCGACGTCGCGAACGAAGTCGGTCTCGAAGACGCGCAGCTCGAAGCTGTTGAAATGCGACGAGCGGCGCAGGGCAGGCTCATGCTCCGGTTCGGCATGGCGTCCGGCCCGCGGCTGCCGAGGACCCAGGAAACGGGCGATTACCGCGTCGGCGATCTCTTCCCAGGATTCCTGCGGCCGGCGGCGGCCCGGACTGATCACCGCGAGGCCGCCGCCCGGCTCCACGATTGCGGCCAGCGTGGCCAGCACCGCGTCACGATCCATCCAGTGGAAGGACTGGCCGAGCGTCGCCAAGCGGACGTGGCCAACATCGGCGGGAAGGTCCTCCGCCCGAGCGCTCAGCCAGCGGATGTTGTGGCGCCCGGCGGCTCGGCCGGCGAGCCCGGCCCGATCCAGCATCCGCGGCTCCGGATCGGCCGCGACGACCTCGCCTGCCGCGGCGGCGAGCGGCAGGGTCAGCGTGCCCGGGCCGCAGCCGAGGTCGAGCACCCGCGCCGCGGCGTCCAGGGCAAAGGCCTCGACCAGGAAGTCGATCGCCGCCGGAGCATAGGGCGCGCGAAAATGATAGTAGGCCGCAGTGTGGGCGAACGGCCGGGACCGAATCGTGGCGGACATGGGACGACGCCATTCCGATCCGCGTCCGCTGGCAAGCGTCGCTCGGGAGAGAGGACGGCAATGGCCGACGGGCCCACATTCTTCGCCGCCGCGGCGGATTGGCGGGCCTGGCTGAAAGCGAACCACGCGACGGCCGCCGAGCTGTCCGTGGGCTTCTGGAAAGTGGGGTCGGGAAGGCCGTCGATGACCTGGCCGCAGAGCGTGGACGAGGCGCTCAGCTTCGGCTGGATCGACGGGGTGCGCCACCGGATCGACGACGAGGCCTATCGCATCCGCTTCACCCCGCGCAGGGCCGGCGGAATCTGGAGCCAAGTGAACCTGAAGCGCTTCGCCGAACTCGACGCCGAGGGCCGCATCGCCCCGGCCGGCCGCGCGGCCTGGGAGGCCGGCAAGGAGCGCACCAAGGTCTATTCCTACGAGCGGCCGGCCGGCGACCTCTCGGCGGACGAGTTGGCGTCGTTCCGCGCCGACGCCACGGCCTGGGCCTTTTTCGAAACCCAGCCGCCGGGCTACCGCAAGCTGACGGTCCACCGGATCCTGGACGCCAAGACCGCCCCGACGCGCGCCAAGCGCCTGGCGCTGCTGATTGACGCCTCGGCGCAGGGGCGCAGACTGGTGACCGCCACCCAGATGGAGCCGAAATGACACCTGAGGAGATGGACGCCATCGTCATGGCCTTCCCGATGACCGAGAAGGGAATGAGCTACGGCCGGCCGTCCTACAAGGTGAACGGCAAGTTCTTCACCCGCCTGCGCCGCGAGGACGAGTCCATGGTGATCATGGAGGTGGGCTTCGACGAGCGCGAGATGCTGATGGAGGCCGAGCCCGGCACCTTCCACTTGACCGCCCACTACAAGGACTACCCCTGCGTGCTGGCGCGGATCGCGACCCTGCATCCCGGCTCGCTGAAGGCCTTCCTGGAGCGCCGCTGGCGCAAGGTCGCGCCCAAGAAACTGGTCAAGGAATACGACGCGGCCAACGCCTCGGCCTGACGCCTGATGTCGCAGCCCCCGGTAGTGACATGGCCGCGTTCGCCTACCTCTGGTAGGTAAGGCCTCGGCGTACAAAAACGGGGTGGCGAAGCAGCCAGAATTCCAAGCGTGCAGCGCTTCATTTTGCAGCAGAACGTCGACCGCTTCCGGTCGCGCCTGGCCCAGGTGTCCGACGAGGGCGACAGGCGCCGGATGCAAGCCATGCTGGCCTCGGCCGAACGCGAACTTGCCCTGCTGGAAGCCTCGGAGGCCGGGGCCGGCGCGCCGCCCTGGCCGATCGGCGCCCGGGAGAGCCTCGCCGCCAACCAGGCGAAGCTGCGCGCCGATTTCCAGGAGGAGTTCGGCGCCTCCGAACATGTCGCCTACCTGCTCGATCCGGCGGCGGGCCTGAACTTCGTCGAGGTCAACTCTGCCTTCGAGGCCTCTACCGACATGAGCCGCGAGCAGGTCGTAGGCCGGCCGCTCTTCGATCTGTTCCCGGAAAATCCCGCCGAAACCAACGCCGACGGCGTCTCGCAGTTCTACGCCTCGCTCCGCGCGGCCGCCGAGACCCGCCGGCCGCACGCCATGCCCATCCTGCGCTACGACGTGCGCGACGCCGCCGGCGTCTTCGTGGAGCGCTACTGGCAGGCCACCAACACGCCGCTGCACAAGGACGAGCGGCTGATCTACCTGCTGCACGTGGTCGACGAAGTGACCGCCGCGGTGTTGAAGGACAGGGCCTCGGCGGCCCAGGCCGCGCACTCATAAACGCCCGGGCGGCGTCGCGGCGGGAGGTCAATGGTTCCACGAGTTGCAAGCGCGTCGAATTCCTCCGCCGAAGGCGGAAAACCTACGGTGCTGAGGCTGTTAGGTGCGAGGTAGCCCTAGGAGTTGAAGGAGACCCGCCTAAAACGGCGCCTCAGAGCGGACTCTTCCAACGTCCGCAACGGGGTGGATAGCGGACCCTATGCCCCTGGCGTCGTTTGCTTCAGGGCGGCCGACCATTGCTCGAGGCGGTTTGGCGCGCCCTGGGCGGAGGCGTGCGCCGAGTGCTCTTCCATAAAGGCGACGAACTCGGGACCGAATTGATGGGCGAGTAGCCGCCAGGCAGCGCGCATGCCGAGCGAGCCCATCAGTTGGCCGCGGACCCCGGTGCTGAAGCTGCGGAAGGCTGTCTCATCCAGCAGTCCGGCCTTGTGCTGCAGGAAACTGTCTTCTCCGCTCAGGAAGGCGGCGCGGCAGATCAGCAGGAATTGCTCCAATTCCAGGGCCGACAGGTCGGCGGGCTTCTGGGAGCCCTTCAGCCAGACCGCTGCGAGCTGCGGCTCAGCCATGTTCATCAGAACCGCATCGAGGCGGTTTGCGCGCCCCTGCTGCATCAGGCCTCGCTGGTTCTTCTCCGCCTGGCGCACCTGAAGGGCGACATAGACAAGCGAAATTGTCAGAGCCAGGCTGCTGACGATACCAGCGATCGTCGCGACGTCGGCGAGTGTGATTGTCGTTCCCGTTCCAGGCATTGGACGCGCCCCCCCAGCTCATGCGCGCCAGCTTAGCTAACACGGCATCTCCAAGGGTCCGCAATGGGTCGAGAGCGGATATCGGCTTGCCCGCCGCTAGCGGACTCACCCGGATTTAGGGTTTCACGCCCTTGGCTAGAATTCGTCCTCGATGCTGGCGCGGAACTGTTCGAAGATCTCCTTGGCGCGCTCGTCGGCGGTCTGGTTGGGATCGGCCTGGGTCTCCGGCGCACGCCCCACGACGCCGCCGGTCAGTCGGCCGACCACTGCGCCACCCTGCACCAGCACCACTTCCTCGCCCGCTTCGACGCCGGCCAGCAGGGCCGCGAGTTTCGGCGGCAGGTCGTCGAGGTCGATGCGCTTCATGGCGCCGATCCTAGACCCGGGGCGGCCACGCCTCTAGGGTCCCGCCCGGTTTGGAGGGGCCATGGCCTACAAGTCCTTGCGCGAGTTCCTGAAGACGCTTGAGGCGGCGGGCGAGCTGGTCCGCGTCACCGAGCCCGTCTCCACCGTCCTCGAAATGACCGAGATCCACCGGCGGCTGTTGGCGCAGGGCGGGCCTGCGGTGCTGTTCGAGAACGTCATCCGCGCCGATGGCGAGCGCTCGCCGATGCCCTGCCTGGTCAACCTGTTCGGGACGGTCAAGCGGGTCGCCATGGGCGTGACGCTGGAGGGCCGCGCCCGCACCACGGCGGCGGACCTGCGCGAGGTCGGCGAACTGCTGGCCTTCCTGCGCAGCCCTGAGCCGCCGCGCGGCTTCAAGGACGCCATGGAGATGCTGCCGCTGGCCAAGACGGTGATGTCCATGCGCCCGGCGACGGTGAAGTCCGCGCCGGTGCAGCAGGTGGTCTGGACCGGCGACAGGATCGACCTTTCCAAGCTGCCGATTCAGACCTGCTGGCCGGGCGAGCCCGCGCCGCTGATCACCTGGCCGCTCGTGGTCACCAAGGGCCCTTCGCAGACGCGCGAGGACGACTACAACCTCGGCATCTACCGCATGCAGGTGACGGGCAAGGACCGCACCATCATGCGCTGGCTGGCCCACCGAGGCGGCGCCCAGCACCACCGCCGCTGGAAGGCGCAGGGCAAGCGTGAGCCCCTGCCCGCCTGCGCGGTGATCGGCGCCGATCCCGGCACGATCCTGGCCGCCGTGACGCCGGTGCCGGACACGCTGTCGGAGTACCAGTTCGCGGGCCTGCTGCGCGGCGCCAAGGTCGACCTCGTCCCCGCCAAGACCGTGCCCCTGATGGTCCCGGCCCAGGCCGAGATCGTCATCGAGGGCCACGTCCTGCTGGACGACTACGAGGACGAGGGGCCGTACGGCGATCACACGGGCTATTACAACAGCGTTGAAAAATTTCCGGTTTTCCAGGTCAGCGCCATCACCATGCGCCGAGACCCGATCTACCTGACCACCTTCACCGGCCGCCCGCCGGACGAGCCCAGCGTGCTGGGCGAGGCGCTGAACGAGGTCTTCATCCCGCTGCTGCGCCAGCAGTTCCCGGAGATCGTCGACTTCTGGCTGCCGCCGGAGGGCTGCTCCTACCGGATCGCCGTCGTCTCCATGAAGAAGGCCTACGCCGGCCACGCCAAGCGGGTGATGATGGGCGTCTGGAGCTACCTGCGGCAGTTCATGTACACCAAGTGGGTGATCGTCGTGGACGACGACATCGACGCCCGCGACTGGAAGGACGTCATGTGGGCGATCTCCACCCGCATGGACCCGGCGCGCGACATCACCGTGGTGGAGAACACGCCCATCGACTACCTGGACTTCGCCTCGCCGGAGAGCGGGCTGGGCTCGAAGATCGGCCTCGACGCCACCGACAAATGGCCGCCGGAGACCCACCGCGAGTGGGGCCGCAAGCTTTCCATGGACGAGGCGACGGTCGAGGCGGTCACGCAGATGTGGTCGCGCCTGGGCCTGCCGGGCGCGGGCCAGCCGGTCGACTGAGCTTGCGGGAGGCCGCGAAGCGCGGGCAACCTCCGGCCCCGAGGGGGAACACGCCATGGACGCCACGCCATCCGCCCACGCGGCCGCCCTTTGGGTCGGATTGCATCTCATCCTGCTGCTGGTGCTGTCGGTGCTGGTGGTGCGGCAGCGGCGCAAGCATCAGGTAGTGCTGGGCGACGCCGACATCCCGCAGCTCGCCCAGGCGGTGCGCGCCTTCGGCAACGCCACCGAATATGTGCCTGGAGGCCTCATCGCCATCGCGGTCCTGGCCCTGGTGAACGCCGCGCCCCTTGAGGTGCACGCCGTCGGCTTGCCCCTGTTCGTGGGCCGGGTGGCCCATGCGATCGGCCTGTCGCGCAGCGGCGGGTCCTCGATCCTGCGTTCGGCGGGCGTCATCGCCACCTGGCTCGCCTACATCCTGGGCGGCGTGGCGCTGATCTTCCACGCGATCCCCTAGCGCCCGATCTTGCTCCCGTTAGCGCCCGAGCTTGTTCCCGGCCGCCGGCTCCGCCATATGGCCGGCATGGACGAAAACCTGCTGAACGACGTGGTGGCCGCCGCCCTGGCCGCCGGCGCGGACGCCGCCGAGGCCGTGGGCGCCGAGCGCCGCGCCCTTTCCGTCACCGTACGCAACGGCGAGCTCGAGGAAGTCGAGCGCGAGGAGAGCCGCGATCTGGGCCTGCGGGTCTTCATCGGCAGGCGCCAGGCCTCGGTCTCCGGCTCCGACGTCAGCGCCGAGGCGCGCGCCAAGCTGGTGGCCCGCGTCGTGGCCATGGCCCGGCTGGCCCCGGAGGATCCCTACGCCAGCCTGGCCGACCCCGACCGGCTGGCCCGCGGGCCGCTGGCCGACCTCGACCTCTACGATCCGGCCGAGCCGCAGCCCGAGGCCCTGGAGGCCAGGGCGCGCACCGCCGAGGCCGCGGCCCGCGCCGTGCCCAAGGTCACCAATTCCGACGGCGGTTCGGCAAGCTGGTCGGCCGGCCAGTGGCGAATCGTCACCAGCGGCGGCTTTTCGGGCCTGCACCGGGCGTCTTCTTTCTCGCTTGGCGCCTCGGCCATCGCCGGCGACGAGGGCGGCATGGAGACCGGCTATGACGGCCGTTCGGTCCGCTGGCAGGGCGATCTGCCCGACCCCGCGGCCATCGGGACCGAGGCCGGGACCCGCGCCGCCGGGCGCCTGGGCGCGCGCAAGATCGCCTCGACCACCGCCCCGGTGATCTTCGAGAACCGCCTGGCCGCCTCGCTGCTGGGGCCGCTGGTGGGCGCCGTGTCCGGCCCCGCGATCACCCGCGGCACCTCGTTCCTGAAGGACAGGCTGGGCCAGCCGGTGTTCGCCAAGGGCATTTCGGTCACCGACGACCCGCACCGCCTGCGCGGCCTGGGCTCCTCGCCCTTCGACGACGAGGGCGTGGCCAACCGGCGGATCAGCCTGATCGACGATGGGGTGCTGACCACCTGGCTGCTGAACACCTCCTCGGCGCGCCAGCTCGGCCTCGCCACCACCGGCCACGCCTCGCGCGGCCTCGCCGGGCCGCCGGGCGTGGGACCGTCGAACCTGACCCTGGAGCCCGGGACGCGCAGCCAGGCCGAGCTGATGGCCGACGCCGGGGCGGGCCTCTTGGTCACCTCGATGTTCGGGCCCTCGCTGAACGGCAACACCGGCGACTGGTCGGTGGGCTGCTCGGGCTTCTGGTTCGAGGGCGGCCAGATCGCCTACCCGGTCAACGAGATCACCGTCGCGGGCAACCTGATCGACATCTACGCCCGCCTGGTCCCCGGCGCCGACCTGGAGATCAGAGGGGCCTCGAACGCGCCCTCGATCCTGGTGGACGGCCTGGCGATCGCCGGACTCTAGCCGCACAGCCATTGATCCCGACGCTGCGTAAGCCTATCGCCTGCGCCAAGCGCGCCTGCGCATCTCCGCGATACGAAAAGACCCGAGACGACCCATGCCCGACAAGCAGCTCCTTCACCTGGTGATCGGCGGCGAACTGAAGGTCCTCAACGGGCCCGCCGAGTTCCGCGACCTCAGCAAGGTCGACCTGGTGGGCGCCTATCCGAACTACACCCAGGCGCTGGCCGCCTGGCGCGCCAAGGCGCAGTCGACGGTGGACAACGCCTTGATGCGCTACTTCATCATCCACGCCCACAAGCTGCTCGACCCGGACTCGGACCACGAGCACGATCATTGACACCGCTCATCCCGGCGAAGGCCGGGACCCAGACGGGATGACTCAGCCGCGGGCTCGAACAACTCGGCGGAAATCCGGCCCGCCCCGGCGCTTTGCGATCTGGCTCCCGGCCTTCGCCGGGATGAGTGGAATTTATTACTCGCGCCGCAGCAGCTTCTCGGTCAGCGCCGACCCCACCACGCCGGCGCGGAAGTCCGCCTTCATGCCGGCCGGGTCGTAGGTCGGGCTCTCGACCCACTCCAGGAACGACATCCCGGCCGGTTCGCCCTCGGCCAGGTAGCGTTCGAAGACGTAGTCCAGCACCCCGGTCTTGCCCTGCTTCACGTGCAGGTAGCGGATGTGGAGCTGGCTGAGGGCCTCGCGGATCGGCAGGCCCTTGCGGAAATGCATGTAGAGCACGCTCATGATCCCGGCCCGGTCCGCGCCGGACTTGCAGTGGATCAGGGCCGGATAGGCGATGGTTTCGTAGAGCCGCTTGGCCCCCAGCATCTGCTCGCGGCTGGGGACCTCCCGCGAGGTGACCGTGAAATTGACCATCTCCAGGCCCAGGGCGGCGCAGGCGTCCTTCTCCAGGGCGTGGAAGCTGGCGTCGAAGCCGCCGCGCAGGTTGACGATGGTCTTGATCCCGCGCGCCTTCCAGGCGGCGAGCTGATGGGGCCAGGGCTGGTTGGTGCGCACCAGCTCGTCGGAGATCCAATGGGCGTTCTGGAAGCCCAGCCGCAGGTAGGCGTGGTCGTTCCACAGGTAGTCGGCATAGGTCCTGAAGCGCCCGCCCGGGGTGGCGAGGTCGAATCCGGGCTTGGTTGGCGCGAGCGTCATGGCGCCCTACCTAAGGGTTCCGTCGCTCCGACGGAAGCCGTCTGGACCAAGGGTCGCATTGGCGCCGCGGCGGGCCGCCGTCTTGACTCCAACCCCGCATCGGACGACCCCAGGCCTTATGAGCGCGTCCGCACCGCCCGAGCTTAGCGCCCGCGCCCTGATCGGCCGGGTGGCGCGGATCTACATGGCGCCGCGGTGGAAGGGCTGGTTGACCGCCCTGATCGCGGCCGTCGTGGTCGCCTACAGCAGCACCCAGCTCGTCAGGCTGCTGAAGCCCGCCACCGACCAGCTCATGGTGGCGCACAACACCCATGACCTGATCGTCCTGCCCCTGACCCTGGCCGCCTACGCCATCGGGCGCGCGGCGGCGGCGGTGATTCAGGCGGCGCTGATCAACCGCATAGGCAATGCGGTGGTCGGCGACGTCCAGGTCCAGCTCTTCGGCAAGATGGTGCGCGCCGACCTGGCCCGGCTGCAGACCCAGCATTCCGGCGCCTATGTTTCGTCGGTGCTCTATGACGCGGGCCTGATCCGCGAGGCGGCCACCTCCGGGGTGATCAACTACACCCAGAACCTGCTGCAGGTCGTCGGCGCGGCCTGGGTGATGCTGTCCACCGACTACACCCTGGCCGCCGTCGTGGTGGCCGCCGCGCTGCCGGCGGCCTGGATCATGCGCCAATTCGCCAAGCTGACCCGCAAGGCGGCCCGCGGCGCCATGGCCGAGACCTCCGCCCTTTCCAGCGCGATCATGGAAAGCCTCGACGGCGTCAGGGTCGTGAAGATCGAGAATCGCGAGTCCTACGAGGAAGCCCGCGTGGCCGAGGTCGTGGACCGGCGGCAGACGCACCTGGTCAAGGGCGCCAACGCCCGCGCCTTCGCGGCGCCGGCGACCGAGCTGCTGATGACCCTGATCACCACCGGCATCATCGCCTATGCGGGCTGGCGCTCGATCCACGGCCACATGACGCCGGGCGCGTTCCTCACCTTCGTCGTCTCGCTGGGCCTGGCGTCCCAATCCCTGCGCCAGCTCGCCAATCTGCAGGGCGTCTTCGCGGAGGGCATGGCGGCCGCCGGGCGGCTGTTCGTGGCGCTGGACATCGAGCCGACGGTGCGTGACCGGCCGGGCGCCCACCCGCTGCCGGCCGGCCAGGCGACCATCGCCTTCGAGGACGTAGGCTTCGCCTACAGCGCCGATGGCTCGCGGGCGCTGAGCGCGGTCACGCTCCACGCCCGTCGCGGCGAGACCGTGGCCCTGGTCGGCCCCTCGGGCGGCGGCAAGACCACGATCCTGAACCTGATCCCGCGCTTCTACGACGCCACCGAGGGGCGCGTGCTGATCGACGGCCACGACGTGCGCGACGTCACGCTCGCCTCGCTGCGCGACCAGATCGCGCTGGTCACCCAGGACCCGTTCCTGTTCGACGACAGCATCCGCGCCAACATCGCCTACGCCCATCCCGACGCCAGTCAGGCGGAGGTCGAACGCGCGGCGAGGGAGGCCGCGGCGCACGACTTCATCCTCGACCTGCCCCAGGGCTACGAAACCCAGGTCGGCGAGGCGGGAACGCGGCTCTCCGGCGGTCAGAAGCAGCGGATCGCCATCGCGCGCGCGTTCCTGAAGGACGCGCCGATCCTGCTTCTCGACGAGGCCACCAGCGCGCTGGACGCCGAGAGCGAGGCGCAGGTCCAGGCGGCGCTGAAGCGGCTTATGGCCGGGCGCACGACGATCCTGATCGCCCATCGCCTCTCGACCGTGCGCGGCGCCGACCGCATCTATGTGATCGACCGCGGCCGCATCGTGGAGACCGGCGACCATGCGGGCCTGCTGCGCCGGCGAGGCCTCTACGCCCGTCTCGCCAAGACCGCCGATCTCGAGGCGGAACCGGAAACCGCGGCTTGAAGAAGCTTCTGCGCAGCGACGCCGTCCAGAACCTGCTGGGCTGGCTGCTGGGCGCCTACATCCGCCTGATCCTGTCGACCGTGCGGTGGCGCCACGAGAACCTGGACTGCGTCGAGCCGGTGCTGGCCGGGGACGAAGGCGCGGTGGCCCTGTTCTGGCACGGGCGCATCCCGCTCTGCCTGGCGACCGCGCCGCAGTGGTGGCGAAAGCGCACCAAGGCGTTGATCTCGCCCTCCTCCGACGGCCAGTTCATCGCCACGGCGCTGGAGATGGCGGGCTTTCCCGGCATCCGCATCTCCACCGCCAAACCCGGCGATACCGCCAAGGCCCGCCAGGCGGTCGCCGCCTTCCGCGAGGCGGTGAACCATGTGGCCGAGGGCGGAGCCCTGGTGGTGACGCCGGACGGGCCGCGCGGGCCCAACGAGGTCATAGCGCCCGGCTCCCTGCAGATCGCCAAGCGCTCCAAGCAGCCGGTGTTCCTGATGGGCATCGCCGCCCATCCGGCCAAACAGTTCGACACCTGGGACAAGGTGATGTTCGCCGCCCCCTTCGGCCGGGGCGCCGTGGTCTGGGACGGCCCGCTCTACGTGCCCCCTGGCATCGACGACGCCGGCGCCGAGGCGCTGCTCGCCGAATGGTCGGCCCGCCTCTCGGCGGTCACCCGGCGCGCCGAAGCCCTGGTGGCGCGCGCCGCGGATTGATCCGGGCGCCGCGCGGTGAGACATAGACCCATGGCCCATACGCACGCCCACGGCGATCACGACCATCACGATCATGACCACCATGATCACGAGGGCCACGCGCACCACAAGGCTGGCGCGGGCGGCCATGGTCATGACCACGGCCCCAGGCACGGCCACAGCCACGCGCACGGCCACGGCCATCACCACCACGTCCCCGCCGACATGGGCCGGGTATTCGCCATCGGGGTGACGCTCAACACCCTCTTCGTGCTGGTGGAAGTCGGCGCCGGGTTCCTGTCCCACTCCATGGCGCTGCTGGCCGACGCCGGCCACAACCTCTCCGACGTACTGGCGCTGCTGATGGCCTGGGGCGCCACGGTGTTGGCCAAGCGCGCGCCCAGCAGCCGGCGGACCTACGGCCTGCGGAAGGGGACGATCCTGGCCTCGCTGGGCAATGCGGTGTTCCTGCTGCTGGCGATCGGGGCCATCGTCTCGGAATCCATTCATCGCCTGACCCTGCCGAACGTGGTCTCCACCAGGACGGTGATGATCACCGCCGCCATCGGCGTCGCGATCAACACGGTCACGGCTCTGCTCTTCATGCGCGGCGGGAAGGAAGACCTGAACGTCCGCGGCGCCTTCCTGCACATGGCCAGCGACGCGGTGATCTCGGTGGCCGTGGTGATCGGCGCGGGCGTCATCGCACTCACCGGCCTGCAGTGGATCGATCCGGCGCTCAGCCTGGGCATCGCCGCGGTCATCGTCTTCGGGACCTGGGGTCTCTTGCGGGACTCAGTGAACCTCGCGCTCGACGGCGTCCCGCGGGAGATCGACGTGACCGAGGTGCGCGCCTGGCTCGCGGCCCAGCCGGGCGTCGAGGAGATCCACGACCTGCACGTCTGGGCGATGAGCACCACCGAGACGGCGTTGACCGCCCATGTGATCCGCCCGGCCAACCTCGACGCCGACAGCTTCCTGCACGCGGCCTGCGAGGGCCTGGCGCTCAAGTTCAACATCGGCCACGCCACCCTCCAGGTGGAGACCGACAGCGAAACGGCCTGCCGGCTGGCCCCCGCCGGGGTGGTGTGAGCCGAGCCCCGCGCACGCTGCCGCTGGCGCTCTACGCCGCGGCGACCGGCCTGATGGAGCCGTGGGCGCCCAGCCTGCTCCGCCGCCGCGCCCGGGCCGGCAAGGAGGCGCCGGACCGCCTCAACGAACGCCTCGGACGCCCCCTCCTTTCGCGGCCTGGCGGCCCGCTGGTCTGGCTCCACGGGGTAAGCGTGGGGGAGAGCCTGTCGCTGCTGCCGCTGATCGCGGCCCTGCGCGCGGCGCGCCCCGACCTCAACGTCCTGGTGACCTCCGGCACGATGACCTCCGCCCAGGTGCTGGCCCAGCGGCTGCCGGTCGGCGTGATCCATCAGTTCGCCCCGGTGGACGCGCCGGGCGCGGCGGGACGGTTCCTCGACCACTGGCGGCCGGACGCCGGGCTCTTCGTGGAAAGCGAGCTCTGGCCCAACCTGATCGTGGCGGCCAGGGCGCGCGGCGTGCGCCTGGCGTTGGTCTCGGCGCGGATGACGCAAGCCAGCGCCGACGGCTGGGCCCGCGCGCCGGCCACGGCGCGGGCCCTGCTGGGCGCTTTCGACCTGGTGTTGGCGCAGGACGGCGACACCGAGGCGCGGCTCGCCGGCCTGGGCGCGACGCTTGGCCCGCGGCTGAACCTGAAGCTGGTGGGCGAGGCCCCGCCCGTCGACGCGGCGAGCGTGGCGGCCCTCAAGGCGGGGCTGGGCGGCCGCCCGGCGGTGCTGGCCGCCAGCACCCATCCGGGCGAGGAGCGGCCGATCGCCGAGGCCTTCCGTGCGGCCGTCGCGAGCGGAACGCCCGCCGTCCTGATCGTCGCCCCGCGGCATCCCGAGCGCGGCCCGGAGGTCGCGGCCGAGCTGCAGGCCATGGGCTTCGCCGTCGCCCGCCGCGCGGCCGGTGAAGCCCTGGGGCCGCGGATCAGCGCCTATGTGGTCGACACCCTGGGCGAGCTCGGCGCCTTCTACGCCACGGCCCGCGCCGTGGTGATGGGCGGCAGCTTCGTGGCGGGGATCGGCGGGCACAATCCGCTGGAGGCGGCGCGGCTGCAGGCGGCCATCGTCACCGGCCCGGAAGCCTTCAACGCCCGCGACATCTATGCGGCGATGTTCGCCGAGGCCGCCGCGATCGAGGCCGCCGACGCCGCGGCGCTCTCGCGGCACGTCGCCGGCCTGCTGGCCAACCCGACGATCGCCCGGCGGATCGGCGAGGCTGCGGCCGACTACGCGGCGCGCCAGGGCGCGGCGCTGAGCGCCGCCATGGCGCTGATAGAACCCCTGCTGGCCGCATGAAGCTCGCCACGCCACGCTGGTGGTATGAGCGCGGCGACGCCCAGCGGCGCGGCGGCATGCCCACGGTCCGCGCCCTGCTGACGCCGCTGTCCTGGATCTGGGCGGCGGTGACCGCGCGGCGGATCGCGCGGACGACGCCCGAGGATGTGGGCGTCCCGGTGATCTGCGTCGGCAACCTGACCATGGGCGGGGTCGGCAAGACCCCGGTGGTCCGCGCCCTGGCCGAGCGGCTGGCGGCCCGTGGCCTAGCCGTCCACCTGCTGTCGCGCGGCTATGGCGGGCGGCTCGAGGGGCCCGTGCGCGTCGATCCCGTCGTGCATGGCGCCGCCGACGTGGGCGACGAGCCCCTGATGCTGGCGGCCGCGTTTCCGGTCTGGGTCGCCCGCGACCGCGCCGCCGGCGCGAGGGCCGCCGCGGCCGCCGGCGCCCAGGTCATCGTCATGGACGACGGCCACCAGAACCCGTCGGTGAAGAAAGCCCTGTCGCTGGTCGTGGTGGACGGCGAGACCCGCGGCGAGGACTGGCCGTTCGGCGACGGCCGCGTGTTCCCGGCGGGGCCGATGCGCGAACCCCTGGCCGCGGGCCTGACGCGCGCCGACGCAGTGCTGGTGCTGCTGCCCGCGGACCTGGCGGCGGTCGATGCGGAGCTGGCGCGGATGCTGGCCGGCCCGCCCCTGCTCAGCGGCCACCTCCAGCCCGTCGCCCCGCCGCCCGCAGGACCGCAGGTCGGCTTCGCCGGCATCGGCAAGCCGTGGAAGGTGGCCGTCTCCCTGAAGGCGGCGGGCTGCGACCTGGCCGACTTCGCCCCTTTCCCCGACCACGCCGCCTACAGCGAGGCGACCCTGAAGGCGCTCGCCGACCGCGCCGCGGTGTTCGGCGCCGGCCTCGTGACCACCGAGAAGGACTGGGTTCGCCTGCCGCCCGCCTGGCGCGCGCGGGTCGCCGCCTGGCCGGTCAAGGCGGTGTTCGACGATCCGGCGGCGCTGGACGCCCTGCTGGCGCCCGCCGGGCTTTAGGCGACCGCGCCGGCCTTTTCCGCGAACTTCCAGCTCGCCTGGGCGAGCGACACGACGCGGTCAGCCTGCTGGGCGGCGTGCGGGCTGTTGGCGGTGCCGTCGCGGACCCGGCCCACGATGCCCTGCAGGATGCCCGCCAAGCGGAAGGCGTTGTAGCTGAAGAACCAGTTCAGGTCGTGCAGGCCGGTGCGGCCGGTCAGGCTGCAGTAGTAGTCCACGGTCTCCTCGATGGTCGGGATACCGTGAGCCTTGAGGTCCGGGATCGTCGAGATCGAACCGTTGACCCAGTTCATCAGGAGGTAGGTGAAGTCGGCCAGGGGCTCGCCCAGGGTCGAAAGCTCCCAGTCGAGCACGGCGGTGACCCTGGGCTCCGTCGGGTGGAAGATCATGTTGTCCAGGCGGTAGTCGCCGTGCACCACCGAGGTGCGCTCCTGCACCGGCAGGGTCTTGGGCAGCCACTCGATCAGCCGCTCGATCTCCGGGATGTGCTGGGTCTCAGAGGCCTTGTACTGCTTGGTCCAGCGGTCGACCTGGCGGCCCATGTAGTTGCCGGGCTTGCCGTAGTCGCCCAGGCCGATGGCCTCGTAGTCGGTGTTGTGCAGGTCGGCGAGCACCTTGATCTTGTCCATGAAGATCGCGTGGCGCTCGACCGGCTGGTACTGCGGCAGGGTCTGGTCCCAGAGGATGCGGCCCTCGACCATGTCCATGATGTAGAACCAGGTGCCGATCACCTCGTCGTCGGTGCACAGGCCATAGGTCTTGGCCACCGGGAAGCCGGTCGTCCCCAAGGCGGTGATCACCTTGTACTCGCGGTCCACCGCGTGCGCCGACGGCAAGAGCTTGCCCGGCGGTTTGCGGCGCAGGACGTATTTCTTCGTCGGCGTGATCAACTGGTAGGTCGGGTTGGACTGGCCGCCCTTGAACTGGCGCACCTCGAGCGGACCGGCATAGCCCGCCACGTTCGCCTTCATCCAGCGCTCCAGCGCCGCCTCATCGAACCTGTGGGTCTCGGCCACGGCCTTGGTGCCGGTATTGAGCTGTTCGCGCTCCTGCTCGGCGGCGTCGACCATGGCGATCCCTCGTACAGTTGTTTGAAGCCACTTTATCGGGGCCGGCGCCCTGCGAGCAAGGCGCTCAGCGCGCTACCTCAGCGGGCCAGCGCCCGCCAGCCGATGTCGGTGCGGTGGAAGCCCTGCGGCCAGTCGATGCGGGCCACCGCGCCATAGGCCCGCTCGCGCGCCTCGGCGAGGTCTTCGCCCAGGGCGCAGACGTTCAGCGCCCGGCCCGATCCGGCCAGCACGGTTCCGTCAGGTCCCGCGGTGGTCCCCGCGTGGAAGACCATGACGCCCGGGCCGAAGTCCTGGTCGAGGCCGCGGATGACGCTGCCGGCCCTGGCCGGGCCGGGATAGCCCTCCGTCGCCAGCACCACGCAGACGGCGTCCTCGTCGCGCCAGACCGGCTGCGGCATCTCGTGCAGGCGGCCGGTGGCGCAAGCCATCAGGTACGGCACGAGGTCGCTCTCCAGGCGCAGCATCAGCACCTGGCACTCGGGATCGCCGAAGCGGGCGTTGAACTCGATCAGCTTGGGGCCGTGGCGCGTGGCCATCAGCTCCACGAACAGCACGCCGCGGTAGGGCGCCCCGTCGGCGGCGATGCCCCTGAACGCCGGCTCGGCCAGCCGGGTTCGGGTCTGCTCGACCAGGTCGAGGGTGAAGACCGGCGCGGGCGAATAGGTCCCCATGCCGCCGGTATTCGGCCCCTCGTCGCCGTCGAAGGCGCGCTTATGGTCCTGGGCCCAGCCGAACAGCATGGAGGTCTTGCCGTCGCACAGCGCGAACAGCGAGCCGATCTCGCCGTCGAGATATTCCTCGATCACCACCCGGGCGCCGGCCGCGCCCAGGCCGCCGCCGAAGGCGTCGTCGATGGCGGCCTCGGCAGCCGTGCGGTCCGGCGCGATCACCACGCCCTTGCCGGCGGCCAGGCCGTCCGTCTTGACGACATAGGGCGGCGAGAAATGCGCCAGGGCGGCCTTGGCGGCCGGGGCGTCGTCGCAGATCCGATAGAGCGAGGTCGGCAGGTGGTGGCGGTCGCAGAAGGCCTTGGTGAAGGCCTTGGAGGACTCCAGCCGCCCGGCGGCGGCGCTGGGGCCGAAACAGGCGATGTCGGCGGCCGCCAGGGCGTCGGCAAGGCCGGCCTCGATCGCCACCTCCGGGCCGATGACCACCAGATCGGCGGCGATCTCCTGGGCGAGTTCGACCAGGCGGGCGACCTCGGTGGCCTTGACGTCCCGCGTCTCGGCCAGCGCCGCCATGCCGGGGTTGCCGGGCGCACAGACCAGCCGCGCCAGCAGCGGCGACTGCTTGATCTTCCAGGCGAGCGCATGCTCGCGCCCGCCGGAGCCGACCAGGAGGATGTTCATGGGCGGCCTTTCGCGCGGGCGTGGCCCGCGGTCAAGCGCGGCTCAGCCTTCCAGATCGAGGGAATAGCCGGCGGAGCGGACGGTGCGGATCGGGTCGTCGGTGTCCGAGACGCCCAGGGCCTTGCGTAGGCGCCCGATGTGCACGTCGACCGTGCGGGCCTCGACGTAGACGTCCGAGCCCCAGACGGCGTCCAGGAGCTGTTCGCGGGAGAACACCCGGCCGGGGTGCTGCATCAGGTAGTCGAGCAGGCGGAACTCGGTGGGGCCCAGATGGATCTCCTGGCCGGCGCGCTTCACCCGGTGGGCCACGCGGTCGATCAGCAGGTCGCCGCGGCGCACCCGGTCCTCCGCCAGGCCCGGTCGAATGCGGCGCAGCACCGCGCGGATGCGGGCGGTCAGCTCCGTCATCGAGAACGGCTTGACCACATAGTCGTCGGCGCCGGTGTCGAGGCCGCGCACCCGGTCGGTCTCCTCGCCGCGCGCGGTCAGCATGATGATCGGCACGTTGCGGGTCTCGTTGCGCTGGCGGAGCCGGCGGCAGACCTCGATGCCGGAGACCTTGGGCAGCATCCAGTCCAGCACCACCAGGTCGGGCAGGCGCTCGTCGACCAGCAGCAGGGCTTCTTCGCCGTCGCCGGCCAGGGCCACCTCGTAGCCCTCCTTCTGCAGGTTGTATTGCAGGAGGGTCGCGAGCGAGTCCTCGTCCTCGACCACCAGGACGTGAGGCGTCATTTGCATGTTCGTCAGGCCTGCAGGGCGTCGGTCTTGGGCCGTCCGCCGATCATCTCGGCGCCGGTGATCTGGTAGTGCACGATCTCGGCGATGTTGGTGGCGTGGTCGCCGATCCGCTCAAGGTTCTTGGCCACGAACAGCATGTGGGCGCAGGCGGTGATCGTGCGCGGGTCGCCCATCATGTAGGTGAGCAGCTCCCGGAACAGGGAGTTGTAGTGCTCGTCCACCTCGTCGTCCTGGCTCCAGACGGCGAGCGCGCGTTCCAGGTCGGAGCGGGAATAGGCGTCCAGCACGCTGGAGAGCCGGCCCAGCACCAGCTTGCCCATCCGCTCGATGGAGCGGGTCAGCGGGGTCAGCGGATCGCTCTCGATGATCACCAGGGTGCGCTTGGCGATGTTCTTGGCCAGGTCCCCACAGCGCTCGAGGTTGTTGGCCACCTTCATGGCCGCCACCGCGCGGCGCAGGTCGTCGGCCACCGGCTGGCGAAGCGCGATCAGCCGGATGGTCTTGCGCTCGATGTCGCGCTCGGCCTCGTCCAGCTTGTCGTCGCGGACCACCACCGAGGCGGCGAGCTCCTGGTTGCGCTTGACCACGCCACTGACCGCGTCGGCGACCTGCGCTTCGGTCAGGCCGCCCATCCGCACGCACTCGGCCGCGAGGCTGTTCAGCTCATCTTCGTAGGATTTGACGATGTGCTCGTTCATCCGCCTCGCCCTGGGGGCGTCTCGCCCCACGCGGTCCCTATGCTACAGTCTCATGACGCTTTGACGACGCCTTCCGGCGTGTTCGCCATGGGAAAATAGGCCGTAAACGTCGAGCCGTCGCCCTCCGCGCTGGCCACGACCAATCCGCCGCGGTGGCGGTTCATGATGTGCTTGACGATGGCGAGGCCCAGGCCGGTCCCGGAGCGGGCCCCGGTCTTCTGGCCGTCGACCCGATAGAAGCGCTCCGAAAGCCGCGGCAGGTTCTGGCGCGCGATGCCGGGGCCGAGGTCGGTGACCCGCAGCGCCGCGTAGGTCTCCTGGGACGGGTCGGGCGCCACCAGCGACAGCCGCGGCAGGCCGTCGTGGCTGGCCGCGGCCGCCAGGTCGGTGAGGCCGCTCTGCATCTCGATGCGGACCGCCGCCCCGTCCGGCGAATATTTGATGGCGTTGTCGAGCAGGTTCTGGACCACCTGGACGATCTGGTCGCGCTCGCCGCGCACCAGGGCCGCCTGCGCCGTACTGGAGCGCCAATCGAGTTTCACCCGGCGCTGCGCGCCCAGGGGCGCCGCGGCCTCGACCACCTCGCCCACCAGCACCCCGAGGTCGACCACACCGCGCGGCGGCACGTGCTCGTCCAGCTCGATGCGGCTGAGCGAGGTGAGGTCGGAGATCAGGCGCGCCATCCGGTCGGCCTGGGTCTGCATGATGCCCAGGAACTTCTCCCGCGCCGCGGCGTCGTCCTTGGCGTGGCCCCGCAGGGTCTCGATGAAGCCGGAGAGCGAGGCCAGCGGCGTTCGCAGCTCATGGCTGGCGTTGGCCAGGAAATCGACACGGGTGCGTTCGACGCGGCGCACCTCGGTCTCGTCGTGGAAGGTGAGCAGCGCCAGGCGCGCGCCGTCCCCGCCGAAGCCCAGCCAACGGGCGCGCACGCGCAGGCTGCGGGTCTGGGCGCCGGTGGTCTCGTAGACCCCTTCGGCGTCGTCCTCGTCGAACAGCGCCTTGTCGACCGCGCCCAGCACCTCCGGATCGCGCACGGCGGAGAGCAGCATGCCCTCCTCGGCCGTGATGCGCAGCAGGTCGCGGGCCGCGGCGTTGGCCAGGATGTAGCGGCGGCCGGTCAGCTCCTCGCGCTCAAAGCCGGCCACCACCAGGATGGGGTCCGGCAGGGCGTCGATCACCGTCGCATAGAGCTGCGAGGCGGGCATCGAGGCCGAGAGGGGATCGAGCATGGACAGCGGCGAATCTCCGTTCCTCTAGGTCAGTCTAGCATCGCCAATCGTGTGTCAGGTCGGTGACAGTTGCGCCGATCGCCTGCCGGCGAGGCGCGGGAACTTGAGCTCGGGCGTCGCCGTTGAACCGGCTCAGCAGGGGCGAGCGCTTGTCAAACCTTGTCGCCAACACCGTGGGGACCGCCGCCGCGCTGTGCTCGATGAGCAGCTTCGCGCCGCAGATCGTCAAGATCTGGCGCGACCGCGACGCCGCGGAGGTGTCGCTGACCATGTACCTGGTCACGGTCGCCGGCTTTTGCCTGTGGACCGGCTATGGCCTGATCATCGCCAGTTGGCCGGTGACGGTGTCGAACCTCATCTGCCTGGCCATGGCCGCCGCGGTGCTGGCCCTGAAATGGCGGTTCAGCCGGCGCGATTGAAGGCCGGCGGCGCGCATGCTCTAGCCACACAGGGCGGGCGGCCTTAAGGCTGCGCGCGACGCGCGGGGGCGCAAGCTATTCGGGTCGAAGCATGGATGAACGTTTGGCCGCGGCGGATGCGGCGCTGAAGGCGGGCCGGGCCGACGAGGCGATCGACCTGCTGATCGCGGTGGCCACCGAGGAGCCCAACCAGCCGGCGCACATCTACCGCGTGCTGCTGACGCAGCTCTACCGCCGGGAGCGCTATGAGGAAGGCGTGGTCTGGGGCTCCGCCGGCGTGGCGCGCTACCCGCGCGACCTGGACCTCCTCAACCTGCTGGGCGTCGTCTACCGCAAGCTGAAGCGCTATCCCGAGGCGATGGCGTCGCTGGACGCGGCCGCCAAGGTCGCGCCCGGAAATCTAGCCGTGCAGGCGAACCGTGGGAACGTCCTGCTGGACATGGAAGACGGCGTCCGCGCCGAGCCGGTGTTCACCAAGCTGGTTCGCGGCGACCCGCGCAACGCCGAGTTCATCCGCCAGCTCGGCCGCTCGCTCGTCAAGCAGGGCAAGCTCGCCGCCGCCAAGAGCCGGTTCAAACAGGCGCTGGCGCTACAGAAGACCCTGATCGACGCCTGGCTGGACATCATCGCCGTCGCCAACGAGGAGCAGAACGCGGAAGAGGCCGAGGCCCTGCTCGAAAAGGCCCTGGCGGCCAACCCCGATCACCAAAGGCTGCACGAGGTCCGGGTCATCCTGATGCGCCGCGCCCAGCAATTCCGCGCGGCCGACGCCTATCTGACCGACCTCCTCGCCCGCATGCCCGAAGCCGCCTGGGTGCACCATCAGCTTGGCGCCACCGTCGCCGACTACGCCCGCGACCGGGCCAACATGCACTTCAAGCGGGCCAGCGAACTGGCGCCGACCAACGCCGACTACCTGCTGGCGCTGATCGAGAGCCTGGAGCGCACACGCAGCGGCGACGAGGGCGGCCACATCGAGGCGGCCTATCAGTTCGTCGAGCGCGCCCTGGCGCTGAAGCCGACCAACCCCGGCCAGCTCAAGGTGCTGAACGAGATCCTGATCCGCGTTTGCGCCTTCGACGAGTTGCCCCGGCTCGGCGATTTCAAGAGCCTGGGCCGCGGCTGGGCGACGACCAACCGCCACACCGCGCTCCTGAAGCACCTGGCGCAGGTGAAGACGCTGGAGGACCGCTACGAGCTCCTCGAGCAGCACGCCATCTGGGGCCGCAAGACCGAGGCGGACGCCGCCCGGAACCCGGTGCGCCACCCGGCGCCCCGAGCGCCCGACGGCAAGATCCGGCTGGGCCTGCTGTCGTCCGACCTTCGCCAGCACCCGGTGGGCTACTTCGCCCAGCCGTTGTTCGACCAGGTCGATCCGCGGTTCGAGCTCTACTGCTATTCCTTCTACCAGGGCGAACAGCCCGACCGGCTGCAGCAGTACTTCGCGTCCAAGTCCACCGCCTTCCACTGGAACCCGGAGATCAGCACCCTAAACGCCGCCCAGATGATCGCCGACGACCAGCTCGACATGCTGATCGAATTGGGCGGCACCACGCACATGAACCGCCTGGACCTGATGGCCTATCGCGCGGCGCCCAAGCAGGCGAGCTGGATGGGCTATCCGCACTCCGCGGGCCTCTCGACGATCGACTACCTGATCACCGATCCCTACAACACGCCGCCGCGCCGCGACCTGCTGCTCGAAAAGCCGCTGATGATGCCCCACACCTGGATC
>Ga0210400_10001037_pt1 | contig 28557 bp, 17 predicted proteins | sample IncBWH26MmetaG_FD_155456 | JGI IMG/M metagenome (GOLD analysis project Ga0210400, IMG submission 155456) | Forest soil microbial communities from Barre Woods Harvard Forest LTER site, Petersham, Massachusetts, United States - Inc-BW-H-26-M | ecosystem: Environmental > Terrestrial > Soil >... | reverse complement strand
ACGGCGTCGAGGCGATCGATGTTGCATTCGACGGCGGCGAGACGGGCCAAGGTTTCGCGCTTGCCGAGGCCGGCGTCAACGAGGATGCGGGTGCTATCGGTTTCGAGCAGGGTTAAATTGCCCGAACTGCCGGAGGCGAGGATGGAGACGCGCAAACCGATGAGAGATTCTCCCGAAAAAACCATCAAAATAATGGCAGAGCGGTGGGGGCACGTCAACGAGTAAGGAAGATGGGTGGTGGAAAATCGGAGCGGGACGGGCGAGCTCGTCCCCTGCAGGGATGTTTGAGAGAAAAAGACCCTGTAGCGCCCGCCTCGGAAGGCGGCCGCTACAAATCAGGAGTGGCCACTTGAAAGTGGCCGCTACGCTGGTTAGCAGGATAAACGGGCGCGGTCGAGTTTGAAGCCGTTGGTGGGGCCGAGGACGGTGACGGCGATTTTGTCGGGCTGGAAGAACTGGTTGGCGAGCGACTGGAGCTGGTCGCGAGTGACGGCGTCGATTGCGGCTAGGATCTCGTCGAGCGAAGAGAACCGGCCGAAGTAGAGTTCCTGGCGGGCGAGGTTGGACATGCGGGAACTGGTGGACTCGAGCGAAAGCATGAGCGAGCCCTTGAGATGGTTTTTGGCGCGGAGGAGTTCCTCTTCGGTGACCGGGGATTCCTTCATGGACCTGAATTCCGCGATGGTCATGTCCACGACCTGGCCGACGGTTTCCTTGGCGGTTCCGGCGTAAACGCTCAGGATGCCCGCATCGGAGTAGGGAGTGAGTTCGCTGAAGACGGCGTAGGCGAGGCCCTGCTTTTCGCGAATATTCTGGAAGAGGCGCGAGGACATGCCGCCGCCGAGAAGATTGTTCAGAACGGCTGCGGCGAAGCGACGCTCGTCGGCAAGGGGAATCGAAGGAACGCCGATGCAGACGTGAACTTGTTCGAGGTCGCGCTTGGTTTCGAGAACGATGGGTGCGGCAGTGGAAGGAACGGGATCGTCGGGGTTGTAACGCGATGGCGGCAGCTTTCCAAATTCCTTTTCCACGAGGTCGAGAACTTCCTGGTGTGTGATGTGGCCGGCGGCGGTGACGAGAAGATGATCCGGGGCGAACCAATCCTGGAAACGCGTACGCAAGGGTTCGCGTTCGAATTTGCGGACGGTGTCCGGCGTGCCAAGGATGGGACGCCCGAGAGAATGCTCGGGCCAGAAACCGCGGGTGAAGATGTCGTGGAGAAGATATTCCGGGTTGTCCATGTCCATCTTGATTTCTTCGAGGACAACCTGCCGCTCTTTCTTGACGTCTTCGGAATCGAACTTGGGACGAAGGACGAGGTCGGAGAGGACGTCGAACGCGATCGGGAGATGCGCGTCGAGGACTTTGGCGTTGAAACAGATCTGTTCCTTGGAGGTGAAAGCGTCGAGCATGCCACCGACGGAATCCATTTCGCGGGCGATGTCTTCGGCAGACCGCCGCTCGGTGCCTTTGAAGACCATGTGCTCGAGGAAGTGGGCGATGCCATTTTCGGCGGGGGTTTCGCGGCGGGAGCCGTGGCGGACCCAGATTCCGACGGAGACGGAACGGACGTGCTGCATGGTCTCAGTGATAACGACGAGGCCGTTAGGTAGAACGTGACGATGGATATCGCGCGCGTTGGAGACCATGGTGGTCATGCTGGTATTGTGGCATAGGGTGGGGGAAGTGGCGAGTGGCGAGTGGCGAGTGGCGAGCAATCAAAACAAGCTCTTTCTTTTCTGTGGCTTATTGAACAGCGAGGGAGGGCGGCAGGACATGGCCGAAACCGGACACTGGGTGAGAGAATGGCATGAGCGAGGGCAAGAGATTGGAACTGCTGGGGAAAAGCCGGAATGAGCTGAAGGCGTATTGTGCGGGGCTGGGGGAGCCGGCTTACCGCGCGGAGCAGATTTATCAATGGCTGTATGCGGAACGGGAGTTTTCCGTCGAGCGGTGGAGCAATTTGCCGGCGAGTCTGCGAGCAAAGCTGAAGCGGGAGACGACTGTCACGTTACCTTCTGTCCGGCACCGATACGTGTCGTCGGATGGATCGGTTCGGTATCTGTTTGGCCTTGGAGAAAAAAGAGAGGATTTCACCACTGAGAACACAGAGGTCACAGAGAACAAAAGACAAGGCAGTGTTCTGAAAAAGCCTGCGGCGGTGGAAGCGGTATTTATGCCGGGCGAGGGGCGGCAGACGATTTGTATTTCGACGCAGGCGGGTTGCGCGGTTGATTGCCAGTTTTGTTTGACGGCGCAACTGGGGTTGATCCGGAACTTGACCGCGGGGGAGATGGTGGCGCAGGTGTTGCTGCCACTGAAGGAGATGGAAGAGGGGGCGGGCAGCGCTCAAATCGAGATTGGAGAAAAAGCGCCCGCTTCAGAAAGCGGCCGCTACATGGAAGAGCCCGCGGGGCTGACGGCGAGGACGAATGTGGTTTTGATGGGGCAGGGTGAACCACTTCTGAATTTTGAGAGTGTGATGGGGGCGCTACGGATCCTGTTGGATGAGGAGGGCGTCGGGCTTTCTCCCAAGCGCGTGACGCTTTCGACGAGCGGGATTGTGCCGGGAATCGAGCGGTTGGCGAAAGAGGAAGTGCGGCCGAAGCTGGCGATTTCGCTAAACGCTTCGTGCGACGAGCAGCGGGACTTGTTGATGCCGATCAACAAGAAATATCCGCTGAAAGTATTGATGGAGGCTTGCCGGAATTATCCACTGCGGAATTGGGAGCATTTGACATTTGAGTACGTGATGCTGGGCGGTGTGAACGACACGGCGGAGGATGCGCGGAGAGTGGTGCGATTGCTGGCGACGCTGACGCGGGTGAAGGTGAACCTGATTCCATGGAATCCGGGGGAACTGCCGTACAAGGAATCGAGCGCGGAAGCGATTGAGGAGTTCCGGAGAATTTTGACGGAGAAGGGCGTGCCGGCGTTTGTGCGGTATTCGCGGGGGCGGGATGTGATGGCCGCTTGCGGGCAGTTGGCGTTGAAGGAAACGCAGAGAGCCCCGTTGCGAATCGTGGGTTAAACAGGGCCACTTGAAAGTGGCCGCTACAGGCGGATGCCGATGGCGGACATTAGGCGGCCGGAGAGAGGGCCTTCGCGGCGGTGGCTGAAGAGCAGGCCGGTGTGGCAGGCGGTGCAGAGATCGCTTACATAGATGTTTTTTTCGAGAAGGCCGGCAGCTACGAGTTGCGAGCGATTGGCTTTGCGAAGATCTAGATGGACGTTCTTCGGGGGCGGCTGGTGGCCGGGCGGTTTCATGTTGAGCCACTGGAGAGGATTGGGCTCTTCGCCGGAGCGGGGCTCGTCGAAATAGTCGGCAGCATCGGCGAATTGCGCAGTGAATTTGGTGACGAAGTCGGCGGCGACTTCGTAGCAGCAGGGACCGATCGAGGGTCCGATGGCGGCAAGGAGATCAGCGGGGTTGCTGCCGAACTCGAATTGCATGCGGCCGACGGCTTTCTGGGTGATGCGGGCGAGAATGCCGCGCCAGCCGGCGTGAACGGCGGCAACCGCGTGTTTTTTTGGATCGACGAGGAATATCGGCACGCAATCGGCGGTCTGGATACTAAGGAGAATGCCGGGGCGCTTTGTGGCGGAGGCGTCGCCTTTGCAGACGTCGGCGGAGGAATCAGGGAAAACGCGAATTACGTCGGAGTGGATCTGCTTTAGCGGGGTGAGTTCGAGATCGGCGGCACCCAGCGCGGATTGAAAGAGGCGGCGGTTTTCGAGAACGTTTTCGCGGGTGTCCCATTCCATGAAGCCGAGATTTAGGACTTTTTGAGACTCGGGCGAGCTTACGCCGCCGGGGCAGGTGCTGAAACCGTGGACGAGCCAGGGGAGCTTGCTGAACGGGGCGAGTTCGAGAATTTGCAGTCCGCGAGATTTGTGGAGGCGCCAAGGAGCAGCGATGCGAGGAACGGGGGGCGCCGTAGGCACAGGTTGGCCCGGGCGACGGCGCGTCAACGAAGTTTTTCTGGTAGCCACAATCAGACCAGTATAATCGCAACAGCGGTAACGGAAAAATCGCGGTAGCGGCGACTAAACGGAAATTGCCGCATAGGTGACCAAATGATCGTGGGCATGGGAATCGATGTGGCGGAAGTGCCGCGGATTCAAGCCGTGATCGAATCGCAGAAGGACAGGTTTCTGCGGCGCGTGTACACGCTCGATGAGGTGGCGTACTGCGAGCAATTCAAGAATAAGTTTGAGCGATATGCGGGGCGGTTTGCGGTGAAAGAGGCGGCGATGAAAGCGTTGGGGACGGGCTGGAGCCGCGGGGTGAGATGGGTCGACGTCGAGGTGGTGCGGCAGAGGGGCGGGCGGCCCAGCCTGGCGTTAAAGGGCGAGGCCAGGAAAATTGCCGACGCGATGGGAGTGAAGAATATCGCGGTGAGCATTACGCACACTTCAGAGCAGGCGATTGCTCAGGTAATTTTCGAAGGATAAGAAGAAGATTTAACTCAGAGTGCACAGCGGTTCCACGGAGTTCACAGAGAAAAGCGGCAGTACTACTTCACGAGAAGGAATGGGCCTATGGCGAGGGCATCGATTCCGGCGCAGTAGAAGCTGCGGACGGCGCCGCGGGGATCGGTGACGAGGGGCTCGCCAAAGAGATTGAACGAGGTGTTGACGAGGATGGGGGCGGGACCGGATTCGCCGAATTTGTGGAGGAGTTTCCAGAAGAGAGGATTGGCCTTTTTGTCGACCGTGTGAACGCGCACATCCTTGCCGTGAAAGGCAAAACGTTCGAGCCCGGCGACCGGTTTGGTGAGGGCGGCGAGGGAAGACATCGTCAGGCAATTGGGCGAGGCGTCGAAATACTCGGAAGCGCGCTCGGCAGGCACGGAGAGGGCGAACGGGTGAAAGCCCTCGCGATGCTTGATGAACTGGTTCACATTTTCAATCACGTATTCGGAAAAAGGAGAGGCGAGGAGGCTGCGGTTGCCGAGGGCGCGATGACCGAATTCGGAGCGGCCCTGGCACCAGGCGACGATTTTGTCCCGGTGCAAGAGGGAGGCGGCTTCCTCGACAGTTTGGTCTTCGCCGGAGAGATAGCGATAGGCGATTTTGCAGTTATCGAGGACGGCCTTTATTTCCTGCGAGCTGGAGTTCACGCCGACAGCGAGACTTGGGAGTGGGCCGCGTCCTGAGTGGCCGGTGAGCTTCTTGCGCGAGAGATAGGCTGCGCCGAGCGCCGTTCCGGCGTTCCCCGCCACCGGCTGAACGTAAACGTGATCGAAGGGACCGCGTGTTTCGAGGGCGCGGACCAGCAGAACATTCAAAAAAACTCCACCGGCGAGGCACAGGGAACGCACGCCAGTGGATTGATGGAAATTTGCGGCTAGCTGCAGAACTATCTCTTCCAGGAAATCCTGGGCACTGCGGGCCAGATTGGCGCGAAGGGCGGGAGAAAGCGCGAGGTTGCGCGAAGAGAGGCCGAGTTCGCGATAGAACTGCGGGGAAAAGACGCCGCGGCGGTCGGAGCCGGCGGCGAAGTAACGGCGATTCAAAGCGGGCAGGCCACTGGGGCGCGAGGAGAAGAGCTTGCGGAAGGCAGGGAGAAATTCCGGTTCGCCATCCTTGCTGAGCCATTGAAGCTTGTGTTCATCGCGACTCGGCCGAAGACCCGCGAGTTCGGTAACGCGTGAGTAAAACCAACCGAGGGAATCGGGAAAATCGAGCGAACGCTGCGGGCGGATCTCGTCGCCTTCGCCGATGGCAACAAGACCCGATTGCGATGAAGTTCCATGATCGAGGGTGAGAATCAGGGAATTATCAAAACCGGAAGTGTAATAGGCGCTGGCAGCGTGGCAGAGATGATGGTCAAAAGATGAGGGGCGAGGACCGCCGCGCAGCAGGGAGCGAAGTTGTTCCTGGGTGGCCGAGGGGGGCCTGCGTTTGCGGTGAGAGGGTGAATTCGAGGTTCGGGCGAAACGCTCAGCGACGGCAATACCGCGGCAATCGGAAAGCGGAAGCTGATTCTCCTTGAGGCAACGCGCCAGGGCCAGGCGTGGAATTTCGAGAGTGTCTTCCAGGCGATTGAGTTTTTCTTCTTCAATGGCAAATAGAACCGAGGTCTCGTCGAGCAGAGCGACAGCCGCGCCACGACCCAGGGTGGAGATGCCGAGAATGCGCATGGAAGATCCTATGAGCAGGCTCCCGCGACTTCGAAAGTCAGAGACTCGGCGGGAGCCACGGCGACGAGGTGCTTGCCGTCGAGGTGCGTGACGGTGGCGTCGACGAATTGATTTGGAGGAAGGGACAGGGGTAAGCGCACCTGGAGATAATTTTCGGAGAGGGCGGGAGTCGAGTCGAGGTCGCCGGCGGGATCCCGGCGGAGGGTGAGAACGCGCAGGGTGCGGCCGATTTGAGTGCGCCGAAACGCGGCGGATTTGGAATCGGCAAGGGCGCGAAGTTCGCGGGCTCGAGTCTTAATGATATGGCCGGGCAATTGGCCAGCGAGTGAAGCTGCCTTGGTGCCGGGGCGCTGCGAGTAGGAGAAGACGTGGAGGTAAGTGAAGGGGCGCGCGGTGATGAAGTCGAGCGTCGCGGCGTGGTCAGCATCGGTTTCGCCGGGAAAGCCTGTGATGACGTCGGCGCCTATGGCGGCGTTGGGCAGGCGCTCATGGATCAGTTCGACGCGGCGGGCGTAATGTTCGGCGCGATACCAGCGATGCATGGCGGCGAGAATGCGGTCGGAAGCGGATTGCAGCGGCATGTGGAAGTGCGGCGCGATGCGGTCAGTGGAGGCGAAAAAGTCGATCAGGTCCTGGGTGACGTCGAGCGGCTCGATGGAGCTGATGCGCAGGCGCTGGACGGAAGTTTCGCGGAGGATGCGGCGCAGCAGGTCGAGAAATTCAACGTGCGGCGCGAGGTCGCGGCCGTAGGTGCCGAGGTTAATACCGCTGAGAACGATTTCGCGGAATCCGGAATCAGAGAGTCGCTGGATTTCAGCGAGTACCGTTTGCGGAGGCAGGCTGCGGGACTTGCCGCGGACGAACGGAATTACACAGAATGAGCAGCGGGAGTTGCAACCGTCCTGGATTTTCAGGGTGGGGCGGGTGTGGTTCCCTTCCCCGCCGAGGACGGGAGCGACGAGGACGTCGGTGAGTTTGAAAATGTCGCCGGTGAGTATCGGCGCTGGGTTCAGCGGAAAAGTTTCCTCGCTAGATCGAGCGGGCGGAGCAAGCTCCGCCCCTACAGGTTGATTCTCTGCAACTGGGGAAATGGAGTGGAGGATTCTGGGGATTTGGGGCTTGTGGGAGTTTCCGACGACGAAGGAAACGCCAGGGAGGGCGGCGATCTCTTCCGGGGCGCGTTGGGCATAACAGCCGGTTACGAGGATGCGCGTGGCCGGATTGGCCGCGTGGATTTTGCGGATGGCATCGCGGGCCTGGGCGTCAGCGGCGGCGGTAACGGTGCAGGTGTTGAGAACCACGACGTCGGCAGTGGATGAATTCGAAGCAGGAGAGCAGCCCTGTTCGCGGAGCTGCCGCTCGATGGCCGCGCCATCTGCCTGCGTGGCGCGGCAGCCAAATTGTTCGATAAAGAAGGTGCTCATATTGCAGAAATCCGCCAACGTCCTATTTAAGCATAGGAGGGGACGCAGACGCAGTAATGCAGGGTCAGCTTAACGGCGGCTGAACGGGCCGCTGCGGGAGAGAAAAAGCGGGGCCACCTGAAGGTGGCCGCTACGCGGGATTAGGCTTGGGATAGGCGGCGCTGAAAGGTGAGCAGGATCAGGTCTGCGCGGCGGCGAACGCCAAACTTGTTCAGCAAGTTCGAAACGTGGAACTTGACGGTGCGCTCGGCGATATTGAGTTTGCTGGCGATTTCCTTGTTGGAGAGATTCTCGAGAAGCGAATCGAGAACTTCCTGTTCACGGCGGCTGAGATTAGTAACCGAATCAGTCTTCAGGCGACGCCCCTGGCTGGTGAGAATGGAATCGACGAAGCCGGAAAGCACTGAACGCGGAACCCAGAAGCCGCCCTGCGAAACAAGGGGCAGCGCGCGGGAAAGCTGGTCACGCGCTTCGGCATAGGTGAGGATGCCCTTCACGCCGAGACGGAGAAGCGAAAAGCAGTTCGCTTCGTTAATGGCGTCGCCGACGACAATGAGGCGCGCATCCGCATGGCGCTCCAGAATATTTGTAAGCAGCGCGCCGGTGGCCTGGCGAGCGGCGTGAGCGTCCACAACGTAAACCTGAGCGACGGGAGGCTCGAAATTGCGCAAGTCCGGAGCCAGGGTGGATTCGAGTTGTTTGGCGATGACTTTGAATTGAGAGGCCTTGCCCAGCAGGCGCTCAAACTCTGTGAGCACAAGCGGGTGAGGCGAGAGCAGGCAGACTGTAAGTTTGGATGCCATAGTTTTCGTAGCCACTGTACTTGAGGGTAGAGAAAGCAGGGCTTTCGGGCAAGGACCTTGCGGCCAGATGTTCACGAATTGTTACTGACAGTTAAGAGGTGTTTTGAGGGGCCTGGGGCGTTATAGCGAGCCGTTCAATGAGAAGGGGTACGTTTCCCCGGGAAAGGCCGTAAAATGGAGGGATATTCCAATGCTCCGGAAAGAGCTTGGGTGTGGGCGAAAGAGGCGGGAAGTGCGGGACCTGAAACAATCTGAGAAAGCCCTGAGGGAGTTGCTGGCGGAGCGCATCTTGGTACTGGATGGCGCCATGGGTACCATGCTGCAGCAACGGGACTTAACTGCGGCCGATTTTGGGGGAGCCGCACTGGAGGGATGCAACGAGAACCTGGTGCGCACGCGGCCAGACGTGGTGCTGGACATTCACCGGAAGTATTTTGAGGCCGGCGCGGACATCGTTGAGACGAACAGCTTTGGGGCGACGCCGCTGGTGCTGGCCGAGTACGGGTTGCAGTCGGACGCGCTGGAATTGAACAAGCGGGCGGCAGCTTTGGCGCGGCAGGCGGCCGAAGAGTTCTCGACACCGGGTAGGCCGCGGTTTGTGGCCGGGTCAATGGGGCCGACGACGAAGGCGATTACGGTGACCGGCGGGGTCACGTTTGAAGGGCTGCAGGATTCTTACTATGTCCAAGCGAAGGGATTGATCGAGGGCGGAAGCGATCTGCTGCTGGTGGAAACCTGCCAGGACACACGAAATATCAAAGCGGCCATCCTGGCGATACAAAAGCTCTCCAAGGAAATTGGGATGAGAGTTCCCTTCCTTGTTTCGGTGACGATTGAGCCGATGGGGTCGATGCTCGCGGGACAAACTGTGGAGGCCATGTGGGCGTCGCTACGTCATGCGCACCCGCTGGCGTTCGGGATGAACTGCGCCACGGGGCCGGAGTTCATGACCGACCACATCCGGACGCTGAGCACAATCACCGGGGAATTTGTGTCGTGCTATCCGAACGCGGGTCTGCCGGATGAAGAAGGCAAGTACCTGGAAACACCGTCGTCGCTGGCGGCACAGCTGGAAAAGTTTGTGAATCACGGCTGGCTGAACGTGGTGGGCGGGTGCTGCGGAACGACGGAGAAGCACATCCGGGCGATAGCGCAGATGGTGGACGGGAAAAAACCTCGGGTGCGGCCACAGGAAGCGCACCGGGCGGTGTACTCCGGAATCGAGACCATCGAAGCGGATGATTCGACGCGGCCGCTGCTGGTGGGCGAGCGGACGAACGTGATCGGTTCGCGCCTCTTCAAAAATCTGGTGGCGGAAGAAAAATGGGAAGAGGCAACGGAGATCGCGCGCAGGCAGGTGAAGGGCGGGGCGCACATCGTGGACGTCTGCCTGCAAAGCACGGAACGCGATGAGAAGAAGGACATCGAGCCGTTTTACGAGAAGCTCATCCGGAAGATTAAAGCCCCGGTGATGATTGACACGACGGACCCGACGGCGGTGGAGCTGGCGCTGACTTACTGCCAGGGAAAGGCGATCATCAATTCGATCAACCTGGAGGATGGTGAAGAGAAATTCGAAAAGGTGGTGCCGATTGCGCACGATTTCGGCGCCGCGATTGTAGTCGGTTGCATTGACGAAGACCCGGTGCAGGCGCAGGCGTTCACGCGCGAGAGGAAGCGGGAAATCGCCCGGCGGTCGTACGAACTGCTGACCGGGAAATACGGAATGGCGCCGGAAGATATTATTTTCGACCCGCTGGTTTTTCCCTGCGCGACGGGAGATGAAAACTACATCGGCGGCGCGGTGGAAACGATGGAAGGGATCCGGCTGATCAAGGAAGCGCTGCCGGATACGCGGACCATCCTGGGAATTTCGAACGTGTCGTTTGGGCTGCCCGCGGGCGCGCGAGAAGTGGTGAATTCTGTCTTTTTGTATTACTGCACGAAGGCCGGATTGGACCTGGCAATCGTGAATGCGGAGAAACTGGAGCGGTTCGCTTCGATTCCGGAGCACGAGCGGCGGCTGGCCGAAAATCTGTTGTTCCAGCACAAGCCGAAGGATCTGCCGGCGGACCATCCGCGCGCCGAGCTGCTGCGCGATGTGCCCGAGGATTGGCGGCAACAGAGCAAGGAACAGAAGGCGGCGATCAACCAATATCACATCGCCGCGATTGCGGAACATTTCCGAACCGCAAAAAAGAAAGAAAAAGCAGCCGGAGAAGAATTGCCGCTGGATGAGCGGCTGGGGAATTACATTATTCAGGGAACCCGCGACGGGCTGATCGAGGACCTGGAGCGCAAGCGGGCGGAGGGAGCGGCGCCGCTGGACATCATCAACGGTCCGCTGATGACGGGAATGGCGGAAGTAGGAAGACTGTTCAACGCCAACGAATTAATCGTCGCGGAAGTGTTGCAGTCCGCCGAGGCGATGAAGGCAGCCGTGGGGCACCTGGAACAGTTCATGGAGAAGGCTGACACGGCGAAGCGCGGGAAAGTGGTGCTGGCGACCGTGAAGGGAGACGTCCACGACATCGGGAAAAACCTGGTGGAAATTATCCTGAAAAACAACGGGTTCGATGTGGTGAACCTGGGGATCAAGGTGCCACCGGAGGAGTTAATTAAGGCGTTTCAGGCGCACAAACCGGATGCGATCGGACTTTCCGGTCTGCTGGTGAAGAGCGCGCAACAGATGATCATTACGGCAAGCGACTTGAAGGATGCGGGGATTGCTGTGCCGCTGCTGGTGGGCGGCGCGGCGTTGAGCGCGAGATTTACGGAGCAGAAGATCGCGCCGAGTTATCAGAATGCGGTGTGTTATGCGAAGGATGCGATGACCGGGTTGCGCCTGATGAATGAGCTGATGGATCCGGCGACGCGTGCACGGGTGATCAGCGAACACACGAGTTCCGGCAACGGCGTGAGTCTGGCAACCACGGTGAAGGTTGTTGAGAAGCCACCAGTCACGCGTTCGCCGAAGGTGCGGAGGGACGTGCCAATTCCCGAGGTGGCGACGCTGGAACGAAAGGTGCGGCTAGTACCGGACTTGCGAGAACTCTGGAGCTACATCAACCCGTTCATGCTGTACGGGCGGCACATGGGATATCGCGGCGATTTTGAAAAGCATCTGGCGGCGCGCGAAGCAAAAGCGGTGGAACTGTTCAACGAGATGGAAGAGGTGATAAACGAGGCCGCGGGATTCATGAAGGTACGCGCGGTGTGGCAATTCTTTGAGGCGGAAGCCCAGGGGGAGGCACTGCACCTATTTACGCCCGGCGGCAAAGAGCCGCTACTGACCTGGAAGTTCAAGCGGCAGAAGACCGGCGACCAGATCTGCCTGAGCGATTATGTGCTGGATCCCAAAGAAGGGAAAAGGGACCACGTCGCCGTGTTTGTGGTAACAGCCGGAGAAGGAATCCGCGAACGCGCCGAAAAGGCGAAGCACGACGGATATTATTTCAAGTCGCACGGCTTGCAAGCGCTGGCGATTGAAAGCGCGGAGGCTTGCGCGGAGTGGCTTCACCGGAGAATCCGCGAAGATTGGGGCTTCCCTGATCCTCCGGAAATGACGATGGCACAGAGATTCACTTCGCGCTATCGCGGGAAGAGATACAGTTTTGGCTATCCGGCGTGCCCCGACCTGGAAGATCAGGCGGGAATCTGGAAGATTCTGCGGCCGGAAGAAATAGGCGTGCAACTTACAGAAGGGTTCATGATGGATCCGGAAGCCAGTGTTAGCGCGCTCGCGTTCCACCACCCGGATTGCACGTATTTCAGCGTCGGAGAGAGCGCGGACCCGGCCTGAAACATTCTTTTAACCGCCGATGCAGTATCGACGGCCAGAAGCGGGAATCCGCCCGAAAATCCACAACGAAAAGCCAAAATCGGTTCGTAGTCGGGTATACTTGCGCGAATTTAGGCTTTGCAGCGATCGGCGGCAAGAATTCAACGGAGCGTGGTCTGACGTCAAGGAAAACGGATGAACCCAGGCTCACCGAAATTATCCATCGTGATTCCTTCGTTTAATGAGGAGAAAAGACTGCCGGCGACCCTCGAACGAATCGCCGGCTACATCAGTGCATCCGGCCGCGAAACCGAGGTTATCGTGGTGGATGACGGTTCAGCAGACGACACAATACGCGTAGCCGATTCCTTTCGCGGGAAGATTCCAAATCTCCGCGTGGTTTCGAATGGGCAGAACCGGGGGAAGGGGTACAGCGTTCGACACGGATCGATGGAAGCCCGCGGCGAGATCGTTCTTTTTACGGATGCGGATCTTTCGGCCCCGATCGAGGAAGCAGACAAGTTATTTGCAAAGATGGACGAATATGACGTGGCCATCGGTTCACGCGCGGTGGATCGGAAGCTGATCGAGGTCCACGAATCCAGATTTCGCGAACTTGCAGGGATCATCTTCAACCGGATCGTGAGAGTTATCCTGCGACTGCCATTTGTGGATACACAATGCGGGTTTAAAGCGTTCCGGCGAGAGAGCTGCAAGATTATTTTCGAGCAGCAGACTATCGAACGGTTTGGATTCGATCCGGAACTCCTGTATCTTGCGCGGCATCACGGTCTTCGAACCGCAGAGGTCGCGGTTCGATGGGCACACTCTCCCGCGACAAAGGTGAATATGTGGAGGGACAGTATTCAGATGTTCCTGGATGTGGTGATTATCCGGTGGAACGCGATTTGCGGCCGCTATCCAGCGGTGCGAGCCTGAATCCTGGATGAGTTAGATTACGCGGTCAAACAGGCGTTCTTTGTCCGCGTCCTGCTCATGAGCAGAATGATCAAGCCAAGCCCAAGCATCAGCAGCGTGCCCGGTTCCGGTGTGGTGATGATGATGAACTCTTGGCCAGTTGAGCCAGTCGGCGTGAGAATCTTAAAATTTGAAGCGTTCACTTGCCCTATGTTTGCAAAAGCTTGCGCCAAAAGTGCGGAATTCGTGCCGTATGGATTAGGCGCTCCTGGATAGCTCAAGCTCCAAATCGCAAATTGGTCCTCGGCTTGCAGTTGCTGACTTTCCGGGCCCATCATCTGCATGATCAACCAGGCCATCTCCAAGTAGTCCGTCTGCGCCGCAGACAGGTTGGTTGGGTTTTGTTGACCCATGCGCGTTCCCGAAAAACTGGAAAGTGGTGCGGCCAGACTAATTACGTTCGCGGTCCAGCTCATGCCACCCGTGATGGAATGGGAAAAATCAACGCAGTAGAAGGAAGCACTCTGGCCGTTCAAGGTTCCTCCGTAGGGAGGAATTCCATACCCGTTGCTGGCAAACGCATAGGTTCCGTTGACCGAGACGGTATCAGCCTTTGCCGTAAAGGTGCACACGAGAAACCCGAACGTCAACAGGATACCCAGCTTCTTAAGGCTCATAGCTGCCCCTTTGGGGACACAATTTAATACATACACTAACTTATCGATTGGCAAATTTGATGCCAACAGATCCCCCAGCATAAACTCTTTATTTATATAACGTTAACAAGTCCTGGTTGGGCGCGGTGTCCCAAATTGAACAAAGGTTTGCGTAAAATGAGCAAAATCTTGCACATGCAGCGCCTCTTCATTACAGAGCGTAGGCGTTCCTCAATCGAGAGAGCGCCTGTTAGAGGTTGGGATTGTTCCACAATCCAAAGACATGAAAACAGTTATCTGCCGCACAGGTAGGTCGGATCTGGGCTATCGGTCCTTAACCCGGCCGCGAGTCAATCCCAGCTTCGGCCTCCCGATCATTGAACTGAAATAAACCATAAGCTGATAAAAAGAAATGGCTTGGACTGTCCCGAAAATGGCCGTTTGGAGAAAAGGGTAAGTCTCTACCACTTCGTGGAAATAAACTAGGCTGCGGGCAAGGCAACGCCGGGATGCATCCGGACACCTTTCGCTAATCAGCACAAAATGAACCACTTAATGGACAGAAGCGGAGTGCGGACTCATGGTCATGTGGAGGGCCAGTTGCTTCATTTCATGCAGACCCTTGAATTAGGTTTTGAATCGCGCAGCTTTTTAGTGCCGTTTCGAGTTCTTGAGATGGTGTGATGGAAACCGTAAGAATGCAGTGTACAACCCTTACCGATCCGGGCTTTGTAACCGGCCAGTCGGCCATATTGCAGGCATTGCGCGTAATGGTAGAGGAGTTAGCTCCTACGAACATCCCTATCTTACTGATCGGGGAGAGTGGGACCGGCAAGGAAGTGTACGCGCGAGTCATCCACGGACTATCCGGTGACAATGGGGCGCCACTCAAAAAGATTAATTGCGCGACCATCGAGTCCTTCCAACTGCAGAACGAACTTCACAAGCAGATGACGCAGGAAGAAGGGTGCGGCAAGACGCTGCAGCTGTTTCTCGATGGAATCGATGAGTTGGACCCAGTATGTCAGAAACAGCTGCTCGCCTTCTTGACAGACGGGGAACAAGGAATCGATCAGTTAGCATCCCGGGTACGCATCATCTCCGCGACTACCCGCGAACTAGAGAAAGAAGTGGAGTCAGGAAAGTTTCGGCGGGAACTATATTTTCGAATTAACGGAGCGTGCTTGAGACTGCCTCCACTGCGAGAGCGAAAGGAAGACATCAGAACGCTTCTGGAACACTTCTTGCAGAAGCACGAGCAGGATTTGAATAGCGAGGTTCGATCGGTCAACCAAGAGACCCTGAATACTCTGATGGCCTATGATTGGCCCGGAAATATTCGGGAACTGGAGAATATCGCTCGAAAGATGGCGGCCCTGGGGAATGCGCAGTTGGCTGTAAATGACCTGCGAGTGTCGAGTGCAGAACAACCACCAAACACGGAGCGAAGCTCCTCCTTGAAGGTGGAGGCGCGTGCGGCGTCGCGGCAAAGGGAGCGGGAGTTGATTCTTGAAGCCCTGCAGCGGACGAAGTGGAACAGGAAACGGGCGGCACAAGAACTTCAGATCAGCTACAAGGCGCTATTGTACAAACTGAAGCAGATTGGGGCGAGGGAAACGAGACCGCAAAAGTGAGGGAGCGAATGAAGAGAACACTAAGTACAGTCATTTTAAGCGGAATGCTTGTTGGAGCTTCACTTTGGGCCCAAGAACCGGGAAAGGGTTCGCCGGCGCCGGCCGTTTCCAACGGTGCGGGAGCTGCTGCGAAATCTGTGTCAGAGGCAGAATACAAGATCGGGGCACAGGATGTTCTTCGGGTTGATGTTTGGAAAGAACCAGAGATCACGCGGACGATCCCCGTGCGTCCGGACGGAAAGATTTCCTTGCCTTTGGTGAATGACATCCAAGCAGCAGGACTCACATCCCTCGAACTCGCGTCATCGATCAGCGAAGGACTGAAAAAGTATCTCAACAATCCTCAAGTCACAGTAACCGTCACGGAGATCAATAGCCGACGCGTATATGTCACAGGCGAAGTGGGTAAGCCAGGAGCGCTCCCCCTATTGCCAAACATGACCGTTCTACAGGCGGTATCGAGCTGCGGGGGTTTCACTCAATTCGCCAAAATAAAGAAGATCTACGTGCTCCGACAAGAAGGCGGCAAGCAAGTAAAGTATCCATTCAACTACAAAGAGGTAGTGGCGGGGAATAAGCCTGAGGATAACATCGCACTGCAGGCAGGCGACACAATCGTCGTGCCGTAAGGTAATCAGGATGATACAAAATAAGCATAACTGGAAACTTCTGGTCCTTGCGTTGGCGGTCTTTGCGTGTGCGGGCATACTGTTTGCTCAGGAACCGCAAACGCCCGAGCAGCCCAAGCCGGCTGGGCGCGGAATTCCAGGAATCACCGACCCCTCAATTATTCAGAACGAACCCTCAGACCAAGATACCTCAACCCCATGGAGTGCCGACACGGCGCCTCTTACCGGCCTGCAGACTACTTCGCTGGGGCGGCCGGACTTGCGGCACAATTACTGGGTGCCTGGACTACAGTTCTCGAGCACGATTCAGAACCAGCCAAACGGAACTGCCGGACCTGGAACTTCCGGCGGGTGGTACTCCACCAACTTTTTTGGTGCAAGCCTGAGTCTCCTCGAGTCGTCAAGCCACACGCAACTGGACGTTAACTACACTGGTGGCGGATTCGTGACCACGCAGTCTGGCCAGAATAATGGTTGGTATCAGCAATCGGCATTAGGCGAAACTCTGAAATGGAAACGCTGGCAAATGCAAATCCTCGATCAATTCTCGTACTTGCCAGAATCGCAGTTTGGTTTTGGAGGGGGCACTCCGTTGAGTACGCCTGGAATTGGAGGTTCGCTCGGACCGACGGTACCGGGAATCGGGACCTCCGTGGTTCCAAACCAGAGCATCTACGCGGCAACTGGACCGAGATACAGCAATACAATTATAGACCAGATAACCTACATTACTAGTCCGCGCGGTTCATTCACCGCGGGGGGGTCCTACGGACTTCTGCGATTTTCACAAGCCGGGAATGTGAGCACTGACGACTACATCGGCAACATTGGATACAACTACGCGCTCACGAAAGAGGATTCCATCGGCGTCGTTTATCGATTTACGGCCTTCCACTATCAAGGCGATCCTCAGTCCGTGGGGGATCACACAGTCAGTGTGGCATATGGCAGGCAAATCACCAGACGGCTGGCGCTGCAAATTTTCGGTGGTCCGGAAATCACGACCTATCGGATCCCTGTGGGAAATAAGAAGAAGACCCTCGGCGGCAACGGCAGCGCCAGCATCAAGTATGCGTTTCGTGAGGGGAACCAAGTCTCCGCCACATATTTTCACGGGGTCTCGGGAGGGAGCGGCGTACTGATCGGCTCGAATACGGATCAGATCACATTGAGCGGAAACGCGCGCCTCACGCGGGTGTGGAGCGTACACGGAAATTTTGGATTTTCGAGTGACCGGGCGTTGAGCAGCCAGACGGGTATCCAGGGGAGTAATTACAACAGCCTATTCATCACTGGTGGATTGGACCGGCCAATCGGAAGGAATCTTGGCATTTCGCTGGCTTATACCGCCCAGATTCAATATGTAAATCCCACGGTGTGCGCCGGCGCCGGGTGCAATACCAGCTTCACGCAGAACGTGGTGACAATCAGTATCCAGTGGCACGCGAACCCCTTTGTTCTCTGATGAAAATGAAGAGAGGATAGAAATAGTCCCGGGTGGTCAAAAAGTTGAGAAGTCGAGGATGAGAAAGGTAACGCGGATTTCAAGGACATGTACAAGAATTTCTTCAAACTGAAAGAGAATCCGTTCAACGTAAATCCCGACCCGCATTTCCTCTTCATGACCAAGCAGATTGAGGAAGCGTTGACAGGGTTGATGTACGGAATTCACACCCGCAAGGGATTCATGACGCTGACGGGTGAAGTAGGAACGGGAAAAACGACGCTCGTGAACCGTTTGCTGGACTGGCTGCACGACCAGCGGGCAAAGACCGCGTTTCTCTTCAATTCGCGCATGAACTCGAGCCAGCTTTTTGACTTTGTCCTCGCGGAATTCGATATCCAGTGTGAATCCAAATCGAAAAGCCAGCAATTGTTGAAGCTGAACCACTGGCTGCTGGATCGCTATCGCGCAGGCGAAACTGTGGTGTTGATTATTGACGAAGCGCAAAACTTGACGTATCCGGTGCTGGAAGAAATTCGATTACTGACCAACCTGGAAACCTCGACCGACAAGCTGCTGCAGATCGTGCTTTCGGGCCAACCTGAACTCGAAGAAAAGCTCAAGCTTCCACAACTTCGCCAACTCCGCCAGCGAATCATGCTTCGCTGCAAGACCGCTCCTCTCTCCAAGGAAGAGACTCACCAGTATGTCGCAGAACGCCTGAGAATCGCCGGCCACGCGGGCGAACCCATCTTCAGTCCTCAGGCCGTGGACACCGTTCACCTTTATTCGCTCGGCATTCCAAGAATTATAAATGTGCTGTGCGAACACTCTCTGGTGAATGCATTCGTCGAACAACAGCGGCCGATCCAGTCGAAGATCGTCGAAGAGGTCGCGAGAGAGTTCCAGCTGGACGAAGTCGAGTCCAGCACAACGACTGGTAGCTCGAAGATTGGGTTAGAGGTTTACAATTCCGAGGCCTTCGTGCAAAACCTCGGCGAAGCGCTTTCCCGGTTCCGTTTTCGTTCTTCGACCTCCACCCGTGAAGAAGACTGATTTGGGCCAAACCAGCCGCTTCGAAGGTTGGGCGATTGTCTCCCAATGTTACCGATTTCGGCCCTGGAAACCCGCTTGAGTGCCTGGGTATTTTCGCGAGCGATCGAATAGGGATACCAGAGGTTCTCGACGATGATAGGTGCCGGGTTGCGATACTCCCAGACTCCCATGCTCTGCAGTTAGCTTTCCGGCCCAGCTTTCAGTGGGGTCGGCGCGACAGTAAAAGCGTCCCCCCAAAAAAATTCGGCTCCCCCGAGGAGGAGCCGATGCGTACGATATCCTAGGTCCCAGGCTTGCTAAAACAAGCGGTTAGGCTAGGAGCAGCTTGCGACTTACCGCGAGACCCACTAACCCAATCGAAAGAAGGCTAAGAGTTTGCGGTTCCGGGACGCTGGTGCCTCCGCCTGAACCCATAGGTGCCGAAACAGCCCATTTGTTACCGTTGGAACTGCCACCGTCAAGCATACAGGTTCCGGCAACGAGGCAGCCGCTGGACATCAGATCCAAGGTACCGAGCGGACTTGTATTCGAGTACGTACCCGTGAAGACGAACGTCGCGCTCTGCCCGCTGAGAAGCGCAAATGGGCTCACCAGTCCTGACGTTGGTCCCCCCAAAAGTGCGGCCGTATCTGCGCACAACCAGCCGCCAGGGGCGGTGTTGTTGCAAGTCGGGCTGCTGCCGTTGTTGAGCTTAGTGTCAGAGAAGGCTTCCCAAACGGACCCCGAAATCGAGCTGCCATTCAACGTAGCGGACGAGATGCTGAAACTTTCGCCGGAACCAGCGTTGAAGAGCTGCACGCCAAACGAGTTAATGTCGACCGTGTTGGCCGAGCCGTTGGTGAACGTGAATGTCAGCGTCCACGAACCCCCGCTGGCAGCCAAGTCTCCAGAAGCGTTAAAGCCGGGAGCCCCCAAATTCAACGTGCCAACTGTGTCGGCGGAAGCAACTTGCGCCACTCCTAGCATCAGGAGCGTTGCGACAACGAACATGAACAAACGAGATGATCGCATAGGTGTAACCTCGATGGCCTAATGTGCACGTATCCTGCCAAAATCGACTTAAAGCACCCCGCGATAACGGCTGTAACATATAGACACCATTGAAGTTACAATAGAAAGCGTCGCCCATAAGGAGGGGTGCGAGACGACTGTGCAAACCTTTTCCCTTTTTTGACCTCAAAACGCATGTTTTTAACAATTTTCACTATCGTGACTAGCCCGGCTACCAGACTTTCCAAGGCTGTTTGCCAGAGGCCCATAGATCTTCCAAGAGCATTTTATCGCGGAGCGTATCCATGCTCTGCCAGAAACCCCTGTGCCGATAAGCGTGGAGTTTGGACTCCTGCGCCAACTTCTCCATGGGCTCGCGTTCCAAAACTGTGGAATCGCCCGGGATATAGTCAAACACCTTGGGCTCCAAAACGAAAAACCCGCCGTTAATCCAGCCGGAGCCGCCCTCAGGTTTTTCTTTGAAACTAGAAATCACGGATTGTTCGTGTTCCAAGCTGAAAGCACCAAATCTGCCGACGGGTTGTACGGCGGTCAGGGTGACAATCCCGCCCTCCCGCCGGTGGAAAGCGATCAGTTCACGGATATTTATGTCACTCACGCCATCTCCGTACGTGAGGCAAAATGTCTCGGAGCCGAGGTGGGATTGCACGCGCTTAAGCCGGCCTCCGGTCATTGTTGTTTCGCCCGTATCTATCAGGGTGACTTTCCAGGGCTCGACGGTGCTGTTCAGGAAATTTGTCTTTTTCTCCTGCATTTCGAACATCACATCGGACATATGCAGAACGTAATTTGCGAAGTACTCTTTGATAATATATCCCTTATAGCCGCAGCAGATGATGAAGTCATTGATTCCATGAAAGGAATACAACTTCATGATGTGCCACAGAATCGGTTTCCCGCCGATTTCGATCATCGGCTTGGGTTTGACTTGGGTTTCTTCGCTCAACCTGGAGCCGAATCCCCCGGCTAGAATCACTGCCTTCATGAAGGAACATTCCTCCCTTGCTGCACCTGCCCCGCCGACTGAACGAACCTAATCCAGGGTTCCGGGAACAAATTGGAGACAATCTCTCTTGTACGGCCGCCCTTGGCTTCAAGAGAGTTTAGCAAGTTGGCGAGTTCACCTACCCTCTTTATGTTCAATTTGTTATGGAAGGATAACCGCACCCAGGTAACTGCGCTGCGCGCAGCCGACCGAATTAATCCTAAAGAACAAGGAAGAGTAAGCCACGCTCTGCCCGCAGCCTTTATGGATAAAGGGCGTGGTCGGATTGAATCCGTGCAGGACTGTGGTTAGTGGAGTACGAGCACCCAGTCGTGCGTTGTGTCAGAGTGTGCGGTGGTGGGTGTGGTGAAACTCTGGGAGCCGCTGTTGGCGAATGGCGAGCCCGTGATCGCTGTGGAGTTGCCCGTTGTCGGGTCGTACCAGAAGGCCGTCATAGGCTTCGAGAAGTTTGCCATATTGACGGATAGCGTCGTCGAGACGGGCGTATACGTGATGGCCAGTGTGCCGTTGGGGTTCCAGGCGGTCGTCGCATAGGTCGCTTTGTACAGGTTTTCGTTGTTCGCGTTGTATGTACCGAAGCCGGCCTTGACCACCTGGTGGCTTTGGTCCGGAACCAGCATCCACCATTGGAACTGAGTGAAAAGATTCGTCAGATACTTCACCTGTAGCGTCGCCGTCGTGTCCAATTGCGACTGCCACGTGGGAGAAGCGCTGTCAAAGTGATTAACGTGCTCATTGCCGAACTCATGGCCCGCGCCACCACTCGTCATTGTCCACCACATCTCTAGCCGGGTAATAAATGCATCGGCAGTGGAGGAGAGCAGCCCCGTATTGTTCGCAGTTTCATAGTTTGATTCCCCAAGAAAAACCGGCATGGTTGGGGAGGCATGGTATGCGGCTAGTACGTAGTCATATGTCTCGTAGTACGTGTAGGCAAAGCTTGTGTTTAAGGTGGAATTGTACGAGGTGTTTCCGAGGGTAATTCCCTGCTGGGAGTAAGAACGATAGTAGTTAAGCTGGCAAGTTATCAGATGATTTGGGTCCGCACTTGCGACGCCTGCCATGACTTGAGCCATATAGTCCATGAAAGTTGGACTAGGTAGCGCACTGCCCCTGAAATCCTGACCAAATTGCCAGATGATGTTCGGGAAATTCTTGTAGCGAGTCCCCAAAAAGACTCCAAAGCCAAAGTCGTTCGTCGGATAGTTGATCGGGCCCGTGGTGTTCTCCATGGCGGTACCAAAATCGACTCCCCACGGGAGGGGTTCAAACAGAACTACCAAGCCCAGGTTCGCCGCTTGCTGGATGACACTATCGACCTGCGACCAGTAAGCAGGATTAGGTGTGGATAGATCATAGGTCGCGTTGCTGGTTCCAACCAAAAATGGCCGCGCTCCGTTAAAAGCAGCTCCGGATGCTGGACACGTCCCCGACCCCGCACAGGCGCCATAGAAATTGATGGTATTGAATCCGTTGGCCACCCTATCGTTGAGATACTGGGCAACCGAAGATTGCGGGATGGCGGGCATCAAGTGATGGGCCGCATCCGCAACCATCATCCATGGCGTTCCGGTTTGGTCAACGAAATAGCGTTTGTTTGCACTGATTTTGATCGGCCATTTGGCGGCTATGGTCGAAACTGTAAACAACACTCCATTGCTGGCAGTGCCGCCGACGGTCACCACCACGTTCCCCGTCGTGGCTCCTGCGGGCACAGGCGCTACGATGCTCGTCGCACTCCAACTCGTCTGCGTCGCCGTTATTCCATTGAACGTGATTGTGCTCGAGCCCTGGCTCGCCCCAAAGTTCGTCCCGGCGATCGTAACCACCGTGCCCACCGGTCCCGCGGGTGGATTTAGACTCGTGATGCTTGGCGCGCTGGCAGTGGTCACCGTGAATGCCACACCATTGCTGGCTGCGCCGCCCACTGTTACTACCACGTTACCCGTCGTGGCTCCTACGGGCACTGGCGCGACGATGCTCGCCGCACTCCAACTCGTCGGCGCCGCCGCTATTCCATTGAACTTGATCGTGCTCGTGCCCTGGCTCGCCCCAAAGTTCGTACCCACGATTGTTACCTGCATCCCCACCACTCCCGAGGTTGGATTTAGACTCGTGATGCTTGGCGCGCTGGCAGTGGTCACCGTGAATGCCACACCATTGCTGGCTACGCCGCCCACTGTCACTACCACGTTACCCGTCGTGGCTCCTACGGGCACAGGCGCTACGATGCTCGTCGCACTCCAACTCGTCGGCGCCGCCGCGATTCCATTGAACTTAACCGTACTTGATCCCTGGCTCGCTCCAAAGCTTGTCCCGGCGATCGTCACCGCCGTGCCCACCGGTCCCGCGGTTGGATTCAGGCTCGAGATGCTTGGCGCAGTGTTTCCACCACCACTCGGCGTCCCCACTGATCCGCCGGAGCAACCGGCGTTGAACAACGACAAGCTCATGCATGCCAGGAAAAGAATAGTCTTTCCAGCGTGCCGGCCAGAAATTCGCGGCAAAGTGCGGAAGCCTTTCATGTTTTGAATCCCCTTAATTGACCCAGAATCGTGTCTCGGGCGATTGCTTGCCATACGCTCTTGTCGGTATGTCAACGGGACAATAGAAACCTATCCCTATGCCGATAAGCCAGGGGACAGCCCATCGCTACTGACGCAGTCTATCGGGACGACGTAGGCGGAGTGGTATCGGCTGTCCTAGAGCTTACACCAGAACCACGGTTGGCTGGCGTGTTGCGATTGCTGAGAGGCGGGGGAGAGATCGGCTGCGTCAGAGGTGGGAAGGTCCTGAAGTATGAGAGATCAGAGAAGAACAAAAGAGCGGAACCCTGGTAGAACTTCGGAAGCCGCGTTACTTGTAATTATGTCAGAACCACGCGAATAGAAATTACCGAGTCTATCGCGAACAGGGGGTTCGGTGCTTAGCCTTGTCCCTAGACAGCCAAGCACCGTCTGTTCCCCCTGTACCGTCAATCACGCGAGAGTTGAAAATCGCCGGCTTAACTCAACTCGCGTTTCTTCCGGTCTAACTCACCGGCGCTCTAGTTCGGGAGCAGGCCGTACACGGAGAAGATGTATTGCGCCCCCACGTAGACCTTTCCGTTCGCCACCATGGGCACCGTGAACTTGACCGCAGGACCCGCGGCGCCCGGTCCGCTGTTCGGACTGGTGTAGAGCCGCGTGGCCACGTTCGTCGCGTCGTAAGCATCCAGGATGGTAGGCGTGTTGGTCTGCCAACCTGTGTTGATATCCAGAATCCAAACGACGCCTCCGGTTGAGCCGTTGGCGGCGACAGCCGGTATTCCACCGCGTGGCGGGAACGTGTTGGTGGATTGCGCAGATTGTGGTGTCGATATAGCCCCATTGCTGATCGAGAACTGGCTCAGCGGGAAGTTTTGCCCGGTGGTATAGATGTTTCCGCTGTTGGGTCCGGTCGTCCAGAACGCAATGTTGCCGTAGTCGCCGCCATCCAGAAGAGTGGTATTGGGCGGGGGTACAGGAACGACTTCCTGCACATCGTTGTTCGTTGAGGAATTGAATTTGCCCATCTTTGTTCCACCCGGGCTCGGTTGAGAAATGTCCAGGAGATACAGGATGGCAACCTTGCCCGTCGCTACAGCCAGATGGGGGTGCGTGGTGGAAGCGACGGAATCGGGCAGAACGGTGACGCCCGAGGACCCGAGGTCGATATCGTTTGCATTGAAGACGGACTGATCGAATGGCGTAAACCAGTCGACAATCGATCCCGTGGCACTCAGCTTTACCGTGGAGTCGCTGTAATTTGTCGAGCCATCGTAAGTGCCGTTGCCTGTGGAGACGTAGATATTGCCGCTTGCGTCAGCAGCCGGACCAGCTCCACCGCCCCAGATGCCGCCGCGGTTGCAGCATGATCCGACGACTGCGTTCGTAAGCGGAGTGGCGAATTTCTGCGCCAAGGTTGCCGGGTTGTAACCCATCACCCAACCCTGATAGGGATTGTGATCGCCATGCGAGCCAAAGGCGATGTACAGCGTGCCGTTGTTCAGGAGGAGCGCAGGCCGCTGCAAGTGCTGGAACGAGTTGAAATTCGGGGCCGTAACAATCATTGGCCCGCCAAATTTTTCAGCTCCCGTAATCAAGTCCAGCGCGTGCAGCCGGTGCACGAAACACGGCGTAGAAGTAGTGCATGTCTGACCGCTCACGGTGCCCACCGTCTCCCTGGTTTTGGGAACGACATAGAGCGTGTTCGTAGCGGGGTCAATTACGGGCGTTGAAGTTATGCCGATTTCCGGAGTGATATCGGTGTTGCCTTGCAGGTCCGATGGCGTGAGTGTCGTCACACCGGTCCCCAAGAAGTTCACGTTCCAGAGCTGGACACAAGAGGGCGAATCGGCGTCAAAAGCGTAGACGCTATCATGTTCCGTCGCAATAAAGACGACGTTACGCGTCGTCGCGCCAAACGTAAGGTTGGCTACCCAGAGCGGCTGCGCATAAACGAAGCCATCGACCGGGCAGGAGAAAAGTGGTCCGAAAGTAGTCGGGCTCACGGTCGCGGCGGTGAGGGCGTATTCCTGCAGATTTTGGCCGGTCCGCTGAACATCGTTGTGGTGAGTGTACACGCCGGTCAAATCGGTGACGGCAATCATACTGGAACCGCTGACCGAGGCATTGGCATTGCTGCTGGCCGAGATGGTGTGCTGTCCGGGCTGAGTGCCGGGAGTATAAAGCCCTGTACTCGAAACGGTCCCGGAAAGAGCGTTCCCGCCGATGTTGCCGTCCACCAGCCAGGTCACACCCGAATTAGAAGGATCGTTGTAGACCGTATCGGTGAACTGAACTGTCTGTGAAGCAGACATGGTTACGGCGGCGCGCTTGGGGCTGACTTTAACATTGAGCGAGCCCTGCGTAACCGTGATCGCGGCTGAAGCGGTTTTTGTAGCGTCCGCCACGGCGGTCGCGGTCAATGTGACAGCGGCCGGGCTCGGCACGTTTGCTGGCCCCGTGTAGGTGGCCGATGTGGGGGTAATGTTCGAGAGGGTGCCGCAAGTGCTTCCGCTGCATCCCGTGCCCGACAGTGACCAGGTTGCGCCAAGGTTCTGGAAATCATTATTTACCGTGGCGGTAAAGACTTGAGTTCCGTACCCCGTCGGAATACTGGCTGTGGTTGGAGAAATGCTGACGGAGATTGGGAATCCAACGCCGTTGATCGAGCGGAAAGTGGCTAGGCCTGCGCCCCAATTGTCTGAAGCGGCAAGCGTTGCCGTGGCCGATGCAGTTCCCGCTGTGGGCTGGATTTGAGTCTCCGTGATCATCTTGGTATTCGGCTCTGCCGGCACAAAATCTTGTATGGTATAGCCACTTCCCGCGGTGAATGTACCTGAATTCGCCGTGATGACCATAGCCAACTGCAGATCTCCGTTCGCACCTGTCATCAAGACTCCACTATTAGGTGTGGTGCTGGTCCCTTCTGCACTTACGGGGAAGGCATCCAGAGAATTGGTCGTCGCCACACCCGAGTACTCGAGAATCGCGATGCGCAACGGTCCCGAAACCGTGTCCGACACGGTCACGGTGTTCGCGCCACCCTTGATGTTCTCAGCGTAATAGATAGCGAATGTAACGGCGCTACCGACCATGCCGCGCTGAAACGCCTGCTTGTAGGTGTTCCCGTTGGAGTCGCTGACGGTGAACACCTGCGAGTTGGAAAGACCCGCGCGAATACAAACCGCGATCCAATTGCCCGCGGCGTTGTTGGAAGCAAATGCCAGCGATGCCAGGGCGGTTGTGCCGGCGTCCAGGCTGGTGTGTTGAACGAGAGCGATGTTGCCCGATCCGGAGGTAACCGTGAAGTTCACCCCGTTACTCGGCACGCCGCTTTCGCTAACGATGACGTTACCAGACGTTGCGCCTGTCGGAACGGGCGCCACGATGCTGCTGGCGTTCCAACTGGTCGGGGTCGCCAGGGTCCCATTAAACGAAAGTGTGCTGGTCCCCTGCGTCGCTCCGAAGTTAGCCCCGTTAACCGTTACCGAGGTACCAATCGGCCCAAAGTTCGGAGTCAGATTCGAAATGCTCGGCGCTGGGGTGACCGTAAAGAGCACGCCGTTACTGGGGACTCCGCCAACATTGACCAACACATTCCCGGTAGTAGCTCCGGCAGGCACTGGAGCCGTGATGCTGGTATCGCTCCAATTCGATGCCCTGGTCTGTATGCCGTTAACCGTGACAAAGCTCTGAATGGTCCCGACAGTCGGACCGAAATTTGTCCCGGTGATGACCAGATTGGTCCCTATTGGACCGGAAGTGGGGCTGATGTTGGTGATGTTCGCAGGCGGAGTAACCGTGAACAGTACGCCGTTACTCGGCACTCCGCCAACGGTGACAACGACGTTTCCGGTCGTTGCATTCGCTGGGACGGACAGATTGATGGTGGATGAGCCCCAGCTTGAGGTAGTCGCGACGACGCCGTTGAAGGTGACTGTACTGCTTCCCTGGCTTGCGCCAAAGTTCGCGCCATTGACCGTTAGGTTCGCGCCTATCGGGCCCTGCGTCAGGCTGAGCGACGCGATGCTTGGGCTCGGCGTGGTCACCGTGAAAAGGACGCCGTTACTGGGGGCACCAGATACTGTCACTACTACGCTGCCCGTTGTCGCTCCGTTGGGGACCGGGACCACAATGCTGGTAGCACCCCAACTCGTCGGTGACCCTGCGATTCCATTAAATGTAACCGTGCTTGTGCCCTGGCTGGCACCAAAGTTCGTGCCGGTAACAGTGACAGAAGTACCGAGAGTTCCGGACGTGGGGTTTAGGCCAGAAATGTTGGGAGCTGGTACGACTGTAAAGGTCATGCCATTACTCGGCACACCACCAACAGTTACCACAACAGGCCCGGTTGTTGCGCCCGCCGGCACCGAGGTGATAATGCTGGTCGCACTCCAGTTTGAAATTGTCGCAATCGTGCCGTTGAACTTCACCGTGCTGGAGCCGACCGAAGCTCCAAAGTTCGTCCCGGTGATGGTAATCTGCGCGCCTACGGCTCCGGTTGTCTGGCTCAGGTTCGTGATAGTCGGCCCTGTGCCTCCGCTGCCGTTGCCAGCCTTAAAGGCCGCCAGGATGGATCCCCAGGTATCCGAGCCCGCGAGAGTCCCTGAGGCCGAAGCTAGTCCGGCGCTGGCCTGAATCTGGTCCTCGCTGACCAGCTTGGTGTTTGGTTCCGCCGGCACGAAGTCTCTGATCGTGTATCCTGCTCCCGCCGTGTAGGTCCCGGAATTCGCCGTCGCAATCGCGCTCAGCAGCAAATCCCCGTTCGCCGTCGTCGTCAGATTCCCGCTGTTCGGTGACGTGCTGGCTCCCTGCCCCGCTACCGCTACATCCAACGAGTTCGACGTCGCTACTCCCGAATATTCCAAAATCGCGAATCGCAACGGCCCCGATACCGTGTCCGACACAGTAATCGTGTTCGCTCCGCCCTTGATGTTCTCTGCGTAATAAATCGCCAGCGTCACCGCGCTCGCGGTGTATCCCAATTGCCCCGCCTGCCGGTAGGTGTTCCCGTTCGTGTCCGATACCGTAAATACCTGCGAACTGGACAACCCCGCCCGGATCGCTACCGCAATCCAGTTCCCCGCCGTGTTGGAGCTCACGAACGCAAGAGTCGAACTGGTTGTCGTACCCGCATCCTTGCTGGTGTGCTGCACAAGCGCGATATTCGTCGGCGCACTCACCAGGTTGGTCAAAGAGAAGTTCGCCGGACTCGCAACTCCCGTCACTGTCGCTGTTACTGTATACGGTCCACCGGCCGTGCTGTTGGCCGTGAACGTTGCCGCCGTCGCTACACCACTCGCGTTCGTTACGGCCGTGTTCACTCCACCCGCAAACGTGCCGCTGGCTCCGCTTCCCGGCGCCGTGAACGTCACCGTCGCGCCGCTCACCGGGTTGTTCAGGGAGTCCAGCACCGTCGCTTGCAACGGGATCGCAAATGCCGTGTTTGCACTCGCGCTCTGCGGGGTTCCCCCACTCGCCGTGATGCTCGCCGGCGCGCCAGCCAGGTTGGTCAAAGAGAAGT
>Ga0210400_10001036_pt1 | contig 28576 bp, 26 predicted proteins | sample IncBWH26MmetaG_FD_155456 | JGI IMG/M metagenome (GOLD analysis project Ga0210400, IMG submission 155456) | Forest soil microbial communities from Barre Woods Harvard Forest LTER site, Petersham, Massachusetts, United States - Inc-BW-H-26-M | ecosystem: Environmental > Terrestrial > Soil >... | reverse complement strand
TTCACCGCCACGGACAGCACCGGCGTCAGCAGCTCCGCCACCCGGACCGTCACTGTGAACCCGGCGACCGCCGGCGGCACCGAACTGGTCACCAACGGCGGCTTCGAGTCCGGCACCACCGGCTGGACTACGACCTCCGGCGTCATCGGCCAGAATGGCCCCAGCGAGCCCGCTCACACCGGCACCTGGAACGCCTGGCTGGACGGCTACGGTTCCGCCCACACCGATTACATTTCCCAGCAGATCGCCGTGCCCGCCTCTGGCGCCACGCTCACCTTCTGGCTCCACATCGATACCTCGGAGACCACCACCACCAGCGCCAACGACACGCTGAAGGTGCAGGTGCTCAACAGCGCCGGCACGGTGCTGGGGACCCTGGCCACCTACAGCAACCTGAACGCCGCTTCCGGCTACACCCAGAAGAGCTTCAACCTGGCTCCCTACGCAGGCCAGACCGTCACCCTCAAGTTCCTCGGTGTCGAGAACGCCTCCCTGCAGACCTCCTTCGTCCTCGACGATGTGAGCGTCAAATAGTCCTCAGCGCTTCCCGCTCCACCGGAGGGGCCGCCGTGAGGCGGCCTCTTCCCTTTTTGGGATCCGCAAAAGAAGAGACGGGTGTCTGACAAAACATCAATAAAAATAATTTCTATTGATAGGGAGCTCCCAACCTTTGAAGCTGAGGTTGTGCTTCGTGTTCGGAGTTGTCTGACCGCTCTGGAACACACCTCGCCAAGGAGATAGACATGCGTCTGATTTCACATTTCTCCTTGGCTCTGAGGCCCCTTGCGCGCCTCCTTCGCTCCAACCAGATCACATCAATGAGCCAGAAGAGCAAGCTCTAGCCCGACCTCACCACGTCATATGCCCCAACGCAAAAAATTGGTATCGGATCAGGACCCGCGAAGCCTCCTGGCTCTTGCAGGTCTTCAAGAAACGCAGCCGCGAGTAGCGATCCTTGAGCTTCTCAAAAAGGCGGATGCTCCCTTGAGCGCCAATGACATCCGGCGCTCATTACGCTCTCTCCACCTAGGGATATCCACCGTTCAGAAGATGCTTCATCTGTTCGTCGAGATTGGGTGGATACACCCTCTTCTTCTAGAGGGTGCCGAAGGTCCCCGTGTTGCCTATCGCATACAAGAGCCAGGGGAGCAGCGGGTCTACTGCCAGTTGTGCGGTGGGTCTACCCATGTAGAGGCCCCCTCCATGATTCAGATGCTTCGAGAGATCGAGTCCGCCTCGGGATTTCGTGTTCAGCCTCATCAGCTCTCATTGACCGGGCTCTGTCCTGAATGCCAGAAGAAGGGGACAGATCGGAAGAACAGCTCTACCAGAGAGGCTGTGTCTCCACAGAAAGCGGACTCACTCGCCCCATCAGGATCTTCTCAACGACAGAAGAGGAGTAAACCCATTAAAGCCGAATTGACGCCTTTTGGTGAATTTCTGCGTGTGTTTCGACAGAAACAAAGACTGCGCTTGGACGAGTTTTCCAGGCTCATTGGTTTCGCATCATCGGAACTATTGGATTTGGAGCGAGGGAAGAGACCACCAGGACGAAAGAATCTTGAGCGGATACGCTATGTTTTTGAGCTTGACGAACCAACTTGGAAGGCGCTTGAGCAAGCGGCTATTCAATCAGGACTGAAGCGTTGAGGGCGGGGGGGCGCATCACTCGCTGCGCGATTCGGCCACGGGAAGCAGAGCTTCCATAGGTCCCGGATGACGCTCTACGACCCTTCGGCCGCCATCGGAGCGCGGAGCCCTGATCAAGAAGTTCGATGCCCCCTTCGACTACCGTATCGAGCCTCGCGGTGGACCAACCGAATGGGTGGTCCACCGACGCATTCATCGAAGGGATCTTCGGAGGGTGGCGTGGGTGGGTTCAACGGAGAGGCATCGTGTCGACGCGAACTTTGCAACAGAACCACCCTTTTCGTCAGGCACCCCCTTCTCCCTAAACCACATTCCTACCTTCATTTCGTTAGGCTGATTCCTGAACAAGGAGCCGTCTCGATGCTGCACACGATCATGTTGGGCGTACTTTATCTCTTTCCCCTTTCGGAGGTGCTTCTCGCCCTCCAAAAGCGGGCCCATTCTTCAGGGGCACGCTCTGAGGATGGAGGTTCGGTTTTGATGCTGTGGGTGGTCTTTGGCGCGGCTATCGCTGCCGCTGTATATACATCCAACTCGAGCATTGTCCTCCTCCCCCTCAGTCGTTCCGTGAGAGAGCTGTTCGCAGTGTTGGCCATGGGCTCTGGCATCCTCCTACGTTGGAGCGCCATCCACACCCTGGGGCGCTTTTTCACGGTGGACGTTGCCATCCACCCTGAACAGACTGTGGTGCAGAATGGGCTTTACAGGTGGGTCCGCCACCCTTCCTACACTGGGCTCCTACTAATCTTTCTGGGCATGGGCCTCTTCTTCGGGAATTTCCTTAGCCTACTGGTTCTGTTCGTCCCAGCCTCTTTCGCCCTCTGGGCCCGTAGGGTGTGCCTAGCAATAACCTGAAACGCTAATGATCTCAGCGCTCCATCTCCATTCTGGAGAGATGCACTGGATCTTCGGCTGGCACTTGTCTCTGCTCCTGTGCGCGTGCGACCTTGAGTTCTTGGGCCACTTGTCGAACTCGGGACTCTGCACTCGCTGGAGCCCGTTGTTGAACTAGGACCCCACGGAACCATGCTGCCCTTCGCCCGACCACATAGACCTCTTGAATGGATGCTCATGCGCCACTCTTTGAACTGTCTCGCCCTTATTTTGTTCCTGGCTGTTAGCCCATGCCACGCTCAGGCTCCTAGGCCCAGCCCTGGATCCGTTCCGAGTCCTCGGGCAATTGCCTTGGTGAACCACCGGGTGCTCACGGTGGACGATCAAAACCCACTACAGCCCGGTGACCCCAAAATAGAGGGACGAACATATTCGCCCATCCCGGCCAGCGAACGGGCTACCTGGGCTTTGCTCGCCGAGAAGGCTCGCGAGCTGAGCTTAGATAAGTCTCCCGAGGTTGTGCGAGAACTGGCCAACAGTGAGGACCAGCGCCTAGCCCTGGTGCTTCTTACCGACATGGACACTAAGGGTTTGCATGAGGTTGACGAGGGAGAGCTGACCGCGTTCTTGCTCTCGCATAACTCTGCGCCCCATTTCCCGGAGGAAGCGAGCATCGAGCGCCAACGCGCCTGGGGGAGAGTCGGCGTGTTAGCGTCCCGGGCTCGCAAACAGGGCCTGGATCGGCGGCCGGATGTTATGCGCAGCTTGTCTCTTCGTGCCGACCGTGCTCTCGCCACCGTCCTCCTCAAAACAGAAGAGGCGAACTTTGAACTGAAGGCACGGGTGTCGGAGGACGAAGTGTGGGCCTATTTTGAAGCTCATGCAAACGCTTTCCAAACTGCGGCCACCATCACATATCGCAAGCTATCAGTGTTTGTGGGACAAAAAGCATTCGGGACGAACCTCACACGGACTGAGACCGAAGCACAGTGCCGAATCGCGGAAGCCCAAGCGGCGCTGAAGACTGGGGCGCCCTTTCCCGAGGTGGTCAGTCGCTATTCAGACGACTCATTGCGCACAGAGGGGGGCCTTCACAAGGAATTAGCCCTTGCCTCTGTCTCCTCGAGCGCCCCGATCCTTCCTTCACTTCGTGACCAACCCGTTGGGATCGTGGGCTCACCTTTCCGCGATACGCGGCCTGATGCCATATGCATGATTCTGGTGGAAGCCCGCACCCCCGCAAGAACGAAGACCTTCGAGGAAGCCCAAACTGAAGCCCGCAACCGCGCTATAGCTGAGAAGAAGGACAATGTGGTTCACGCCTTCATAGACTCTCTAAAAAAGGAAATTCCCTTCGAGCTCCTCGAGACGAAATGAGGGAGGGGTAGGGTGAGTGGGTCAGATGGAGAGCGTTGTTCCGATCCGAACTTTGCAACAGAACCAACAGGCGGATCCGGCGCCACCTCCGGCCCACCTCAGATCGTTGGCATGTGGATGAGACCTACATCCAAATGAAAGGCCGATGGGCCTATCACCAACGCACCCTGATCAGGATGATCCAGCGCTCGGTGTGCCTCCAGGCTTGCACCAACTCAGTCCGGAGCGTCGGTTGTGCCTTGCGCGAGGCAAAACACTTGAGGCTCTTGCAGTCCTCACGACATAGGGCAGCTGTGTTCCGAAGTGATTTAAGATGCCTGGCGAGATGAACCCAAAACGGCTTTGAGCAAGGTTCCTGCCGTTGTTCAAGATCGAGAGCTAAAGGCCCTGAATACACTATTAATTGATCTGATGCAATTAATGGGTGCCATTGGCATTGATATTTCACTTGTGTTTACCTGTGGTTTGAATGGAAGAATACGGCACGATGTCAACATGGCATCTCAATTTACAGGAGAAAGAACCATGTCGATCGAGTTCCAGATGCAGCTCCAGGCGGTCAAGGACTTCCTCTCCTTCGCCATCGCCAACAATTTCCCACTCCTAACCGACCCCGTCACATTCCCTGAGGGGTCGAGCTACATCACCGGCTTCACGCTAGATGACATCTCAGCTGCCACGGAGATGAATGGACCGCAGCAGACTCTTGTCGATTCGGCCGGGAACCCTGTCGGTTCGATACAAAAGCAGCGTCCGCTCTTCCAAGTGCTCATGACACTTACCTACGCCACGATCAGCGACCTCAAGGCGGGCAACTTCGCCGGCCCGAACACCACCCACTCCACACCCTTCGGATTCAACTTCGTTCTCGATGCGGGGATTGGCCCGAATGGGGTCCCCTTCATTCAACCGGTCCTGCTGAGCACACTTGCTGATTCGCTTCTGACGCCGATGCAAAAGCAGCAGCTTTCTGCCGCGGTATCGTCGGCCCAGATTCCGATCGACCTGAAGTCCGCCCTCGCCGGAAGCAGCCTTATCTCCTTCCCCAAGTTCCTCAACGCAGGGGTTGCAGTGGTCGGCGGCGGCGACATCGCCGTGCGCTTCGAGTTCGAACCCGCGGTGACTCAAACCTGGATCGACTTCTACAACGGACTCGCGCCGTCACAACTTGCGGATGGGCAGTGGGCGCTCCAGATCCCGTCGCAATTGCTCACCAGCCCGATTCAATCGAAGCTGAAGAATGGTCTGAGCAACCGTTCTGACTTCAAGCTCACCATCGACCCAGTCGTCTCCTGGAGCGCCTTTTCGGCGGTTCCGTTATCGTCTTTCCTTCCCCAGTCCCTCTTCCCCTTTCCGCTGCCGACAACCAACCATTTCGACATGCCTCGCGTGATAGCGACCTTTTCCGGCCAGGTGATCAACGCCTGTCCCGGTGTCGACCTCACCGTCGATTTGGTGATCACGGTGACGATGACTCTGCCTCGGGACAACGACCTAGTCGTCAAGATCCACATTGACTACACAAAGGATCCGGGTGGCGTCGCTGACTGTGTCCTTGAAGCGGCCTTTGCCTGGCCGCTGACTGGCTTCGCGATGGTGCTCGACGGCGACATCCCCTGGGGAACTTACTTCGGGGGGATTTTCATGGACTTCCCGGTTCGCTTCTTCGCGGCGCTGGGCAAGATCGAATCGGACTCCAACCTCGACAATGCCAACTTGGCGGCAAGCCTACCACCCGATGTCATCAAGCTCTCGAATACGGACTACGTCACGAATTTCGACTTCAGTCAGATCAGCAATGTTCTGCCGGGGCTTACGGTGACTCGGCTCCTCGGCACGAATGAAGGGCTGGTTATCGGCGGAGCATTGACCAGCCAGCCGGTTACGCAAGCCACGCTGAGCACAGCCCTTGACCACGGATTCAGCGATTGGACCGACAAGACTCCGTGCAACGAGCCGAATTGGACGAACGATGCCCAGATAAATATCTTTGCCGGCAATGGCCAGAACACCATCCGTCCCAAGTTTCAGGTGGTGAAGCCGACAGTGCTGGGGCCACTTGGCCAACAAGTAAGCACCGATCCCTTAGACCGATACGATTCGCTCCGTATCACTTTTCCCCAGTATCCAATCCACAACCCGAACGGCGAGATCCGGGTGCGCCTCGATGGCATAGATTACGACTTCCAAAACAAATCATATCCCTGCCAGTTGCTCCTGCTGAGCACCATCGGTGCTCGCTGGATGGCCATCGATCCGCCACCCCCTTTGCAAGAACCCGCTCCGGGGTCGCCTGAGGCCATCGCGAAACTTGTGTGGCGTGGCACCCACTGCGAAATTCTCTCTTCTGTGTGGGGGCAGATTGGACGGTTCAATCCAAAGTGGAATGGCGATCCCCCGCCACCGGGGCTTTCTGGCGCGCGCGAGTGGATCTTTGAGTTTGGAGGGCTCACCGAAGGTGACCGGGTGGGGGTCTTCAAAGCTGGTACGCGTGTGGCAGAGGGGGTAGCGACCGGTGCCACGGCCTTCTCGATGTCGTTCTTCGACCTGGGCGCGCCAGGCACGATCAGCCTCGCGCTCAACGACGCGGCCCCGATCAGCGATAAGCATTTCCACCGTGAGATCGAGGCGCTGCGTGGGCGGGCAGGTGCGACGAAGCGCACCCTGGGGATGCGGCAGATTCAATGGATCTGCACTGCTGAACTGCCGGTGGAGGGCGGGTTCCGGGTGATCCACCCCTGCGCGGAGAGCGAGGGACCTGGCTTCGCGATCGTCTCCTCCCACGGGATGGCCACTTACAAACTAGAAGCCAGTGGAACGGCGGTTCACTCTCAGACCGCGCTGCTGGGGCGAGCGCCGAATATGACCAGCCCCTCGGAAGGTGTGCGTTTCGATCGCTATATGGTGCGTTTCGAGCCCGCGATCGGGAAGGTGCGGGTGTACCAACAGGCGGGAACGAGTGAGGGGCTCTCCGGATCTCACTCGATGCCACGGTTGGCAGCTGATGGTGAGCGTGAACTCTCCTCGCAGAGTGTCTCTTCATAGTCGGAATCATGGGGGTTCTGTTGCAAAGCTACCTGGCGCGTTTTGAGCCCGTAATCGGGAAGGTGCGTGGGTTCAACGGAGAGGCATCGTGTCGACGCGAACTTTGCAACAGAACCACCTTTTTCGTCAGGCAGGCATCACTCGACGCGCCACAGGTGCCGTGCCTCTTCAGCGATGACCTCAGGAAATTCCTCCTGGAAGAACAATTTCCCTTCGGGAACGCGGCGAATACCTTGGGAGTTTGGGAAGGTGCGGTCCAGATAGTCGGCATCGGCCTGGGAAAAGATGGTATCGCTGGCACCCCACACGATCCTTACTGGAACCATGTTGCGCTTGAGCGCCGCTTCGATGCCTGCTAACGGGTTTGGCTCCAGCGCGAGATGAAACGCATGGTACTGCGCTCTGCGCAACGGCGAGCTCACGAGAGGCGTGACATAGTAATCGATCGTTTCGTCGGTGAGGTGCGCGGGATCGTGGTAGACGGCTGCCCCGAATGTCGAGCGCGCCAGCGCTTTGTCGGTAAGCCATTTCGCGGTTGCATCCGCGAGCGTTCCGGAGCGGGCCATGTCGATCGCGGGCTTGACTCCGCGCGGCGGGCTATCGGGCTCGACATCGCAGTTCGTCAGGAGCAATGTTCGCACGCGCTCGGGATAACGGACCACGAACAGCTGTGCGACTGCACCGCCGCTATCGCTGGCGACAATATCGACCTTGGAGATTGCCAGCGAGTCGAGCAGGGCCGCGAGCATCGCAACCTGGGCGTCGGCCGCCAGTGATTGGTGCTCATGGGCCTGGGAATACCCCAGGCCCATGAAATCCGGGGCAATGCACCGCCGGTAAGGCGACAGACGGTCGATCGCCCCGCGCCATTGAAAGCCGTTGAGTGGTGCGCCGTGTAAAAATAGCGCCGCATCACCTGAACCTCGCTCGACATAGGCGATCTTGCCAAACGGTAGGTCAGCAAAACGCCGCGCTGCGCGAAACGCCGCCGCATTTGTCGGTTGCGACCGGCCCACGCCTGGATCGGGGCGGTGGGCTGCCATCTGGGATACCTGCGCCCCGGCGAGGGTGGCTGCGAACGCAGCGCCGGTCAGTTGCAAGAAAAGCAAACGTTTCATCTCAATCCTCCATGCGATGGTCGGTGCATGAAGGAGATGCTAGTACCGCCGCTGCAGGTGCGCGCGCACAGGTGGCCGGTGTTGGACACAGGTAGATGATTTCCGTCACATTCATACAAGAACGAGGCGCGTACAAGGAGCCTGCGATGACCGACAGACCCTCGTGCTACCCCGGCCCTCCCGAGGCCCTGCTGCCAAGCGTCGGTCTGGGCCGTTTGCCGCTTCTCGATGTGCTTACCTCGCCGGTCCCGTCCGGGCTGTTCAACTCACCCTTGGATGAGCGGCATGTCCTCTGTCTTCACCTTGGAGGCCCGGTCCCGGTTTCCTACCGCGCGGGCAATCACGAGCGGCAGGGGGTGCGAATCCATGGCCAATTTTGCGTGGTGCCCGCTGGTGCGAGCACCCGCTGGACCGTGTCGCGGCCTGCCAAATCTCTGCTGCTCCGATTGACCCCCTCGCTCTTGCAGGAGACCGCGGAGGCCATGGGGTTGGGCTCGCAAGGCGTCGAGCTGGCTCCCTCAATCCACATACGCGATCCCCAGATCGAGCGCATCGGCTGGATGATGCAAGCCGAGGATCAGGATGCGTATCCAGGCGGCCGGATATTCGCCGATAGCCTTGCCTCCGCGCTTGCCACGCGACTCCTCGCCTTGCAGTCGCGCGGCAGGGCGCTACCACCCAGACGGGGCAGTGAGTTGCCAGCGCGGCGGCTGCGTCATGTCATCGAGTACATCGAGATGCACCTCGACCAGGATCTCACCCTGGGTGCACTCGCGGCCGTGGCGGGGTTCAGCCCGTCGCACTTCAAGTCACTCTTCAAACAAGCGGTCGGCCTGCCGGTCCACCGTTTTGTCCTCGAGCGACGCATAGAACGCGCACGGACGCGCCTGGTCGAAGGAGGGAAGAGCATGACGGAGATCGCCTTGGAAGCGGGCTTCGCGCACCCGAGCCACATGGCCCGCAGCATGCGCCGTGTGTTGGGACTGGGCCCCTCGCAGATCCGTGGTTAGGTGGCCGGGACAGAGCGCGGCTTGCCACTTCCCATTTCGTCGCAATCCGAACTTTGCAACAGAACCATCTCGAAAACATCCGCCGAAGAACACAGCCCGGAGCCGCTCAGCGCCGGGTTTCCGGGAGCACTTTTTTCACAAGAACTTCATCGAACTTCTCCATTTCCTCCCACTGGGGAAAATGGGCAGAGTTTTCGAACTCGACCCAAGTCTTTTGTGGGGCGGCGAGGGTGGAATAGTATTTCTGGGAAACCTCGAAGGGTGCCATGTGATCGTATTTCCCCACGAGGAAGTAGACGGGCACATCCACCTTCGGGACCGCCGTAGCCATATCGACGGCGAGCAGGTCCGGTAGCAGGAGGCCGAAGGACTTTTCCGCCGCCGACGAATACCGGAGTTTTTCAGGCCAGGCGTATTCCACGGAGGAGAGCATCCAACGGACGCGGTCGAACTTCTCAGAGCTGTGCCAAATGCCCCCGTAGGCTCCCAGCCATTTACCGATGACCTTTCTCCTGCCTTCACGATCGTCTCCGTTCCAGGGAGGTGCTCCAACCTTGGTCAAGTCCTTCAATGCCGCAGTGTCTTTCCGGCTTTTCGCCTCGGCGAGGACGAAGTTGTAGCCGACCTCCAATCCTTCTGAAAAATTGGCTATCTGCCCCGTACTGACAAAGGCGCGGAAGAGGTCTGGGTACTTCTGGACCGTCCTGAGGCCGATGACACTGCCCCAGGAGTGACCGACCAGGATCAGGCTCGTCTGGTGAAAGCGATCCAGCAGAAGCTTCGTCAATTCATGGGTGTCTTCGACGAATTGATCGAGGTTCATCCCGGACCGGGGCTCCAGCCCGCTGGCGGATTTGCCTGCTCCCCGTTGGTCCCATTCGACTACAAGAAAGTCCTTCTCAAGCAAACGGTTGAATTTTACCGTCGCCATCTCTGCCTGACCCGGGCCGCCATGCAATTTCAATAGGATCGGGTTTCCAGCGTTTTGACCGCGGATGAGGATCCATTGATCCACACCACCGAGCTTTATCCGTTCAAGACTGGCCACGCTGCCGGGGACCGACCGACCCTGCTCATCGAGAATGGGTTTCGTTCGGAAGGATGTGCAACTGACCATGCTGAGGGCAACCCCGAGAATGATCCCTGCGAATATTCCAAGGTATTTCATGGACCGAAGGGTCATGGGCAGGCTTCCTGGGAGTGCGTTCATGTTCGGAGTACATCAGAGAGGAGTGAGTCACGAACCGACCGCAATGGCAAGCGCAGTCTTGAATCACCGGCCAAGGATAAGGGTATGGGCTTAGCCCCTAATGAAGAAGGGATCCTCCCTGTCGGTGCGGTGAGCCGCGCACGGGAAGATTTTCTTTCAGGCAAGGCTCTACATCGGGACCTTGATCAATACGCCTTTGAAAAGGCGAACCGTCTTCCATAGCTCATATCATCTCCACAGTCGTTGTGGGGTGGTCACAGGGATCCTTCGGCGGTTCCTGCTTCTGACAATAGGTTAAAGGAATGGATTGGACTGAAGTCGAGCCGGGAAGTAGCAGACAGTTATCCAGCGAGTGCTTACCGAAGGGAAGGGAATCAGAAGGATGAGTAGAGCCAGGGTGATGGCGGAGGTCTATACTCCATCGAGATAAATCCCTGCCAGGCGTTCTTGCTCTTCGGAGGTATTTCACATGGCAATGCTCCGCCTGCGTCGTGCGGTGCTGGATTTGGGTCTGGTGATCTTCCTTGGGGTCAGCTCATCCGTTGCGTGTCTTCAGGCACAAGAACCTCAAGTACGGCAGGAGCGCCCCGCCTCAGAACCCAAGATCTGGGGCCTGGCTGACCGGGAAGTGAAAGACAACCCGGCGATGGAGCCCAATTACGGGGAGCTTATCAATCAAGGGCGCGAGGCCTATGTCGGGTTTCATCTGGATCGTGCAGTCGAGGCCAGGAAGAAAGCCCTCGCGGGATACATTCCCCAAGGACAGGACATCAAAGTCGTCTTCATGTACTCGGTTCATAAAGTCGTTCAGGGGGAAAACCCTGAAATCAGGATGCTGGATGATGTCTACCCGACCCATATCCAGACCCTGAATGCGGCGCATGCGGAGAGGACCGTCGAGTTTGAGCAGGAGGAGGTAACCATCCGGGGCACCGGCACGAAGTTGAAGGATGGCGCTCCCTCCTTTCCAGCCCCCTCTTCCAATGATCAGGTCGGATGGATCGAGTGGAACCAGTGGCGGGCGAAGTCGAGCGCCTGGGAGGAGAAGCACCGCAAGGAAACCTACATGGTGGCGGCACCTGAAACCACCATGCGGGAATCACCCGATGCGGCCCCTCAATTGGACGCGGCCTGGATCGAACAGAACCGGAAACTCCTGGGGTTGTCGACCGAGGCCTTGCGTCAGCGGCCGGACGCGCAGCTTGCGGGGATGACCGATGTCCTGCGAGCGCTCGATGCCCGTGCCACCGGACCCTCCTGGTCTCCCAAGCCCGGCGGTATCCTGCTCAGCCCCGATGCGGCGGGCAAGCTGGGCAACGGATTGACCATCGACAAGGTCGAATACATTCCGGGCTCAGGCGAAGTTCGGGTCACCGGGAACGCCTCCACGATGGGGTTGGACGCGGACCTGCTCGCAACGACCTTGCGCCTGGCCTTCGGCTACGACCAGGTCCCTTACTTCAGCCTGGACCCCCACGAGTCCTGGGACGGGGCCTGGGAGACCTCCCGCCGTCAGGTAGCCCGGGACCTCAGCGAGCGGCTCCGGGACGACCCGTCCTTTGCAGCGGCCTTTCAACAGGCCGCTTTCGAGGTGTCTGATGTGAAGGGTCACCGTCAACGGATCGCCTATCTGGAGCAGCTCGATCCAGCCCTTGCTGCGGATGTCTCAGCGCGCATGCCCATGAACATGGACCTCGTCTTTGGTCCCAAGTGGCTGAGGCGGACCCGGCTGGGGGAGATGCTCTTCCTGGCGGACATGAGCATCAAGGAGCTCTGGCACGGGGCTTCCGTGTGGAGCGCGGGGCCTTCTCGGGCTCTGAAGGTCGGGACCCATGTGCCCCCGAGGTTCTGGAAAGAGCCCAATGTCACGCAGGAAGCGCTCGAGCAGATGCTCCACCGGTCCATCGAGACCTCCCACATGACCCGCTGGTGGTTCACGCCCGGAGGGCAAGTCGGCGAAGAGGGGAATGTGCTCGACCTCACCCAGGTCCAGCCGGTGCTCCAGACCGAGCGTATCGGCGGCACGGGAAAAGCCTCCTACGACCTCGATCTCGGCATGGGCCTGAAGGTTCATCAGGAAATCGTGTACGACCCCTTTGCCTCCCTCGTGAATCAAGAGGATCCCTGGTCGAAATCGGTCGTCGAGGAGGTCAACCGCCACTTCAATGACTACGCCCAGGAGTTCCCGGAGTGGGAGGCCCTCCGCCAGGTGTTCCGGGCCTATGTTTTCGCGATCTGGCTCGTGAAACATGATCCCGACATGGGGCGCCGCCTGCTGGCCCAGCTGCCTCCCCCGCAGATGCCGGACAAGCCCTTGCCCGCGACCTGGCCCGATCCCCAGGTTCTGGTGGTTCAGACATCAGAGGACGGGAGCGCCTTAGAACTTAGCCAGACCACGATTTGCGGCGGCGTAGGCTTCGAGCACGACCTCCTCAAAGCGACCTCTGGCTCCGTGGGGGGCTCCATGGGGAGCATGGCGAGCCTGCCAGGTGGGGCAGGGTTCTCTCCCAATCCCATCGACGACGATGTCCCGGCCACACCTGAGGGCTATGAAGCTTGGCGCGCCGCGCTCCTGCGGGAGCGCGGATACCTGTGGGGATGGGTGCGAGCCTGCCTGTCTCTGGGGGAACTCTGGACCTTCTTGGGGATCGCAGGGTTCCTGGCGCTCCTCTCCTTCTGGCGCGCCCGCCGCAAGGAGAAGGCGACCTTCAATGCCTACGAAGCTGGCGCCATTGCCTTGGACACGGCTGCGACAGCGCTGGTCTTTACGCTCATGGCGCTTCACCCAGACCTCTACAAGAACCATACGGCGCCCTTCACCGCGTGGTGGGGTGGCCTGATCGTGTACACGATCGGGTTCATCGCGGGCGGACGCCTGGGGCGTTTCGGCATGTTCTCCGTGGTCATGTTCATCGTGCTCATCTGGACCGCCATCACACCGGGCCTTGGGGAGGTGTGGCGGGGATTCCTCCCGCTCCATTTCGCGACGCCAGCGCTCGGCGCCTACGCGGGCGCTCCGCTCCCCACCGATGTGGTGTACACCCTGCAAGCCATGAACGACGGCTTCACCTTGGGACGATCGGCGGAGCCGCGTTACGCCCTCTACCTGGTGCTCGTGATCCTGGTGGTCGTGGGCTTCTGGTTCGACCTCAAGGCTGAGGCCGCGCGGACGAAACCCATCAAGGCCTGATCTGGATTCAGGTCAAACTCGAATGGATAGGCCTTTCGATCGCCTCATGAAAAGGAGAACCGGTGGCTCTGTTTGAACGCACCCATTCCCTGGATGCCATCGAGAAGTTCTTCAAATACGCGCGCACGAAGGGCACCTTGTTCGGCATGAAGTGCTGGACCTCGGAGGAACAGTTCAAAGCCCTTCAGGCGGCTCTGTCCACCATGTCCGATACCGAAAAGCGATTCCTGGGAGAGGTCCTGAACCGGATCATCGTCAGTGCGGTCCCCAAATCGACACGCCGGGATGGCGGCCATCCGGGATACCTGATTTCGTACAGAGCCATGCGTCGACTGGAACGCATCGTTCGGAATGACGAGCTGAAGTGGACGATCGGCCAGTACACCAAGGGCAGTGGTGGGGGCGATTACTGGGGGATCGAAGGGTAAGGCGTTGGGTGCGGCCGAGGAGTTTGGATGGATCAACTCAAACAGAGAAGCCTTGAGAAGCTCCGCGAGTTGCTTAAGGCCCTACCTAAAGGGCCCAGAGACTCTCTTAAAACGTGGATGTCCGCGTACAAGGTGAATTTCGATTCCAGTGTCGATGGGTACGAGCATATATATCGCGCCAAGCTGCCAATTCGAGGCAGGAAGGCTCCGTCGATGGTGAAGCGTGAACTTAAGACGCTTGGCCGAGTGATGAAAGAGTTACATCGGAGGATGGAAGGATTATCCAATCCTGCGAGAAGCTGGATTGCCTCGACCTGTGGGGGGGTCTCCGTGGATCAAACGAGACCTGAATGGGTCGAGGGGCACGGCAGCGACTGGTTCTGTCTTCTCCATCCGAGTCTTTTTGATGCTTCGGGAAAATTGAAACGGGAGGAGGATGCACCGAAACCGCCCTGGCTGGATCTTCCTTACCTGGTCGATTTCATTACGAAGGTAACGGACCCGAACTCCCATGCATGGGAACCGACTTGGTGGCTGCTCGTAACAGTCGCTACTGCGATGGAATTCATGAAACGCCCGAAGACCCATGTGCTTCCCGTTGCCGGTGTGATCCACACCTGGGTGACTGGTGAACCGGTGTCGCCGGAATGGGGGAAGGCATATTTGGCCCGACTAAATAGTCCTTAAGGTCTGTCAAGGGGAGGGGCTTGCAGATGTTGCAAGTCCCTCCTCTGTCCGTCTGGCGCGTGCCTACCAATCCTGCTCAAGACCCATTCCGTTGGGATGGACTTGGGAGGGACCACCGATGCACAGGGAACCGTTAGCCAGCAATGGGATTACTGCTAGCTCGCGTATTCGGATCGAGCACCGCCTTATCGCGGATCTCATGCTCGATCCCCAGAATCCACGATGTCATAGCCGCAAACAGGTCCGGCAGATCGCCCGGAGCATCGAGACCTTCGGCTTCAATGTGCCGGTGCTCGTGGATGGCGCAGGCAAGGTCATCGCGGGCCATGGCCGCCTCCTGGCCTGCCAGGAGCTGGGGTGGGACGAGATCCCAACCATCGCCCTCGCGCATCTGACGGAGGCGCAGGCCAAAGCCTTCATGATCGCGGACAACAGGCTCACGGAGATCGCCACCTGGGACGACCGCCTGCTCGCAGAGCAGCTGAGGGACCTCTCGATCGAGAACCTCGACTTCGACCTGGAGGTCATCGGCTTCGACATGGGCGAGATCGATCTCCGGATCGAGGGCCTGGAGCCGGAGGCCGCCGAGGCCGACGCCGCGGACGAGATCCCGGAGCCCCTTGAGGAGGTGGTCACGCGCCCCGGCGAGATCTGGCAGCTGGGTACTCACCGGCTGCTCTGCGGCAATGCGCTGGAGGAGGCGGCGTACGAGCAGCTCCTGGATGGCCGCAAGGCCGGGGTGGTCTTCATTGATCCCCCATTTAATGTGCGCATCGATGGACACGCCGGGGGCCTGGGCAAGATCCATCACCGGGAATTCGCCATGGCCTCCGGGGAGATGTCGGAGGCCGAGTTCACGGCGTTCCTGACGCAGGCCTTAGGTCTCCTGGCCCGGCACGCCGAGGACGGATCCATCCACTTCGTGTGCATCGATTGGCGCCATGTGGGCGAGCTGCTCGCGGCCGGGAAGGCCGCCTACACCGAGCTCAAGAACCTCTGCGTCTGGACCAAGGACAACGCGGGCATGGGCTCCCTCTACCGGAGCCAGCATGAGCTGGTCCTGGTCTTCAAGAACGGCACGGCGCCGCACCAGAACCATGTCCAGCTGGGCCAGTTCGGACGGACCCGGTCCAATGTGTGGCGCTACCCCGGGGTGAACTCCTTCGGCCGGAATACCGAGGAGGGCAACCTCCTGGCCCTGCATCCCACCGTCAAGCCCGTGGCCCTGGTGGCCGACGCCCTCAAGGACTGCTCGAGCCGGGGCGAGGTGGTGCTGGATACCTTCCTGGGCAGCGGCACCACCCTCCTGGCGGCAGAGCGGACCGGGCGGATCTGCTACGGCCTCGAGATCGATCCGCGCTATGTGGACACGGCGATCCGCCGCTGGCAGGCCGCCACGGGGCAGAAGGCGACACTCGCGGGGTCGGATCAGACCTTCGACGCGCTCCAGGCTGAGCGCGGGGCCGCCAGCCCTCCGCCACCCCCACCAACAGGGCAGGGGAGGAAGGAGGGGCGCCGTGCCAAGCAAAAAGCCTAAGTACGAGGTCGGCTACGGCTGCCCGCCCAAGGAGACCCGCTTCAAGAAAGGCCAGTCCGGCAATCCCAAGGGGCGCCCCAAAGGCGCGCTCAGCCTACCCGGCATGCTGTCGGCGGCCGTTTCTGAGCGCGTGGTCGTTCGTGAGAACGGGAAGGCTCGGTCTCTTTCCAAGCTGGAGATCGCCTTCAAGCAGGCGGTGAACAAGGCCGCGGCCGGGGACCTAGGGGCCATGCGTTTCGTGCTCCAGCTGCTCGTTCTTTATCCCCCGGGAGACGCCCAGGCCTCCGCGCTGGACCAGCTTTCGGATCAGGACCCGCACCTGCTCGCCCGCTTCATCGAACGCGCCACCCGCGCCGCCCAGGACGCATCCGATGCCCCATCCAACGACCCATCCAACGACCCATCCAATGACGCCTCCGCTCCGGAAGAGCCCGATGAATCCCCTGACGCTGACGACTGAGGAGCGCCGGGCCCTGTACCGGAACGACCTCGCCTCCTTCACGGGCCTGACCTTCCGGCTTCTGAACCCGGAGACGCCCTACCTCCCCAACTGGCACATCGACCTCATCGCCAGCGAGCTGGAGGCCTGCCTGCGAGGGGAGACGCAGCGCCTGATCATCACCCTCCCGCCCCGGAACCTGAAATCCATCTGCGCCTCCGTGGCCTTTCCGGCCTTTGTTCTGGGGCAGAACCCCTCGGCGGAGATCATCTGTGTCAGCTACGGGCAGGACCTCTCGAACAAGCACGCCCTGGACACCCGCCGAGTCATGGACTCTGCGGCCTACCGCGAGCTGTTCCCGGGCACGCGGCTCGCGCCGGACCGGGCCGCCGTGCCGGAGTTCACGACTACCCGCCGGGGTTTTCGGATGGCCACCTCCGTCGGCGGCGTCCTGACGGGGCGCGGCGGGGACCTCATCATCATCGACGACCCCATCAAGCCCGATGAGGCCCTGTCCGAGACGCACCGGGAGGCGGTCAATACCTGGTTCCACCACACCCTGCTCAGCCGCCTGAATCAGAAGGGGAGCGGCTGCATCATCCTCATCATGCAGCGCCTCCACGAGGACGACCTGGCCGGGCATCTGATGGCGACGGGGAACTGGAAGGTCCTGTCCCTCCCGGCCATCGCTGAGGTGGAGACCACTCACCCCATCCGGCTCCTGGGCGGCGGCTATGTCCACACCCGCCAGCCGGGCGACCTGCTCCACCCCGAGCGCGAGCCGCTGGAGGTCCTGGAGGAGTACAAGGCCGGGCTCGGCGAGTACGCATGGTCAGCGCAGTACCAGCAGTCGCCGGTGCCGTTCGGCGGGGGCATGGTGAAGGACGCCTGGTGGGGCAGCTACGCCACGGCTCCCGACCGCTTCGACCAGATCCTTCAAAGCTGGGACACCGCCAACAAGGCGGGCGAGCTGAACGACTACTCCGTCTGCACGACCTGGGGCAAGAAGGGCCCCCACATCTACCTGCTCCATGTCTTTCGGAAGCGTCTGAACTACCCCGAGCTGAAGCGGGCAGTCCGGGACATGGCCGAGCACTTTGAACCCTCGCGGATCCTCATCGAAGACCGAGCCTCGGGGACCCAGCTCATCCAGGAGCTGCATCAGGAAGGTCTGCACGCCGTCACCGGGGTCGAGCCCGTGGGCGACAAGGTCATGCGGATGCACGGCAGACCGCCCCGATCGAGAACGGGTTCGTCCTGCTACCCGAGGCGGCGCCGTGGCTACCGGACTACCGCGCCGAGCTCAGCGCCTTCCCGAAGGGCCGGTTCGACGACCAGGTCGACTCGACCTCGCAGGCCCTCTCACACCTGATGCAGCACAGGCCCATGGTGATTTCTGACGAGGTGCTGGAGCAGCTAAGGGCCATGGGGCCCAATCACATGATGGGCAGGCGCAGATGGTGAGGTCCTGGGGAGCTTCCTCAGGCGAGGCAAATGGGTGTTCCCGGCATCAAGAAGGTGCTCACCACCGTTCCACCGCTCGGAAGCTGTGGAAGGAGTCGAAGCCCAGCACCACATGGTCGGCCAGGGGGATCCCCAGGCTGTCGCCCGCTGTTCGCAGGCGCCGCGTGAGGATGATGTCCTCTCGTGAGGGCGTAGGGTCCCCGGAGGGGTGGTTGTGCCAGGCCAGCGCAGAGGACGCGCCGTAGCGCAGGGCTTCTCGGAAGAACTCCCGGGGGCTGATCAGGCAGGCGGTGGCCGTGCCCTGGGCCAGGGTGCGGTCCGCGAGTAGGGCGCCCCGGGCGTTAAGGGCGATCATGCCGAAGCGCTCCTCGGTCCAGCCCTGGACCCTGGGGAGTAGATAGGCACCAGCAGCCCGGGGGGTGAGGAGGCTGGCGTGGTTGCGGCCTCGCATGGATCGGCGCTGCACCTCCGGCAGGACCCCGAACCGAGCCAGCTCGGCCCTCGAGAGCCCTAAGGCCGCCAGTTCCGAGGGCCCTAGGGCCACCAGGGGTCCAAGGCCACCAGCCTGTCGGAGGAGGGCTTCCGCGCGGCCAGGCAGGGGACGGTTCAGCAGGGCCTCCACGATCTGGGCATCGGAGAGGGACTCGGGGCCGTACCGCGCGAGCGTCTCCGCCACGGCGCACGCGCGGGCAGGTAGGGCTTCGCCCACGCGTGCGCTCGCCATCGCCACCTCCCGCCTGGGCCCGTTTAGCCGCGGTGTGTGTTGTCGCTTGGTGGGGCGGGGGTCCTCAAGTCATTTGTGGGGGCAAATGGCGAATTCAAAAGGGCCGATTGGCTACCGTTCAGGGGACATTCCAAGGCTCCTATTCAAAAACTTGCCGTCAGAAGATAGACGAAGATGGGTTCGGGATGTGGTCGACCATTTCGAACTCTCGCGGATCCTCATCGAAGACCAGGCCCCCGGGACCCAACTCATCCGGAGCTGCAACAGAAGGCCTGCACGCCGTCACAGGGAGGACGATACGTGGCCGGGCAGGAGGATGTGTCCAGGCAAACATGCCCAAATGCCCACAATTAGAGATGTCGGAGGGATTTAAGGATTTTGTGTATTGGCTAAGATGTTTATAATCATGTAATTGATACAATCTGCTGAGATGGCGACACCAATAAACACAATGGTCGAATGAAAAGCGGGTTGCATTTTGGATCAAGAGTTGTAAGATTTTATTACCGGATGGTAAGACCTGCCTCCGGAGGAGGGACTTATGACCCCAGCCGAAGCACAAGAGCTACTGATCCGAGTCGTCCAGACGATCCAGCGACTGAGCGGGCGGGAGGAAGTGGATGTTACGGCCGACACGAGGCCTGTTACACAGATGCCCGGGTTCGACAGTCTGAACGGCGTTGAGGCCACCATGGATATCTCAGAGGAGCTGGAGATTGAATTTGAGTTCAACGACATATTTGTAGACGAGCGAAAGTCACTCTCGATTAAGGAGGCTGCCGATCGTCTGCTTGCAGCTCTTCAGGTAAACACGAAGAAGCGCAAAAAGGTTGGAGGCCGAGATGTCGATGGCAGATAGGCTTCGACAAGCAAGAGAGGCTGCCGGGCTATCGCAAGGGCAGGTCGCGAAGAAGCTTGAGATGCATCGCCCGACAATTTCTGAAATTGAAGCCGGGAGAAGGAAGGTTTCAGCTGAAGAGGTTGGGCAGTTTGCCGAGATCTATGGGGTTGCCCTCAAATGGATCATTTCAGGGCCAACCGAAAATGAGCCGAATGATGTGAGGGTTCTCGTGGCAGCGAGGGAGCTTAGCAAGATGAGCGAAGCGGATCTGGAACGTTTGATGAAGACACTGCAGATGATCCGCAAGCCGGAGAATCCGTGATGCAGAATCGGCGGGATATCGCGGTTCAAGCCCTTACGAGTGCTCTGCGACTGCGCAAGCAACTAAATGTAGGGCACGAAGAGTCGATTTCTGCCTTGGATGCTGCAGACAAACTGGGCATTGAAACCCGATTTGTAGATCTCCCATCAATGGAAGGAATGTACATTGCAGGGCCAAATCCGGCAATTCTTCTATCATCTTTGCGACCTCAGGGCAGGAGGGCCTTCACCTGCGCACATGAAATCGGTCATCACATCCTGGGTCATGGTGCTCAATTTGATGAACTAGTTTCGGATAAAGGTCAGTCGAGGAGAGATGACCCCAGGGAATTTGCTGCCGACTGCTTCGCTTCCTATTTTCTAATTCCCAAAGTCACTCTTGAGAATGGTCTGAGCAAACGCGGCTTGTCCTACAGCTCGCTTGAGCCTTCTCAGGTCTATCGATTGTCTAGCTGGTTGGGCGTCGGATATCGGACCTTGATCGGCCACATGGCATTTGGGTTGAAAACCATCTCTACTGATCAGGCCGAACGCTTAAAGAAAGCCGAGCCGCGGGATATCAGACAAGCTCTTCTTTCGGGTATGAAGGTCCCGAGCCTCCATGTTGCTGACGAGCATTGGGTCGGCCGTGCAATCGATTGTGAGGTCGGAGGCTATGTGATGGCCCCCCGGACAAGCCACATAGAGGGCTCATCGATAAGAATGGTCGAAGCTCTTCCGAAGGTGAGATTGTTCGAGGCAGCTAAGCCGGGAATTGCCAGGATTCATGATCAAACGACAGGCTGGTCTGCATTCATCCGTGTTTCGAGAAAAGCTTACACCGGTCGCAGCTGCTTTCGATTTGAAGAAGAGTGTGATTAATGACTACGCAGCTCATCATCACCGAAAATAATCTGTCCGTGGCATGGGCCAAGGCATTCCTGATGCTCATGGAAGTGAGCAAAGGAGAATGCCAGCCAGCCGTGGTCTCAATCAAGCTACCGGCCAATTTGGAAGCGTTTGAGTTGAAGGCGATCCGTGACCTGCTTGATCAATACCTTGCGAAACACGACAAGAACAGCACCGAAACGGTAGCGGGAACGCTCTTCCCGCGGTCGATGTGGAATCCCGCCTTAAGCGATGATGCTGAGGTCCTGTTTAGGAGATATGAAAAGGCGTGGCCGGGAATCAAAAAATGTCCAACGAATCGAAACGGAGTCTACTTCCAGCGTCTGATGGCTTTCCGGCCAAAAGGCTTTGAGGGCGATCCTGTGAATCAGCTTCGCTACATCATCGAGACCTATGCGGCTGGAAATCACCGAAGAAGTGCATTGCAGGCATCCATTCTCGATCCCACCAGGGATCAGAACAACAATCGCCAAAAGGGCTTCCCCTGCTTACAACAAGTTTCATTCGCGCGTGAAGGGGAAAACGGTCTTGCGATCACCGGGTTCTACGCAATGCAATATCAGCTTGAGAAGGCCTATGGGAACTACCTCGGATTGTATTCCCTGGGAATGTTCATGGCAAAGCAGCTTGGTCTGAGGTTGACTCAGATGACATGCATTGCGTCGGTCTTAAAGCTTGGTGACTCTACGAAGACTGAGCTACAAGCCTTCACGAATGATCTCCAAGGTCTTCTTCGAGCATCCGGATATGTCGACTCGGTGAACCCTTGAAGATTCTCACTCACTCGCTTGTCGATACCCCGCAGAAGGCCAGCAGGCCAAAAGAAACGAACATGTCAGGTCCAACAGTCTTCTCTTCGCTGAGTCCTGCAATACCTACCAAGGTCTTCGATACCTATTGGCGATTTGCAGCTGAGCGACAAAAGATTTTCTTCGCTAGAGTGAAGGGTCACCCCTCCCCCTGGACTTCAGACCCCATCCTCCAGGAATTTAAATTCACGAATGCCTATCGAGCCTCTGATCGAGTAAGCCAATTTCTAATTCGGGAGGTAATCTACAGCGGGCCGCAAGGGCCAGAAGATGTCTTCTTTCGGATATTACTTTTCAAGCTATTCAACAAAATCGAAACCTGGCTTCTCTTAGAGAAGAATGTCGGAACCATTCGATGGGCAAAATATCAGTATCAGGACTTTGATAGAGTTCTCACCGAGGCTCTCTCTCAAGGTTCGCGGATCTACTCCGCTGCATATATTATGGCCTCAGGTCACATCTTTTTTGATGTTCACAGGAAGCATCAAAGTCACTTGAAGTTGATCGAGTTAATGATGATGGATCGTGTCCCAGAGCGACTGCAAGAATGCCGGTCCATGAAAAGTGGATTCGAGCTTCTTAAGTCTTATCCGTTGATAGGAGATTTTCTGGCGTACCAGCTCATCACGGATCTCAACTACAGCGAAATTGTAGATTTTTCTGAAATGGAATTTACGATGCCGGGCCCTGGAGCTCGTGACGGGATCAGAAAATGTTTTTCCACGACCGGCGGTTTGTCAGAGATCAATATCATCCGGCTAATGGCGGATCGGCAGGAGCATGAGTTCCAACGTCTCAATATTAAGTTCGACTCGCTGTGGGGTCGTCGGCTGCAGCTCATCGATATTCAGAACCTGTTCTGCGAGGCGGACAAATATGCACGGGTCAAGCACCCGGATATACCTGGCATTTCAGGGCGTCAACGCATCAAGCAAAAGCTCAAAGCCAACGCGGAATCGATTCAATATTTCTACCCCCCCAAATGGGGGCTTCCATCGTTGCCATAGTTGTAGGGCTTGTTGTTGAAAAAAGGGAGGCATGAAGTGCATTTCTCTGAGTATCAATCTGTAGCGAACAAAACTGACCAGGTTCCGCTCGCAGCCGACTCGGATCTGAAAGAGATAATGATTCCATTGCTTGGACTAGCTGGTGAGTCTGGTTCGCTGCTTACCGAGTACAAGAAATATTTCCGCGACGGAGACGCCTACAAGGTGTTTCATGGCCGCGTCGGAGAGGAGCTAGGTGACATCCTTTGGTACGTAGCGAACATTGCATCGAAGGCTGGGTTGGATTTGGAAGATATTGCTTCAAAGAACCTTCACAAAGTTCAAGACAGATGGATCACCCATGCTGCAGCTCAGGCACTCTTCGGCCCTGCGTTCTTCGACGATGGTTTCCCGACAGAAGATCAGTTCCCGCGCCAATTCGAAATTGAGCTTCGTACTGAACAGGGTGGTGATGGCCGAGAACGGGTGCAACTCTATTACAACGATCGACGATTCGGAGATGAACTCACTGACAACTCATATGACGATGATGGGTATCGCCTCCATGATGTCTTCCATCTTGGATTTCTAGCAGTCCTTGGGTGGTCTCCAGTCATGAGAAAGCTATTCAACTGCAAACGCAAGAGCGACCCAATCGTCGACGAGGTCCAGGACGGGGGAAGAGCTGCTGTAATCGATGAGGCGATCGTTGCTTTGATTTTTACAGAAGGAAAGACTCATAGCTTTTTTGAGGGTATTGAGTCCTTAGAATATGGATTGCTTCGGACCATCAAGGATCTCACTACCCATTTAGAAGTATCTGCCTGCACAGCGCGGCAGTGGGAAGACGCGATCCTGCAAGGCTTCAAAGTATGGCGGGAGCTTCGGAAGCACAAATCGGGGAGAATTCATGGCGATCTTATGCAGAAGAAACTGATATTTGTCGCTGATGAAGACGGTGCTTGAACGGTACATATTTTCATAGACCTAAGCTGAGGGATTGGCGACGAGTACTGTGTGCACTCCAGAGAGATCTAGGCAGAGTTATGGCAGCTTAGACATCCTGTTTCCGAATTGTTCGTTGACTACAAGGATCTGCTGCCTCTACCTTGTAATCAATCCAGGTTTCCTGGAGGTGGAAGGTTGGTACCTTCGGAAGCGCCGATCCTCGGGTCGGCGCTTTTTCAACAGGGAGCTACGGTAGCCACTTTCTTCCGTACCCTTCCACTTTGTATGGATGCCAATCTGCTCGCCTAAATTTCCTGGCTTCGAGCAGCTGCCAAATCTTCCCACCAAAGTCGTCTGGGATTGCAGCATGCTCCCTTAGGAGCTTCATGCCTCTGCATGCAGGGTGCGCAACCAAGTCGGCTAACTGGAGACCTGCGATATTGTTCTTTTTGGTCTTCAACTTTAGAGACTTGCTAGTCAATCTCGCCCCAAATTGGACGGATCGAAGGCTCGCTGTTCCAAATGTGAGAATACTCTCAAACGCATCCGATAGTGCTCGATCCTCCTTTTTGCCGCGAGCCTCCGCCATCACATCCCCTTTTGCACCTCGCCCCTCAAGCCATCGCACATATCTTTCTAGAAGTACGGTAAGGCAGTAGTGATAGGGGTGGAACGCCCAGGACCCGTAAGTGTTGAAGTGTTCCCACTGATCGATAGTCACTGTGATGACTTTGAAATCAAATTCAACCATCAGCTTCAATAGCTCGATGTTGAATTTTGAGCATAGCTCGGGATCTTTGAGTGCATGGAATGGATGGTTCTTATTGATCATCTCCTTTCTATGGAAAACGACAGGATCTTTATCGGGGTGATGATTGAAGTAGCGAATTTTCAGGTCTTCGAATTTGGGATGTAAGAGGTCTCGGGCTGAATCTAGACTTAGTATTGCTCCCGTGAGACTGAGATAACGACTTGGACTGGTGGCCTCTACGCTCCCTAGGATTGGAGATCCAACTTCATCCACATACATGCGATAAGTCATGAAGCCCTCAAGATATTCAGAAACCATTTTGCATGATCCAAGATCCTCAGAGGGTCCACGTGCTTTCTTTCATTACTGCAAAGCCACTGGTGGCACGCTTGGGATTGTTCTACCAAACCCGCTGAATTTGCCTCGCGTGCGGGATCCAAGGGAAGAACTGGAGGAATGAGATACAACTTGATGTCCAGGCCTTCGGCAAGCGTCCATGTCCAGGACGAGGTCTTCCATGGCCAGGCCCCCCTCCCGCGCCACTCCACCCACAGCTGACCTGGAGCATTTGCCCCAGCTATCGGATCCGGAACTCCGAACCCGCTGGAGGGCGGCCTTCAAACAGGCGCCTCCTCCAGGCTCTCGCCGGGATTTCCTGCTGGGCGGCCTGGCTTGCCATCTGCAGCAGCGAGCCGCGGGCGGATTGAACCCTCAGGCCCAGAAGGTCCTCCGAGACATCGCCCGTGGTTCCGCGCAGAGCCGTTCCACCGCTCCGATGTCATTGGGTCCCCTGAAGCCTGGCACACGCCTCCTCCGCACCTGGCAGAGCGAGAGTCACGAGGTGCTGGTACTTGAGAAGGGCTTCTCGCATCAGGGAAAGACCTACGCAAGCCTCTCGGAGATCGCCCGGACCATCACTGGGGCTCGGTGGTCGGGGCCGCTGTTCTTTGGACTGAAGCCTCCGAGTCCATCCAAATCGGCGGCTTCTGGGAAGCGGGGGCGCTGAGATGACGAACGAGACCAAGCGCACCCTCCGCTGCGCGATCTACACCCGGAAGTCCTCGGAGGAGGGCTTGGAGCAGTCCTTCAACTCCCTGGATGCCCAGCCCGAGGCCTGCCTCGCCTACATCCAGAGTCAGAAACATGAGGGATGGAAGGCTGTACCTGCTCACTACGATGATGGCGGCTACTCGGGAGGGAATCTCCAGCGCCCCGCTCTGACGAAGCTGCTGGAAGACATCTCGGCAGGGAAGGTGGACTTGGTGGTGGTCTACAAGGTGGACCGGCTGACGCGCTCTCTCTCCGACTTCGCCAAGATCGTCGAGGCCTTCGATGCGAAGGGCGCCTCGTTCGTTTCTGTCACGCAGGCCTTCAACACCAGCACCTCCATGGGGCGGCTCACCCTGAATGTCCTGCTCTCCTTCGCCCAGTTCGAACGGGAGGTCACCGGGGAGCGCATCCGCGACAAGATCGCCGCCTCCAAGAAGAAGGGCATGTGGATGGGGGGCCTCGTGCCCCTGGGCTACGACCTGAAGGACCGGAAGCTGGTGGTGAACCCGGATGAGGCCAAGGTCGTCCGCCGAATCTTTGCCCGCTACCTGGAATTGAAATGCGTCCGAGCGCTCAAGGCCGATCTGGATGCCGCGGGCGTGGTCAGCAAGGTGCGTCTCTCGAAAGAGGGGAAGCGCACGGGAGGCACGCCCCTCTTCCGTGGCGCGCTGTATCAGATCCTCAAGAGCCCGGTGTACCTCGGGGAGGTCCGCCATCGAGATCGGTCTTATCCGGGGGAGCACGAGGCCCTCGTGACCCGCGAGGTCTGGGAAGCTGTTCAAACGACCCTGGCCGATAACTCGGCACGCAAGGAACGAGCGGAGGGTGCCAGGAGCCCGAGTCTGCTGGTGGGGTGCCTGGAGGACGATCACGGGGTTCGGATGATTCCGTCTCATACCCAGCGTCGGAATCGGCGCTACCGCTACTACGCGGCAGCCCCTCTTTCGCGGAGCAGGGAAGGGATCGCCAAAGGAGGTCTGAGGATCCCGGCCCATGACCTGGAGGAAGCGGTATGGGGTCGGATCAAGTCCTTCCTCCACGCACCCGCGGAGCTGCTGAATGCCCTCGGAGACCTGGGCGGTCGACAGGCTCAGGTCCTCCAGGCAGCAAGTGGGGTTGCGCGGGAATGGGAGGCGGGGTCAGCCTCCTTCCGAAGGGAGTGGCTGCGAAGCGTGCTCCGGAAGGTGGTCGTGTCGCCGACGGCCCTGACCCTTCAGGTGGATCTGAAGGTGCTGCGTTCACGGCTAGGTCTGGTGGCCCTCTCGGATTCGACAGAGGTCCTCACCTTAGAGGTGGAGAGCAAGCTCAAGCGGGGAGGTCGCGGACTCCGGTTCGTGATTCCAGGACCCCAGGGGGACTGGAAAGAGACGCATCTGGATCGCCCGCTCATCCAAGCCGTGGCACGGGGGAGGGTCTGGTTCGACCAGTTGATCTCCGGCCAGATCCGGACCCGCGAGGAGATCGGTCGTAAGAACGGAGTCTCGGGTCCCTATGTGGGACGGATCCTCCCGCTGGCCTGGCTGGCGCCGGACATCATCGAGTCGATCCTGGAAGGTCGACAGCCTCAGAGCCTGACGGTTGAGCGCCTGACCCAGCAGAAATTCCCCTTGGATTGGGCGGAACAGCGGCAGGTTCTGGGCTTCGATCCCAGGACTTAAAACGCCTCGCCAGACCAGGAACTTAACCACTCCCGGCCCTCCGGAGATATTCCGGGGAATCGGCCTCATTTCGGCCGGAGATACACCCTCTCTGGTTCAATCCCCAGGGCCTGGGAGCCGCGCCACACGGGCGTTTGCTCAGAGGACCTGGGGATTGGGGCTGCTTTTGCAGACTGTCTGGCGGAGAGAGAGGGATTCGAACCCCCGGCAAGTTGCCCTGCGTCTGATTTCGAGTCAGGTGCCTTCAACCACTCGGCCATCTCTCCAGAATCTCAAAGTCTAGCAGCGTGGCAGGCTTGGGGCCATGCTGGGCCGGATGGAGGGCCCAGCATGGCGCTGAGGCTGGAGCTGGCGGCGGACCTGGCCTGCCCATGGTGCCGAGTGGGTGAGCGCCACCTGGAGCGGGCGCTGGCGGAATCGGGAGTCGAGGTGGAGGTGCGCTGGCTGCCCTTCCGCCTCAACCCGGATCTGCCGCTCTTGGGCGTTCCGAGGCGGCCCTACCTGGAGAGCAAGTTCGGGCCGCGGGTGGAGGCGGCCCACGTGCCGCTGGAAGCGGTGGCAGCGGCGGAGGGCTGGCGCTTCCGCTTCGACCTCATGGGAACAGAACCCAACATGCTCGACGCTCACCGGCTCATGCTCTGGGCGCAAGAGCAGGGGGCGGTGATGGTCTTGGCGCGGCGGCTCTTCGACGCGCATTGGGAGGAAGGCCGCGATCTCGGAGACCGGGCCACGCTCGCGGAGCTGGCGGGTGGAGCGGGTCTTTCGGCGAGCGAAGCCGCGAATCACCTGGTTTCGGACGCGGGAGCGAGGGAAGTGGATGCCAGCCGGGCCGCCCTGCAGCGAGCGGGGATCCATGGCGTGCCCTGCTTCATCTTGGATGGCCGCACCGCCGCCCAGGGCGCGCTGCCGGTGGAGGCGCTCACGGAGTTCCTTAAGCGCGGCGCGGAGGGCAAGCTCGACTAGCGCCTGTTCGCGAAGAACACCTTCAACTGCTCGCGGGCCTCGTCCTCGCGCAGGCCGCCGGTCAGTTCGAAACGGTGGTTGAGGTGGGCGCCTTCGAGCGCGGACACCAGCTTCGAGACGCCCACCTTCGGATCCTTCGCGGCGAAGACGACTTTCGCGATGCGGGCGTGGAGCATGGCGCCGAAGCACATGAGGCAGGGCTCCAGCGTCACATAGAGCGTCGCGCCGGAGAGGCGGTAGTTGGCAAGTGCCGCGCCCGCGTCCCGGAGCGCCGCGACCTCGGCGTGAGCGGTGGCGTCGTGCAGCGAGATGGGCGTGTTGCGGCCGCGGCCGACGATCTTGCCGTCCAGCACGATCACGGCGCCGATGGGCACCTCGCCCGCGGCCTCGGCGGCCCGGGCTTCCTCCAGCGCGAGTCCCATGAAGCGGTGGTCCTCATCCGTCCACATGAGCATCGTCCACAGAAGGAACAAAGGAGTAGTATGCGGCGTTTGGCCCTGAAATAACAGGCTCTTTCGGCGGCTTCTCCGCTTGTAGACTCATTCAGGTCCCCCAAGGACCAGTCGTTTGAAACGCCCCGCGGAGCCACATCGCTCGCGGGGTTTTTGTAGGGGGCAATGCCGATGCGAGCGCACCTGATCCTGAAGG
>Ga0210400_10001035_pt1 | contig 28578 bp, 29 predicted proteins | sample IncBWH26MmetaG_FD_155456 | JGI IMG/M metagenome (GOLD analysis project Ga0210400, IMG submission 155456) | Forest soil microbial communities from Barre Woods Harvard Forest LTER site, Petersham, Massachusetts, United States - Inc-BW-H-26-M | ecosystem: Environmental > Terrestrial > Soil >... | reverse complement strand
TATGTTCTCGTCTAGGATGTCAACCCCCGGGGGCTCAGCGCGTGATGCACCGGTTTAAAACTCTGCTGCTGCCCTTCCCCTTGGCAACCGCGTCTGAAATTGGCTCAGTTGGGTGGAAGTGCGACCTTCGCGCCGCGATCTGGTCGCCTGCGTTGCGCCGGCAGTGATGCTTCTGGTGTAAGCTGGATAACAGCGGTTGCCCTAGGGCGTCCGTCTGTTTGGGGCTCCCATCACGGTGCGACGGGACAATTCAGAGGCTTCATGCGTGTCGAGTCCGGGGCGCGACGCCAGGCGCGGCCCCGCGGCATTGCTGTTCCTCGCGGCTGTATTCTCGTCGCCGACCGCAGCGGCGCAGTGGACGCCGCAACCAATCTTCACAGAGCTCTTCGCGTACGATCCGGTCGCTCCCTCGCAGTTGGCGGGCAAGTGGCTGATCTCCAGCCAGCTCGACAGCAAGTTGCAGCCGCTGCGCGTCGGCGTTGTCGAGGACCGTATTGGCAAGACGGTCGGCCGCATCACGGTGCAGGAGGGCGACGGACTTGCCGGCGCGAACGAGGCGATGCTGGAGGCAAGACGCTACATCTGCAGCAGTGAGGGCTCGCGCGCGGCTGCGGTGGCGGCCGAGTCTGGCGGCGTCGTGCCCAGCGAGCGGGCGGAGATCCAAATAAGATCGAACCGCGCGACCGGCGCTGGTGAGCTGGTGAAATTCGGTGAACTCGTCTGGTACCGTTTCTCCTTCAAGATCGCCGGCGACTGGCCGCAGGACGTTCCGGTTGCGGGACGTCAGCCCTGCCGGACTGTCATCCACCAAATCAAGCAGGATTCCGTCCAGGTTGGGGCGTCGTGCGACGCCAGCCCCTTCTTCAAGATCGAGGCGCGGCCGCTCGGCGACCACGTGCGTTTCTTCGCGCAAGTGGCCGCCGGCACACCGTGCGACCGGCCGCCGAGGGTAACGCGCATACAGATCTGCCGGCACGACGTGCCGCGGGAGAGCTGGATTACGGTGCACGTGCGCCTCAATCCCGCCCATGACGCCAGTGGCCAAGTCGACATTTGGCTCAACGGTTCGTTCTGCGGCAGCTACCAGGGACCCATGGCGGATCGGGACGACGGCGTCCGCCGCAACGGCGCGCCGTTCATCAACGCACAGCCGCGCTTCGGCATATATCGCGACTGGCGCGCGGAGACCCAGACGATCTATTTCGACAAGATCATGTTCTGGAACGCGGATCCCTCGGGACACCCGGACTGGGGCGTAAGCCCGCCGCCGGGCTGAACCCGCGAGCGCCCACTGCTCGATCGGAGGGCGGCCAGCCCGTGCCTCCGATCGGTTCTTGGGTCGACGAGACGGTCATCCGGTGCCGATCTCCTTTGCGGCGGCGTGCATTGTTCGGCGGCATCCGTCGCCATAGAGTGCCGCTCTTTTGTGCAACGGGGCGGAGCCGAGGCGTTGGATCAGACGGTCGCCGAAGAAACCCTTCCGTCGGTCGTCGTGCCCCGCCGCGGCTTGATCCTGATCGCCGCGCTGATCGCGACCTTCATCCCGGCGGTCGAGAGCAGCATCGTCGCGACAGCCTTGCCGACGATCGTCGGCAATCTCGACGGGTTCGAGCTGTTCAGCTGGGTGTTCGCGGTGCCGCTGTTGACGATGGCGGCGACGATCCCGGTCTATGGCCGTCTCGCGGATATCTATGGCCGCAAGCGTGTGTTCTTTGTCGGCACCGGGATCTTCCTGGTCGGCACGCTGCTGTGCGGCTTTGCCCGCTCGGCCGAGATGCTGATCGTGTATCGCGCGATCCAGGGCTTTGGCTCCGGCGCGATCCAGCCGATCGCTATGACCGTGATCGGCGATGTCTACACCCCGGCCGAGCGGGCCCGGGTGCAGGGCTGGACGTCGGCGGTGTTCGGCCTCGCCGCGGTGGTCGGGCCGGCGCTCGGCGCCTTTCTCGTGCAGCATGTGCATTGGGCGCTCGTGTTCTGGATCAACCTGCCGGTCGGGCTCATCGCGATCGCGATGTTCGCGATCCTGCTCCCCGAGACGGCCCAGCGCCGTCGCCACAGCCTCGATTACCTCGGCGGAATTCTGCTGATGATCGGGGTCGGCGCGCTGATGCTGGCGTTGGTGCAGGCGCGCAGTCTCGGCGCGGTGCAGGTCGTTGCCCTGGCCGCGCTCGGAATCGTCAGCCTCGCTTGGCTGTTCGTGCATGAGCGGCGGACCCCGGAGCCGATGCTGCCATTGGCGATGTGGCGGCGGCGGGTCGTCGCGCTGTGCAATGCCGCGGGCTTTGGCGCCTCGGCCGCGATGATGGCGGTGTCGGCATTGTTGCCGATCTATGTGCAAGGGGTCATGGGACGCAGCCCGGCGGTCGCCGGATTGGTCATCAGCGCGCAATCGGTGAGCTGGATGTTCGCCGCCTTTGCCGCCGGCCGGCTGATGATCCGCACCTCGTACCGGCTGACCGCGGCGATCGGCGGCAGCGCGCTGGTGGCGGGCGCGGCGATGCTGGTGATGCTCGGCCCCGAAACCGATCCGTTCTGGGCTGCCGCGGCCGGTTTCGTGATGGGGATCGGCATGGGCTTCTGCAACACCACCTTCATCGTCGCGATCCAGACCAGCGTCGGCTGGCACGAGCGCGGCATCGGCACCGGCTCGCAGATGTTCATGCGCATGCTCGGGATGGCTGTCGGCGCCGCGATCTTCGGCGCGATCATCAATTACGGGGTCGATCGGCAATTGCCGGGCGCCGGCGGCCTCGTCAACCGCATGCTCGACCCGGCGACGCGCAGCGGCCTCGACGCCGACATGCTGGCCCGGCTCGGCGACGCGGTCGGGCTCGCCGCGCACGAGGCATTCATCGCCGCATTGGCGATCGCCGCGGTGACCCTGATGGCGACCTTGTGTCTGCCGGCGCGGCTCAGCCCGACGCGAACCCCGGTATGACCCGCCGCGGCCTGCTGGCCGCGTGCGCCGGGCTGGCCGGAATCGGCCTCGCCGCGATTACGCTGCCGGTGATGCCGGCGGAGGGCGAGGGCGCGGCGATCCTCGGCGCGCGGCCCGGCTACGGCCCCGCCATGGTCAGCACGCCGCCGAACCAGGCCGCGGTCGCCAAGCGGATTTGGATGCCGGGGCTCGATGACGGCTACAACGCGCAGGGGCTGGCGGTTGCCGGCGGGAGCATTCTCGTCGCGGCCTATCGCAGCGAGTCGCCGGACATCCATCGCGGCCCGTGCCGGGTATTCCGGGTCGATCCGGCGAATGGCAACACGACCGCGCTGGTCGATGTCCCGCCACCCTGCGGGCATGCCGGCGGTCTCGCCGTTGCGTCTGCGAATGGCCGTCTCTATGTCGCCGATACGCACACGCTGTTCGCAGCCAATCTGGCCAGCATCTTCGATGGCCCGGCGCGCTTCCGGGCGATCCCGCTCGGACCGGGGGTGATCGGCGGGCTCGCGGTGTCGGGAGCCGATGCGATCTGGCTCGGCAGCTACCGCGAGGACGGGCCGGGACGGCTCTACCGCTTCACGACCGCCGGGCTCGACCGTTTGCCCGAGGGCATGGCGCTGAATGCCGCCGACGCCGCCGCGCAGATCGCGATCCCGAGCCACGCGCAGGGCGCGGCGATCGATGCCGCGGGACGGTTGTGGGTCGCGCGCAGCGAGCTGCACTGGGGCGAGCTCGACCGGCTCGATCCGGCGAGTGGAAAAGTCGAGCGCGAATACAAGGCGCCGCCGGGCATCGAGGGCATCGCCTTCGATGCCGATGGCCGGCTCTGGGCGGTGTCGGAAGCCGGTGCTCGCCACTATTACGACAGTTGGCGCGGCCTGGTGCTGCCGTTCTATCCGCTGATCGTCGCGATCGACCCCACGCGGCTGCAGTGACCATCGGGATCTTCAAAGCTGCACCCAAAACGGGCATCCCGGCGAAAGCCGGGACCCACCTTTCCACCGGCCGAGAAGCGGATAAGTGGGTCCCGGCTTTCGCCGGGACGCGACGGGAAGGCGAGGAACCTAATTTTTCGGGGTCAGGGCGGCCTTGTATGCCGTCACGGCGGCGGCGAAGCCGATGACCAGCGCGTCGGCGGTCAGTTCATGGCCGATCGAGGCTTCGGCGAGAAACGGCATCGCCGCGACCAGGGGTGGCAGGTTTTCGAGGTTGAGGTCGTGCCCGGCATTGACGATGAGGCCGCGTTCGCGGGCGCGCGCCGCGGTCGTGGCGCAGGCATGCAATTCGCGGGCGCTGTTGCCGGCGCGAGAGGCGGCGGCGTAGATGCCGGTGTAGATCTCGATGCCGTCGGCGCCGCTGCCGAGCACCCGCTCGACCGCGGCGGGATCGGGATCGACGAACAGGATCACCCGGCAGCCGAGCCGCTTCAGCGCGGCGATGGCCGGCTTGACAACCGGCGTATCGCGGTTGTCGAGCTTCCAGCCTTCTTCCGAGGTGAAGGCGCCGGGCGGATCGGGCACCAGCGTGCATTGCTCGGGCCGCACCTCGCGCACGAGTTCGAGGAGGCGCTCGTCGGGATAGCCCTCGATGTTGAGCTCGCAGGCCGGCCGCCAGGGCTGCATCAATGTTGCGAGCGCCGGCGCGTCCGAGCGGCGGATGTGGCGCTCGTCGGGCCGCGGATGGACGGTCAGCCCGTCCGCCCCGGCATCGTGGGCGATGCGGGCGAATTGCAGCACATCGGGCACGCCGGTATGCCGCGAATTGCGCAGCAGGGCGATTTTGTTGAGGTTGACGCTGAGCCGGGCCATGGCCGTACTCTACGACCGGGTTGGCCTGCCGACAAAGCTCCCTAACCATGTTCCCGGCGAAAGCCGGGACCCATTCTTCGCGTCCGGGAACTCGGCGAAGTGGGTCCCGGCTTTCGCCGGGACGACGGGTGAGGAATAATCACCACAGACATTCAGGGGAGAAACGCCATGGCGGTCGTGTTGGGCACGGACGGCTACCGCTACGAGGTCAACGACGGCTGGGCGAAATTGCCGCCGGGTATGGAGTTCAACGCCGATGTCGCCGCGGTCGGCGTCGACAAGCACGACAACGTCTACGCCTTCAACCGTGGCAAGCACCCGATGTGCGTGTTCGACCGCGAGGGCAATCTGCTGCGTACCTGGGGCGAGGGGATCTACCCGCGCGCCCATGGCGTGTTCATGGCGCCCGACGACACGATCTGGCTGACCGACGACGGCGACCACACGGTCCGCCAGTGCACCCTGGACGGCAAGATCCTGCTGACCATCGGCGTTCCCGGCAAGCCCGCGCCTTATATGAGCGGCGACCCCTTCCACCGCTGCACCCACACTGCGATGTCGCCGCAAGGCGATCTCTACGTGTCGGACGGCTACGGCAACTCCCGAGTCCACAAATACTCGCCCGACGGCAAATTGCTGTTCTCCTGGGGCTCGCCCGGCACCGACCCCGGGCAGTTCAACATCGCCCATAACATCTGCTGCGACCCCGACGGCTGGGTCTACGTCGCCGACCGCGAGAACCACCGCGTCCAGGTGTTCGACGGCAACGGCAAATACGAGACGCAGTGGAACAACATGCACCGCGCGTCGGGCCTGTGCATGGAAACCGGCACCCGCACGCCGCGCTTCTATGTCGGCGAGATCGGCCCCGACATGGCGGTCAACATCGACCTGCCGGGTTGCGGGCCGCGGGTCAGCATCTATACCCACAAAGGCGAATTGCTGGCGCGGCTGGGCCATGAGCATGCCGGGCTCGCTACCGGCCAGTTCATCTCGCCGCACGGGCTCGCCGTCGATTCGCGCGGCGACATCTATGTCGGCGAAGTCAGCTTCACCAATTGGGGCCGCCGCGTCCGCGCCAAGGGCGAGCCGATCCCGCCCGGCCTGCGCAGCCTGCAGAAGCTGGTAAAGGTCGATTGACACATCGCGGAGGGGGGGAAAGCCATGCCGAAAAATCCGGTCGTGCAACTTGTCATCCTTGGGGCGGTCGTGGTCTGGACGCTCTACGAGCTGTTCGGGCCGGGCGAGGCGCAGAGCACGGCGATGATTGCCCTGGAGTGGTTCGCCGTGGTCGGCGCGTCGCTCGGCATCATCGGCGCTCTCTACCAGCTCGCCACAGGCAAACCCCTTGGCGCGAGGAAAGGATAGCGATGCCCGGCAATCCCCGGTGGAAGCGCCGCCTCGCCCGGATTGCGCAGCCTCCTGAAGCTGGTGAACGCGAGCTGACGAGAGTCAGCGCGGATCGGTCGCGGTGCGTCCTTCGAGGCTTCGCTTCGCGAAGCGCCTCAGGATGACGGATTTTCTTTGATGCCATCTGCAAAACACCGTCATCCTGAGGAGCGTCGCGGCGACGCCGGGACGCGTCTCGAAGGACGCACGATCGATGGGCGCTTACCTCTACATTTTGCTTTGTGCTGACGGCAGCTATTACGTCGGCACGACAGTCGGCAGCCTCGAAAGGCGACTGGCTGAGCACGAAGCGGGTACCCATAACGGGTATACCGCCCACCGTCGGCCCGTGAAGCTGGTCTTTCATCAGCATTTTGAGCGGCTGGAGGATGCCGCCGCCGCCGAGCGGCAGATCAAAGGATGGCGACGGGAGAAGAAGGAGGCGCTAATACGCGGAGATTACGCTGCTCTGCCATCCTTGGCCCGGCGTGGGGCAACCGCTGGCGCGTCCTTCGAGACGCGGCCCAAGGGCCGCTCCTCAGGATGACGAGAGTGGTGGGGAGACTTATAACACCCGTCATCCTGAGGAGGGCGCCGAGCGCCCGTCTCGAAGGACGCAAGGCATCAATCCAGCCTGACAAGGAGATTGAGCATGCCCGATAATCGGCGGTGGAAGCGCCGGCCGTCCGGCTCGACCTGGGGCGATTGGGGGCCCGACGACCAGCTCGGCCGGCTCAATTTGCTGACCCCGGACAAGGTGTTGAAAGGCGTCGCCGAGGTGAAGGAGGGCCGCACCTTCTGCCTGTCGCTGCCGCTCGACTATCCCGGCGGCACAATCGTCAACCCGCGCCGCCACCCGCCGCGGCTGTTCGCCAACAAGCGGCAGGGCATGCCTTACATGGCCTACCCGCTGAGCCGCGAGGACCCGCGCCTCGTCGATGTGATCTGCGACGACATCGTCGAGATGACATTGCAGTACTCGACGCAGTGGGACAGCCTCGCCCATGTCGGCCAGCTGTTCGACGCCGATGATGACGGCAAGCCGGAGATCGTCTTCTACAACGGCTACCGCGCCGGCGAGCACATCATAGGACCGATGGATTATCGCGACGGGCAGGCCATCGAGCGCGGCGAGCATGTCGGCGCGACGGCGCTCGGCATCGAGAACATGGCGGCGCACCCAGTGCAGGGGCGCGGCGTTATGATCGACCTCGAAGCCCATTTCGGCCGCGGCGAGAAGTTCGTCAGCTATGACGAGCTGATGCGGATCATGGATCAGGACAAGGTCGAGGTCGAAGAGGGCGACCTCGTCTGCTTCCGCACCGGCTACGACCGGGTCATCCTCGGCATGAACAAGAACCCCGACCCGAAGGTGCTCGAGGCCAATCCGTGCGCCGCGCTCGACGGCCGCGACGAGCGCATCCTGAACTGGATCACCAAGACCGGAGCCGTCGCGCTGATCTCCGACAACCGCGCGGTCGAGGCCTCGCCGTCGCGGCCCTGCACCGAGGATCACTGCGCTTCGCTGCCGCTGCACGCGCATTGCCTGTTCAAGCTCGGCGTCTATCTCGGCGAGATCTGGCTGCTCTCCGACCTTGCCGATTGGCTGCGCGCCAACGGCCGCTCGCGTTTTCTGCTGACGGCGCCGCCCTTGCGGCTGCCCGGCGCGGTCGGTTCGCCGGCCAACGCTGTCGCGACCGTGTGAACCCATTGAGCGAGCGAGTGCCGGTCATGAGCGATGCAAGCCCCGGCGCCACCCGGGTCAGTCTCGCCTTGCCCTTGCAGATGTTTGCCGGGCTGATCATCGGGCTGATCCTGGCTTTGGTCTGGCCCTCGTTCGCGGCGTCGTTGCAGCCGATCGGCACCGCCTTCGTCGAGGCGATCCGGATGATCATCATCCCGCTGGTCGTCTCCTCGGTGACGCTCGGCACCTACAAGATGGGCCGCGACATCCGCCAGCTCGGGCGCGTCGCGGCGGTCGCCTTCGGCTGGTTCTATTTCGCGACTTTCTGCGCGATCGTGATCGCGCTGGTGCTCGACGGCATCTTTCATCCCGGGGTCGGAGTCGGGCTGGTCCCGACCGGCAAGATCCCGCCCAATCTGGCGGTGTCGATCGACTGGGTAAAATTCCTGCTCGACCTGATCCCGTCCAACATCGTCAATGTCATGGCGCAGCAGAAATTGCTGCCGACCCTGGTGTTTTCGGTGCTGTTCGGCGTCGCGCTCGCCGGCATCGGCCCGCAGGCCCGGCCGGTCGTCGACCTGCTGGAAGCGATCATGGCGGCGATGTTCCGCCTGACGCAGTGGATCATCGCGCTGTCGCCGCTCGCGATCCTCGCGATCATGGCATTCCTGTTCGCGACGCAGGGCCTCGCCGCGGTGCTCGGCCTCGCGAAGCTGATCGGGCTGATGTATGTCGGCCTCGCGATCGAGATCGCGATTTTCTGCCTGATGCTGACAGCGATGGGCGACCAGCCGCTGTACGTTTTCCGCCGGATCCTCGAACCGCTGCTGCTCGCTTTCACCACCCGCTCGTCGGAGGTGACGCTGCCGGTGCATATGAAGATCCTCCAGGAGATGGGCATCCCCAACAAGATCGTGTCGGTGGTCCTGCCGCTTGGCTACAGCTTCAACCAGGACGGCTCGATCCTCTACCAGGCGCTCGCCGTCACTTTCATGGCCGAGGCCTACAATGTCGCGCTCGGCTGGCCGGAACTGCTGACGATTTTGATCACGGTGCTGATCGCCAGCAAAGGCGGCGCCAACATCCCGTCGGGCTCGCTGGTGATCCTCGCGACGGTGTTGACCGCGATCGGCTTGCCGGTCGAGGCGATCGCCTTGGTGGCCGGGGTCGATGCGTTCATGGATATGGGCCGCACCGCGGTCAACGTGCTGGGCAACACGGTCGCGACCAAGCTGGTGACGCGCTTTGGCGGCCGCGCCGCGCTTGAGGAGGATGAGCCGCTACCCGCCGAACGCGCCGCCTGACGCAGTGCGATGCGAGGGTTTCTCGGCATTGCGGCAATCCTGCTCTTCGCCTGGGTGTTGAGCGAGGACCGGTTTCGCGTGGCCTGGCGGGTCGTCGCCGCCGGGGTATTGCTGCAATTCGGCCTGGCATTGCTGTTCCTGAAGTTTCCGCCGGCGGGGGCGGTGTTCCTGCTGCTGAACCAGGCGGTCGAGGCGTTGCAGAAGGCGACCGAGGCCGGCACCGGCTTTGTCTTCGGCTATCTCGGCGGCGCCGAGTTGCCCTTTGCCGAGACCAAGCCCGGCGCCAGTTTCATCTTCGCGTTTCGCGCATTGCCGATGGTGCTGGTGGTCAGCGCGCTCGCCACGCTGCTGTTCTATTGGGGCGTGCTGCAGCGCATCGTGCAGGCCTTCGCCTGGGTATTGCGGCGTACCGTCGGGATCGGCGGGCCGCTCGGCCTCGGCGCGGCGGTGCACATCTTCGTCGGGCATATCGAGGCGCCCTTGCTGATCCGCCCCTATCTGCTGCGCATGTCGCGCGGCGAGCTGTTCGCGCTGATGAGCTGCGGCATGGCCGGGATCGCCGGCACGGTTATGGTGCTGTACGCCTCGCTGCTCGGCCGCGTCATCCCCGACGCGCTCGGCAACATCCTGATGGCGGCGGTGATCAGCACGCCGGCGGCGCTGGCGATCGCGGCGCTGATGGTGCCGTTCCGCCCCGACCCCGCCGCCTCGGCCGAGCTGGCGATCGCCGATCCGCCGGTCAGCTCGATGGACGCGGTCGCCAAGGGGACGCGCGACGGCATCGTGTTTCTCGCCAACATCGTCGCGAGCCTGGTCGTGATGGTGGCATTGGTCAGCCTCGTCAACAGCGCGCTGGGTCTGCTGCCTGTCGTCGAGGGCGACGCGATCACGTTGCAGCGCCTGTTCGCTTATGCCTTCCGGCCGGTGATGTGGCTGATCGGGGTGCCCGGCGAGGACACCGCCGCCGCCGCGACGCTGATGGGCACCAAGACCGTGCTCAACGAATTCATCGCCTATGTCGATCTGAGCCATCTGTCGCCCGAGGCGCTGAGCGACCGGGGGCGGCTGATCATGACCTACGCGCTGTGCGGCTTCGCCAATTTCGGCAGCCTCGGCATCCTGATCGGCGGCATGGGCGCGATGGTGCCGGAGCGCCGGCCGGAGATCGTGTCGCTCGGCCTGCGCTCGATCCTGTCGGGGACGCTCGCCACCTGCATGAGCGGCGCGGTGGTCGGCCTGTTGTGAGGGGCTGAGGATGGCGCGCGGCATGGCGCGGCCCAACGCGGCGATCTACTACGCAATCGACGCGTTCGATACCAGCCGGCCGCAGTTGATGGGTCGGCACGCCGCCGGCGAGGGCTTCCTGCGCGGCTTCGCGCGGCACGGTGGCGCCGACCGGTTTTATTGCTATGCGCGCAGCGAGGCCGATGCCCGGGACTTCACGGCGCGCGTGCAGGCGCATGGCGCCACCGCTCCGGTCATCTGGATCCCGTTCGCCGAGCCGCAACGACTGGCCGAGCCGGGCTGCCTGTTCTATCCGACGATCGGCGTCGACGAATTGGCCTGGCGCCGCCGCCGGCACGATCAGCAGGCCTACAGCATCGTCGGCATCACCCACACGATCGTCACCGGCGACGTCATCGAAGTCATCGCCAATTGGCTGATCGCGCCGGTGCAGCCCTGGGACGCCGTCATCTGCACGAGCAAGGCGGCGCGCGCCGCAATCGACACCGTGCTTGACGCGCAGAGCGCCTATCTCGAGGCTCGGCTCGGCCCGGTACGGCGCAGCCTGCCGCAATTGCCGGTCATCCCGCTCGGGGTCGATTGCGATGCCTATCGACCGATGCCGGGCGTGCGCGCGGATTGGCGGCGGCGTCTCGGGATCGGCGAGCGGGATGTCGCCGTGCTGTTCCTCGGGCGGCTCAGCTTTCACAGCAAGGCGCATCCCGTGCCGATGTATCGCGGCCTACAACAAGCGCTGGCGCAGAACCCGCTGCCGGCGGGCGCCAAATTGCACCTGATCCAGGCGGGCTGGTTCGCCAATGACGCGATCGAGCGCGCCTTCCGCGACGGCGCGGCGGCGCATTGCCCCGATGTCGTGTGCCATTTCCTCGACGGGCGGCAGCCCGATGTGCGCAACGGCATCTGGCAGGCGGCCGACATCTATACGTCATTGTCGGACAATCTGCAGGAAACCTTCGGGCTCAGCCCGATCGAGGGCATGGCCGCCGGCCTGCCGGTGGTGGTCAGCGATTGGGACGGCTATCGCGACACGGTGCGCGACGGCGTCGATGGCTTCCGCGTGCCGACCTTGATGCCATCGGCGCCTTATGGAATGGAGCTGGCCGACCGCTACGATCTCGAGATCGACGATTACGACCATTACATCGGCTTCAGCAGCCAGCTGGTCGCGGTCGATACCGGCGCGGCGGCGGCGGCCTATGCAGCGCTGATCGGTGATTCCGGATTGCGGCGCCGCATGAGCCAGGCGGCGGCGGCCGAGGCGCGCGCCCGGTTCGACTGGCGCGTCGTCGTGGCGCAGACCCAGGAATTATGGGCCGATCTCGCCGACCGGCGCCGGCTGCTGAAGGAGGTCGCGCCGTTGCGCGACCGCGGCCCCGCGACGGTGGCGGCCGCGCATTTGCCGCGGCCCGACCCGTTCTGGATATTCGCAGGGTATCCGACGGTGACGCTGCAGCCGGATTCGGTGGTCTCGCTGATGCCGGGTACGACCCCCGATGAGGTCCAGGCGCGGCTCAAATCGCCGCTATCCGATTTCGCGATGCCGATCCTGCCCGATCTCGGCGACATGACAGCGGCGATCCGGCACCTTGCCGCCGCCGGCCAGATGCAGGCGGCGGCGCTGGCCGAACGGGCCGCGCCGGGCCGCAGCGAGCGGCTGTACCGCGGCCTCGTCTGGATGGCCAAGATGGATCTGGTGCGGATCGCGCCGCCAGCAGAGGCGAAGGATTAGATTGCGGGGGTCGCCCGCTTTGGACCCCTCACGTCATTCCGGGGCGCCGCGCGGCGGCGAGCCCGGAATCCATATTCCAGAGGCCGGCGTTTATGGATTCCGGGCTCTCGGCTCCGCCGATCCCTGGAATGACAATTGATTGATGATCTCCGGGGCCGTTACTCCGTCTCAACGACCAGCTTGGCGGCGCGGGCGCGGATGTCGTCGGGAAATTTTGCCGGACGGCGAGCGTCGAGGTCGAGGTTGACGCCGTATTGGCCGAGCCGCGCCACCTCCTGCCCGCGGCGCGGGTCGGTCATCCGGTGAACGAGGCGCAGCGAGGAATTGCCGAGATGGGCGATGCCGGTCTCGACCAGATAGGGCTCGTCGAGGCGCAGCGCGCCGGAAATCCGCAAGCCCAGCTCGAAGGTCGAGAAGCCGCGCCGGCTCTTTTCCATGAATTCCGCGTCCATGCCGATCGCCGCGCCGGCCTGGATGCAGGCGTCGGTCAAGCGATGCACCATCGCGGCGAGGCCGAAATGGCCGGCGGCGTCGAGATCCTTCGGCTTGACCCGGCCGCGCGCGGTCGGGATGAACCCCGCATGGCCTTTCGGCTCCGGCCGCGCCTCCGCCGCCGGCCCTTCCCACGTGGCGAGCCGTCCTTCGAGAGCCCGGCGCTGTTCGGCTGACAGCGGCGCCCCCGCCGGCTCCCAGCGTTCGTCGATCCAGGTCACGGTTTCGCCATTGGCCGAGTCGACAAAGCGGTGCCCGAGCCGCAAGCCGTCTTCGGTGCCGAGCACGGCGCCCTCGACCTGAAAGCTGCTGCCGGCGCGCAATTCGCGCGCGAACCGCACATCGAGCCGCCGGGCAAAGCCGCCGGCCCGCAACCGCTCGCCGAGACCCAAGGCATCGGCCAGGTTCGGCTCCGCCTCCTCGAGCCGGTCGAAGTAATAGGCGATCGTGAAATGCTCGGTGACGTCGCATTCCCAGGGCGGCACGGTGCCCCGATAGGTCTCGATCCAGTTCGACATGAGCGGAGTCATCCGGTTGTCAGCTCGTGATGCCAAGCAATTTTGCTGCCGTTCCTCCCAGCATTGCGATGCGGTCGGCATCGCTCAGACCAGGAAAATTGAGGATGTCGTCGATCTCGGTCGTCGTCCACGGGAAGGGGTAGTCGGTGCCGATGACGATCTGGCCGGTGCCGACCTCCGCGATCAGGTGGCGCAGCCCTTCCGGGGTGAAGATCAGCGAGTCGATGTAGATCTGCTTCAGGTATTCGCTCGGTTTTTTCTTCAGTGCGACTGGGCACTGATCGGGTCGGTTCGCGCACATGGCGTCCATGCGATGGGAATATGACGGCAGATAGCCGCCGGCATGCGCGCCGCAGATCTTCAGCCCCGGGAAGCGGTCGAGCGTGCCCTCGAAGATCAAATGCGACAGCGCGATCGTGGTCTCTAGCGGGTTGCCGATCACATTCGTCAACCCGCCGCTGCCCTTCAGCCTGCCGCTGGCTTCGAGCTCGGGCGTGCCTTGCGGGTGAATGAAGATGACGACGCCAAGCTCTTCGGCCTTGGCCCAGAACGGATGCAGCTTTGGGTCGGAGAGCTCGGTGCCGTTGACGCTGCCGCCGACCAGCGCGCCGCGCATGCCAAGCCGCTTGACCGCATCCTGCAATTGCTCGGCGGCGAGATCGGGGTAGGCCAGCGCGACCGAGGCGAGGCCGATGAAGCGGTCCGGCGTCTTGCCGCAGATGTCGGCGAGCTTCTCGTTCTGAAGTTTGACGATTTGCGCGGCGAGGTCGCGCTCGGCATTGTCCCAGAAATTCGGGTTGACGCTGAGCGCCTCGATGTCGATGCCCTGCTCGTCCATCACCTTGATGCGGTCGGGCGTGATCACGAGACCGGGGAAGCGCACCTTCTGCCCGATCAATTCGAGCGCTTCGGGGATGTGGCAATGGGCATGGATGTCGACGGTCTTGACCCGCTTGCCGTTGACGACGACCTCGCGCCGCCGGGCCGGTGCTGGTGCCTGCGCCACAGCCGTGTGCATCAGCCCGCAGCCGGTATAGGCGATGCCGGCCATCATGCCGGCGGCCTGGGTGAGTAGCTCCCGGCGGGTCGTCATCTCGTTCCTCGCAATGACGCAGAGGGTCAGGCGGCGCGCCGGCGCCGCTCCGGGAACAGCCGGAGCAAGCCCTCGCGCGAGGCGGGGCAGACGCCGCGCTCGGTGATGAGCCCGGTAACCAGCCGAGCTGGGGTGACGTCGAACGCAAAATTTGCCGCCGGGCTGTCGGCCGGAGTCAGCCGCACTTCGACCCGTTCGCCCGCCTCGGTCCAACCGGCGATGTGGGTCACCTCGCGCGGATCACGCTGTTCGATCGGGATCTGGGAGCCGTCTTCGAGATCCCAATCGATCGTCGGCGACGGCAGCGCGACGTAAAACGGAACCGCGTTGTCCGCGGCCGCCAACGCCTTCAGGTAGGTGCCGATCTTGTTGGCGACATCGCCCGCCGATGTCGTCCGGTCGGTGCCCACGATACACAGATCGACCTGGCCGCGCCGCATCAGATGCCCGCCGGCATTATCGACGATGACGGTATGCGGCACGCCGTGCTGGCCGAGTTCCCAGGCGGTCAGGCTGGCGCCCTGGTTGCGCGGCCTTGTCTCGTCGACCCAGACATGCACCGGGATGCCCGCATCATGGGCGCGGTAGACCGGCGCCAGCGCGGTGCCCCAATCCACCGCCGCGAGCCAACCGGCGTTGCAGTGGGTCAGGATCTGGACCGCTCCCCGCCCGCCTTTCCGGCGATGCGCCGCTTCGATCAGGCGAAGTCCGTGCTCGCCGATCGCGCGGTTTATCGCGACATCTTCCTCGGCGATCGCGGCGGCGCGCACGATAGAAGCGGCGAAACGCTGCTCCGGCGGCAAATCGCCGAGGTGACCGCGCATCTCGGCGAGCGCCCAGCGCAAATTGACCGCGGTCGGACGGGTCGCCGCGAGAACCTCGACGGCCTGGTCGAGGCCCGTATCGGACGGATCCTCGGTCATCGTCAGCGCGACGCCATAGGCCGCGGTGGCGCCGATCAGTGGCGCACCGCGCACCTGCATGTCGCGGATCGCCCGCGCCGCATCGTCGAGATTGCTGAGCCCGACGATCGCCAGCTCGTGCGGGAGCCGGGTCTGGTCGATGATCTCAACGGTTCGCCCGTCGGCGGCGAGCCAGATCGTGCGCATCGCCCGGCCGGCGACCTTCATCGCCGCCTCACCGCTTGAGAACCCGTCCCGCCACCGCGTCGAGCCGGGCGAGGATGGCCGGGTCGCGATGGTCGGGCGCGGTGATCAGCGCGGTTTCGAGGGCATGGTCGCAGCCCTGTGGGCACGGCCCGCGATGAGCCGCCAGCACCGGCACCGCGGCCTTGACCAGGGCGCGGGCGCGCTCCGCATTGGCGTCGAGCACCGAAAGGATCATCTCGACCGTCACATCGTCATGGCCAGGATGCCAGCAATCGTAATCGGTCACCATCGCCACCGTGGCGTAGCAGATCTCGGCTTCGTGGGCGAGCTTGGCTTCCGGCATGTTGGTCATGCCGACGACGGCGCAGCCCCAGCCGCGGTAGAGCTCGCTTTCGGCCAGGGTCGAGAATTGCGGTCCTTCCATGACGATGTAGGCGCCGCCGCGCTTCAGGGTAATGCCGGCGGTTGCTCCGGCCTCGGCGACGGCATCGCCGATCCGTCCGCAGACCGGGCGCGCCATCGAGACATGGGCAACGCAGCCCGGGCCGAAAAAGCTCTTGTCGCGGGCAAAGGTGCGGTCGACGAACTGGTCGATGACGACGAAATCGCCGGGCGCCAGATCCTCGCGCAGGCTGCCGACCGCCGACAGCGAGATTATGTCGGTGACGCCGCAGCGCTTCAGCGCATCGATATTGGCGCGGAACGGAATCGCCGAGGGCGGCAGCACATGGCCGCGCCCATGCCGCGGCAGGAACACGACCGGCTGGCCGCCGAGCGTGCCAAAGCAGAACTCGTCCGAGGTCTCGCCGAACGGGCTTTCGACCCGCCGCCATTCGACATCGGCGAGCCCGTCGATCCGATAGAGCCCGCTGCCGCCGATAATGCCGATAACCCGGCCGGTCATTTTCGGCCTTTCACCGCCGAGATCACAGAGGCGGATTGTACTCTACTCTGTGTCCGCCGCGCCTCCGCGGTGAATTGTCAGTGCACGCGCGCCCAGATCTTGCGCTTCGCGGCATAGAAGATGCCGATCGCGATGATCAGGAACAGGATGACCTTGAAGCCCATCCGGTGGCGCTCGTCGAGGTTCGGTTCGGCGGCCCAGCTGAGGAAGCTGACGACGTCATGCGCCATTTGCGGCACGGTGGCCGCCGTGCCGTCGGCGTATTTGACCTGGTCGGCTTGGGCCAGCGGCGGCGGCATCGCGATCTGATGCCCGGCAAAATATTCGTTGTAATACATGTTCGGGTTCATCTTCATTCCGGCCGGCGGGTCCTTGAACCCGGTGAGGATCGCGTAAACGTAATCCGGCCCGCCCTCGCGCGCCTTGGTGATCAGCGACAGATCGGGCGGCAGGGCGCCGTTGTTGGCGGCGCGGGCCGCCTGGTCGTTCGGGAACGGCCCCGGGATGGGGTCGGATGGCCGCGCCGGACGCTGGAACATCTCACCCTGGTCATTGGGACCGTCGGTCACCTGCGCCTGCGCGGCGATGCCCTTGACCTGGTCCTCGGTGTAACCGAGCTCCTCGAGGTCGCGGTAATACAAGTGTTTGACCGGGTGGCAGACGGCGCAGACCTCCTTGTAGATCTGAAAGCCGCGTTGCAATTCGGCGCGGTCATAGGTGCCGAACACACCCTCGAACGACCATTGCTGATGCGGCGGCGTCGGTGCTTCCTCCTGGGCCCGCGCGATGCCGCCAAGGCCGCAGCCGAGCAACCCGGCGAGGAGAAGACCGAGAACAGGCCGAGGCATATCAGTGTCTCTCCGCCATACCGGCCGCACCCGGGCGCCCGGTGGCTTCAAGCACCGCGGTGCCGATGCTGATCGGCAAGGGGCGGGGCCGCTCAATCTTGCCGATCAGGGGCATCAGGACCAGGAAGTGCAGGTAGTAATAGAAGGTGGCGATCTGCCCCAAGGTCACGACGAAACCGGCCGGGGGCTGGCTGCCGACATAGCCCAGGGCGATCACATCGATCACCAGGATCCACGACACCCAGCGATAGACCGGCCGGAAACGGGCGCTGCGCACCCGCGAGGTGTCGAGCCACGGCACGAAAAACAGCAGAATAAGCGAGCCCAACGACAGCAGCACGCCCAGCAGCTTGCTCGGAATGCCGAGGAAATCGAAGGTGATCGAGCGCAGGATCGCGTAATAGGGCAGCAGATACCATTCCGGCACGATGTGGTTCGGCGTGACCATCGGGTTGGCCGGAATGTAGTTGTCGGGGCTGGTGAAAAAATTCGGCGCGTAGAACACGAAGAAGGCGAGCACCAAGAGGGCGACGCACAGGCCGAAGCTGTCCTTGATCGTGTAGTAGGGGTGGAACGGGATCGTGTCCTGCGGGCCGCGATGGTCGATGCCGAGCGGGTTGTTGGAGCCGTGCTGGTGCAATGCCAACAGATGCAGGCCGACCACCGCGACGATGACGAACGGCAACAGGTAATGCAGCGAGAAGAAGCGGTTCAAGGTCGGGTTGCCGACCGTGAACCCGCCCCACAGCAGCGTCACGATCTTGTTGCCGACCAGCGGGATCGCCGAGAACAGATTGGTGATGACCGTCGCGGCCCAATAGCTCATCTGCCCCCAGGGCAGCACGTAGCCCATGAAGGCGGTGGCGACCATCAGCAACAGGATGACGACGCCGAGGATCCACAGCAATTCGCGGGGATATTTGTAGGAGCCGTAATAAAGGCCGCGGAAAAGGTGGATATAGACGATCAGAAAGAACATCGACGCGCCGTTCATATGGATGTAGCGCAGCAGCCATCCATAATTCACGTCGCGCATGATGCGCTCGACCGATTCGAAGGCGAGGTCGGCGTGCGGCGTGTAATGCATCGCCAGCACCACGCCGGTTACGATCATGATGACCAGGGTAATCCCGGCGAGTGATCCGAAATTCCACCAATAGTTCAGGTTCTTCGGGGTCGGGTAGACGACCAGCTCGTGCTCGAGCAACGTGAAAACCGGCAACCGGTAATCGATCCAGCGGGCGAGCCGGCTGAATCCGCTGGTCGGGGTGCTTGTGGGAGGAACGGCCATAAGTGCTTCCTAGCCGATCTTGATAGCGGTGTCGGAGGTAAACTCGTAGGGCGGCACGACCAGGTTCAGCGGCGCCGGGCCCTGGCGGATCCGTCCCGAGGTGTCGTAGATCGAGCCGTGGCACGGGCAGAACCAGCCGCCGAATGGGCCGCGGTCATCGCCGGTCTTGTTGCCGAGCGGGATGCAGCCGAGATGCGTGCACACTCCAATCATGACGAGCCATTCCGGCTTCTTGACGCGCGCCGAATCCGGCTGCGGGTCGCGCAATGAGGCGACATCCACCTCCTGTGCGGCCTTGATTTCCTCGGGCGGGCGGTGATCGACGAAAATCGGCTTGCCGCGCCAGGCGACGGTCAGGCGCTGGCCGACCTTCACCGGCGCCAGATCGACTTCGGTGGTCGACAGCGCCAGGGTGTCGCGCGCCGGGTTCAGGCTGTCGATAAACGGCCAGATCGATACCGCCGCGCCGACCCCGGCCAGCGCTCCCGCGGTCAGGAGCAGGAAATCGCGGCGCGTGCCGCCATGGCCCGCCGGAATCTGCGAATGCGCCAGATCCGTCATCCACACCCTCGTAATCTGCGGCTGTCCACCCGAGCGACCGCCGTCGCGGCAAGCTATACTGTGAAGGAAGCCGAACTATGCGACAGACTGCCGCATAAAACGGCAGCTACGCCGGATCAATGCGCGTTCTGTATAACGCGACCGGCATTTGCGCAACCTGCCCGGAGCGGATGATTTGCGCCTGGCTTTGTTCGAGCCCGACATACCGCAGAATACCGGGGCGCTGTTGCGTCTCGCCGCGTGTTTTGCGGTGGAGGTCGACCTGATCGAGCCGTTCGGTTTTGTGCTGGACGACCGGAGGCTGCGGCGCGCAGTGCTCGATTATGCCGCACGGGTAAGCGTCCATCGCCACGCATCCTGGAGCGCCTTCATCGCGGCGCGCGACGCGAATTCGCGGCTGGTGCTACTGACGACGCACGGCGCGGTGCCGCTGCATCGCTTTGCGTTCGCCGCTGCCGACACGCTGCTGCTCGGGCGCGAGAGCGCCGGCGCGCCCGATTTCGTCCATGATTCCGCCGCGGCCCGGGTCGTGATCCCCTTGCAAGCGGGCAACCGATCGCTCAACGTCGCGATGGCTGGTGCCATTGCGCTCGCCGAGGCGCTGCGCCAGACCGGTCTGTTGCCGGTAGCCGACCCGTCGGATGAGGTGAGCGCATGAAGCGGCGGAGATTCCTGCTCTCGACCTTGGCGCTCGCGGGGTTGCCCAAGATGACCGCAGCCCAATCCCCGACAAAGGTATTTCGCATCGGCTGGCTGATCGGCGGCTCGGCGGAAGGTTCGGCATTGTTTCTCGACGCGCTGCGCGCCGGCTTGGCCGATCACGGCTATATCGAGGGCCGCAACCTGGTTATCGAGAAGCGCTATGGCGAAGACGGGCCTGAGCCGGTCGTCGCGGCGCTTGCCCGCGAGCTTGCGCACCTTCCCGTCGATGTTCTGGTGACGCAGGGGTATGCGACGCGGACCGTCGTCAAGGAGATCGCCGCGGTCCCTGTAGTCTATGTGTTCAGCGCCGATCCGATCTTGGCCGGTATCGCTCAGAGTCTCGCGCGGCCGGGTGGCAATGCGACCGGGATCTCGCTGATGTCGGTCGAGCTTAACGGCAAGCGCATTGAATTGCTCCGGGAAATGCTGCCGCGACTGGAGCGGGTCACGGTCATCGCCAATCCCGCCCATAGCGGTGCGAATTTCGAATTGGAGGCGTGCGACAATGCCGGACGGCAACTCGGAATAGCGGTTCGGCAAGTGCTGGTGCGAAATGCGGCCGAGCTCGAAGAGAGCTTTGCCGAAATCGCCGCAGGCAAACCCGGAGCGATCACCGTCCTGCCCGACGCGCTGGTCATTCAGAAGCGGCAGCGCATCGTCGAGTTTGCCGCGAAGGAGCGAATTCCCGTCATCTCCGGATGGAAGATCTTTGCCGAGAGCGGTGCCTTGTGCACCTACGGGCCGCGGCTCACCGAATCGTATCGCCGCGCCGGCTTCTATATCGATCGCATCTTGAAGGGCGCGAAACCGGCCGAGCTGCCGATCGAAAGGCCGACGGTGTTCGAACTGGTCGTCAATCTCAAAACCGCCAATAGCCTCGGCGTCACCGTCCCGCCATCGGTGCTCGCGCGCGCCGATGAAGTGATCGAATGACGGAGGGCGACGCGCCGATTGCCGCCGCCGAGCGGCAGCCGCGCGCCTCGGCGTGGTTCGGCGCGTTGCGCGACCGCATCTGCGCCGCGTTCGAGAGCATCGAAAACGAGTATGCAGGCCCGGGTGCCGCCGAGTTGCCGCCGGGCCGGTTCGAGCGCCGCGATTGGCAGCGGCCGGGCGGCGGCGGCGGCACGATCGCGCTGATGCATGGCCGGGCGTTCGAGAAGGTCGGGGTCAATATCTCGACCGTCCATGGCGAGTTCTCGGCCGAATTCCGCGGCGAGATCCCCGGCGCGACGGAAGATCCACACTTCTGGGCGAGCGGCATCTCGCTGGTGGCGCATATGCGCTCGCCATTGGTGCCGGCGGTGCATCTGAACACAAGGTACATCGTCACCCGCAAGGCCTGGTTCGGTGGCGGGTCCGATTTGACGCCGATCTACCCCGACCCGGATGCTGCCGAGCAATTCCATGCGGCGCTCGCCGAGGCCTGCGCCGGCTACGAACCGGATGCCTATGCCCGCTTCAAGAAATGGTGCGACGAGTATTTCTACCTGCCGCATCGCGACGAGCCGCGCGGCGTCGGCGGCATCTTCTTCGATTACCTCGACGGCGGCGATTGGGAGCGCGATTTTGCTTTTGTCCGGGCGGTAGGGGAGGCGTTTCTCGCGGTTTTCCCGGCGATTGTGCGGCAGCGGATGAATCGGCCCTGGACGGCGGACCAGCGACGCCATCAGCTGATTCGCCGTGGCCGCTATGTCGAGTTCAACCTGCTCTACGACCGCGGCACCCGCTTCGGCTTGCGCACCGGCGGGAATGTCGAGGCGATCCTGATGTCCCTGCCGCCGGAAGCGGCCTGGCCCTAGAAGATGCTCGGCTGCGCGGGGGTACGCCAGTAGGCTTCCGCCGGCCGATAGCATTTCAACTGAGTTTGATCTGGGCCCCTTACCCAGATCCCATCCGCTCTTAATCACCGCGTCCCGGCGAAAGCCGGGACCCATTCTTCAGGTGTCTCGCCAGCGGATTGGTGGATCCCGGCTTTCGCCGGGACGCCAATTTGTTTCTAGTCTGCGGTGAGGCGGGTTGGGCAGGACCGCGCTCAAACCTGCTGGATCGCCGAGAGCAGCCAGTCGCCGCCGCGGCGGCGGACGAAGGTCCAGACCTCCTCGGCCTCGGTCGGTGTTTTGGGGTCACCGCTGACGATGTAATCGGGCTGCCCTGGCGAGCGGTCGAGCCGCACGACGTAATCGATCGCGCTCCACTGCATAAAGGCGGTGGCGTATTCGAGATCGCCCTCCTCCCAGGCCTCGCTGACATCGCCTTTCAGAAGCCGGACGTCGGAGACGATGTTCTGCACGCCCTGGCTGGCGCTGCGCGTCAGCTCTTCCGAGAAATAGCTCAGCATCTCCGGGGTCATCAGCCGGCGCATCTGGCCGAGATCGCCACGGCCCCAGGCTTCCTGAATCGCCGCGTGGATCTGCTGGAAGGAATTCAGATCGGCATCGCCGACCTTTGTGTCGCGGCCACGGAACTGCGCCGCTGACGGCGCGGCCGCCGCACCCAGCGAGCGCGGCATCGCGCCGCCTCCGGCCGCCGCGAACCGGCGGCTGCCGAACAACAGGCGCACCAGGAAGAAGATCAGCCCGCCGATGATCAACAGCGTCAGCAGGAACCCGAGCCCCGTGCCGAAGCCGCCCAGATGGCTGAACAGCATCGAGCCGAGAAAGCCGCCGGCCAACCCGGTCAGGAACGGATGCCGCTGGAAGAAACTGCCGCCGCCGGCGTAGGCAGGCGCCGCGGCGCCGCCCAATGGGCTCGTCGCCGACGGGTTGGTCGGAGTCATGCTGCGGGTGACCGGCGCCGCGTTGTTGTTCTCGTAGGTGCGGGTGCCGCGGCTGCCCTGGCTCGAGAAGGACGATTTGCCGCCGCTCGAGGAGGAGCTGCCGGCCCGCGCGTCGGCCAGGCTCGGGGTGAGCGCCAGCGCCAGGCAGAAAAACAACGACAGCGGAATCCGCCAGCGCGTAAGGCGCTGCAAGGGCGATTGAATCGACATCGTGAAGTCCCGTCCCTGTATCGGGAGAAGCATCCGGGGGTACATATGGGGCTTTGCTGCCGGCGGTGGAAGGAGAATTGGGCGAGGCAGATGTGACGCGATCACCGCGGTTTCCCGCGATTCAGCCGCAGATTGCTTGATCTGCCGGGTTTTCCTCCCAAATCTATAACCGAAAGATATGCCTCCGCCGCCGGGTGCCGCATATGGGCCCGGCAGCGGCGTCTCGCTCAGTTCCGAGGAGAAGAACGATGTCGCGACTGTCGCTGTTCAACTCGCCGCTGCTATTGGGCTTCGAGCATTTCGAGCGGGCGCTCGACCGGGTCAACAAGGTCTCCAGCGACGGGTATCCGCCCTACAACATCGAGCAGCTCGGCGAAAACGAGCTGCGCATCACCCTGGCGGTCGCCGGCTTCACGATGGCCGACCTGACGATCACGATCGAGGACAACCAGCTCGTCATTCGCGGCAAGCAGACCGATGACGGCCAGCGCGTCTATCTCCATCGCGGCATCGCGGCGCGCCAGTTTCAGCGCTCTTACGTGCTCGCCGAGGGAATCGAGGTGCGCGGCGCCTGGCTCGACAACGGGCTGCTGCATGTCGATCTCGTACGGCCGAATGTCGAGCCGCGGGTGCGCACGATCCCGATCCAAGGCGGCGAGACCGGCGAGGACAAATCGGTCGGCAAATCCGCGCCGCAGCCGATCCGTTCCCGCGTCTCGGATAATTCACGCGGCTGACGACGTTTTTACAAAAGAGAGATCAACGGGTTCGACGCGACGGTGCACGCGCGCCACAGCGCGACGGAGAATGATATGCAGTTTATCGAGAGTATCCGCGACCTGTCGGCAAGCGAGCTGGGGATGCTCGGGATGGCGGATGTCGCCTATATCAAACCGGTGGTCGTCGACGGCACCGAGGCGTTCGCGGTGCACGCCGCGGACGGCACCGAGATGGCGGTCATCGGCGACCGCCAGCTGGCTTTTGCGGTCGTGCGGCAGCATGAGATGGAACCACTCAGCGTCCACTGAGCGCTGTCGGCTCGCTTAAATCCGCTCGATCCGGGTTGCCTTCCGGCACTTGCGCGCCGGGGTCGGCCGGCTGCGCCGGGTGTTGCTTCGGCTCAAAACCCCGTTATCGGCTTGATACCGAACCGATGCGGCCGCCCCGCGGATTATCGAGGGTAATCGCGCGGGGCGGCCGTCAGTTTCGGCAGCGCGTTATTCGGCTGCGGCCCTCGCCGGCTCGACGAATTGCGATACCCAGGAGTTGCGGCGCTTCACATTCGCGCGGTACATCGCCTCGAATTCGGCGGCCGGGAAGGAGTGCGTCGAGGGACGGTTCATGATCGCCTCGGTCCAGGCCTTCAGCCGCGGGTATTTCTCGAGCTGGCCAATCTTATGGATCCGGTCGAGAAACACGTAGCGCTGCAGGAAAGGCGCATAGGCGGCATCGACCAGCGAGTATTTGGCGCCGTTGAAGAATGGGCCGCTGCCCTGCTTTTCGAGCGCCTTTTCGAGGCGGTCAAACGCCTCGGGGATCTTCGCTATGGCCTTTTGGTAATCGGCTTCGGTCGCCGCGTAGGCACAGCCGGTCACCGACGAGGCGAAGGTCGGCACGTAATCGGTCCAGGCGCGGTTGATCGCGCGCTCGATCGGGTCTTCCGGATGCAGCCGCGGCGCGACCATCTCGTCGAGGTATTCGTTGATCGCGCTCGATTCGAACAGCGACACGCTGTCGTCGATGCGCAGCACGGGCACCTTCTTGTGCGGCGAGATCGCGAGAAACCAGTCCGGCCGATTGTCGGGCTCGATGTGGCGGAATTCGAATTCGGTGTTCTTTTCGCGCAGCAGAATCGCCGAACGCTGCACCCAGGGGCAGGTCTTAAAGCTGATCAGCGTGTATTTCGCCATCACATCCTCCGATCGATGAATTGGATCGCGCCAGCATGGCATGCCCGGGCGGACGGCTTAAGCCTAAATCGCATCCCCCCGGAAAGCGGACGGTCCTCTTCATCCCATTTCAGCCGATTCGCGCAAGCTTACCGCAAGCCGCACGCTCGACCGGATTCCGCGGTTATCATAATAGGGCGCAAATGCAGTAGGTTAGCGCTGCAGACTCATACAACATATTGAACCTCGGAGATCTCCGAGCCAGAATCAAATCTGCCGCTGACCCGGCAGCGAGGCGAGGGGCGATCGCGGTTTTGGGGGAAACCGCTATCCATCTTGGCACCTTGGGGGAGGGCCAACCCCCGCCTCGCGCACCGGGCCTAGGTTTCCTGCGGGTTTTCGCTGATCTGCGGCCCCCGTCCCATACTTGGAACCATCTCTTGCTCGCGTCTAGACCGAGAAAATCCAACGACGACTATAGCGGTCACGATCGCGCAAGCCTCGAGGTGACTGCTAACGGCCCGACGCATTTCAGCGGCACTCGTTCTATTGAAGAAGTCGGGCTGGCCAAAGCGGAGATAATTCGGCGCGACCGCGAGTATGCAGAACAGCAAGAGCAATCCCGGCGGGCATACGAGGATCAGCGCGAAGCGAGCCGACGCGATTTCGAAATCAGGATCTTCCAGGCGGCTGGAAACCGCGCCGCCGTCCAACAGCAACATGAAGAAAAGCTCGCGCGGATGCAGGCCGACGCGGCACGGGAAGCTGCTACGATACAGGCGCGAGCGACGGAGCAGGCGGCGGAGCGCCAAGTAAAGATTGCCCGTTGGGCCGCGGTTGCGGCGATGGCTGCCGCGGTTGCGGCATTTATTTCGCTCGCGACCCCTTGGCTGCGGTAGCACAGCCAAAGCCGTATCCGGGCCAAAGCGGATCGGCGAGGCGCATTTAGCCTGCCCTGAACAAACCGATCAGTGCCAGCACGGCCGCAGTCGCGCCCACCACGACCGCGAGATTGCCCGAAGTCGACCGCGAGATTGTCGCCGAGGTCAAACCCGAAGTCGACCGCGAGGTTGTCGCCGAGGTCAAACCCGAAGTCGACCGCGAGATTGTCGCCGAAATTTCAGTCGTACTGAAATGTTGGTTGATCCAACGCGGAAAAAATTCCGTCACAAAATGTGACGTGCACTTTTGCACACAGGCAAAAACGTGGGGATAATTTATCGTGTGCCGTATAGGAACAGTCCTATTCGGGAATGTATACTTTCTGTACCCGGAATTCGTGCTTGACGCGGCCGTTCGTCGCGCCGTAAAAGCGAAACGGTCGAGCGCTCGCAACGCCCGACCGTTCGCTCCTCCCTCGCGGGGAGGGAAATCCTGGTCCGCTTGCGACTAGACCCAGGACGGCAATCGAGCCTAGTCGTAAGGCGGCCTTACTTCAAGTCACTTGAAGAAAGTCTGGCTCGACTATGACCCATTATCCGGCGCGCCGCGAACAAGAACGTTACAATCCAATCAGCATGTTGTTGGCCCCATTTCCATACAGAGCGCTTTTGCAGGAAACCTTCGTCGTCGCACGGGCGAGGATACCTACCCTCATAGGGACTTGCCCGCTCACCGATTTGACGTGGATCAATGACCGGGCTCTCGACGCGTGGGAGCGGCAATGGGTTCCACAACTCCCGGCCGGCAAAGAGTGGTCGGATTGGGATTGGCGGGGCGTGGCAGCGTCGCGCAGCCCGAAGCTACGACGCCGTTTCGACGTTGCCGTATGGAGCGACGACCACCTCTGCGGGCTCGCGTATGGCGTTCCATCCCTGCGCAGGCAGAATTTAACCATTCGTGCTTTGCAGGGCTCGCCTGTTGCTAACCATCCGCTGAGAGGCAAGATATTGGCCATTGTCCACGAGCTTGCCGCGATGTATGGAACCGCGTTGGGTTGCCAGGAGTTAAGGTTTTCGAAACCGCTGCCGGGAATGATCCCGTATTACGAGGGGCTTGGCTTCAAGCTTGCCAGGCCGCAAAAGGGTGTCATACACTGCGCCCGGCCGCTGTAGCCGAGGAGGAACAGCCATGACCGCGATCGCACTGCGCGCGCTGGCCTTTGCTGAACGTCGCTTTTTCCACCGGGACCGTCGCGACCCGTTGGAGAACGCGCGTGCCCGCCTTCGTGGCTACGTCAGCCCTATCTCCTCGCTTTCGCCTGAGGAGCAACAGAACCTGCTTGCCTATGATGGGCCGGAAGTGTCGGGCAGCATCAAGCGGCGGCGTTCGCGCTAAGCCAACAAAATCCCCTGCTGAGGAGCCCCGTCCTTTGCGGCGGGGCTTTTGCTTTGTGGGTTACAGCCCTGTCGGGGCTCGGCAGATGCACGGCTCCCGCGGGCCAGAGTTATCCCCGCAATCCCCACCTGGGAGCGCGGCCAGGTGTCGTACCCTTGCTCCCTCGCCTCGCGCCGCGCGCTGCCCTAACATGGCGTCGGCGCCCCGCGCGGAACTATCACCAAGCCTCAGCCGGTCGTTGGTAGTAGCTGCGGCACGGGGTTCCCAACGTGGGCGCTATTCAATTCCGGCCTCGCTCAACCGGCACGCGTGTCTTATCATCCTCGTCGGCGCCCCTCGGTCGGCTGCGGGTCGAACACCCCGCCCATCGCCTCGCGTGATGTTCCGCCGAGGGGCGCCACCTTGCGACACGCCTGCAACATGGCCTCGAGACAGCGCAGGCGGGCGCGGGACAGCGAGGGAAGCCCGTAGGGGCGGGGTTGTGTAGGGGCGGCGCTTACCGCCCCTGTCCTCGCGCGGTACACGGGCGATTCGACGAGGCAACGCTGCGCTGATACCGAGTTGCGGGTCCGAGGAGGTGCGTATTGGCTGCAGGGCCAACCGCCGACTCGCATCCGTCGCGGCATTGGGTAAGAGTTAGGTACGGGTCAGGTCTGGCGCGGATTGCATACCCACACCGCATCCCGGTCGAGGCTGGACCTGACCCGACCATCACACAGCTTGACGACTCACCCGCGATCTGGCGTTCTCTGCGACGCGAACAATCAGAGAACATCCAGGCATCGCGATGAAGGCCTTCTACGCCGCCCGCATCCAGGACCTCGGCCCCAGCGACTTCGTCAAGGTCGAGTGCGCGGCGTGCGGGCACGCGGAGCTGCTGGCGTCGGACCAGCTGCGGATCAGGGGCATCGCGCTCCCACCGCACACGCCGGTGCTCGATCTGGAACGGCGGCTCCGCTGCCGCGAGTGCGACGCACGGGGGAAGGCGGTGGTTTCGGTCAGGTGGGCGGCGGCCTAGCGTGCTTATAGGGCGAAACCGGTCTGCCCTGCATTCACCTCTCTGGCAAGCTGCTCCTGGTTTGCCGCCTCTTCCAGCAGCCGAGCCCGTAACCGCGCCGTCGTCGCGTTCGCCGCACATTCACGCAGACGAGCGGCTTCGTTCGCGTACTCGCGAAGCAAACTCTCGTGGAACGGCGATCGGCGTTTCGGCGCGGACACGCGCATGCGAGAAATTTGGGACACTGAATTCCTCGGAGTGAAAAGAAGGGATGCCGGCGGAGGGTCAGCGCCGGGTTAACCGGGCATCCCCCCTACTCAAAGGGCCGTGCCTGCAGCCCAGCCGCACCGTAGCCGGTTTGTACTACCGTTCGGTTAATGGCTGGGTTCCCGCCGAAAATTCATTCGCACTCGGGCCGCTTCAGCGAACAAGCAGCGGCGGGTGATTCGGCGGAACATCCGTTGCCGCTGGCGCATCGCCGTCGGTCGAGAGGCGCCCATCGACTGCTGTTTGATCGGATCGCACTGCATCCGCTGCCCCGGCTGGATAAAATAATCCACGGGTCAGGTCGACTTGGTTGGTGGGCCCCAATCGGTACCCGTCGATTTTGGGGCGTTCGACCTGACCCGGCCAACCTCAATACGCCGGTGCTTGACCTCGAACGGCGGCTGCGGTGCCGTGAGTGCGACGCGAAGAGGAAGGCGGTGGTGTCGGTCAGGTGGGCGGAGGCTTAGGCAGAGCGATCCGGCGGCAGCAGCTCAAGGCTCATCGCCAGGATCTCGTAATTCCGGGCCACCTGAAAAAGCTC
>Ga0210400_10001034_pt1 | contig 28607 bp, 24 predicted proteins | sample IncBWH26MmetaG_FD_155456 | JGI IMG/M metagenome (GOLD analysis project Ga0210400, IMG submission 155456) | Forest soil microbial communities from Barre Woods Harvard Forest LTER site, Petersham, Massachusetts, United States - Inc-BW-H-26-M | ecosystem: Environmental > Terrestrial > Soil >... | reverse complement strand
AATATTATGGTTGGACCGATGGTGTCACAAAAACAGTACGAGCGCATCGAATCCTACATTCGCAAAGGCATTGCAGAAGGTGCGGAGGTGCTGGTAGGTGGAGAAGGCCATCCGAAGGATCTTGAAGCGGGCTTCTTCGTGAAGCCCACGGTGTTTGTCAATGTGAAGAACGACATGACGATTGCCCAGGAAGAGATTTTCGGCCCTGTGCTCAGCGTGATTGCTTACGGCTCCGAGGATGAAGCGATCCGCATTGCCAACGACTCCAAATATGGTCTCCACTCCGCTGTCCTGGGGACTGACCTCGATCGCGCACGGCGCGTGGCCTCCCAGCTGCGGGCCGGTCGCGTCGTGATCAATACCATGACCGACGATCCCCAGGCACCCTGGGGCGGATTTAAGTACTCCGGCGTCGGCCGCGAATATGGAAAATACGGAATTGAGGCGTTTCTTGAGCCGAAAGCGATTCTTGAGTAATCGCTCTTGCTGAATGAAATCGAGGATGAATTCATGAGCAAACACGTCAGCATCTCCCCAAATGAAGCCGCGGATCGGCTCGCCATCCGCGAACTGGTTGAGGCCTACGCACACTGCGCTGATCGTCGGGATGCGAAAGGTCAGATGGCGCTTTTCACCGCAGATACGCACTTCGTGGTCTACATGAACGCAAAGGATCCCAATCCATCGCAGGAACTGCACTCGCGCGAGCAGCTTGCACCAGTGTTTGCTGATCTGAACCAGTACGCTACCACCATGCACTTCCTTGGACAGACGACGATCCTCACCCTGACCAGCGACCGAGGCACAGGGGAAACTTATTGCATGCCCCATCACCTCACTATCGAAGGTGGAAAGCGACAGTTGATGATCGCAGCGCTCCGCTATTACGACACATTTGTGAAGGTAGACGGTGAATGGTTATTTGCGGAGCGCCTGCTTTACGTTGACTGGATCGAGGAGCGCATTCTGTCATGATAGCGACGAACCAGGCGGCTTTGGATGCATCGATGACCAATCCAACGGTCGGCCAAAAAAGTCTTGTCGTTGTGGGCGCGACTGGAATGGTCGGCGGCTACGCTCTTCGCTATGCGCTCAACAATGCCGCCGTGAAGACCGTGACTTCGATTGGGCGCAAGAAGCTCGGCATCAGCCACCCAAAGCTCAAAGAGGTCTTGCATCAAAACTTCGCAGACTGTTCCGCGCTTTCAGATGTACTCACGGGTCAAGATGGGGCGGTCTTTTGCCTCGGAACCTACACTGGCTCGGTGTCGGACGCGGAATTCCACAGAATAACCGTGGACTATACCGTCGAGTTCTCACGTGTTCTCCGCGGTAGCAGCCCCGGTGCGGCATTCTCATTCCTAAGCGGAAACGGGGCCGACCCGGCAGGACGAAGCCGGCTTGCGTTCGCGCGCTACAAGGGAGAGGCTGAAAACGCAGTGCTAGCGGCGGGTTTCCCGCATGTTTACCTTTTCCGGCCTGCGTATATCTACCCCGTTGAGCCGCGGAACGAGCCGAACTTCAGCTACCGGCTGTTGCGCACGGTCTATCCGGTATTCCGGGTGCTGTTCCCGAACCAGGTCATTCGCGCCGATGATCTGGCCCGCGCCATGGTGGATCTTGTGCTGCGACAGACGCACGAGCGCCAAAGCTTGATTTTGGAGAACCGCGATATCCGAGCCATGGTCGGGTCGCACGTGCCCCGCGGGAATCGCGTTACGTGAAACAAATGCGGACAGCGATTTTAGGTAGCCGGGATCTAGCGGAAATAGATAGCCGGGACTCGCTAGGCTCCTATTTTCAATGGATTAGGAAAACTGGCGGAGAGAGTGGGATTCGATTTCCGCCACTTAGCGCAAGTGGTGGTAAAAACTAGACACAGCGATTCTAGCCTGTGTTTATGCGGCTTTCAAGCATTTTATTAACTTCGCGTCCATTGCCTCCCACGATCTCCAATGACCTCTATTGACCACAAAAAAGCTATCACTGGTATCACTTTTTCTTGGTAGAGAGCATAAGTCTCTACCCCATATCCGGCCCTAGTATCACAGCGGTATCAAATCGGTATCAAGGCGCCGCGAGCCGGAATCCCTACTCCCCAGCGCGGCTGCTGGCAAGATGAGTGCCAAATGCTCTTGGATAAGAGAACTGCTAGGCCACAGAGTGTGGCAAGAATCGGTTGCGGCTCTGTCGCGAGTTTGGAAAAGACAGCGGGAGCTCAACATGAGCGATCTCGAAATCGGAAGACCGCCATGAATACGTCGATCGACCGCAGCCCTGGTCAAGCGTACCGAACGACTCTTAGGTTCGGCACACGCGCCAGTGAGGGGGCGTCCCGGGCATCCACCGCGATAGAACCGCCGTTTGCCGCGAAGCGATAGACCCGCGATGAAACAGGTCCTGTGACTGTTAAGCCCGTCTTTCCGAAGTAGCCGACGTAGGCCGTTTGAGCCGAGCGTGGCTGAGGCTGGGACGTCGCAGCCGGTGCAGGCTTAGCTCTTGGACTGGAGATCGTTCGTTGCACTTGAGTTCTCGCATTCCCGCAACATGCCATCGTCTTGGCCTCCGTGTTCGAAATAGGTGGGTATTGGCGGTTCTTTCAATGTCGCTCGTTCGAGAAGTATGGCGCCGGCCGAAAACGCCAGCCACAAGAAGAATCGTTCCTTAGATGTCTCTCCAATCACAACCGCGAACGGGACCGCAATCCACAGACTGAGGCAGTAGAAGCAATCCAGCAGCTTCGCCCAGAACCCGCTGCCGGCGGCCCGTCGAATGCGGACGATCAGATCCCACGGCCCATCCTCTGCGGATAACAAATGCGTGATACGCCAAACGCTTAGCGTCCCGAGAACAAACCAGTAGAATCGCATGGTCGTGCCAGCGCTTTCGAATTTATGAATCTTACCCCGGTTCAGGTGACCCCGCACACTTTCTTCGATCGAACTGATTCGATCAAAGCAATAAGTTCGCTACTCTACAAAGACCGACGAGTTCACCAAGTTAGAATCGCCAGCCTAGTGACACTGGTGCAGCCTGTTACACCTCTCGCACTCGCGTTCATGCGGCTTAGCTTGCCTTCACATGCGAACGAAGAGCCTGGCATCGAGGTGTCACATCTCACTGTCACAAAAGTGACAACCGTATTCCCCCTCGCCGTGAACCATTGTGCGCTCTGAACCGCTTATCCATTGGGCCATTCGCCTCAAGCTACTTTGGCAAAGTTCGTGCAATTGGGATGCCACGGCAGCGCCGGGGACCAACACTGATGAGCGATTACAAGGTCTTGGCCGAAGTTGGGCAATCCTTAATCAATGTGCTGTGGCAGCAGATCCAGGCTGATCCCGACCTGGTCGCACTGATTAGTAATCCAAGTCTGATTTCACTGGAGTCTCCCGCCGAGCACCAGGAGAATAGCAGCGACACCGCGCTGCTTTCGGTCTATCTCTATCGCATTACCGAAGACCCGTACATGAAGAACCGAGTCTCGGTGGAAGGCACCGGCGGCAAGGTTCGAAAGCCACCCATGGCCTTGGACCTGTATTACCTGATCACTCCTCTGCTGAAGGCGCCGCGGGATCAGCAAATCGTTCTCGGAAAAATATTACAGATTCTCTACGACCGGCCCACGATGCAAGGCACCGACCTGGTCGGGAGTCTGGCCACCAGCGGCGACGTAGTGCGGGCTGTCTTCAACACCGTTCCACTGCAGGAAGTTTCGTGGGTGTGGCAGGCACTCGAGACTCCGTACCGGCTGTCGGTCACCTACACGGTCCGGGTGACGTTACTGGATTCAACGGAAGAGCAATTCCAGCAGCGCGTGCTTTCGGTGACGAACACGTATCGGGAGAAGACCGATCTGGTTGGGGTTCAAGGATAAGGAATGTCATTCCCATCGTTCCAAGTCGACTCGACTGTTGTCACGTTGCAGTTCGCTCTGCTGCTGCGCGATGGTTTTGCCAACTCCGACCAGTTGCAGGGCGATGTTACGGCCGTGTCGGGAACCATCGATGGAGAACAGAAAGACTCGAGTGGAGCCTTTCTGTTTTACGACTTGAAGCCAGGGGCACAAACGATCGCCGTCAGTAGCGGTACGGATACGCCTTATTACTTGTCGGCGACGATCAAGGTCACGGTGCCGAAGCCGCCCGCGCTGTGGCCGGCCTTCCCCGACGTGACCCTGGCGAACAAGGCATTGCTTCTGAGCGATCCGGCGCAGACAGCCGAGTACATATTGCAACGCCAGGCCGCGACCCTGCAGCCGACGACTAACTATCCGTTTCCCGCGGGGTCAACGCTGATCCGCGGGACCGTCCTGCACGGCGGACTGCCGCTGGCGGGCGCGTCCGTGCAGCAGGCAGGGGGTACGGACCCGGCATACATAACTGGTGCCGACGGTCAGTTCGTTCTTTATTCGTCCAGTCCACCGGCGATCCCGCAATCCGTCACCGTGAATGCGACACAGGGCGCTTTCGCTGGCAGCGCCAAGGTCACCGTAATCCGAGGACTAACCGTTTCCGCAACGACGATCAACATATGAGCACAGATTGCACTCACTGATTGAAGGAGAAGAAACATGCCGGAATATCTATATCCAGGGGTATACGTCGAAGAAATCGATACCGGAAACAAGCCGATCGAGGGGGTTTCGACCAGCACCTGCGGCTTTCTGGGCATTGCCGAGCGCGGCCCGACGAGTGCGACGCTCATCACAAGCTTTGACGACTACACGCGCGCGTTCGGAAGTTACGTCAAAGATGCCAATGGCACGGACCACTACCTGGCTTATTCCGTCGAGGGTTTTTTCCAGAACGGTGGACAGAGATGTTTCGTACAGCGCGTGGCGCACTACGACCCTGTGACAGCCGCCAACTCGGCCGCCCGGGCCAAAGTGGCTCTTACTAACCTGACGTTGTGGGCAATCGGCCCGGGGATCTTTGGAAATAACATCGCCTACCAGATCGGCCCTGCCGGGTTGGCCGATCCCACTCTGTTCAAGCTGACCGTGTCTTACTGGGAGGGAACTCCTTCGCCGGACCTGATGTCCAGCCCCGACTTGACAGAGGTCTATGACAATCTGTCGGCGACGACGACCGCCAGCACGTTCTTCGAGAGCGAGATCAACGGCGCTTCGAATCTCGTCGTGATCAAGCAAAGTGTCGCGGGTGGTCGCCCCGCTAATAATTCCCAGGCGAACCTGCAGGTAAGCGCGAACGGCAGTCTTAGTCCGACTCAGGCCCTGACGGCCGGCAAGACTCTGATCTTGGCGGCCGGTGGGGGAGCGGCAGCGCCGACAGTGACGTTCACCGTCAACGCCGCCGGCCCTATCAAGACCGTCGCCGACCTAATGACCGCGGTGAATGCCGACACCAAAGTTGGCGCCAAAGCTTATCTCGATTTGAGCCGGCGTTTCAACGTTCTGGATACTCAGGGACGAGGAAACATTACCGTGACCGGAACCCTAGCAGCGGCGGGCGCAGACCTGGGCGCTTTCGCGGCGACCACACAGGCAGGGCCACCGCTGCTGCTCACCGGCGGAAGTGACGGGTCTGGGCCGAACTCAAACTTGCAAGTAGGTGCTTCGGCCGGGATAGTTCCCGGCCTTGCGTTAGCCGATGGTGAAACCATCACGCTGACATCCGGTGCGACGGTAAAGGCATTCGTCGTAAATGCTGCCGCGGGGCCAATAAAACTTGTGAGCGATTTGATCACCGCCATCAACGCCGATCCGTTTGGGGCCAAGGCGTCCCTGGATGCGGCCGGACACTTCAATGTTCTTGATACGCAGAACCGAGGAAATCTGACGGTGACAGATGCTCTCGCGGGGGCCGGCGGAGTAGGCGCCCTGGGTGCCTTCGCTACCGCCCCCACGGGGGGGACCGTACAGCTTTCCCTAGCCGACTTCACGGGCTTCGATCCGGACCCGTTCACGATTCCGGCCCTGGCCGCCACCTCGACCGCCGCGAAGAGCGGGTTGCTCGGTCTGGGGGATGTCGACGAAATCTCTCTGCTCTGCTGTCCGGAGGAGTTCTACTACGGAACGGCTAACTTCCAGATCGCCGGCTTGCTGCAGCAGCAGTGCGAAACCCTCAAGGACCGTTTCGCCATCCTCGAAGCGCCCTCCAATGCACGGCCGGACCAGACGAACACTCCATCCGTGAACTCTGAGTATGCGGCCTACTATTTTCCATGGCTGGTCGTTACCAATCCCCTCAGCGGCGTTAATTTGCTGGTTCCTCCGTGCGGGCACATTGCCGGCATCTATGCGCGCAGCGATACCGACATCGGAGTGCAGAAGGACCCGGCCAATGAAGTCATCAGCGGGATCGTTCAGCTGCAGTTGCCCATCAACAACCAGCAGCAGTCGATTCTCAATCCTGTCGGCGTGAATTGTCTGCGCCACTTCACGGGAGCGGGGAACCTGGTTTGGGGCGGACGCACTACCAGCAACGATCCCGACTGGAAGTACATCAACGTCCGGCGGATTTTTATTTTCGTGGAAACCTCCATCCAGCGCGGCACACAGTGGGTGGTATTTGACATCAACTCCGATCCCACCTGGAGGCGCGTGGTCCGCAGCGTCAGCGATTTTCTCACCAGTCTGTGGCGCGACGGCGTGTTGCAGGGCGCAACCAAAGACGAGGCCTTCTTCGTGAAATGTGACAACACAACCATGACCCAGGCCGACATTGACAACGGACGCCTGATTTGTGTGATCGGAATCGCTCCGGTCAAACCGGCTGAATTCGTGATTTTCCGCATCGGCCAGTGGTACGGCGGTACCGACGTAACTGAACTATAGGAGGGTAGGCAATGGCATCAGGAGCTCGCAACGATCCTTACGGTCAGTTTAATTTCCTGGTTGAGATCGACGGAGTAACGACCGCCGGTTTCAGTGAGGTGAGCGGGCTGACCTCCGACACCAATGTGATTGAGTATCGCGAGGGCGATGAACCCCTTCCGTCCACGGTCCGCAAACTCGCCGGGCTGATCAAGGTCACCAATATCGTCTGCAAGCGCGGCGTCACGCAGGACATGTCTCTGTGGAACTGGCGTCAGACGGTACTCGATGGCGCGCCGCAGCGAACCACCGGCACGGTCACGCTGCTCGACGAGGCCCGGAAACCTGTCTTGAGCTGGGAGTTCACCCAGGGATGGCCAGGCAAGCTGGAAGGACCTGGCATGAACGGCAAGACCAGCGAAGTGGCGATCGAAACCCTCGAGATTGTTCATGAGGGACTCACAATGAAGACGGTGTCGTAAAGCGGAGGTTTGCCATTTCCACTTACCTCACTCCCGGTGTTTATCGGACCCCGCAGGTTGCACCGCAACCGGCGTTGCAACTGGTGCGTACCGACATTGCGGGGTTCGTGGGTCTGGCCCAGCGAGGGCCTTTGCCCGAGGACTTCCCTGAGTGCGACCGTTCGAAAGCGGCGGTGAAGATCAGCAGCTGGAAGGAATTTCTCACCCACTTCGGCAGCTTTCAGCAATACGGCTATCTGGCGTACGCGGTGAGGGCTTTCTTCGAAAATGGCGGCAAGGATTGCTATGTTGTTCGGGTTGCGGCTACTGCCGTGAAAGACCCCACACAGAATGCGGCGAAGGCATTCTTTACGCTTCCTTCCGGGCCAGCGGTGCCGATCGGCATGGTGAGCCAACTGGGTGGTGCGTTTCAGTGCGGATTCGCTCCCAACGGAGCTCACGTGCCGGCGGCTGGCGATTTATTGATTGTCAGCGGCGGCGGGGTCACGCAACTCACCCACGTCGCTTCCATCCTGGCCAACGGTCAAGCGCTGCTGACCGAGCCGCTGAGCCCGCAGATCGCGGCCGGCGCGACCGTGTCCTGGTTTCCGGCGGCATGTGTGATCCGCGCGGCCAGCCGGGGGAACTGGGGCAACACTCTTCGCATCCAGATTACCCTGCTCAGCTCGACGACGTTTTCATTGCAGGCGACCGTTGATCTGGGGCCGAATACGTTGCCTACCGAGGACGAGTACTATCGCACGCTCACGATTGGGAATCCCTCCAGTTACAACGACGCTCACACGGTTTTAAAACAGCAATCCAACCTGGTGCGGCTCGATGCATGTGGAACGGCATCGAACAGCTCGGGATCGGCCAGTTCAGTGTCGGCCAGCCCACCATCGATCCAGCTTCCGAGCTCCCTGGCCGGTGGAGTGTTTTATCTGCAAGGTGGACGCGATGGCCTCTACTCCATCACGTTGCAGGATTTCAGCGGCGGGCCATCCGACTTGCGCGGACTCCGGCTCCTCGAGGAAATCGAGGAAATCGGGATCGTGGCAATTCCCGACGCCGTTTTTCAAGTTCCCGTGGGGCTGACGGCGCCGACGGCGCCGGTGGACAACTGTCTGCCACCGCAAGGTCCGGCTCCAGGTTCGGTGGCCGTCGATCCCACCGCTCAGCCTGCACCGCTGAGCCCGCAAGAGAGCGCGCAACTTCAGCTTCTCATGATCGATCAGTGTCAGCGGCTGCAATACCGGGTTGCGCTGATCGATCCACCCGACGGGCTGGAGATCGGTCAGGTCGCGACTTGGCCGCAAATTAACGGACTGGTTACTTCACCGGGCTCCCGCTTTGCGGCGATCTATTACCCCTGGCTGATGGCGCCCGATTCGCTGCAGGTAGGCCAGATCACGCGCAACGTGCCGCCATCGGGCTATGTGGCTGGCGCCTACGCGCAGACGGATCTGACCTACGGCGTGCAGCGTCCACCGGCCAACGTTGAGCTCGAGTGGGTGGTGGACGTTGAGCAGGGCATCTCGGATCTGGACCAGGAAGGCCTCAACCTGAACAACATCAACGCCATCCGGTCTTTCCCTGGACGCGGCATACGGGTGTGGGGAGCTCGCTCTCTGGCCACGGCGCAAGATCACGAATGGCGATTCATTCATGTGCGGCGGTTGATGTCGGCCATCGAAGAGACGGTCGAGCGATCCAGCCGCTGGGCGGTGTTCCAAAACAATGACGACGCTCTGCGCAACTCGCTGACCCATTCGCTGACCGTCCTGTTGTTGGGAATTTGGACGAAGGGTGGGCTGCAGGGCGCCACGCCGGCCGACGCTTTTTACGTCAAGTGCGATGAGACCAATAATCCGCAGACCGTGATTGATCAGGGACAGTTGATTTGCGAGATCGGCATCGCCATTGCGGCGCCGATGGAGTTTCTGGTGTTTGAGATTCGCCAGGATGCTTCCGGCGCACAGATTCTGGAGAACTGACGATGTCCACGACTCCAATCCGCATTGATCCCGTGGGAGGCTTCAACTTCTACGTCACGCTGATTGACAACTCCAGCGTGGGGGGGACGCTGGTCACAGGGGCAATCGATTACGCAGTTGCCGGCTTTTCCGAATGCAGCGGCCTGGATGCGACGGTGGAAATCCTAGATTTCCGCGAGGGTGGAGTGAACGACTATGTGCACCGGTTCGCTACCCGCGCCACCTACTCCAACTTGACTTTGAAGCACGGGCTTGTGCCCCTCGACGACGATCTCTGGAGCTGGCACTCCGACTGGGTGCAGGGCGTAGGCACTCGAAAAGACGGGCTGATCTTCCTGCTCGATTCCGCCCAGGCCACAGCGAAAGTCTGGAGATTTAAGAGCGGGATTCCTACGAAGTGGGTGGGGCCTCAGCTGAACGCCAGCCAGAGCAACGTGGCGGTGGAGACTCTGGAAATCGCACACGAGGGGTTTGATCTGCTGGCTGGCTGATGGGGAGGAAAACTTCATGACGGACGTACACATCAACGAAGTGCATACCGAACTGGACATCACCGACAGCGTGGGTACGCTAGGGCCGGCGGAGGTGAAGAAACTGGTGGCCCTGGTGCTGGCGCAATTGAAAGCGCAAGAACATCACGACGAGTTGCACGAAAAAGATAACCGGCTGCAGAACGGTGCGTACGTTTCGGATCTGACGGAATGAGGCATCTATGGCGCTCGAAAAACTGACGATTTTGCCGGAGAACAAGGCGCCCATTCAGGCTCTGTTCAACCCGGAGCGGTACACCGTCAGCAAGAGTGTGCAACTGGCCGAGGTGGCCATTCCCGGGCTGGATGCGCCCGTGGTTCAGTTCGTGCGCGGGCAGAACGAAAAAATCACGATGGAGTTGTTCTTCGACACCACCGATTTCGGAATGGTGGATCCGGTGAAAGATGTTCGGACCCTGACTTCCAAAGTCTATCAACTGCTCAAGATTGATGGCAACCTGCACGCCCCGCCGCGAGTGCAGCTGGCGTGGGGAACGGGTGGGCAGCTGACCAGTTACGGGGCGAGTATTTCTCCCTGGCTGGTTCTCGAAAGCGTCAGTGAAGAATTCAGCGTGTTCAGCCCGGGCGGAGTTCCGATTCGCGCCAAGCTCAATGTCAGCTTTCGCGAAGCCTGGACGATCGACCAGCAGCTGCAAGTCACACCGCGGCACTCGAGCGATCGCACCACCCTGCATCGCGTGGTGCGGGGAGAGACTCTGGCTCAGATTGCCTACGAACAATTCAATGATCCCACGCAGTGGCGGCTTATCGCGGATGCGAACAGTCTCAGCAACCCGCGGCTGCTTACGCCGGGCCAGGTGCTGGTGATTCCACCGAGTCCGCCATCTACGACGACATCGGGAGGGTAAATAGCGTGTCAGCGGTTCCGATCATCGAGCAGGACATCTACGTTGGCCAGGATTTTTATGTGCCCGCGTTCCGGGTTCGGGTGCGGGGACAGGAGTTGTTGCAGGCCGAATACGACGTGCTCAACGTGACCTACACCGACAGCGATAAGGAGATGGACTCCTTCGACCTGACGATCAACAACTGGGACCCCGACGGGAACGGGCCTGGACAAGGATGGTTCAAGTACAGCGACAGCAACCTTTTCGATCCCTGGCAGGAGATCCAGCTCGACATGGGTTACTACAACAGCGGCAGCGATGAGATGGAAACCATGATGGTGGGCGAGATTGTACGGATGACGCCTAATTTTCCCGAGTCCGGCCCCTCGACCCTGACCGTGCACTGTGTGAATCTGCTGCAGCGCTTCCGCACTCAGCAAATCACCAAAGACTACATCCAAAAGCAGGACTCCTGGATCGCGCGCGACCTGGTGCAAAGCATCGCTAAGGACATTCGGCAAACGGTTCCGTCCCTTGATCTGAAAGTGAACGACCAGGAAATCAGCCAGAACCTGGGGACGGAAAAGCCGATCGCGCACTTGAATGTGCACCAACAATACGCAGTGAATTTCCTGTACGCGCGCAGCCGGGAAATCGGATACGACATCTGGCTGGAAGAGGATGCCTCGGGATCGCGCCGCGAAGTGACCTTCCACTACGCGCCCAGCAAATACACCTTAAAGCCCACCTACATTCTGGAGTGGGGAAAATCGCTGATCAGCTTCCAGCCTTCGTTTGGCACCGCCAACCAGCCGGACACGGTGATTGTGCGTTATTGGAACCCCCAGACCAAGCAGAAATTCGAGGGAACAGCGACGCGCGCCGATCTCGCGCAGGACGGTGTGATTGACCCCACCGCCGACTTCAAGGTCCAGCAGGGCCCACTGTCGAAAAAGACCGATCTGGTTACCACCCTGGTCGTGCAAAGCGACGACGAGGCCCAGACGGCGGCCAAGCGCAGGTTGAAAATCCTGGCGCAGGGGCTGATCGAGTGCAAGGGCAAGACGGTTGGACTGCCCGACCTGCGTTCGGGCAACAAAATCAGAATCAATGGCCTGGGCCGTTACAACGGGCTTTACCACATAACCTCCACGACCCACAGCATGGGAGATGGCGGCTACACCACCGATTTTTCCGCGCGCATGGAAAAGGATCCAAGCGGAGTACCGGCCGGGGCCAGCACTACCTAGGAGGCGGGAAGTGATAAGTCATATCAATGGATTGGCCATCGCGTTGGTGAAGGAAGTCGGCCTGGGGAAAATTAGAGTGAATTTTCCATGGCTGGATGAAAGCCACGAGAGCGACTGGATCCGCATCGCGACTGCGATGAGCGGGAATAACCGTGGCTCTTGTTTCATGCCGGAAGTGGACGACGAGGTTCTTGTCGGATTCGATAAGGGCGACACGCGCATGCCGTATGTGGTTGGGTTTCTGTGGAACGGAGTGGATTCTCCCCCCAGCCAGGATGTGCGCGACCGCCGCATCTCGTCAGTGAATGGCCATTGCGTGCGCTTTCTGGATTCCACGCCATCCGGGGGAAGCATGGGCGCGCTGGTGATCGAGGATGCGCATGGCAACGCCATCACCATGTCGAACGGCAAGATCACGATTCGCAGCCAGGGTGTCCTGGAACTCACATCGCCCACCATCACATTGAACGGACGGATCGTTGCTCCAAACGGGAATCCTATTTAGCGGGAAGAGGAACCGCGTTGTATGCCAGAGATCGACATCGAGGGAGTGAGCCCCGACCTGCAGCAACTGTTTCAGTTGCCGCAGTGTGCAGATATCACTCTGCCCTCGGCTGGGAGTTTGTCGGTGCAGTTGCCGACCGGCGGCACGCTGCAGGCTTTTGCCGATATTTCCAAGGGCATCCCGACGGATTGTTCGATGACGTTCAGCCTCATGCTGCAGCTGGCGCCGTTCATGGCAAACCTCGGCTGCCTGATCAAAATCCTCAATCTCCTCAAGCCGCTGATGGATGTCGTGAATTCCCTGGGACCGCCGCCGGATCCCATCAAACTGCCGCAGGCGATCTCCGACTTCGGTCAAGCTGCGGTCGCCCTGGCGCCCTGTCTGCTGATTCCGACCCCGGCAGCCATGATTCCGTTCGTCCTGGACTTACTCTGCCTGATTCTCAAGGTCCTCAGTTGTTTCCTGAGTCAGCTCAAGTCCTTGATCAACATTCTGGGTCCGCTCTCTTTGCAGTTGAGCACGGCGCAGCACAGCGGCAACGACGAACTGGTGGCCACCCTCACCTGCGCTCAACAGAACGCTCAGACTCAGGCAGGACAAATCGTGAGCTCGCTGGGACCGGTCGGAGTGCTGCTCGAAATTGCCGGACCACTGTTCTCGATTGCCGGCGTTCCGGCGATCACCATGCCTTCGCTGGGCAGCGCCTCCGATATCGTCGCCTTGAACTCGGTCGTAAATACGGTTCAGTCGGTGGTTACCACGGTGCAGAGCGCTATCAACATGCTTGGAGGCTGCTCGTGAGCGCAAATCAGTTCATCGGTGTGGGCTGGAAGTTCCCCATCCGGGTAAATTCCAAGGGCGGCATCAGTTATTCCTGCGGACCGGATCGGCTTCAAGACGCGATCTGGATCATTCTTTCCACCTCGCTGGGTGAGCGCCAGATGCGGGAGACTTTCGGCGCGGGTGTTAACGACTATGTGTTCCAGTCCAACAGCGACGTCGTGCGAGCCCAACTGGCAGCCGCGGTCAGCGCCGCGCTGGCCAAGTGGGAACCTCGAATCACGCAAGTCAAAGTTTCGGTGCAGCAGGGAACGGAACCCAGCCAGGTGCTGATCGTGGTTGACTATCAAATCAGTTCCACTAACGAACTCTACAACCTGGTGTATCCGCTATATCTGCAGGAGGGCGCCGGTTAATGCCATTGCCCGACATCAATCTCGACGATCGTACTTTTGAGCAGCTCTTCCAGGAAGTGCAGCGGCGCATTCCCACATACACGCCGGAATGGACCGACTACAACGACAGCGATCCCGGCATCACGCTGATGCAGCTTTTCGCCTGGCTGGCGGAAATTATTGTGTACCGGTTGAACCAGGTGCCGGAGAAAAACTTCGTAAAATTCCTCGAGCTAGTTGGAATTCCCCTGGAACAACCGGCGCCGGCGGTTACCGAACTGCAGTTCACGCTGGTTCCGAAGCAACCAGCAACTCAAGTCCTTGCTGGCACTCAGGTCTCGCTGGGAGGGTCTTCGAGCGGAGCGCCGGTGGTGTTCGAGACGGATTTTGATCTGCTCGTAACTGGACTCACTCTGGTTTCAGTGGAAGCCTTTGACGGTTCGCAGTTCACCGACTACACCGCCTCCAATTCCACCGACGCTCCTCCCGGTTATCCGCCGTTGAGCCTGATCCCGCAGGCGAAGGCCGCGCTCTATCTCGGCTTCAACAACGTCTTCCCAGCCGGAGTGAATCGTCTCACCTTCCATGAGTTGCAGGGGTCCACGCCGACGCCGGTGCTGGGCGGGACCGACCCACTGGCCTCGGTTTCGCCTCCGGTGGAGGGGTACTGGGAATACTGGGGCGGGCAATGGCAGCAACTGCAAATCGCCGAAGACACGACCTTTGCGCTCACCAAGAGCGGCTATATCACGTTCAACGCTCCGAGCGATGGGCAGTTGCAGCAATTCGGTCTGCTGACCAAACCCACCGATCCACCGCTGTTTTGGATTCGCTTTCGCATCCAGAGCATGGTCGGCGCGGGTTACGAAAATACTCCCATGCTGCAAGGCATCCTGCTGGATACGGTTTCCGCCACCAACTGTGTGACCGAGACTTTGGAATTGCTGGGAGCTTCCAACGGACGGCCCAACCAGACCTTTAACCTGGCGAACTATCCGATCCTGCCGCTCGATCCTGGGGTCATCGGCATCATCGCGGTCGATCCCGGAACTGGATATGTGACGTGGGCGGAGGTCGAAGACTTCGCCGGCTACGGTGCGACCGACCAGGTTTACATGCTGGATCACTCCTCCGGCTTGGTCACTTTTGGTAACGGCATCAATGGAGCGATCCCGCCGTTCATACCGGGCAACGGCAACAATCTAGACAGCGCCAATCAAACCAATGTGATGGCGACTTCTTACAAATGGGGTGGCGGAACACAGGCCAATTCCGGCGCCAACACCATCACCACTCTTCTGGCATCGCTGCCGAACATCCAGGGCGTAACGAATCCGCAGCCCTCCTACGGCGGGGCCGACGAGGAGACGGTGCAGCACGCGGAGGATCGAGCGCCCATGACTCTGCGCACGGCGAGCCGTGCCGTCACCACGGACGACTTTGCTTTTCTGGCGACGCAGACTCCGGGCGCGCAGATCGCGAGAGCACAAGCGTTCCCCCTGCTGAACCCCAATTTCCGCGTGATGCGCTCCGCGGTCGATGGCAGTCCACAGGTCCCGGCGCCGATTCCGGGGGCAGTTACGGTGGTGGTGATTCCTCAAAGCCAACAGAACCCACCCATCCCCAGTCAGGACACACTTCAGTTGGTCTCCCACTACCTGGATCAGGTTCGGCTCTTGACCTGCGAGCTTTTTGTGGCTCCGCCGCACTACCGCGAGGTACGAATTGAAGTACAAGTCATCGCTGATCCTACCGCCGATCTCGGGACGGTGAGCAATGCGGTGCTGAATCAGTTGCTGCAATATTTCAATCCGCTCCCTCCTGGCGGGGCTGAGGCCGGAGGCTGGGATTTCGGGGGCACGATCTATTTCGCGGAGACCTATCGACAGATCTTCTACGTTACCGGAGTCAAGCTGATCACGGGCACGCTGAAGACCTATGTAGATAACGTGCTGCTGCCTGCCTGCAGCGATTATCAGTTGCAACCGGACGAGATTGTTTATTCGGTCAGCCATGGAGTCTCGGTTACGTACTCATGATGAAGATTCCTCAAACTGGGACGTTCATCGAGCTTGATCCGGTGATCGGATGGCAAGCGACCATTAAGCATCTGTCGCCTGTCATCCCGACAGACCTGGCCGCGCGGTGCACTGCCGGTCAACCAGTGCCATCAGTCAGCGCTCCGGGCATCGCCCTGGATTGCGTAACCGGCCAGCCGCCGGCGCCGGCTGGCGTTGCGGCAACTGGCTGCTGCATGACCGAGCCGGCCGGGGTGAAGCCGGCCAGCCCCCTGTTCCCGACAGGGCTCGCGGTAGATTGCGTCACCGGTCAGCCAGTGGCGTTCGTTTCCTCACTGGCTGGTCAGCTGCATTATCCGGTGGCGGTGGCGCGCGGTGATTGCGATCGAAAACTGTATGTCCTCGATGACGCGGTGAACCGCGTGAAGGTACTGGACGTCGCGGCGATGAGAGAGTTCGTAACTGTGGCGGGTTTCGGCGGGAAGGGAAAGCAAGCCCGGCGTTTCCGCAAGCCGCGCGGCCTGGCCATGTTGCCCGACGGTTCCTACGTCATCGCCGACACCGGGAATCACCAGGTGAAAATCTTCTCCAGGTTTCCCAACGCGTTGCTCGAGCGATGGGGCTCGGGAAATCCAGGGAGCGCGCTGGGGGAATTCAGTTCGCCCTGGAAAGTGGTGGCTGACGGTTGTGGCCTTATCTCCATCGCCGACCGCGGCAATGGACGGATTCAGCGAATCCGACGCGGCGGCAGTTTTGAGACGCCGATTGCGGGCCTCAAAGATCCGACCGGGCTGGCGCTCGCGCCCGACGGCACATTAGCCGTGTTGGATAGTCCGAATGTTTACATCTATGCGCCCGGGCAGACCACGGCCTCGCAGACGCTTCAGGTGGAGGCGGGCAGCTGCCTCACGCTCGACGATAACGGCTGCTACCTCTATGTAGGAACCTCGACGGCGCTGGTGTACAAATTCGAAGCCGCCGCGGGCGTCGGTTTCCGCAGCGTAGGAATCGGCGTCACCGGCGTGCAGGGACAGTTTCTCGACCTGCTCTGGACTCCAGGCGAGCAATTGATCGGGATTCTGTTAACCCACTGCGCGCCTCCTCCGGCGCTGGTCACCATCGCCACCTGCGGCAGCTACTCGGCCTGCGGCACACTCACCACGGTGACGCTGGACAGTGAAATCGAAAACTGCGTTTGGGATCGCATACAACTGAACGCATCGGTGCCGCCCGGCACTGTGATTGAAGTGGCCACGCAAACCGCCAAGAGCGACGAATGGCCCGTTCCCTTCGCCCTGGGGTGCCCAGTAGGAATTACCTCAATGTCGCGACTTGCCTCCGGGCTGGTGTCCGCCCAGATTACCGATGTCAGCAATCTTGCGCCGGGGATGCAGGTCGCAGTCAACGGTGCGTCCGACTCATCGTTTAACGATCAAGTGACGATTCTCTCGGTCAGCCAAAACCAGGTTCCCAGTTCAACCACGCCGCTCGCGGGAGCTGCGGCCTGGCAGACCACTACCCTGTCTGCGGGCACGGCGACGGGTGGCTATTTGAGCGGAATTGCCGCGAATTGCGCACTTAACCCCGCTCCTCTCAGTCTCACCGGTGAAAATCCCGATTGTCTGGTGCAGAGTCTGCCCGGCCGCTATCTGCGAGTGCAACTGCAACTCAAGACCAACGGAATTGATTCCCCGTTGCTGCGCTCCATCCAGATCAGTTATCCGCGGTCGAGTTATCTGCAATATCTCCCCGCGGTCTACCAGCAGGACGACCAGAGCCGGGTATTTCTGGATCGCTTCCTGAGGATTTTTCAAACCACCTTCGACGGCATGGATCGCACTCTCGATGACATGTGGAAGCGGTTCGATCCGCTGTCGGTGCCGGACTCATGGTTCGCGTGGCTTGCGGCCTGGATCGCTCTGCCCATCAATCCATTGTGGACCGACCAGGAGCGCCGCACCGCGCTCCGGAGCGCCGGAGCTCTCTATCGCAAACGGGGCACGCCCTCGGCAGTGCAGCAACTGGTCAAACAATACGCCAATGTCGCTGTCCGCTTGATCGAACATTACCGCTTGCGGCAACTGATTATCCTGCCCGACAAGCCGGATGCCGGCACTGCTCTCGGAAGCGGAACCCGGCTATGGAGCCGCGACTATTATCAGCGGCTGCAACTGGGAGTCTACAGCCACGTCGGATATTTCGAACTCACGGGCGAGCCTGAACCCGATGTCGAACCGTTGGCCTGGGGAGCGAATGAGTTCACCGTGTTTTTCGATTGCGAGCCCTACGAAGTGCTGACGACCCGACAAAGCGTTTCGCAAGTGGTCGAGCGGGAAAAGCCGGCTTATACGAAAGCCAACTACGCCCCTGTATTTCCGCGAATGAGAGTGGGGGTGCAATCCACGCTGGGCGTGGATACCAGGATCGGCGAATTTACCCCGCTCCTGCTCGGAACCACCGGAACCTTGGATTTTGACTCGATCCTTTCATGTTCGAGAACGGAGACTCACCTGTCGGCCCAGCACGCGACCCTGCAGCCGCAGGTGGAGATGAACACCCGACTTCTGTAAAAGGAGCAGCGTATGAGCACATCAACGGCCGGTTGCACCAGCGTGGCCCCCACCGCAACGGAAAAGACGTGTCTGCCTTGCGACATTCCGGCCCTCTGTCGCAACAGCTACTACCGAGGGAAGCTGCTGACGGAGCGCGATTTCAACGACGAGCAGCGTTACGCCATTGACAAGATGCGGCTTCACACCCTCGCCCTGCATGGCTGGGGAGTGGTTTGCGGCCTGGTGGTAAAGCCGCATCCTTACTGTCCGGAAAAACGTTTGGTGGTCTGCGAAGGGCTGGCCATTGACGACTGCGGCCGAGAGATCCGCCTGTTGAGAGAAGACTGCGTGCCATTGCCCAAACCTGTGACTGCGCCTCCGCCGGCCCGAGGTCAGAGCGCCGGCATGGCAGCGGGCGAAGGTGCCGCGGTTGAGCCGAAGATTTCTGAAGACGATGCAGACGACGACGAACGGCCAATGCAGGGCAATGGTTGCGACCCCGCCCCGGTTCCAAAGGATCTTTACTTGTGCATTCGCTACGCGGAATGCGAAACCGAATTTGCCCCGGCGCCCTTCGACGATTGCTCCTGCACCACTTCTTCCCAGAAACCGAACCGCGTGTGCGAAGGCTATGCCTTCGTTCTTTACGAGCAAAAGCCATCTTTCTGGGATAAAGCCACGCGGGAACCATGCGAGATGGGCGATTGTACTCAGTACTATCGCGATTCGCGCGAGTGCTGTCCGCCTGCGGAGTGCTGCCGGTGCCTGCCCCTGGCCATCATTTGCAACTGGGTTGCCGGAGAACCGGTAAGGCCGGAACAGATTGACAACTGGGGGCCACGCCGGCAATTGGCCAGCACGGAAACGCTGGATCAGGTCATCCGCTGCATCCTGACTAAGTTGCCCACGGAAGAACTGACGCGCATTGAAGACACGAACTGGGAGCACAACCGTCGCATGCTATGCCGCGAGTTCATGGAGGAATATATCGGGTCCGTGGAGCGTCCGAAAGGTTTCCGCATTGAGTTTTCGCACAAAGTGCATTCCGGGGCGATCGATACTCGGAGCTTTCAGGCTCTGGTCGTCTTTCATCCTGAAAATGAGTCCGAACCCAGGCACATGCAGATCGCGCCGGCGCGCGTGGAAACAGAGCGCGAGCACGATGAAACCACCTGGGCCCGGCTGCATATTGACCACGGCTACGCGCGACGGCATCTGGACGGACGGAGTTTCGACCTTTTCCTGATTCTGAAGTGCGACGTAGTCAAGGATGTGGAGGGCCGTGCCGTGGACGGAGACTTCATCTGCCACCGTCTGCCCACCGGAAACAACATTCAGGGGGGCACTTTTGAGAGCTTTATTCGGGTGGAGAAACACAGAAACTAACAGCCCGCGGGAGGATGCCATGAGTCCGATGTCCAATGTGAACACAACGACGAGCGCCCCATCCACGAGTGCGGGGAATTCGCCCTGCGGCTGCGCGGATCAAACGCCGTCTCAGCCCTGCTGCTGCAATCTGGTGTGCTTCGACCGGCCGAATTATTTCTGCGGACATCTGTTGACCGACGCGGACCTTACGCTGCAGCAGAAATATGTAGTCGAAAAGAACAAGTTGTATCACCGCACCATGGACGGCTATGGCATCGTTTGCGGCCTCAAGCTTACCTGCGATTGCGACTGCAAAGGCAACATTCTGATTCACGACGGATTCGCCATTGATGATTGCGGAAACGACCTGGTGGTGTGCCAGACCACGCGCTTCGATGTCATCCATGCGCTGCGGAGCAAGGGCCTGCTGGTTACCGACCCGCCCGAGGACGACTGCGAACCCAGGCACCGGCACGAGCACCACAAGTCCCATTGCCACATCAGGCAGTGTTTCTACGTTACCATTTGCTATAACGAAAGCGAATCCGAGTACGAAACCCCGTTTCAAAGCAGTTGCACTTCCGGGCCCAAGGCATGCATGCCCACGCGCACGCACGAGGGCGTGCGCTTCGATGTCACCAAGACGCTGCCCCGAGAGTATTCCTACTGTGAAGATCTGCCCAGGAGAATCAGAGAATGTTTTGAACTCAACTGCGACAGTCCGCTCGGCAGAATCGTAAAAGACAACGTTCACCATCTGCAGTACATCTTTGGAGAGTGTGGAGACGACAGCGCAGGACGCATAACGCCGCGCCGGGCGTGCGAGTTGTTCTGCGAGCTGCGGGCTTACTTCCTGAACTACCTTAAAACCAAACCCGACCAATTCAATTGCAATCTGTATGAAGAGGTCGCGTGTCTTAGCTGTCCGGGAGAATGCTACGAAGAGATACGGCCCCTCAGCCACGGGATTGAACCGCGCAAGGGAGACCCACGCGATGACCGCATTAAAACAGGCAGCGAGGGTCAATTCTACGATCTGCGCTGCTTCGAGAAACTGCGGGAACCCCTTGGCAAGCTTCTCTATTACATGCAGCGTTACCAATACGACTGCGTGCTCGGCGATCTGGTCTTCAATTGTCAGCAGCCCTGTGAGGCGCACTGCCTGGTGCTGGGAACCGTAGAAGTGCTGGACGGGAGGCTGATCCGGGTGTGCAACTCTCCGCGCCGTTATCTAAAAACACCCGCCAACCTGCTCGAAGTGTTAATTCACGACGTCCTGACGAAGCGGATGACTCGGGGTGAGGAGCGCGAAGGCAGGCCGGTTCCGTGCTGTCCCGACTATGACAAGTTTAGCCCTTGTCATTTCCTGACGGAGTTCGATGCGAGTACTTCCGGCCGCTACGAGGCGGCAGCCTCGCTGATCCGTGCAATCTGCGAATTCGGGAAGTGCGTGGAGAACGCCTTCGACTTCTCCGATAGCACCAACATTTCATACGAAGTATTCGCCGGCCTCGACTGGAGTGACAAGGACACGCAGCGCAAACTCGAGGCAATCAGGACTCTGTTCGGCGTTTCAGTCTCAGAGGAGAAGATACCGGCGCCCGGACTCAACGCTCTCACTCCCATGCAGTGCTTCCAGTCGCGTGCTCTGCTGCGAAGAAACGATCGCGTGGTGGCCTTCGAGTCGGGCGAACGAACCAGGGAAGTACTTACTGATTTGGCAGCACAAATCAGTCCGAATCGCGAAATAGGCCAATATCTCGAACAGTTCGCGATAAATTCCGAGGACCGAGCCCGGGAGATGCGTGAACTCAGGGCGGAATTCGAAGCATTGAAAAGGAAGCTGGACGAGGACTCAAAGAAGCCAGGGAAAAAATCCGGAGCGCAACAAAAAGAAGAATAGAACACGCGACCCGTAAGAAACCAGGAGACACCATCGTGGCTAATCCAGTGCCTAACCCAGTGCAACGCCTGCGCTATTTCGACGGCGAATACCTGCGCAGTTACGACTTTACCGACGAGCAGTCGTATCACATCGAGATGCGGCGGCTGATGAACCGGGAACTGCACCTGTACGGCATCGTCCATGGTTTGGAGATTGTGCAAGACGCGGACTCAGTGCCTGCCACCAACACTTATTTTTTTTCGATTAAGCACGGCCTTGCCATTGATCAGTTGGGACGAGAAATCGTTGTGGCCGCTCCCTATAGCCTTACCAATGTCCTCACTCAGCCGGGCCTGGCCGCTGGCAACTGGTATGAGGTGTGGATTTGCTATCAGGAGAGCGAGACCGGGCTTCCCGCCGCAGGTTATGTGGATTGCAACGTCACCAACCAGAATACCCGTTTGCAGGAAGGATTCCAGGTGCAGCTGATCCCGACCCAGGGTCAAAGCGTGGTTACACCCTGCACCGGCGTGAGACTAGGAGTCGTTTTTCTAATTGTAAGCCCCTCAGGTTTTGGACTGGCGATCCAGAACCCCTCCAGTCTCCAAACCTACAACGTGAAGCGCCACTACGTGGGAATCCGCGCGCAGAGCGTAACGGCACCCGATCAGGTCGATGCTTCCCTCGATCCATTCGACATCACCGCAATGACAACGCCCGTTCCTGACGAACTCCTCCCGGGATACCTTGACGTTCATCCCGGTGTTTTCAACCACGGGAACGTGATCGTGAAGAAGAATCTGGTGATTGGGGATGACTTCGCCCTAAACGGGTCTAACCAGTCCGGACCGGGCTACAGTGCAAACCTGCCTTCTACGATTCCTCCGACCGGGAATGTGAAGATTACGAGTGACCTATTTCTGAAGGGCAGCTTCTATGGCTTCGATCCGGTTAGCAACCAATGGCACAGCCTATCGGGCTTGATTCAGACTCTTGTGTCTGGTCTGGTGCCCGTCACTGTTACCGGTTCCAAGCAAATCACGATCTCCGTTCCGCAGTCAGGAAATACTGCGGGCAGCACAATTACCGGGGCACCGATAAATATTTCAATCCCCGTCGACGCAGCGCACGCAAGCCAAACGCCGTTATTCTCCGTCGCAATTAGCGCGATCGCGTGGGTTGATCCGGACACTTTCACCACAACTTGGGCAAGCGGCAATCCCTTTCAGGTTTCGCTCCAGTGCTCCGTGCCGAGTCTGCCGCTGAGTACCCCATCATTCAATCTTGCTGTCACCTGGACAATAGGTCCCGCCGCCCAGAACGGCGCCACCTGGGTGCTCCCCATCACAGCGCTAACTATCAGCTACGTCGTGGTTCTATTGCCGCCATCATGAGCCTGACCATCCACAAGTTGAGCACGCGGTGTCGTTCGCCCCGAGGGGTCGAGCGCGCCGGCATGCTGGTGGAGGACGTGGTTCGGGAACTGCTTGCATCTGAACTGGGCGGTCAACTTGGCCCCAGCCTCGATCGCCTGCCGGGCGTGACCCGGCTGAAGGATCTGCGCGTCAAGGTCAAGATTCCGGTGCGGAAGCTGAATGCGATCGATCTCGCCAGCGCGTGGGCGCGGGCATTTACGCTGGCGCTTCACCAAGCTCTGGCGCACCCGCCGGGCGACGGCGCAATCTTTTCGCGCCGCTACGAATCGGATGCCGCCTATGAAGCTGCAATGCTGCGCCACATCTCAACCAAGGGAGTCGCTCCGTGCTGGGAGTTTCCGGAGTTAGAGGCCTGGCGCGGTGCTCCACCGGCCGAGGCCGCACTGGCTCGATTGCTCCAGCAACCACAACGCATCCTCGAGATCCTGGCGCAAATGGAACGCCGCGGGTGGCTGGATGGTCTGCTTGCGCTATGGGACGAGTTATCGCTGGAGCAAATGATGCGTGCGGTCGCGGACAACGGTAACACGTCCCCCGGTCTGTCACTGGAGAATTTGATTGACCTGGGTCGCGCCGCTGCAGCGGCTGGTGCTTTGCGTTCGGAGTGGGCATTCGCGGGACGCCGTCAGGCCATCCGGCTCTGGGGCCGCCTCCATTTCCGGTTTCCGCTTCGAGAGGTGTGGCATGGGCTGCGCCTGCTGCAGCGATTTCTTGAGGTGCCGGCGCTGCTGATCATTCGCGATCCGGCCTTGCTTGTGGACGAGGTTCCCTTCCCGTCTTGGTGTGAAGCGATCTTGCGGTCAGCTTCGCTTCCCGTGCGTGCTGCGCTCGCGGACGAAGTTGTGCCAGGACAGGGCACGAGGGCGAATGTCGAGGCGGGCTCCGCGCGTTCGCCCTCCGGCGCTAAGTCTGTCTCTGATTTGCTTTCCGTTTTGGAGGGCCTGCGGCCGCTCGTGCCTTCGGCTGCCAGTTCGATTTCGACCAGCCGCTCCGTCGCCATGAAATGGATCGTCTCCGACTGCGCAGGCATGTTGCTGATGCTTTCGATCGTGCAGAGGCTCGAGCTGTGGCGGTTCATTCGCAAACCGGAGTTCGTTCGCTTAGGCGGGCCGCGCGCATTCTCGTTCCTACTCGCCGCTACCGGGATGACTCTGCTAAAGCGCTGGAGCCTGGAGGATCCCGTCGAGCCGATCGTCGCACTCTTCGCGGGAATCCTCTCAGAACCTGACGTGGCGGGCATGAGGCAGTTTTTTTCTGAAACGGATGTCAGTGCGGTGGCGGAGTTTGTGCAAGCCGAAAACTGGGCTGAGGCGCTCGATCGTGCCGCCACCGAACTGGCCCATTCTTTTGCCAGCCGGGTGCTGGGATTCCGTCGCGCCTCGCGCGAGGCCGTGGTCAAGCAGTTCCTTCGCGTGCCGGGACGCGTGCTGGTCGAAGAGACGCGCGTGCTCGCGGTGTTTCCGCCCTCGGCGTGGGCCGTAGCGCTCCACATTTCCGGGATGGACGATCCGCTGGGACGGATTGAGTGGATGGGAGGACGTCGCGTGGAGTTTGTGCTGGAGGGCTTGTAAATGAAGGAAACGCCACAGCCGTTCCGGGACAGTGTCGACCATATTCTGGCGGAGATGAAGCGGCTGGATCTGATGCTGAGACGGGCAGTGTTGGTCGCGCGGCAATCGCGCTCCGCCGATACTCCCGACGAGTTTCGCGGCCTAGTCATTTCCGAAGAGAACGTCGATCAGATGTTGGACAGCGTCGATTTCCTTGGCGATATCTGGAAGCTGGATGGTCCGCTGGCCAAGTCGGTTGATGACCTGGATAAGGAACTGGAGAGCAGGCAGGAGGTGATTCGCGCCCGCATGGAAGCCAGCGCGCAGGCCGGAGAAAAGCTCGCCCTGCCGCACCTCGCGGCGGCTTGCGGATTGTCTCCGGCCGAGGTTGACGTTTTGCTGATCGCGCTCGCTCCGGAACTGGAGCCTCGTTACGAGACGCTTTACGCGTACCTCCAAAACGACGTCACCCGCAAGCGGCCGTGCGTGGACTCGTGCCTTAACCTGATTTGCCGATCCGAGCAGGAGAAAATTCAGGCTCGCCAGGTGTTTTCGCCCGATGCTCCATTGGTTTATTTCCATTTGATCGAATTACACGAAGAATCTTACGACCGGAGGCCCACCGAGCTTCGCCATTTCCTGAAGATGGATGACACCGTCACCCGCTTCTTGCTGGAGCGTCAGCCTCGCCAAACCGGGGCAGTGCAACTTGTCGTTCCCGAGAAAGCGATCGCCGATCTGGAGAGTTCTGTCGCCAGCCGGAATGAGCTGCAAAACCTGGCTGCGGCGCTCGACCACAATGGAACCGATCACGTCATTGTCCAGTTGTGGGGAAGAACCGATGCCCCACTGAAGGAATCAGCCGAGGCCCTGGCGCGGGCCCTCAACAAAGACGTCTTGTATGCAGAACTGGCGCGCCTGGATGCGAACGCGGCCAATCTGGGAGCGCTGATCCGCGACGCAGTACTCTGGGACAATTTACTGGTGATCGACCGGGGCCGGTCGGATGCGTCCGAAAGTGAACAAGGGAAGAAAAACCAGGTTGAGGAAATACTTCTGGGCAGAGCGATCGAGAGCAATATTCCGATTGTCTGGTTGAGTCCGGACGAGCAATTCGGGACGCTCGCCAGCTCAACGCATCTGTGGCGAGTGAACGTGCAGCCTCCGGACTATGAAACTCGCCGCGAAGCCTGGCGCACGGTATTGGGCGGTTCCGTGGCCGACATCGATGTTGACCGCCTCGCCGATTTATTTTCATTTTCCGGCAAGCCGGTGCAGCAGACAGCGAGTCTTGCCCTGTCTCGCGCGACGCTGCGTGATCCCGCTGATCCGAAACCAACCATGTCCGACGTGCTCGCCGCAGGGCGTGATCTGACCACTCCCAACATGCAGCGCTTTGCGATCGCCATCGAGCCGCGCTACGGCTGGGAAGATCTGGTGCTGCCTGCCGAGGAGATGAAGCAATTACATGGGGTCGCGGCCCGGCTCCAGTTTCGCAGCGTAGTCCATCGGAAGTGGGAGTTTGATAAGAGACTGGCACGCGGCCGCGGGCTGGGCGTGCTGTTCACCGGGGACACGGGATGCGGGAAGACCCTGGCAGCGGAGGTGCTTGCCCATGAGCTTTCCCTGCGCCTGTTTCAGATTGATCTGGCCGCGGTGGTCAGCAAATACATAGGAGAGACGGAAAAGAACCTGAGTGTGATTTTTCGCGAGGCGGAACTGAGCCAAAGCCTTCTTTTCTTCGACGAGGCCGATGCCCTGTATGGCAAGCGCACCGAGGGTGCTACCGCCAACGACCGCTACGCCAACATTGAAGTGAACTACCTGCTGCAGAGGATTGAGCAGTTCCAGGGTCTGGTTGTACTGGCGACAAATTTCCAGGAGAACATCGACGACGCTTTTCTGCGCCGGCTTCATTGTGTGGTGCAATTTCCTTTTCCGGACGAGCGCGCCCGCGAGCAGATCTGGAGGATGCAGTTTTCGGCAAAGGCTCCCGTGGCCGAAGGAATGGATTTCCATTTTCTTGCGAGCCAGTTCTTGCTGTCGGGTGGCAACATCCGCAACGTCGCGCTCGATGCGGCATTCCTCGCGGCACAGGAAGCTGGAGCATCTGGCCGCATCTCCATGGATCACGCCATCGAAGCCATCAAGCGAGAGTACCGGAAGCAGGGGAAGTTGGTGATGAAGACCGATTTGGGGCGGTATTCGCGTGCGTCATAGAGGAGGATCCACGTGAACTTGTGGCGTGCCAGCAAACGTCCGGCGGATCCTGAGATCGATCCGGCGGCCCATGAAAAGCCGGAGAGCGAATCGCTGCCTTCCCGGAAAGAAGACGTCCTGCTCGCGCTGCAACGTTCTGTCGGGAATCGTGCGGTTCAGAAATTGTTGCCACCGTCCGAGGGCGGACGGATTGAAGAAGGTGAGCAGGCGAATCTGGAAGCCGCGTTCGGTCAGGATCTGAGCGAGGTTCGAATCCACCGCGACGCAGGGGCGGGGGAGCTGGCTGCCGATGCCGGCGCCGACGCCCTTACGGCCGGCCGCGACATCTACTTCGCACCCGGCGCATACAGTTCAGCTACGTTGGCTCACGAGGTGAGCCACGTCGTGCAACAGGCGCAAGCCAGTACATACTTGCCGGGGGAAGACACTGCGCTCGAGCACGAAGCGAAGGTCGCCTCATCGGCTGTCATGTCCGGCCATGTCGCCGAGATTTCTGGCGGGGTCGCAGCTCCAGCCATGCAGCGTCAGGCTGCGCCGGGGACGCAGCTGTCGTCTCTGAAACTGCTCCCGACGGATTCCCTTACGGTCGAAGGCTTCGACATTGATAAATCCGTGATCAGCGGCAGCAACAAGCAAAAGCTTGACGAATTCGCCAAGCGTTTGAAAGCCACACTGGCTTCTGCCCCCGACTCAGTGGTCACGATCGTCGGATTTGCGGACGCTCCCGGAACCGAGCCACACAACCTGGACTTGGGACAACGGCGAGCGGAAGCTGTCCGCGACCATCTGGTCGCAAAAGGAATATCCGCAAGCCAGCTGCACGCGACCAGCATGGGAGAGGCTTTACCAGTGGTCGCAACCAAGGGATACGAAAGCAAGAACCGCCGAGTTGAACTTGATGTTGTCGAGCGCAGCTTCTTCAAGCCACCTCCGATCGCGACTCCTCCGGCTCCCGTGCCGGCACCGCCTGAGCCCACTCCTCCCAAGCCAATTGATTTGAAAATTCATTGGCATGAGCCGACGCCGAGTGAGGAATTACAGGAGAAACTTCGCCAAGTCGACAAAGCTGTGCGGGAAGCGCAGGCCGCGGAGAAAGCCAATCCCGGAACTTCCGTGGCCGATGTTACGGGCCGCGTGTTACGGAATGCCGCAAAAAAGTTGGGCCTTCCGCCCTGGGTTCAGGACCGGGCCGAATCGCTGGGTCAGTCTCTGCCTTCCATGGGTGCTAACGCCATCATTAACCAGATTGCCAGCGATAAGAGTTTAGACGCGAATACTCAGAACGCCCTCAAAGCAGCCGTCAACGCGTTGACACGAACAAAGGTCAAGTAATGGAAAGCGCGGACCCATGTTCCGCTGGATATTTTTCTGGCGACGTCAGCAAATGCCGGAGGCGGAAGCCGAGCAGGAGCCTCAGGCGACGTCTGTGAGCAAGCCGGAGCCGATCACCATGCCAGAAGAACGGCGCAACGAAGTGAATTCGCGATCGAGGGAGACGAGGACGCTGATGGTCGTCCGCTCCAACACCGTTCGAGCTCTGGAGGCCCAACAATCTCCGCAAGAGGCCGAAGACGCTCCTGAGCCGAAACCGGTAGTTGTGCTGCCTGTCGGGCGCGGCACGACCTTGCCAGCACCTGCCGTGGTGCCCAAACCGGAAGAGCCTGGGGACTCCGCGATTGACAGGAGCAATGCTTCTGACCTGCCGAAGAGTGGGCGCATCAACTACTTCACGCATGGCTGCTACGCGGTCGCCAGTCACCGGGGCCCCAGGTTGACGGCCCCGGGCTTGAGTTTGGACATGGAGCGAGGGCGCTCTCCGGGCTCGTCCCCGAATCAAAGTGGCGCTGCCGGCGCCAACCTCGATGGCGCACAGCGCATGCCTGTGGCGGAAAAGTGAGCCGCGCGAACCATGTCCTTGACACCCGCAGTCGCGCCGGCAGAGTTGGAACGGAAGCATCCTGAGTCCGCGGCTAAGGAATCGCCTGTTCAAGATACTACTTTTCACTCGCTGAGCGGCGTATTCGGCGCGTTGGG
>Ga0210400_10001033_pt1 | contig 28609 bp, 24 predicted proteins | sample IncBWH26MmetaG_FD_155456 | JGI IMG/M metagenome (GOLD analysis project Ga0210400, IMG submission 155456) | Forest soil microbial communities from Barre Woods Harvard Forest LTER site, Petersham, Massachusetts, United States - Inc-BW-H-26-M | ecosystem: Environmental > Terrestrial > Soil >... | reverse complement strand
CTTCTTGCGCGATTGCGCCTCGCTGTCGTCGCCTGAACCTTGTTGCTTTCCTTCGCACACTGCGCTGCTGAGACATCAGAAATCCTGGTGAGGTAAGCTCTTCTGGACGCTGGCCGCTTCTCCCCGACCGTTTCAGCAGTTCTCGGGCCAGAGACTGCGTACATCGCACGAGATGAGATCTATGGTTGCCAAGCTCCTCCGCACCGACACGGGCGTTCTGATCCTGCTCGCGCTTGTTTTCATCGCGCTCCACATCACCACCAGCGGGCCATACGGTTTTCATCGCGACGAACTCGCCACGCTGGATGATGCTCGCCACCTCGAATGGGGATTCGTCGCCTATCCGCCGCTCACTCCTGCCATTGGACGTCTCGCATTGTCGCTCTTCGGCATATCCACGCTCGGAGTCCGGCTCCTGCCCATTGTCGCGCTCAGCCTGGCCCTGGTATTTTCCGGCCTCATGGCGCGCGAACTCGGCGGATCTCGCCGGGCTCAGGTCTTAACCGCGCTAGCCGTCGCCGCCGTTCCCATTGTCAGCATTCAAACAAGTGTCCTCCAGTACGTCTCGTTCGACTATCTCTGGGGCGTTCTGCTCACCTATCTCCTCCTCCGAATGCTCAACACGGACGATCTCCACAAAGACGCCGCGCGCTGGTGGGTGCCGGTCGGCGCCGTGATCGGCCTGGGAATGATGACAAAATACACGATGGCCTTCTTCACCGCTGGTCTGGTGGGTGGATTGGTCGTGACTGCTGTTTTCGAGAACGACGGGTCCGGGAGAAAGCTCCGCCGCCACCTGCTCAGTCCGTGGCTGTGGGCGGGAGTAGCTCTCTCCCTGCTCATCTTCCTGCCCAATCTGATCTGGCAAATCCAGCACAACTTCATCTCGCTAGACTTCCTGCGCCACATACACGCGCGCGATGTAGGCCAGGGCCGCACGCGCGGCTTCCTGCCTGAACAACTGTATGTGTGTGTAAGCGCGGGGCTGGCTCCATTGGTCTTCATGGGTCTCTGGTTCTACTTCAGCGAACGCGGCCGGAAATACCGCCTGCTCGGTTGGATGTTCGTCTTGACTATGGCCTTGTTCGTCGTGGCGCAGGCGCGGTCCTATTATCCTGGCCCGCTGTATCCCGTGCTGCTGGCTGGTGGCAGCGTGGTCTGGGAACGCTGGGTTGCGGGCCGCTCGCGAAACTGGGGCCTGGCGATTCAGGGTGTGACGTGGCTCCTGGTTGCATCGAGCGCAATTCTGGCCTTTGCTCTCTTCACGCCAATGGCTCCGATTAATTCCACTATCTGGAATACGACCGGCAAGATTCAAGACAATTTTAAAGAGGAGATCGGTTGGACTGACCTGGTTGTGACGGTGGCTCGAGTGTACGATTCAATCCCCGCCAACGAGCGGACGGGAGCAGGAATCATAGCGGGAAATTACGGCGAGGCGGGAGCGATCAATCTACTAGGGCCACATTATGGCCTTCCGCCCGCTACCAGCGGAACGAACTCGGCCTGGTACCGAAGCTATCCAGAAAACGAGCCGCAGACGCTAATTGCCATCGGCCTCGACGATGACTTTATGAAAGAGCACTTCGAACGCTGCGACCTTGTAGCGCACAACACGAATCCCTACGGCGTGATCAACGAGGAGAGCCGTGACCATCCGGACATATATTTGTGCCACCACCTGCTGCAGAGCTGGCCCGAATTCTGGGTGCATTTTCGCCGGTTTGGATGATCCTTGCCGTGACCCACAAACCAATATGCTTCCCCTGGTCGCTGCAGCAACGACACAACGACCAGACGTGCAAGATTTTGCAGACACCCATCTAAAAAAATTCTCCGGCTCTCACCCCGTTTCGCACTAGAATAAGCCAGCGCCACACGCTGGACCCCGCATCCGCCGCGGTATCCCGCACACTCCGGAGGCCCTGTGCACGTACTGGTCACAGCCGATACCATGTCTGGCGCCTGGACCTACACCCGCGAGCTGGTCACGGGACTGGTCACGCGCGGCGTGCGGGTTACGTTGGTCAGCTTCGGCGAAATTCCCCTGCCTGAACAGACCGCCTGGATGGACCTTCTCCACGGCCTCGAGTATCGGCCCACCGCTTTCCGCCTGGAATGGATGGACGAGGCTCCCCAGGACCTGCACGAATCCTCGGAGTTCCTTGCCAATCTAGTGCGCGAGGTTCGGCCCGACCTGCTGCACCTCCACCAGTTCTGCCACGGCAATCTCCCCGTCTATGTCCCGCGAGTGGTGATGGCCCACGGAGACCTGATCAGTTGGGCCGAAGCGGTTCAGGGTTGCACGCCGCGCCCCACGCGCTGGCTGAAGTGGTATCGCGACACCATCATTCGCGGCATTGCCGCCGCCGATGCCGTGGTTGCGCCTTCGGCCTGGATGCTTGACACCCTTTGCGCCACTTACACCCGGCCGCGCCGCGAGGCCGTGATCTATCCCGGCCGCAATCCCATCTTCTTCAATCCCTACGTCAGTAAAGACGACTCCGTCCTCTCCATCGGCCGCCTGCTCGACGCCGGCAAGCAGGTCTTCCTCCTGACGCAACACGCGCAGCCTTTCTCGGTCTGCATCGTGGGTGCGGAGCAAACCGTGCCCCTGCCGCGCATTCCCATTCGCGCCGATGTGAAAGTCTCTACCGACCAGAGTTGCGTCGCCGTCCGCGGCGCCCAGACCGAGGCTCAACTGCGCGCCCTGTACAGCCGTGCCGCCGTCTACGCCGCCACCGCACGCTACGAGCCGCTCGGCATGGCGGCTCTTGACGCCGCCTTCTCCCGCTGTGCCATTGTCGCCAACGATATCCCCAGCTTCCGCGAGGTCTGGGACGACGCCGCGCTCTACTTCCGCACCAACGACGCAAGCAGTCTGGCTGAAACCCTTCGCCAGCTTGACGCCGATCGCGCCTTGCGCCACGCCTATGCCGATCGAGCCTACACTCGCGCCCGCGAACGCTTCACCACCAAGCGCATGATCGACGACTACCTCGACCTATACCGCTCCTTGATCTCCGCCGACACCCTGGCTGCCTGAGCAATGGATCATGCAGGGACAGCCGCCTCGGCTGTCCAGCCGAGCGTAGCGAGCGCTTTGGCATGTAGCGCTTCAGGCGCCGGGGCTAACGTGGAAGGAGGGCGCTTCAGCGCCCGGTAAGCCCTGCGCTGAGGTGAAGCTGAAGCCCTGTGGGTGTTAAGGTCACCAATCCTTAAGAAATCTCTTGACTCAGCGCCAGCGGCGTCTCTTCAGCCGATGCTGCCGATTTCGTCCGATCCTTCAATCACTGGATGGCAAGCTTAGCCTTCTAGTGCTGGCAACCGGCGCGGCAGTCCCTTTCTCCGACGTCCGCCGCATCCTACACGTCGGCCCAGTCGGATGATCCCCGCGCGCCCCTGGAACTACCGAGCCACCGGCTGTGTCGATTCGGTCTCCGATTCCCGCACTTTGAAAAAGATAGCCCTGGCAACTGCCATGCAAACCAGCACTGCTCCGAACGTGCATACGATGGTCGCTCCCGTCGGCAAATCAAAGTAGACGGAAAAGTAACAGCCCAGCGCCGACACCAGCGTCCCCATGGTCCAACCGATAGCCAGGCGAGTCCCAATACGGTCGGCAAAAAGCATGGCCCCGACCGACGGCACAATCAGGTAGCAGAACACCAGCAACACGCCGGCAATGGCCACCGACGACGTCACCACAAAACCAAATGACGCGTAAAACAGAAAGTCCCACAGTCGAAAGTTCAAGTCCGGTTGCTCGGAGGAATTGTGGCTAAGCGAAATCGCCAGAAATTTCTTGCGGAAAATAAAGTGAAAAATCCCCACACAGCCGTAAAGAATCGCCGTCTTGATGACCTCATATCGGGAGACGGCAAGAATGTTTCCGACCAGCATGTCTTTCAGATGCTCGGTTTCTCCGGTGGCTTTGCTCATGGTGAGAATAGCCGCCGCCGAGGCCACGGCGTAGGTAATGCCGATGAACGCCTCCAGCGGGATGCGTTTCTGCCGCGAGCGAACCAGGGTAAAGATCAGCGCGCCGATAAAGGTAAAACCCAGGCTCATCCAATAGGCGCCGACCCCATGAGGGTCCATGCCGATCAGGATCGCCATGGTCGCTCCCAGAGCGGCAATCTGCGCCAGAGCCAGATCGACGAAGATGACGCCTCGTTCGACCACATGCACGCCCAGATAGGCATGAATGCCGGTCAGAATCAGGCTGGCAAGAAACGGAAGAATCAGGAATTGAACGACTTCCATCGGTGTCCTTTTACTTTATTGTGTCTGCTGAAAAGCCTGCGTCAGGATAGCAATATCGTACTCGAACAGCTTGAAGTAGTCGGTGATCTCCGGCTTGCCGCCCACCGACGGCATCATCACCACAACCTTCGCCCCGGTCATTCTAGCAATGCTCTCCGGTGTCTTTACATCAAAGTATGGCTCAATCAGCTCGATCTTCGTATTCTCGCGCTTCATCAGGTTGACCAACTCGATGGTATGCGAAGGCGTCGGCGGAATCCCGGGTCGCGGTTCAATGTAACCGATCACATCAAGTCCGAAGTGCTTGGCGAAGTTCGGCCATGAGCGGTGATAGGTTACTATTTTTCGTCCGCGATAGGACGCCATCTGGGCCTGCCATTTCTTGTCGGCTTCCGCCAGTCGCTTCTCGAAATCCTGCTCTCGCTGTTGGAAGTACGTGCGATCGGTCGGGTCCATCTCCGTCAGCTTCGCCGCGATGCCTTTCGCGATACGGCGGCCATTATCCGGATCCAGCCAATAATGCGGGTTGCCCAGAGGGTGAACGTCGCCCTCCGCACGGCTAACCGCGCCCTGGGGGATCTCCAAAATTTCAGCGAATTGGGAGGCGTCCAAATATCCGGGCGCAGCCGGCTGGATATTTCCGTTTCCGCTCTGAGTGATCAGCGGCGGCAGCCAGCCAATTTCCAGATCCAGCCCCACCAAAATCAAGAGATCCGCGTGCCGCAGCTTCAGCAGGAAACTTGGCTTGGGATCGACGAAGTGCGGGTCTTGATAGCCTCTGGCCAGCGCCTCGACATCTACCTTGTCCCCTCCCACTTCCTGAGTCAGCGATGCAAGATCGGTAAGCGTCGTAATGATCTTCAAGTTCTTGGCCGCCGCCTTCGGAGTAGAGAACATCGCGGCCAACAAAAAGACAGCCAGAGCAACCGAGAAAGCCTTCGACGGCAAAAACATGAATATCTCCTGACTCTTGTTAGCGGGTGCCCCCGCTTTGATACACCAATCTAGAACGGGTGCGCCCCGTGCGCTCCGAGCGCAAACTGGAGCTGCATGAAAAGTTCATGAGCGTCCCCTAAGCCGGCGTAACGCGTAAACCGGTACTGGCCCCGAATTTGCGCAAACTCGCTGGGCCAATAGGTCAATACGAGCGATGCTCCCTTGTCCTCCAGGTGCGCATTGAATGCACGATCGGATTCGTCAGCCCGGCCTCCCACAAACCAGCGGCGGGCAAACTGGAAGTCACCCGAAGCATAGAAACCGAAAGCGCGCTGGAACCCGGCCGCAGTGTTCAAGGGACACGAGATGGTCTGGCATGCCATCAGAGAGGGCTGGTTCTGCTGGCGCCAGATGAACTCGCTGCGTCCGATGAACGATTTGTAGATGGAACGCTGCAACGGCTTCCAATGGTAGGTGGCATCGATGCCGTAAAGATGTGTGATGTAGTCGCTGCCAAACAGGTTGTGCCCGCGCGAGTAGGAAACCCCAAGGTCAAGATTGCTGTTGTCCGTCAGATCTTTATACCCGCGTAAGTGCCCGACCACACTCACATCATTTTTAGTGGAGGCGGTATAAACGTCCCCCGAGTCGCCCCGGAAGGCTTGCCCGGTGAAATCGAGAAACCAATTTCCGGGGGCGGGAATGATGTGCTCGAACGAAGCCCCGGCATCGTCGATGCCGTCTTCGCCACCCACCAGGTTTTGAGTTACCAGCGGACGATCCACCCAGGGCAGTACGTGATTGTGCAGCGTGTTCACCTTGCCAAATGCAGAGCGCATCTTACCTGCCTTGGCCACAAATCCCGCAGGCAGAGCAGTGAAGGTAATGAAGCCCTCTTCCACTTCGACTCCGGTCTCGCCGAAAGAGATAAAGAAATCGGCGCGCGCGTAGGGGTCAACGATGGCTTGCAGCCCGACTTCTGATTCATGCATCTGGAATGAAGGCGTGGGGTTGAGCGGATTGTGACCTGCTCCGGAGATGAAGTCGCCGATTACGCTGATATCGGGATTCAATGCTTTCCCTGCCGCGCCGCCCGCTCCACCAAGCCGAACGTTGTCGGGAGCCGCGGAGCGGACCGTTTCCTGCGGTGTCGTGATCTGCGCCTGGGCCGCAGGCGCCGAAGAAGGAGTTACTGCAGCAGCGGTATTTTCCGGCGGGGCCTGCCCTCCCTGCGCCTTAAGTTGGCGCACTTGCCCTTCCAGCATAACCAGGCGGTCTTCGAGATCGCGGACCTTTTGTTCCAGGGCAGCAGTATCTCCGCTGTTGGCTGGCGGGGATACGCTAGCCGCCTGTTGGGCAGTTGCCACGCAGGTCAGCAGAATCATGCCGCACAGCAATATCTGAAAATGTCTCATGAAAAGCTTCTCCAGTTCTCCGCAAAAGCGCCGGTTTCGATCAGCCACTAGGAAACATGAGTTGAGGGGACAACGGTCCTTGGGCAGGAATCGCTCGGCAATCCAGATCAAACGCTATGCAACGCAACGGGTAAGCGCCCTATGCTGAATTGTTAACGATACCGGAATATAGCACGCGCTCCATCCCTCATCAACCCGCCGGGGCGCGGTTTAAGCAGTAACCGTTTGGGTTGTTTGGTTCTCAATCAAACAATTGAGTGTTACCGATGAGTCGATCTCGCAGTCTGATCCATCGCGATTACGCGCGCTGGCTCGCCACTTGGACGACTTCAATCCCTAACCAGCGACCTCCCAGTTAGTGTTTGGCCGAGGTTATGGCCACGGAAAAGGCGCCATTTGCGGCTGGTGCCGTTCCCGCAGCGGTCAACGTGCCGTCGGTATTGAGTGCGTAGATCGAAACAAAGGCGCTATCTTCATTTCCCACATAGACAAACTTGCCCGAAGGCTCGACGGCAAGGGACCAAGGCTGCGCTCCCGCAACGATGGTGGCGGGTGTGTTCGGCGTTAGGTTGCCCGTGATGGAATTGATGGTGAACATCGAAATCGTATTATCCAACCGGTTCGTCACGTAGGCGAACTTGCTCGAAGGATCCACCGCCACCCATGCGGGATTGTTCCCTGCCGGTACGTCGCTCGGCGTATTCGGGGTCAAGGCTCCTGTGACGGAATCGATGGTGAACTGCGACACGGTATTTCCGTACGGATCGGGCACGTAGGCGAATTTGCCGGAGGGATCCACGGCGACCGCAAAGGGGGACACTCCTGCCGGCACCGCGGCAGGCGTCATCGGCGTCAACACTCCCGTGCTGGAGTTAATCGTGTACATCGAAACTGTGCCGTCATCCTGATTAGACGCGTAGGCGAACTTGCCGGAAGGATCCACTGTCACAGAGAGGGGACTCCATCCTGTCGCGACCGTAGGAGGGGTTGTAGGCGTTAAAACCCCGGTGCCTGGATTGATGGTGAACATTGAAACCGTATTGTCGTCGCTATTCGCAGTGTAGACGAACCTTGCAGAAGGATCGATTGCGATTCCTTGGGGAAAAAATCCAGTTGGAACCGTCGCCGGCGTTGTCGGGGTCAGCAACCCCGTGCTGGAATTGATGGTGTACATTGAGATTGTCGCGAGGTCAGACGCATTTGACACAAGATTTGCCACATAGGCGAACCTACCGGTAGGGTCCACGGCCATGCTTTCCGATCCGAACTCATTGGCTCCGGTTGCGACGGTGGCTGGCGTCGTCGATGTCAGGCTCCCAGTGCAAGAGTCAACGGTGTACATCGAAACCGTGTTGCCGCTATCATTCAACACGTAGGCAAGTTCCGGGTTGGATGCAGGCACGCATGCAGCTAAAGGTGCAGGCTTGGGAGTCGAACTTCCTCCGCCGCAACCGGCAGCCAGCATACTCAGCAGAGTCAAAGCTGCGGCTCCCAGATACGTTGCTCTCATATACTCCTCCACTCGCCTATGGTTGATCCTACGCTCTAACCAACCCCCGTGCCGGGAGAAAGTTCTCCGCTTCCGCCGCGCGACACGGTCCCCTACTTGGTGGTATCTTTTTAGGCTTACTAGAAACCCGTAAGCTTGGAGGAATCGAAGCTATGGCACAGGTAAAGATCACAGTCCGTCCCAATGGCCCCTACCGAGTGGAGGCGCCCGAAGGCTCGATAGACCTCGTGGATGTCAATGGAACTCCGTACGATTTAACCGGCAAGCCTGCCTTTTCTCTCTGCCGCTGCGGCGGCTCGGTGAACAAGCCTTTTTGCGACGGCACCCACAGCCGCATCGGATTCCAGGGCGCAGAACTGGCAGTCAAGAAATCCGAGACCTAGCCGCGAAGCGGCGAAAGACTTCAGCCCACGCCCTGCCCTGAGCTTGCCGAAAGGGGCGAAAGCCGTGAGTAAGAAGTAAGGCCGATTCAGCCCCAGAGAGGTGGGGAAGTAGCAGCACGCAAGGCTGGTCCGCGCCTTTGGAAGAGGCCTCCGAGGGGGCCGCTTTGGAGTTTGACGAGGTGCGTAAAAGACACACTCGTCGTGGGCAATTGATTGATTCGGCGCGTCTTGCAGCTTATTAGCTTTAAGAATATACGTACAAATGTTCCAGTTGGAACATTCAGCATAGTGTTCCAGTTGGAACACTCAGCGATTTCGGAGGCCCCATGGGCGAGCTAAGCGACCGCGAACTGGGAATGAAGCGTAACATCACGCGCCGCGACTTCCTCAACGGTGTGGCTGTCACAGCAGGCGCTGCCCTCATGCCCTGGCACCTGCTCGCCGCTGGGCAGCCCGAGCAGTCACCCGACTACTACCCGCCCGCGCTCACCGGACTGCGCGGCAGTCATCCCGGCTCCTTCGACGCGGCGCACTCCTTGCGTGACGGCACCTTCTGGGACACAGCCGGTGCGCCGCAGGACACCGGTGAGAGCTACGATCTCATCGTCGTGGGTGGCGGCATCAGTGGCCTCTCCGCTGCACATTTCTATCGCAAGACTGCGGGTGCCAACGCGCGCATCCTAATCCTCGACAACCACGACGACTTTGGCGGACACGCCAAACGCAACGAGTTTCGCGTGGGAGACGCATTCCGTCTTGGCTTTGGAGGCACATTTTCGATCGAAAGTCCCGCGCCCTACAGCAAGGAAGCGCGCGGACTGATCGAGGAACTGGGCATCGACGTGGCTTCCTATCCCAGGTACCACGACGCCAAGCTGTATCGGTCGCTGGGTTTGCGTTCGAAAATCTTCTTCGACAAAGAAACTTTCGGCGCGGACCGGCTGGTGGCCAGTCCGCTGTCGTTCAATGGTGGCGAAAAGGATTACATAGCCTCCGGCAAGGCGGAGGAGTGGAAACAGCTTCTCGCTGAGGCGCCGCTCGCGCCGCAAGCGAAAAGCGACCTGGATCGGCTGCGCAACGAGGCCAAGGACTACCTGCCCGGCCTGAGTTCAATGGAGAAGAAGGCGAAGCTGGCGCGCATGAGCTACGCGTCGTTCCTCAGAGACGTGGTCACGGTTCATGAGGACGTGGTGAAGGTGTATCAGGCTGTGCCGCAGCCGCTGTTTGGAGTAGGAATCGATGGGGTCTCGGCGCAGGATGCGTGGGGACTAGACCTGCCCGGTTTCGCGGGGATGAAGCTTGATCCCGCACCGGGCAAGGGGATGAATCGCGACGCGATTCCGAACGAAGAGGCGGAGAAATATTTCTTCCACTTTCCTGATGGCAATGCCAGCATCGCGCGGCTGCTGGTGCGCAAGCTCATACCGGATGCGATCGCAGGAAGCTCTGTTGGCGATGTGGTTCTGGCGAAAGCCAACTACGCGAAGCTTGACTCCTCAGCGTCACCCGTGAAGATTCGCTTGAACAGCACTGCGGTGCGGGTGAAGCATGTGGGCGATGCGGCCGCGGCGAAAGAAGTGGAGGTGGCTTATGCACGCGGCGGAAAGGTGTTCACGGCGCGGGCGAAGAATTGCATCCTCGCGTGCTGGCACGTGGTGATCCCGTACATCTGCGAAGAGCTGCCGCAGAAGCAGCGGGATGCTCTGGCTTCGGCGCAGAAAGTTCCGTTGCTCTACACCAATGTTGCCCTGCGCAACTGGACGTCGTTTCAGAAGTTGAGCACAAATGCTGTCTATGCTCCGGGGTGTTATCACACGCGAGTAGCCCTCGACCTCGCCGTCAGTATTGGAGGCTATGAATGCGCCCGCAAACCGGACGAGCCAATCGTGGTTCACATGATGAAGACTCCTTGCAAGCCGGGCAGGCCGGCGCGGGAACAGCACAGCGCCGGCCGGATTGAGCTGTACAATACGACGTTTGAAACCATGGAGCGCAAGATCCGCGAGCAGTTGGCGCGGACGCTGGGAGCGGGAGGGTTTGACGCGGCGCGGGACATCGCGGCGATTACGGTGAATCGCTGGCCGCATGGTTACGCGTACGAATACAACTCGCTGTTCGATTCGTTCTGGCTGGAGGGCGGTGAGACGCCGTGCGAAGTGGCGCGGAAAACTTTCGGGCGAATCGCAATCGCCAACGCGGATGCCGGGGCTTACGCTTACACAGACGAGGCCATCAATCAGGCCTGGCGGGCGGTGGGGGAGTTGAAGAGTTAGTTGCTACTGCCTGGTACCCAGTACCCAGTACCTGGTGAACGCATCCGAAGCACCAGCTATCATACATTGATGGTAATCGATCTATCGTTTGTGCCTCCGCTTTGCTGCCTTGCTTATTGTTTTCGGTGGCAACTATCTGAGTAGGAGTGCTTTCAAGAAAATTGCCGGAGCGCTCGAAATGCACTCGGCCCAGGCGGAGGGGATAGCCGTGAGCGTGCGCCAACCCCATCGCGCCGACAGCGAGGACGATGATCACGACTAGAAACACAGCGACGCGGCGCGGAGCGTTGTCTTGCAGCGGGGCGATGCGAGCGATGAGCGCGCCGAGGATTAATCCGGTGACGAGGCCGCCGATGTGCGCGGCATTGTCGGTGGCACTGCCGGGTCGGGCTCCAAGGATGAGGTTAAAAACGACAAACACCATAAGGCTTCGCAGCGTGCCCGAGAGCGCGGCGCGCGGCACCGAGAACTCGCCCAGCTTGAAAGCGGCGATGAGTGCTCCGGCGAGCCCGAAGATAGCTCCTGAAGCGCCGACGCTCGATCCGTCGGGCCGCCATGCAGTGCTGGCAATGCTGGCTCCCAGGCCTGAAATTAGGTAAACGGCGGCGTAGGTCCAGCGACCGTAGAGCGATTCCGAAAGCTCACCGAGATTCCAGAGGCACCACATGTTGAAGGCGATGTGAAGCAGGTAGCCGTGAACAAAGACGCAAGTCAGCAGCCGCCACCATTCGCCCCCCAGTGTGTACTGACCGACGTTGGCTCCCCATAGATACGTTTCGTAACGCGAAAACTCCTGGAGCGGATTGGCGAAGGCCGCTGGATCTCCCGAGAACAACACCATACCGACAAATACGGCAACGTTGATGCCAAGGATTATTGGGGTGAGGCCTGCACTGGATTCACGGCGGACCCAGGGGGCGGCCATGATGGGCTGAGGCGCGTCGTCGGGGACTTCGCCGCGCTGGGCGGCCTCGTGCTGGACGCACCACTGGCAGATCTTCTTGCCGAAGGTTAGACCGGGAAGCTGGCGGCCACATCGAATACAGTTTGCCATGGGTTGTTAAAAGAGTATCAGCAGATTGGAGAGCTAGAAAAATCTTTAACACAGGGGACACGGAGGAACACAGGGTAGTGCTCGGATTGGTTGAGAATCTTGATCAATGGATCGTCTTCGTCTTTCTCGACATGTAATCCATCAGCAGGTACTGGCCTAACGTGTAGGGTGTGGTGAAGTAGGCTTTGCCGCGGCACATCTCGGTTACTTTCTGGACGAATTGGACCAGGCCATAATCTGACGCGAGCATGAAGGTGTTGATCAAGACTCCGGCACGCTTGCACTTCGAAACTTCTTCGAGCGTCTGGCTTACTACCAGCGGGTCGAGGCCGAAGGCGTTTTTGTAGATGCGTCCGTCTTCGAGGGTGAGGGCGGAGGGTTTGCCGTCGGTGATCATGACGATCTGTTTCATGTCTTTTTTTTGTCGCTGCAAAATCCTCTGCGCCAGGCGCAGGCCTTCGCGGGTGTTGGTGTAGTAGGGCCCGACCTTGACGCGGGCGAGTTGCGAGAGGGGGACTTCTTCGGCGGAGTCGTGAAAGAGCACGAGCGAGAGCGAGTCGCCGGGATACTGCGTGCGAATTAAGTGCGACAGCGCCATAGCAACTTTCTTGGCGGGGGTGAAACGGTCTTCGCCGTAGAGAATCATCGAGTGCGAGCAGTCGAGCATTAAGACCGTGGCGCACGAGGATTGGTACTCGCACTGGTGGACTTGCAGATCGCGGTATTCGATGTTGAGCGGCAGCGCTAGACCTTCGCGCTGAATGGCGCTGGAGAGCGTGGCGGTGATGTCGAGGTTGAGCGTGTCTCCAAATTCGTAGGTGCGGGATGCGCCGCTGGCTTCGATGCCGGTGGCGAGATCGCGGGTGTCGTGGCGTCCGAAGCTGGACTTGCCGAGCGAGCCGAGCAGGTTGCGCAGAGATTTGAAGCCGAGGAAGTCGAGGCTCTTGTCGGTGATTTCAAACTTGGCGCTCTGCTGGTTTTCGCCGAGTTGGCCGCCGGTGCCGGAAGGACGTGACGGGTCCGGCGGCTGATCGATTGAGATGTAGTCTTCCTGTTGCATGCGTTCGATCAGTTTTTCGATGAGTTCGTCGAGTTCGCCGTCTGCCGCCATCTGCTGCAGGCGTTCGCGCATGTCTTCGTCGAATTGATCGCCTTCCATCAGGGCTTGTTCGATGGCGCGGCGAAGGTCGTCCAGCGTCTGCTCGCCCTCGGGCATCTCGTACCACATGTCGCTCTGGAAGCCGCTCTGGAGCAGGTAGTCAGAGAGCGCACTGAGCAGGTCTTCCATGCTCATTTCGCCGGCAGGGTCGGGGACGTACTTGGTGTAGCGGATGCGTTTCATAAAAGCAGTGGCCAGTGGTCAGTGATCAGTGGCCAGTGAAAACCTTGGTTGCGTGGCTTTGACTGACCACTAGCCACTGGCCACTGACCACTTCTTTTCAGTTAAACTGCCTTCTCTGCCGGTACGGTGGTTCTTCTTTCTCGAAACCCTTCTCGCGCACCGGTTCGGGCTTTTTTTCTCCGGCTTTGAATACTCGTTCTTCATTGCGTCCGATGCGCTTGTGGGCGTGGAGGCCTTCCAGAATAAATTCCGCGGCGGAGACCTGCTGCTCGGGGCTCTCTTTCTGCGAGACGCCTAGCGGGCCAAGTTTATCGATCAGGCCCTGAATTTCTTTCAGGTTTTCGAGCGCTTCGAGGGCGGAGACGGAATCCGAGAGCTGTATTTCACCGCCCAGGTCGAACCACTGCACGATCTGTTGCACGTTGGCGCCGGTGAAGTATTCGTCGTACGTTTTCGCGATCGCGGCGCGAATGAGCTCACGGCCCACGAAATCGGCGCCCTTCATTTCGCCTTCGTATTCGAGTTCAAGTTTGCCGGTGATGGCAGGGAGCGCGGCGTAGACGTCGCTGACGCGGGGTACGACCAGCTTTTCGTCGTTGCGGAGGGCGCGGCGCTCTGCGTTAGAGATGACGTTTTCCATCGCAGAAATCGGCAGCCGCTGGCTGACGCCGGAACGCTTGTCGATTTTCTTGTCTTCGCGGGCGGCGAAGGCGATGCGCTCGATGACTTGCTGAATGTAGGTGGGCAGGTGCATGGCATGGCCGTTGCGGCTGGTCCAGGCTTCCTGCGCGGTGATGGCGATACCTTCATCGACGGTTGCGGGATAGTGCGTGCGAATCTCGGAGCCGACGCGGTCTTTGAGCGGCGTGATGATCTTTCCACGAGCGGTGTAGTCTTCGGGATTGGCGCTGAAGACGATGGCGACATCGAGCGGCAGGCGGATGGGATATCCCTTAATTTGGACGTCGCCTTCCTGCATGATGTTGAACAGGCCGACCTGAATTTTTCCGGCGAGGTCGGGAAGTTCGTTGATGGCGAAGATGCCGCGATTGGCGCGGGGAAGCAGGCCGTAGTGAACCGTAAACTCACTCGACAGTTCGTGGCCGCCGCGAGCGGCTTTGATGGGATCGATGTCGCCGATGAGATCGGCGATAGTGACATCGGGCGTCGCGAGTTTTTCCACGTAGCGGTCGTCGGGAGTGAGATAGGAAATGGGAACGGCATCGCCGAGGCGCGCGACTTCTTCACGGCAACGGCGGCAGATGGGAGCGTAGGGACTGTCGCGGATTTCGCATCCGGCCACGTAGGGCATGTGAGGATCGAGCAGCGTCGTCAGGGCGCGCAGGATACGGCTTTTGGCCTGACCGCGCAGGCCGAGCAGGATGAAATTGTGGCGCGAGAGAATGGCGTTTACGATTTGGGGCACGACGGTGTCGTCGTATCCAACGATGCCGGGAAAAATGCTGGCGTCGTCGTGCTGACGCAGGCGGGCGATCAGGTTGTCGCGGAGTTCGTCTTTCACGCGGCGAGCGCGGAGGCGTTCTTCAGAAAAGGTGCTGCGGCGCAATTCGCCTAGTGTGCGCGGAAGAGGCATGAGGGAACCCCCGAATACTTTTCTAAATTATACGCGGGTAGGAGAGGCGTCGTTGGTCGTTAGTCGTTGGTCGTTGGCCGAAGGCTCCGGGTGGTCGGTCGATCCTCGTGAAACCTGGAGACCGACGACTCCTGTCTCGTAAAACCCAGGTTGAGATGGCTAACGACTAACGACCAACGACTAACGACCAACGACGCTTCTAGTAAACGTGGCCGTTGCCGCCGGCTTTTTCACGGGCGCTAGCGGCGCGGCGGAGGTTGGGAAGGATGGTTTCGAGATAGCTGATGAGCAAAGAAACACGTTCGGCCTCGGAGCGGAGGGAGAGAAGCTTTTGTTTGAAATCCAGATCGAGGGGCAGGGAACCAGCGAGGTAGAAAGAGAGCGACGAAGGGTCGGCGGCGGAGAGATCCTGTTGAGCACCGGCGATGGCCAGCAGTTCGGAGTGCAACTGAATTGCGCGGGAGGTGTCTTCCTGGGGTGGAGTGCCGGGTTCGTCGTCGATCATGAGAACTTCGGCCTGGAGGAAGGAGCGTTCCTGGTTGACGCGCACGAGTTCGAAACGTTTGCGGCCTTCGGTGACGAGGTCGAGGCGGCCGTCGGGATATTCCTTTACGACGGTGACGATTTCGGCGGTGCAGCCGACTTCAGCGAGACCCTGCTCGACGGCGCGAACGACACCGAACGTGCGATGCTGGGCCAGGCATTCGCCAATCATTTCCTTATAGCGCGGCTCGAAGATATGCAGGGGCAGGGGAGTGCCGGGGAACAGGACGACATTGAGCGGAAACAGGGGTAGAAGGGCGTCCAAGGAATCTCCGGTGGCAGGCGCGGAATCATCGCGAAAATGAGTGTGCCGTCCCTGATTGTACCCCAGCGCTTGACTTCGCGAGTTGGAGAGGAATAAAAGCGCGCTATGGAACTTGCAGGGAAGATTGTGGTGGTCACGGGCGCTTCCATGGGAATTGGGGAAGCGATTGCGAAGATTTGTGCCGAGCATGGCGCGAGTGTGGTCATGCTGTCGCGCGACGCGGGCAGGGTTGAGGCGGCGCGAGGGCGGGTGGGGCATGGCGAGCGGACGCTGGCGATGGCTTGCGACGTCAGGCATCGGGAGGATGTCGACCGCGCCATCGGACTGACGCTGCATCACTTCAAGAGGATCGATGTCTGGGTGAACAACGCAGGGCATGGGCTGCTGGATTCGGTGGCGCAGATGGACATGGCCGCGTGCCGGGAGATGTTCGACACGAACTTCTTCGGCGCGGTGATGGCGATGCAGGCGGTGATTTCCGTGATGCGGCAACAGGGCGGGGGGACGATCATCAACATATCGAGCGTGGCAGGGCATATTCCGGTGCCGTTTCACGCGGCTTACAGCGCGACCAAGTTTGCTCTGAACGCGGTCGGCAAGGCGGCGGGCGTGGAATTGAAGAAGGAGGGGATTCATGTGCTGACGGTTTGTCCCGGATATGTGCGGACTGGGTTTGGTGAGAATGCGGTTCGTGGAAGTGAGTTAAAGCGGGTGCGTCCGGGGTCGGTGAGGGGGGTCACGGCGGAGCGTGTGGCGCGGGCTACGCTGCGGGGATATTTGAAACGGAAGAGGGAAGTGATTGTGCCCTGGACTATGTATGTGCCGGTGAAGATTTATCAGCATTTCCCGGGGCTGGTGGAGTGGGCTATGGGGCGGATGGCCACATAGTGGCGAGTGATCAATGATCAGTGACCAGTAAATCGCGCAGAACCTGGTTTTTACTGGCCACGATCACTAGCCACTGATCACTGACTATCCCAACTCTGCCAGCATGGCTTCCATCTCGCCTTGGGCGTGGAGGTTGCCGGTACGTCGGGCGGAGGCGATGCCGTCGGAAAGCATGGCCTTGGCGTCGGCGACTCTGTCGGCGCGGGCCAGAGTTTGGGCCGCCATGAAGTAGCCGGGAGTGTAGTCGGGACTGGCCTTCAGCAGGATGGAGAATTCAGCCAGGGAGCGGTCGAGGTCTCCCTGCTTGGAGTATTCCATCGCCAGGCCGTAGCGAGCGAAGGCGTCGTTCGGGTTCTGGGTAAGGACGTCGTTGAGGGCGGCGATGCGGTCCATGGCAGTGGTGGTCAGTGGCCCGTGGTCAGTGATCAGCGGCCAGCTAAAACGAGGTTACTACAAACTGTGGGTTGGATTGCATTTGTTGGGGTGAGTAGAATGGGCAGTCCTTAGCATTTTATTAGTTCAGGGGGGCTGACTGGTGGCGTGTCCGTTTTTTCTGCCGATAGAAAAGCTAGAGAATGGGACCTGGCTGCATGCCGGGCGGCTTCCGCTGGGAGGTGGATGGAGCGGGCAGTGCACAGCGCCGGGACATGAGGGTGAGGTTCCATCGCAGGAGGAACTGCGGGAGTTCTGCAACCTTGGTTATGCGGAGGGATGTGGGCGGTTGCCGCGGGAGCGAGTGTGGGATTCGGTGCGGTTTGCGACGAGGATCATGGGTAGTTGCGGTGGCAGTGGTGGCCGCATTCAGGTTCGGTACGTATGCGAGCGCGGGCATCGTCCCGCAGAGCATGGGACGCTGGAGTTTGATTTGGAAGAGGCGCGATGGGTTGAGTTCCATCGCGATGGCCGGGTGCAGCGGATGGCGGAGTGTTTTCTGGAATCGTACTTATCGAAGAGGAGCAAGCCGGTCGTGGCGCTGGCGGCAAGTTAGAGCGGTTGGAATCGCGTGACTGGGCGGCGCTTGCGGCGCTTCACCCGGCGGACAGCCGAGGGCGGCTGTCCCCACATAAGCAGTTGCTAGTCATCGAGAAGGACCGTAAGGAGACAGAATACGACTATGAGCGAAGCGATGCTGACGCCCCGGCCAGTGAGGGACTCGCAATCGGAGATGGCGGAGATCGTTCTGCCGAATGATGCCAACCCGTTGGGAGCATTGCTGGGCGGGCGACTGATGCATTGGATCGACCTCGCGGGCGCGATGGCGGCACACCGTCATTCGCGGAGCTACGTAGTGACGGCTTCGGTGGACCACATCGATTTCCTGGTGCCGGTGAGGGTGGGGGATCTGGTGATTCTGCGCTCGTCGGTGAACCGCGTGTTTCATACCTCGATGGAAACCGGGGTGAAAGTTTTTGTGGAGAACTACATTGCTGACACAGCGCAGCACGTGGCGTCGGCCTACCTGACATTTGTCGCGATTGACGCCAAAGGCAATCGCCTGACGGTTCCCGCCGTGGTGCCAGAGACGGAGGAACAACAGCGGCGCTACGACGATGCGGGGCGGCGACGCGATATCCGGCGAGCGGAACTGGAGCGGCGCAGGAAGGCGAAGCGGTAGGCGATTCCCGCTGGCGCTGGGCTTTGCCCAAGCTTGGCCTGCCGAGGCCGCTGTCTCCACATGAGCAACTTCGCTCCTCTGTATAATCAAGTGTTCTCATCCGATTAATCCTTTGGAGTGTGATTCCTTGAACGCACATATGCCGTCTCATCCCGGGCAGGCCGCGCCGGGGCCGCAACCGTTGCCGGGAGTCGATGCCATCATTGCCGTGGGTTCGGGCAAGGGCGGCGTGGGCAAGACCACGCTGTCGGTGAACCTGGCGGTGGCGCTGGCCAAGATGGGACACAAGGTTGGCCTGCTCGACGCGGATGTGTATGGGCCGAACGTCCCGCTGATGCTGGGCGTGAGCGGGCAGCCGAAGATGGTGGGGGAAAACCGCATTGAGCCGCTGGAGGCTTTTGGGTTGAAGGTAATCTCCGTGGGATTTCTCAATCCCGGAGACAAGCCCATCATCTGGCGTGGTCCCATGCTGCACCAGATCGTGAAGCAGTTCCTGGGACTGGTGGAGTGGGGACATCTTGACTACATGGTAGTCGACCTGCCGCCGGGGACAGGCGACATCGCGTTGTCGCTGGTGCAGTCGGTGCCGCTGACGGGTGCGGTGGTGGTTTCGACTCCCTCTGACGTTTCGCTGCAAGACGCTCGCAAGGCTATCGAAATGTTCCGGCAGATGAAAGTGGATCTGGTGGGCGTGGTCGAGAACATGAGCTTTTTTACGTGTCCGCACTGCAATCATGAGATCGATATCTTCTCCCGCGGAGGAGCGGAGAACATGGCGCAAAAGTTCAACGTTCCATTTCTTGGGAGCATCGAGCTTGACCCCGAGGTGCGGAAGTCCGGGGACGGCGGGAAGCCGATCGTATTAGAAGGGGAGAGTTCTCCGCATGCCAAGTCGATGTTCGAGTTTGCGCGGAGAGTTGTGGCGCGGGTGGGAGAGATCAAGGCAGGGGAGTCGGCTAGCGTGATTCAGATTCAGTAGGGAAAATCTTTAACACAGAGGGCACCGGGGAACACAGGGTAAGGCGTTGCTGCCCTCTGTGCTTTTATTTTGCCCGTCGCTTGGAAAATCTCGACATCCGCCAAACGCCATCTGATTCGCCATCTTTCAGGATCATGTCTGCCATCATCTCTCCGAGTGCGGGCCCGTGCTTGAAGCCGTGGCCCGAGCCGCCGCCGAGCAGCCACACGTTACTCATCCTGGGATGTCGGTCCACGATGAAGTGGCTGTCGGCAGTTTGCTCGTATTGGCAGACTCGGGTCTCGATCAGCGGGGCGTCTTTCATCGCTGGAAAACGGAAGGCAACATATTCGCGTACTCGCTTCAGCGTCGCCTGACTGACTAATCGTTCGCCGTCAGTTGGATTGAAGGCAGGGCCGCGCGTGTCATCGGCTACCTTGAAGCCGCGACGGTCGCTGCCGGGGATGCCGTAGAAGAAGCGCTTGCCGTGATCGCCCCACACGGGAACGTGCGCGTCCGTGAACCGGAAGTCCCCGGCGGGTGGTCCGAAGAAAAAGATCTCCTGCTTGGTGGGACGGATCACCTTCCCCAACGTTTCAGGGAACAGCCTGCCCAGCCACGGGCCGCAGGCGAAAACGTAATGATCGGCCTTGAGCCGCGAGCCGTCGGAGAGAGTCAGGTTGCGAAGAGGCGGATTCTCCAAACCTTCGGGTGACACAGCGAGCTGGCGGTACACGCCCCCTTCGGCTACGAACGCATCGACCACGGCCTGACAACTGGCGCGGGCGTCGAGGTATCCACATGCGGGCTCGAAGATTCCCCAGTGGACGCCGGAGAAATTGATCTGCGGCCAGCGTTTTCTCATCACGGGCGTGGGGAGTTCCTGAAACTTTATCCCGGCTTCGCGTAGTGGTTCGAGCGAGCCACGTTCGTAGGCATCGTCGCGGCTGCTGACCATCCAGAGCACGCCGGCGCGGTGCAGAAACTGCTTCTTCCACCGCCGTTCGTATTTCACCCACAGCTTGAGGGCGCGCGCAGCGGTTTCGGTGTAGGGCTGGTCAGGACCGTAAGTGCCGCGCATGATACGGGTTTCGCCACCAGAGGAGGCGCGCGAGTTTCCCGGGCCCCAGCCGTCGAGCAGGGTGACGCGGGCTCCGCGTTCGACAAGATGGAGGGCGGTCCAGCCACCGAAGGCGCCGGCTCCGACGACTGCGATGTCAGGTTTGGATTTCATCGCGGTTGGTATGGCGAACCGTCTCGCAGCATGCGAGTAGAGAATACGCGGGGATCGCCGGGCAGGGAAGATGTGGGTGGAGGTTCTGATGCGGGGCGCAGCCCTGCGGTCCTTGACAGGAAGGGGGAGCGTTCCTAGAATCCAAGCAGGGCGCGGGTTTGCGTCCTAAGCTAAGTTTCTGCATCTAAAATACTTAGGTGGAGATGTTGAGCTAGCCGCAAAGCCCATCCCATAGTACAGAATGCCATCTGATCCCAATATCGGTAAGCGGGGACGCGAAGTTCTCACGGCGATTGTGGAGACCTTTATTTCTACGGGTGAGCCGGTTGGTTCGCGGACGCTGGCGCGGGCGAGCCGCGAGGGGCTGAGTCCGGCGACGATTCGCAATGTGATGGCGGACCTGTCAGAGGCGGGGTTTCTGGAGCAAACCCATTCTTCTTCAGGGCGCATCCCGACCACCGACGCCTACCGGTACTACGTGGAGCAGATCACGGGAACGGCGAAGTTGGCGCCGCAGGAAGAAAGCCTGATTTCAGACTCGCTGGCGGGCATCAGCGATGTGCCGGAGTTTATGGAACGGACGTCGCATGTGCTGTCGCTGATTTCGCGGAACGTGGGTGTGACCGTGGCCACCAGCGGCGCCAAGAACGCGCTGGAGCATGTGTACTTCTCTCGGTTGGGCGATCAGAAGGTGCTGGCGGTGTTGGTGACGCGTTCGGGATTGGTGCGTGACCGCGTGTTGCGGCTCGATCTGCCACAAGCGGAACTGGATCTGGCCGCGCGCTATATCAACGAGAACTTCCGGGGCTGGACAATGGACTCCATGCGCCTCGAACTGGGGCGAAGGATTGAACAGGAACGCAGCGACTACGACCGTCTGATGAATTCGATTGAGCAACTCTACAAGCAAGGCGCGCTCACCGCCGAACCCGGCACTCAGGTGGTTTTCGTGGAAGGCGCGGCCAACCTGGTGACGGGGCAGGAAGACCGCAAACGCCTGCAGGAAATGCTGAAGACTCTGGAGGAGAAAGAGAAAGTCGCGCAACTCCTCGGTGCCTATTTGGACGTGAAGCAGGAGGCGGTGAGGGTGGTGATCGGGCTGGATGACGCGCTGCCGTCGATGCAAAACTTCGTGCTGATTGGGGCGCCGGCGCGGTCGGGAACCGACATGTTTGGATCGCTGGCGGTGATCGGACCGACGCGGATGGATTATCAGCACACCATGACCGCGGTCTCCTACATTGCGCGCCTGTTTGACAAAATTCTGAATGAATCGGAGTGAGCACAGTTGTTTATGGGTAAAGCGAACGGTAAATCGGAAGGACAGAAGGCGGGGTTGGATTTAGATCACGAACTCCCGGCAGCTTCCGGCGATGGGGATGAGAGCGTCCCAGGGACGCCTGCTGGCGGTGAATCGTCTGTCCAGGAAGCCGAACTGCAGAACCTGAAGGCGGAGCGGGACTCGCTGCTCGACCGGCTGGCGCGGGCCCAGGCGGAGTTCGAAAATGCACGCCGCCGGGCCAGCAAGGAGCAGCAGGAGTTTCGCGATTACGCTCTGTCGGACGCGATCAAGTCTTTGTTGCCTGTGATGGACAGCCTGGAGCGCGCGCTGCAAGTGAAATCGGACGCGGCGGAGTTGCGCAACGGAGTCGAACTGATTTACAAGCAACTGCTGGCCGCGCTGGCCAAGCTGTCGGTGAATCCCATTGTGTCGAAGGGCGAAGCGTTCGATCCGCGGTACCACGAGGCCATCGAAATGGTGGAAACCAGCGACGCCCCTGATCATCAGGTGATCGACGAGTTGCAGCGCGGCTACAAGTTTAAGGACAGGCTGCTGCGGCCTGCGATGGTGAAGGTGGCAAGGAATCCCGGAAAGTAAGTTCCGCCAGGTTTGAGTTTCTCTCGATGTTTCTCACTAGGAAAGGCAGCCTATTCTGGCCACGAACGCAAAACGCGACTATTACGAAGTATTGGCGGTGAGCCGTACGGTAAGCGATCAGGAACTGAAGAGCGCTTATCGGAAGCTCGCCATGCAATATCATCCCGATCGGAACCCCAACAATCCTGATGCGGAAGAGCGGTTCAAGGAGGTCACGGAGGCCTACGCGATATTGGCCGACGCGGAGAAGCGGGCTCTCTATGACCGTTATGGCCATGCCGGAGTGGGCGGTGCGGCCAGTCCGGGCGGGGGTTTCGATGCCACGGTGTTCCAGGATTTCGGTGACATTTTTGGCGAGTTCTTCGGTTTCGGGGATGCGTTCGGGGGCGGCGGCCGTCGCCGCAGCCGGGTGCAGCGCGGCGCGGATTTGCGTGAGGACTTGACCATCGAATTCGAAGAAGCTGCATTCGGCACTGAGACGCGCGTGATGGTGCGCCGCCACGAGGCTTGCGAGGATTGCCGGGGCTCAGGAACTGCGCCGGGCAAGGGGCCCACAACCTGCCGATCGTGCGCTGGTCGCGGGCAGGTGCGGTATCAACAGGGTTTTTTCAGCATCGCGCGGACTTGTCCGTCCTGTCAGGGAACGGGCAGCGTCATTACGGATCCTTGTCCAAAGTGCAAAGGTGAAGGTCGAATTCTGCGGCAGCGTTCGGTGGACGCGAAGATTCCGGCCGGTGTGGAAGACGGCACGCGGATCCGGTTTACGGGTGGCGGCGAGGCTGGACCTTTCGGAGGGCCGGCGGGCGATCTCTATGTCGTGCTGCATGTGAAGGAGCACCCGTTTTTTGTGCGGGAAGGAAACGATCTGCATTGCGTCGTCCCTCTGTCAGTGACGCAAGCGGCCATGGGCGCTGAGATTCGCGTTCCCACACTCGAGGGCGAGCACACGCTCAAGATTCCCGATGGAACGCAGCCTGGGACCACGTTTCGCGTCCGCAACAAAGGAGTGCCCGTGTTGAATGGACACGGCAAGGGCGATCTCTACGTGGAAGTGCGGGTGCAGGTTCCGACCAAGCTCAGCAAGCGTCAGAAGGAACTGCTGCAGGAACTGGAGACCACGGCGAAGGTGGACAATCAGCCGATGGTGCGGGCGCTGCTGGGCAAGGTGAAGGATATGTTCGGTTGAAACAGTTGCCGACGGCTCTAATTGGGACGCCATCTACAACCACTTGGCAAACGTCGGTACTAAGGGGGGCAATGCCGATTTCAGATGGCAAAAGACCCTGATTGACGGCAGCACATTAGCCTTAGCGAGTTTACACCTCTCCATCCCTGAAATCGACAAAGGGGGCTGCGAGTGGTCGTGCAGAGATGGGAGCATGCCTTCACTTCATTACAATAACAATGCCTTCCATCTTGATACGGCGAATCCCACGTTGGGCTTGTTCGGCCTATTTGTTCATGGTTTTGTTGATGTGCTATTAGGGAATATCAACCCCAGCGTTCCTATGGCCCCTTAAATGACACAAAGGTCCGAATTTTGGATTTCTTCGGTTCTGGTGGCGATCTTCACGATCGCGTCCCAGCCGGCTCTTACTCAAGCTGCAAGATCAGTCCAGCTGAAGCTGGAAAATTCCGGGTGGCAAGCGCTCCCCCCGCCACTACGCGACGTATCGAGGGGCTTAGGTAGCCAGCTAGTCTCGATCGACCACAAGGGCCGCGTCTTGGTGGGATTCACCGTGCGGGAGAGTCCCGGCTTGGCCACCCGTGAGAGCCCGCCACTTTCATTTCATATCTTGCGATTCGCGTCCGGGGGCCAGGTGGACCTTACGCTTGCCTTGCCCACTTTTAGTTGGTTCACTAACGGGTTCTATTTGGGCCCGAACGACCAAATCTATGCCCGTGCAAACGATGCGCTACAAGAAATGTTGGGAGAGCCTGCAACACTCAAGGGTGGCGCGGCTTGGCGATCGTTGGTGTCTTGCCCGAAGAACTGTCAGATCAGCCAATCGCCTACCCGTCGCACTCTGCTCGTCACTACATTTCCACATGATTACTATGACGGCCACAGCAGCAATACTATCTTAGACGCATCTTCTTCTCCTCCGCGCGTGGTGCGAATCTGTCCGCAGACGGGAGGCGAAATAACGGACAGATTCGCCTATGGTACCGAATCATATGGAACGGAATATAACGCGCTGCGCTCGCCACTCTGCGAGCCAAAGCAGAAAGAAGAACTCCCCATAAATCCACAGGGAGGTTCACTGCGACCCCTGAACGATGGTTTGTTTCTTCTGCTCGGTATGGGCTCGATACGAGGCGGGGATCTCGTTGCACCGCAACGCGGCATAGAGGTCGTTACTTCAGATGGGCAAATTAAGTTCCGGCAGGAGATGCCGAAACATGACATAGTTACTGAAAACGTTAGAATTAACGAATCCGGTGATCGCTTCGCAGTCATCGTAGACACGTGGCGCGGCGGTTCGAGTCTTTTGGATATTTCGGGCAAACGGGTTGCCCGCCGAGTCGTGGTTTACACTGAAAAGGGGCAGCAGCTTGCCACGGTCCCGCTGAATCCAGTCGAACATCGCGATTTTGATTTTTCATTGAGTCCTGACGGCCATCGCCTCGCGATTCTGGATGAAGATACGGTGACCGTTGTGGATCTAGAATGAGGAGTTTCGGCGAACTCTGCGTTAAGTTACGCCTGCCCGGAGAATCGGGACGTACGGAGAAATTCACCAAAAGGGTGGACTTTCTAGTTCAGGTTAGCTCTAAACGCCCCCGGCACCACGTTTCGTGTCCGCAACAAAGGAGTGCCCGTGCTGAATGGACACGGCAAGGGCGATCTCTACGTGGAAGTGCGGGTCCAGATTCCGACCAAGTTGAGCAAGCGCCAAAAAGAACTGCTGCAAGAACTGGAGACCACGGCGAAGGTGGACAATCAGCCGATGGTGCGGGCGCTGCTGGGCAAGGTGAAGGATATGTTCGGTTGAAACAGTTGCCAGCTGTCAGCCGCCGGTTTCCCAGAACCAAGCTCCGTGACTTTATCTTTCTTACCGAGCTCGAACTTCCAGCGTGACGTCCTAAGCCATGAGCCTTTGCTGAGAACTGCCAACCGACCATTGGCAACTGAGTAAATGACCCGCCGCCGCTTCATTGCCGACGAAGTCTCCGGGGACCGCGCTACCCTTGTAGGGGAGCATGCCGATCATCTGGTGCGCGTGCTGAGGGCTCGCGTCGGACAGGATTTCGACATCGCAACCGGGGAAGCGGTTCGGCGCGGACGAATTACGTCCGTAAGCGACCACCGAGTCGAGTTTGAGTTGTGTGAAGACGTTTCCGGAGCGAGCTTGTCTGAGATCACCCTGGTTCTCGCGGTGTTCAAGTTCGACCGCATGGAGTGGGCGATTGAGAAATGTACGGAGCTCGGCGTGTCGCGGATTGTACCGGTCCTCTCGCGGCGCACGGACGCGCATCTGGCTGCCGCCTCGGCAAAACGCGCGGAGCGTTGGCAGCGGATTGCCCGGCAAGCGGCGGAACAGTCGCGCCGCACAGCTCCGCCGGAGATTGCCGCGCCGATCAGAGTCTCGGAGGCTCTGAACTTTCCGGGGCCCTTGCGGATTGTGTTGGCAGAATCGGAAAATCGAACTCTACTGCGCAACGTTGTGAAACCCGATGCGGCAGACGGCGGGGTTGTTCTCGCCGTCGGTCCCGAAGGCGGCTGGACCGACGACGAACTAAAAGCATTTCGGCAAGCCGAATGGATTTCAGCCTCGCTGGGGAATACCGTCCTCCGCGCAGAAACGGCCGCCATGGCCGCGACGGCGATCGTGGCTTCAACGCTGAACTCGCTCTGATGTTCCTTCCTTCTGCGGCTTGCCAATCGTAGTGGTATTCTGAGCCGCGATGGCCGTTTCCAAATCACAACCTCCGCCCGCCCCATTTGTTCCCGATGATCGCCAGCGCGAAGCCATCGAGCACGTTCAAGGGCCGATGCTGCTGGTGGCGGGGGCCGGCACGGGGAAAACTTCGGTCCTGATCCACCGCATTGCCCGCCTTATCGAGCAAGGGCATGCGAAGCCTGAGCAAGTGCTTGCCCTTACCTATACCGTGGCCGCCGCCGGGGAGATGCGCGGTCGGGTTCGTGCGCTGCTCGGCAAACCGATTCATTCGACAACGTTCCACGACTATTGCAACGACCTGCTAACCCGTGCCAAAACAAAGTTTGGCGTACTCGATGAAAAAGATATCTGGATTTATCTCCGGAAAAGAATTCACGAGCTTCATCTGGAACACTACGTCCGCGCCGCCAATGTGGGAAAGTTTCTCAACGACCTGCTGGACTTCCTCAGCCGGTGTCACGACGAACTGGTGACGCCGGAAAAGTACGCGGAGTATGTTGGGCGGCTGGAGCGCGGCGAATTGCCCGTTCCCCGGGTTGCGAAGTCGAAGGATCAGTTGAGCGACACCGAGGTGATTGGACGCTGCCAGGAAATTGCCCGCGTCTTTGCCACAACCGAGCGCTGGCTGCGGGAAGAAAATCTAGGCACATTCGGGCACATGATCACACGGGCGCACGAACTGCTTGCGTCCGACGAAAATCTGCTGGCCGAGGAGCAGAATCGCGCCCGCTTCCTTCTGGTGGACGAATTTCAGGATGCGAACTTCGCACAGATCAAGATTCTGGCGCTGTTGGCGGGCGCCGAAGGAAACGTCTTCGGCGTTGGAGATCCCGATCAGGCCATCTACCGTTTTCGTGGCGCATCCAGCGCGGCATTTGATCTGTTCCGCCGGCATTTTCCCGAGACGAAGCTGGTCGTCCTGGGTAAGAACCGGCGCTCGACCACACCCATTCTGCAGTGTGCCTTTGCCGTCGTCGACAAGAACCCTCCGGTGCTTTCGGCGAGCGCGCGCGGGTCACTCGCCTACCGCCGAACTGCTCTGCAATCCGCACGGGAAGAGGAAGCGAGGAAAGAAGGAAAGACGCTGGCCACCTTCCCCGTGGAAGCGATCTCTTTTGGCGGCAAGGATGCGGAGGCGCCTGACGTGGCCAGCCTCATCGAAGAGACTCGGCGGCGTTTGCGTTGCCGCTGGAAAGACTTTGGTGTTCTGTACCGTTCGCATATTCACCGGGATGATGTAGCGCAGCAACTGGCTGATCGGGAGATCCCTTTCTCCATCGAGAACATGGACGTGAGTGATACGCCCGAAGTGCGGGACTTGTTTGCCTGCGTTGCGGTCGTAGTTGATCTGACATCCGACGCCAGTCTTTTTCGCGTGGCTGCGTTGCCTCAGTTCGAGGTCGATCCATTACAACTTCGGGCGGCACTGCGCGCCATCGCGAAGGAATCGAGGGATGGAATTGTGATCCCGCTGGCTTCGGTGCTGGACGGAGTCACGGGCGGCCGCGCAGTGTTGGATTGTGTGCGCCAGGCGCGCGATGAAGTGAACCGGCAGCAAGCCAAAACGCGCGCGGCTCTGGATCTGATCGCAAAACAATTCCGGCTCGACCTCAATTCCGCCATCCTGCAGGCAGCTCTGAACTTTGCCGCCGAGTGGGAGAAAAAGGCAAAGACGGAAACCAAAGAACTTGCCGAATGGATCGACTACCTGAATTACTTTCGCGAGGCCGGTGGAGTGATTCCGCTAGCGTCGAAAGATAACGAAGATGCCGTGCGTCTGATGACGGCGCACGGGGTCAAAGGGCTCGAGTTCCCTCATGTTTTCATCCTGCGCGCGACCAGCCCTTCCTTCCCAGCTAGTTACCGGGAGACGCTGGTGGAGTTTCCGCGAGAGTTGCGTGATCCAGACTCGGACGCGGGGGGTGATGACAAGACACTCAACGATCAGGAAGAGCGCCGGCTCTTCTACGTGGCGATGACGCGGGCCAGGGATTCGCTGCGTATTTATGGAAAGCAAGGAACCGGCCGCGACAAAACACCACCTGGCTTCATGCGTGAGATGATCGCCAACGCGGGGCTGCACCGGTGGCTCAGGGCGCGAGCAGCGCTGCCTTCTCAGCCCGAACTGATAGACATGGCCGCGGCCGCGGATGCGGATTACACCGAGGGCTCCCGATTGCCAGCGTGGCTTGAGCTTCCAGCCATCGAAGGATTGGGCGCAAGCTTGAGCGCGACGGCAGTGGAGACCTATGAGACGTGTCCTCTGCAGTTCAAGTTTGAACGCGAGTGGAAGCTGGCGAGGCAGGTTCACGCGGCCATGCAGTACGGCGCCTCAATGCACCGTGTGCTGCGCACCTATTACGACTCCGTGCGCCTGGGCAGAACCAAGAACGATGATGAACTGCTGCAGCTTTTTCGTGACGACCTGACGACGTCCGGAATCCAGGACGAATATCAGCGCCACCTGTATTTGGAGCAAGGTGTGGAGCAATTGCAGGATTTCCTGGCCGGGACCCGCTCAGCCACCGCACCCGAGGTTCTGCACACGG
>Ga0210400_10001032_pt1 | contig 28613 bp, 22 predicted proteins | sample IncBWH26MmetaG_FD_155456 | JGI IMG/M metagenome (GOLD analysis project Ga0210400, IMG submission 155456) | Forest soil microbial communities from Barre Woods Harvard Forest LTER site, Petersham, Massachusetts, United States - Inc-BW-H-26-M | ecosystem: Environmental > Terrestrial > Soil >... | reverse complement strand
CTTTGATATGAAAGAGATAAAAGGCGCAAGCCCAGCAACAAGACTTGATTCTTTCGTGGGAGCTGCGAAACGGAAAGACCTCAAGAGTCGCAGCGTTGGGTTCTTGATTTTAGATCACCCGATCACCCGATCACCCCGTCACCCGATTCGCCACACCGCGTCCAGTTACAAATATCTTTGCCTAGCGTTCTTGCTGCTACTTCTAACCCAATCCGTCTTTGCCACCGACACCGGAACCCTGCATGGAATTGTGACGGACCCGTTGGGCGCGGTCATCCAAAACGCAAATGTGGACTTGCTGCACGAGGGAAAGCAGACAACCTCCACCGCCACCGGCCCGGATGGGAAATTTCAATTTACGTCTCTCGCGCCCGGTCACTATCTGGTCCATGTGACCGCCCCAACCTTTGCCTCTCAGTCCAGTCCGTTGATTTATGTGGGCGCGGGAAATTCGGCAGAGGTCAATCTCACCTTAGGCCTGGGCACAATCGCCCAGCAGATCGTTGTGTCTTCAACCGGGACCGAAGCGCCTCTTTCTCAGGTTGGGGCTTCAGTTTCCGTGATACCCAACAGCCAGTTTCAGGGCAGGCTGGACCTGCTCGAGCCGTTGCGCCAGGCGCCGGGTGCGCAGATCCTGCAGGGTGGCCAGCGAGGCGGGATTACCGCCCTTTTCGTTCGCGGCGGAAATGCCAATGCCAATAAGGTCTTGTTGGATGGGTTGCCCATGAACGATATCGGCGGCTTGGTGGAATTCGGCAATCTTTCCACCACCGCCATCGAGCAGATTGAATTCCTGCGTGGACCGAACAGCGTGCTTTACGGATCGGATGCTCTTGCCAGCGTGGTCAACTTGACCACCCGGCGGGGAACCACACCGCTGCCTGAAATCAGCTATGCGTTCGACGCCGGTAATTTCCATTCCTGGCGGCACGATGCTTCCCTGGGTGGAGTGTTTCACCAGTTTGATTATTTTTCGGAATTCTCCCGCTTTGATACCGGCAACAGCCTGCCCAATAACTCATTTCATAATGGCACTTATGTTGGGAACTTTGGTTGGACTCCCAATGCCTCCACTGATGTGCGCTTCACTGCGCGCCACACCAATACTGCGGTTGGGGCGCCCAATGCGCTTGAATTCTTTGCCATTCCAGACGACTCGTTTCAAAGAGAGCAGGACACATATATAGGAGTTACGGCCCAGAATCAGACGACCTCCCGCTGGCATAATCTGTTGCGCTATGGCGCAACCCGGCTGCGCTCCCAATTTGAAAATCCTTCGCCTTCGGGCATTCCTTTTGATCCCTTCGGTTTGGGGCCAAATTTCCTGGGACAGACGTTGACCATTCATGGCGCGAATGGCTTCTCAACCACCGGCCAGGCCATCCTCGACTTTGGCGGCACATTCCCGGTCCTGTCCAGTTCTTCGAGCAAACGGGACTTTGTCTATTTGCAGTCGGACTACAGCTTCAGCCCGCATCTGACGGCGCTTTTCGGCTTCCATTATGAAAATGAGCGTGGGTTCACTCTTGCGTCCGGCCAGAAGACTTCCACTGATCGCAACAACTTCAGCTACACGGCGCAATTTCAGGGCAGCCTGGGAAGCCGGGCTTATGCTACAGCCGGCGCCGGCGTGGAAGATAATTCGATCTTCGGCGTCGCTGTCACTCCACGGGTCTCGCTCGCTTACTATCTGGCGCGGCCAAGGTCCGATGGATGGCTGAACGGCACGAAACTCAGGTTCAACTATGGGCAGGGAATTAAAGGGCCCAGCATTTTTGAGGAAAGCACGTCGCTCTTCGGTCTGTTGTCGCAGCTTCCCAATGGTTCGCAGCTTATCTCCCAGTTTCATGTCGGTCCCATTGGAGCGGAGAGGTCGCGCAGCTTTGATTTTGGCTTCGAGCAGCTGGCATGGAGAGGACGCGCGAAACTCAACGTCACCTTCTTTCATAACCGATTTACCAATCAGGTGGAGTTTGTAAGTAATACAGCGCTGCCCCAACTGGGTGTACCGGTCGACGTGGCTGCGGCCACTGCTTTTGGGGCCACCATCAATTCAGCCGATACCCGCGCTCTGGGCGCGGAGACTGAACTGGAGTTCAACCTGGGGCATGGATTCAGTGCCAGGGCGGCCTACACCTACCTCGACGCCGTGGTTGAGCGCTCATTTACCAGTGACAATCTGTTTCCATCTTTCAATCCGGTGTTTCCCACCATACCGATTGGCGCGTTTTCGCCGTTGGTTGGTAACCGCCCATTCAGGCGAGCGCCGCATACCGGGAGCTTCTTCCTGGGCTACTCCAAACCAAAATTCACACTGACCTTGAGCGGCTATCTGGTGGGCCGGCGCGATGACAGCACCTTCCTTTCCGATGCTTTCTTCGGCAACACCATGCTCCTGCCGAACCGCAACCTGGCCGAGGCTTACCAGAAGATTGATTTCGGTGGAAGCTATCGCCTCAACCATCGACTGTCTTTCTATTCCAGCGTGGAAAACCTTGCCAATGAACATTACGACGCCGCTTTTGGATTTCCATCGCTGCCTCTGACCTTCAGGACAGGATTCAAGTTCACCCTCGGAGGCGAGTCTTGGAAGTAGAGCTGGAGAAGGGACGAGGAGCGGACGTAAAAAGAAGAGATGGCCCAGGCTTGTCGCGCTTTCTGCTGGCAATTGGTGGGCTTCTCGTTGCGTTGTTCGCCGCAGTGCTGGTAGGCGCGGCCGTAGGCGCCGTCCCGGTGAAAGCCATGAGCGTGCTGTCGGTGCTTTTTCACGGAGGTCTGGGATCGCACCACTCCTGGACCTCCGAGGAACAAGCGATTATCTTGCAGATCCGCCTGCCGCGTGTCGTCGCCTCTGGGCTGGTGGGCGGCGCGCTCTCCGTGGCCGGGGTCTTGTTTCAAGGTCTCTTTCGCAATCCGTTGGCTGATCCTTATGTGATTGGCTCGCAGGGTGGGGCGGCCATGGGGGCCTCAATTGCTATTCTCCTGCTCCCTCATTTTTCCATTCTCGGTTTCAGCGCCACGGCATCTCTGGCATTCCTGGGCTCTGTGCTGACCATGATTTTGGTCTACTGGCTGGCGCGGGTGGGCGGAAGGACTCCAATCGTCACTTTGCTGCTGGCCGGATTCGCGCTGAGTACGATCCTGAGCTACTCCACTACATTTTTCATGTACCTGAATCCGCGGTCGGAGCTGGCTACGCGAATGCTGATTACCTGGATGCACGGCGCCATCTCTATCTCGGAATGGCCGCAGATCGCAGTGATTACCGTACTTGTCGGAGCAGGAGTTGTGTTGTCTTTGCCGCTCGCGCACACCCTGAACGCGCTCAGTCTGGGGGAAGAGTATGCCGAACAGCTGGGCGTGCGGGTCGAACTGGCGCGCATGGGAGTCATTGCAGTCGGTTCGCTCTTGACCGCGGGCGCGGTTTCCCTGGGCGGCCTGATCGGGTTTGTCGGACTGATTGTTCCCCATTTTTGCCGCTTGCTGCAGGGGCCAGACCATCTGCGCCTGATTCCCACAGCAGCCCTTTCGGGCGCCATCTTTCTGATTCTCGCGGATACCCTTGCGCGCACGGTCATTGCGCCCTCGGAATTGCCAGTGGGGATCCTTACCGCCTTTATTGGCGGCCCGGCATTCCTGTTGATGCTGCGCAGAAATAAGCGGGAACAGTACCTGGCATGAAATCAATCCTGGAATTTTCGAATGTGGCCTTCTCCTATGGACGAGATGCCCTCTTTCAAGGAACGTCATTGTCAATCCAGGAAGGCGAGCGTGTGGCGCTGGTGGGAGCCAATGGCACCGGAAAGACAACTTTGCTCAAACTGGCGGCAGGGCTGCTTAACCCGGCCATGGGAACCGTGCTTCTTGAAGGGCGCGACATCCGCTTGCAGCGCAGAAGCGAAGTGGCGAAAGAAATTGCTTATGTGCCCCAGCAGCTGGCAGTCCCTTTTGATTTCACCGTGGAGCAGATCGTAGAGCAAGGTCGCACGCCCTATCTGCGGATGTTCGGTGGCCTGGGCAAGCACGATCGCCAGGTAGTGGAACGTGCTCTGGAGGTCACATCAGTGGCCCATTTGCGGTACCGTATTTTTAACCAGTTAAGCGGCGGAGAACAGCAGAGGGTGAAGATTGCCGTTGCATTGGCCCAGGAGCCTCGGTTACTGCTGCTGGATGAGCCCACCCAGCATCTGGACATCGGCCGCCAGGCGGAAATGCTGGAACTGATTCTGGAATTGAATGAACGCGGCGTTACGATTGTTTCTGCCCTGCATGATCTGGCGGCAGTCCGGTCGGCCTTTCCGTCGATCATCCTGCTATATCTGGACCGGCAAATTATTCACGGCTCGACCTCAGTGGTTTTGAAACAGGAGACGATTGAGCAGGCCTTTGATATCAAGGTACATTCCCGTTTTTGGAACATTGGATTTTGATCTATTTGTGTTGGAAGGGGAACGGCTGATTCGCGTTCATTCGCGCAAATTCGCGGCGAATAGGTTTTCTGTCCTGAGGTTAGGGATGATTCCTTTGCGTGCTTAGCGCCCTTTGCGGTAAATCGTCCCGGGTTCTGCCATCTGCTACCAAGGAGTAAACAACATAATGGATGACGTCCTCCGAGCGTTGGTCAGCAACATCCAAGCTCCCGACCCAGTCTGGCGGCAAAGAGCCCAAGAACGTCTGGACGATCTCACCAAACCCCTGGGCAGCCTGGGCCGGCTGGAAGAACTCGCCGCGCAAATGGCGTCCATTCAGCAAACCACGAGACCTCGGATTGAAGGCAAGGGTGTCTACGTATTTGCGGCAGACCATGGGATCGTTGCAGAGGGTATCAGCGCATATCCCAAAGAAGTGACCCGCCAGATGGTCCACAATTTTCTTGAAGGCGGCGCGGCCATCAACGTTATTGCCCGCAAGGCGAATGCCCAGGTAATTGTTGTTGATGCCGGCGTGGATGGAGACTTTGCCGAACATCCGGGGCTCGTCCAGCGCAAAGTTCGCCGGGGCACCCATAACATGCTGCATCGACCGGCCATGACTGAGGACGAACTGGCGGCCGCTCTACAGATCGGTATTGATCTTGCCGAATCGGCAAGAAAGCAAGGGCTCCACTTGATCGCCGTTGGCGAGATGGGGATCGGCAACACCACTTCCGCCAGCGCGATTACTGCCGCCTTGACGCGCCAATCGCCCAGCGAAGTTACCGGAGCCGGAGCCGGACTGGCGCAAGAAGCTGTGCGGCACAAGGCCAGGGTGATCGATGCGGTGTTGCAGAAGCATGGTTTATTGCCACCTGCGGAAGCGGATGCGCTGTATGTCCTGCGTTGCGTGGGCGGCCTGGAGATCGCCGCAATGACCGGGATGATCCTGGCTTCGGCCAGCCTCCGCATGGCCTGCGTTATCGATGGCTTCATCTCCACCGCCGCCTCCGCCGTAGCGCACTCCCTGCAACCCCGGGTGCGCGACTATCTCTTTGCCGGACACCAGTCGGAAGAGCCGGGACATAAATTCCTGCTCCAACTGATGGGGCTCGCGCCGCTGCTGCAGTTGAACATGCGGCTGGGAGAAGGCACGGGCGCGGTGCTGGCCTTCCACTTGATTGAAGCAGCCGTGAATCTCATGAACGAGATGGCCACCTTCGCCCAGGCAAAAATAAGCGGGGCGGTATAAGCATGGGGGCCTTGCGCGACATGGCCGTTGCCTTCCGGTTCCTCACGCGGATACCTCTTCCCGGTGTTTCTCATTTGCCAGGCTCGCTGTCTCGGGCTGCAAAGTTCTTTCCGCTGGTGGGATTGGTAATTGCGTTAGGCGCAGTGGGGCTGCGCCGCGTCTTGGCCGGCCATCTCGCTCCGGCAATCGTCGCCGTGTTGATACTGTCCTACTTGGTCCTGATTACCGGCGGGTTTCACGAAGATGGCCTCGCCGACACCGCTGACGGCTTCGGCGGCGCATGGAAGAAGGAAAAAATCCTGGAGATCATGCGCGATAGCCGCATCGGAAGCTTTGGCGCGCTGGCAATCGCTCTTTCTCTTCTGGCCCGCTATACCTTGCTGAGCACTCTGCGCCCCGATAGATTCTCAACCTATATCATCGCGGCCCACGTGCTCTGCCGCTGGACAACTTTACCGCTGGGCTTCTTCATGCCTCCGGCCCGCGCTGAAGGGCAAGGGGCAGGTGTGGCCCAACGGACATCAGTCCTGTCATTGGTATTCGGGACTGTGATCGCCCTCGTAATCTGCGTCATCTGCTATTTCCTGATGCATCAGGCTCTCTGGCTGCCCTGGATTGCCGCCTGGGTTGCCGCCATTGTCGCAACCTTGCTCACCGCTTTGTACTACCGCAGCCAGATCGGCGGGGTTACGGGAGACTGTTTTGGGGCCACCAACCAGCTAACAGAGATTGCGATTTATCTGTGCGCCGTGTGGATCCCATGAAGGCGCTCCGATGACAACATTGCTGCTGATACGTCACGCGCATACCGATATGGCCGGGCGCTTCTGCGGCCACTCCGATCCGGAGCTAAGTCGTTCAGGCCGCCAGCAGCTGCCTGAACTCATCACGCAGTTACGGCAATGGCCGCTTTCCAAGGTTTATGCGAGCGACCTGAAAAGGGCCGTCCAAACCGCCCAGGCGGTAGTTGCCGTGCAAAACGTCACGCAAAACGCCCTGCAAAACAATCTGCCGGTACAGATTCGGCCGGCCCTGCGTGAGATCTATTTTGGTGAGTGGGAAGGCCGCTCCTGGGATGAAATCGAAGCGGCTGATGCCGCCACCGCTTCTGCCTGGCTCAAGGGATATCCACACATCGCTCCTCCACGTGGCGAACGATTTCAAGATTTTGAGCAGCGTGTACAAAATGAACTGGCGGCGCTGGCCGCCGAAGTAGAAGATGAAGTTGTGGCAGCAGTGACCCATGCGGGATTCATCCGCACCGCGCTTTCGCTCATCTCGAAAGCGCCAATTGCCTCCATTGCGAAAATAGATTACGCATCGGTGACTGAGCTGCAACTGGCGGAGCAGAAATGGACGATCGGACAATAAAGAGTCCGCGTCCAGCGAGTCGCCGGCACAGGGGCTACTTCCACGCATCTCCAGTTGGGATCGCGTCAATCACTATTTGTGGGACCGAAACCACGTAAGCTACACAAAACCCATACTTATCTATGACCTTTTGGCCGGCGATGGGGCGCTTCTTTCCTTTGTCCATTAGGTATAGCGATTCAGAAGAAACTGCTCGGATGAGAACCGCCCCGTCATCGAGCGCCGGGCCCTCAGCAATGTCAGCAACCATGTCAGCCTTAAGCAAAGCCTCATCTAATGCGGAATCGTTGAAGAGGTTGATGAAGGTTGAGGGAAATGGTATCAGCCTGCGGTATCCGTTCCCGTCTATGAGATAGATAGCCGTTGCGCCGCTGGTCCTTACCTTGAGTCCGGCAAGCTCGGGACAAGTGGCTTTCGCCGGCTGAGAGTTAATGCTCGAAGTCTTATCTTCCATTTTTCTCCAATGCATTGTTCTCCAATGCGAGCTGCGGCAGGTCCAATTGGATTGGGTACTGGGTAAAGACGACATAATGGTTTCCTTTCGTTAATTGATTTTCCGGTGGCAAGAAGAGAACCGGTGTCCCATTACCTTGCGATTTGACGACTAAGATTTGACTACTAGAGCAGTTCCAGAGTTGGTGTAGCCCACCAGCACTTTTACACCGGGCTGAAGCCCTTTGTGTATGTGCTCCAAACACGGCCCTGAAGGGCCGTTCTTCCACCCGGCGTTCGGGATACAGCAACTGTGGAATCGCTCTAAAGAGATAAGCGAAAACTCCGGATAGATGGGACCAGCTTTGTAGAAGAAAATTGTGTAACACGATGCCTCCGCGCCTCCGCGTCTCCGCGGTGAAACTGGTTCTGATTTTCTCCGTGTCGTCTCCGTGCCTTCGTGTCGGAGCCTGTCCTCGAGCAAAGCGAAGGGTGGTGGGTTTTGCCTTTGGTTGCGGCTCCGTCCGCTATATGCAGTAAGAAACCCCCAAGCCCCGGTCTGGGGCTTGAGGATTCCTGTCGATCTTCAGCTACCCCCCTCCGGGAGTCTCAACGATGATGATCGGGTCGAGCGCCTGCGCAGTTGGAAGAACTGGAACGCAGGCGTAGCTATAGGCCACTGAAGTGCCAGGAGCAGGGTTGGCCTGGACCGTGGCCGGAGCGCTTGCGTTGTTGCCAGGCAGATCAATGCTCCCCGACGAAAAGAGAGCCGGCAGGGTCGGGGAAAAGTTGGTCACCCGGTATTCCCCACTCATGCCATTCGTCCAGATCACCTGGTCGCCTGGGTTCACATACAGAGGATCGGGACTTGCGTGGAGGATGTGACTTGAGTCTTCATAGAACGAGACATAACGATTTGCCATTTCTTTCTCCTTAATTTCCAGGTTGGAACTTACTGGTCTTACTTAATTAAGCGAGAAAAAGGGCGGCTGAAGACCACATGAATCAAATGAATTGTTGAGGATGAAATGGCTCCACTATCCTCTTGTAACGTTGATCCTTTCGCATCTGGTCAAGCTCAGGGGCGTTCTGAATCTCTTGCGGTGAATATCCTGCCTTGAGAGCTAATTTAAGCCAATACAAAGCCTGAGACCGATTACCAATCAGTTCATAAATCAGTACATAGGTGAAAAGTAACCCCGGCTTCTTGCCTGGGCAGCCCTCTGCATGAGCGTTGGCCAATGTGAGCCGGGCTTTGCCTTTGTCTCCGAGTTTTGCGTGGTAAAGAGGCAGGTATGCCAGCTTCTCGCAATCGTGGAGATTGAGGGGGAGAACCCTGTTGAGTTCCTGAAGGGCACGGCGATAATCGTCCGCGGCCTGCCGCGGACTTCCCGCAAGCGTCTCTGCGTCTCCCAGATTGCTCCATAGCCGGTAGTCGCCCGGACGAAGGTCGGTCGCTTCCTTGAAACTCTCTGCGGCATCGTTATAATTCTTTAGATAGAACTGGGCTGTGCCTAAGTTGGAGTAAGCTGAAGCTGTGGGCTTGAGCTTTATTGCCGTTCTCAGAGCTATTTCAGCTTCTCGATATCTGGCTTGGGAAAGATCGATCGCACCCAAATTCAGGAATGCCATTGGACTACCGGGAGCGGTCCTGGTCGCCTCGCTGAAATAACTCTCGGCTCTTGAGTACTGTGCATTGTGGTAATAGAGAGCCCCTAAACAGTCTTCCACCATCCAGTTCTTGGGATTTCTTTTGAGCGCAGCCTGGAGCAATTGCTCCGCATAAGATTTCAGTCCAGCTTTGTCATAGGCGGTTGCCAATTGGCAGCGGGTTTCGTCCGAGGCCAGATCGAGGATGCTGGCGTGCCTGAATTCGCTGATGGCGCCATTCCGATCCCCCTTCTGCTGCAAGATTTTTCCGAGAGCAGAGTGCGCCGAAGATAGCTTGCTATTGATGGCGATCGAATGGGAAATTTCTTTCTGCGCTTCGTTAAGCCATTGCAGAACCCCGGTGTAGACGTATTTTTGGTAATAAGCATCACCCAGGTCGGCGTGGGCGATCGCAAAATTACTGTCCTTCTGGACTGCTTCTTGCAGTATTGCGATGGCCTGGTTGAGGTCTTGCAGGTTCTGCTGTTGCGCCAGATAGCCCCGGCCTCGTTCGTAGAGCCGGTAAGCCTCAGGGACAGTGGTTTGATCAATGGGAAGGTTGTGGAGAGCGGCGGGAGAGGCATCGACCTCCAGCATTTCAGCCACTTGCCCTAATAGCCTATCTTCCAGGGTTATAGTTTCCGTTTCAGGAATTTTAATCACGCGCGACCGCAGAACTCCGAAGGTCTTTGTGTCTTTTACTTCGACATTCAGTTCCAAAGCACTGTCAGTCTTTCCCAATTCGCATGTTACTAATAAATTTACGCCTAATTCGGATTGTGGATGCTTGCCATCGTTATTCGCCGGTATGCTCTGCATTTGTCCCTGCACCTCTGAAAAGGGAACAACCCAAACCGGCCGCTCGGGACTGGAGAATAGCGACAAATTCTCCGTCAAAGACTTTGTTAAACCATAGGCAATTGCCTGGTATCCGGGGTCGCTGCCCGCAAAACGGCAAATCGGAATAACGACATTCTTTTGGCGTGGCAGCGGATGAAAAAAAGCTTGAACCTCGGGTATCCGCGAAATTGCGATAACCGGCAGAATCAATGCTACTGTCGTAGCGAGTCTAAGCAACAGAGGCATTCTATGGGCAGGTCGAAGAGGAACTATACCGTCTATCACAGCTTTGGCTGACGGAAACCGCTTGTCCGGGTCTCGCTCGAGACAGCGCAAAATGGACTTATTCCAGTTTTTGTTCAGCCTGGATACCACTTTTGCCGGAGGTTTAGGGTCTTCCGTGAGCCGGGCCTTCGCCTCCTGCAAAACAGGACCGTTGGGGCCGCGGTAAAACGGCCTGCGGCCAGTGACCATCTCATACAGCACGAGCCCCAGGGAATAGATGTCGGAGGCCCTGGTAAGCTTGCTGCCCGTTAATTGCTCCGGGGACATATAAACGGGAGTGCCCGGTATGCCTGTGATCGTCTCCGCTGGTGTGCCTTGCTCGGTCAAATGCTTTTCCGGCTGAGTCCAGCAGGCGATGCCAAAATCGGTCACGACTGCGCGGACGTCCTTGCCGGAGCCTATCAGCATGATGTTGTTACACTTGAAATCCCTATGTAGAACACCGGCATCGTGCGCAGCGTGTAACGCCTTACAGAGTTGTTTGGCAATCTCAAGCGCCTCGGTGGTGTCGAGCCGTCCCGTGCGTTTTAGCCGGGCAGATAGGGTCTCTCCGGGCAGCAACTCCATGGTGAGGAAAATGATCTGACCATCATCTCGGATGTGATGCCCAATATCGAAGACCCGGCACACATTGCGGTGCGCAACGCGCAGAGAGAAATTAACTTCCTTTTTGAAGTTTTCGATCTCTTCGCTGCATGATGCATCTGCCTTTATGGCTTTTCGTACGGCCTTAAGCGCGACTGGGCGGCGGAGATCTTTGTCTTGCGCTTCATACACATCAGCCATGCCGCCACGGCCGAGAAACTTCACGATCTCATACCGTCCCGCGAGCACCTCACCCGGCCTGAGCAAGACTTTCCCGCGCTCCCGTTGGGACAAGAATTGCTCCACGGCCTCCCAGTCGGAGCTCATCTCATTCCCTGTCGAGCCATGGGTAGAACCTTCCCGGATATTTGGATCGGCCACGAGTTCCTCTGCAGCTTGTCGATAGAGGGAATTGCCTGGAATAGAACGGTCCAGTTCGGAACTCATCTCCTCCGGTGTCGAGCTATTGGTGGAACTCTCCTGGAGGATGGAGGCAAGAAGTTCCTCCACAGCCTGCCGAAAAAGGAAGTTCCCCGGGAGATAGCGCTCCAGCGCGGAACTCCACTCTCGCGGTGGCAGTTTCGAAACCAGGTCAAAGATGCGCTTGATGAGCTCCCAGTCTTCCCGCGACCAGGTATCAGATGTCATGACTGGCCGTCCTTTCGTGCTCCTTTGCTTAATCCCAGATGCAACCAAGCGCGGGCAATGCGGTAGTCTCGCTTCACGGTACTGCGTGAGAGGCGCATAGCGGCGGCGGTTTCCTTCAGATCGAGCCCTTCAAAATCCCTCAGCACCAAAATCTTGTACTCTTGCGGGTCCTTCGCTTTCAGCCTTTCGAGCAATTGGCGCAGCGTGATGCTCAATGCGTTGTCCTCGGCGGAGAGTGAGACGTCCTCCAGGGGGATCCTCTCCAGAAGTCCCTCGCGCTTCTTGGCGATGCGGCGGCGCTCATAGTCCACCAGGATGTGCCGCATGACCTTGGCCGCAAAGGCAAAGAAGTGCCCGCGATTCTGGTAGCTCACCTTGGATTTCCTGGCAATGACCACGTATTCATTGACCACGTCGCCGGGCTGCAAGGTATGGTGGCGCCGAGGCTCAGCCGCAAGATACCGGCGAGCCATGTGGCACAATACCTTGTCGGTAAGCCGCATCAGGAGATTTTCCGCTTCGCTGTTGCCTTGTTTTACTTTGAAAAGTAACTCAGTGATGGGAGCATCATTTAACATCATATGTACACCAATTGATCTAACGACACCACATTGGGCGCTGAAAGAAAAGCAGGAACAGTGTAGATATGGGTACAAAAGTAATGAAACGCTGTCTGGAATCAAGATTTCCTATTATGGGAATACTAGCCGTATATGGGAAAGCAATAGATCAGATCAGGGGAAGCTATTGACCCAGTCAACGCGACTCGCGATATTCAACACTTACGCTCGAGGCATCTTGAGGATTCTTCGGGGACTCAGAATGACAAGGGATGGAGAGTGTGGCGCGTGGAAACAGTAATCAGGGTGAGTGCGCCTCAGAGTGGATCTGGTTCAGAGTGAATGTGGTTTGGTATGTGCGTTGTGAGTTAAGGAATGTGATTTGTAAGATGTTTCGTTTCACTACACTTTCTACCCCTTGTCATTCTGAGCAGCTAACCCGCTTTGTAGCGGGTTAAGTGAAGTAATGAACGGTCGTTTGCGCGACGCTGCCTCCACTCGCGAGACGTCTATCAGCCCCAACCATCCCCGGCGGGAATGGTTGCGAGAACCAGAAACTCTCTCTATAGAATGAATCGTCATCCCGAACGCCGTCAACGGAGCGCGCGTTCTCTTCAGCGCGCGTAGTAGGCGTGAGGGACCTTGCGTTGTGATTGCGTCTTCCCATACGTTCGGGGGCCATCCGCCCATTCCCTGTAGCTTACTGCGGAGTCGTGCCGAAAAGTGCAAAAACAATTCGGCTTTAGCCGCTGGCTTTTGCTTTTCGGCACCACAAACCACGAATAAGGCCGCATTGATTTTAAAAGACTTACAAAAGCTGTTCATTAGGAGGGCCGTTCTCTGGCCGAAGAATCCCCACGCTCTCTCACGCCACGACATGGGCGAGATGCTACGATGCACATGCAGAATACTGCTCCTGGCCAGAGACCGTGTAATGTTCCATCTTCGTCCGCAGATGTTTTTTAGTCATGCCAAAAATCCGTGCTGAAACAGCAAGCCAAAATCCGCGAGCATCCGCGTAATCCGCGATAGGGGTTTTCAGGTTTTCGTTGTGGCCAAACGCTCAGCCCCCAAGGCCGGATGACCCATCAGGAAGATGACCCATCAGGAAAATGAGTCGCGCCGCGATTTTTGTGGGACAATCGTGCAATGTATCAGCATTGGTCGGGCTCGACCATCTGGGATTTTCTTAGGATCTCGGCGCTCTTTTCCGGCCTTCTGGGGTTTCTTTGCCTCTTTTCCGGCTGCGGTTCCGGTGCGAACGCCCCACCACCCGTATCTCCAGGACTGACCGCCCCTAGCGTCGTCTATGTCGTAAACCACAATTCACAGAATATCAATGCCTATTATCAAGACTCTCGCAGTGGCGTCCTGGCCGACCTCAATAAATCGCCGTTTCGTTCTTCGGTCCCGAACGCCTGGCCTGCTACGCTCCATCCCAGCGGCAATTTCCTCTATGTAGGAGACACGATTGTCGGAGAGATCCAGGTTTTCTCCACGAACTTCACCGTTGGCGATCTCAGCCCAGTGAATGTCACATTCTTTCCGGACCATCTCAACTGGCTTACAGGAATGAGTGTTACGCCGAGCGGCAGGTTTCTGTATGCTGCCGCCAATGCCGAGCTTGATGCCTTCGGGATTCTTCCGGACGGCTCATTAGTGCCGCTCTCGGGCTCTCCTATCCCCTTTGCGACCAGTTCGCTTCAATCTGCCGTCATCGACCCTGGCGGTCAGCATCTCTACCTGACGGATGGCGGCTCCACCGGCCGGATCTTCGCCTTTCTGATCAACGCCGACGGCTCACTGACAGCGGTTTCCGGTTCACCTTTTCCGGTCTCTGCCCCGCTCGCCCCAGCGGTGTTTGACAATAGCGGTACCTTCCTCTATGCCGCCGATTTCAGCAACCATATCTATGCTTTCAAAAAGGCCGCCGATGGTTCACTCACTCCTTTGTCCGGCTTCCCTATCTCCACTCCTGCCTCCACCCAACCCATTGCATTGCTGTTCGAGCCGACGAACCATTTCTTTTACGCCTCACTGACACCGGGCGATTCCATCGCGGCTTACTCGTTGACCTCGAGTTCGGGAGCACTTACGGGGGTCCCAGGTTCCCCGTTCACAACGGGAAACGGGCCTAATGGCATGGCGACAGATAAGGCAGGCAGGTTTCTCTACGTCACGAACCGCTTCAACGACACGGTTACCGCGTTGTCGATTGGCAGCACCGGCGGACTTTCCTTTGCCTCGGTCGCCAATACACGCTCCAGTCCGGCTGCGGTGGTTATTATTCCTTGATTTGCGTTCACTTGTGCCTGTGCCATGTTACAAGTCTCTACGAAGAGACATCTTCCAGAAGTCACCGACCTGGAGCGGTTCCAGCGTTGATGTATCCCGACATGTTTTTGCGGCCGGGGCTGAACAGCTTGCGGAAAAATTTGAACTACGAGCTTGGTTTGTGTCAGGGCACAGCCTGTCCTTGAGGTGAGCCCGCGATCCGAAGGAAGTTTACTCGTGCCGAAAGCTTTTAGAAATCAACAGGGCTTTTAGCCCCTGCAGATCCATGGCTCCCGCGAAAGAGACTTTTTCCGCAGACTGTTTAGCCCCTGTATAAAAAGGCTGGCGGCTACATTCTGAAACCGCTCTAGCCAGTGCTTTTCTTCTTCCGTCTTGTCCTGCTTGTTGTGCAGTCCAAATATTTAAGAACACGATTTCAAAATAGGGCGAATATTAGGCGAAAATGTGATATAAGAACATTTTGCGGGAATCATTGAAACGCTGATCCCATTTTTGTCACTACATGCTAAGTAGTTTTCCGGAATTGCAAGAGTGGCGACCGCAATTGGGAATGGCGGGCAACCCAGAACTGAAGATGAAGTTTTACGCGCACACCGCTAACGATGACAACGGCAAACGGCTGCCGGAATGTCGTTGGCAACCACTCAAGGACCACTTGCGAAGCGTGGCTGAACTGGCGAAGGAATTCGCTCGGCCACTCGGCCTGGAAGCAGAAGCAGAGCTGGCGGGACTGCTTCATGATCTAGGCAAGTATCGCTTCGAATTCCAGCGCTACGTGCGGGGCGAATGCCCGAGCAGTTTTGAAACTCAGCATGCTGTCTTCGGCGCGGCCTGGGCTTTCGGACAGAATTTGGCGGGTAGCGCCTTTGCCATTGCCGGACATCACGCAGGCCTACATGACTGCGCGGATTTGCAGGAAATTGTAAGTAAACCCACGCTGCGCCCGCTCGAAATCTCGCGTGACCTGCTAGATCGGCTTATGTTCGAAACGGGGCCACTTCCGGCACTACCCAATCCTCCTGCCTGGGTAAGAGACAACCTCTCCGCGGAGTTTTATGTTCGCCTCCTCTTTTCATGTCTGATTGATGGGGACCGACTTGATACAGCCTGTTGGCCGCAGAAGCCAACGCCTGATACTCCTTTAAATCCAGATCGCCTGCTTGAAATGGTGCTTGCCGAGCGAGACCGGAAGAACGAGGCCAACCCAAACAGCCCCCTCAAGATGTTGCGGAATGGGATTTTCGACGCCAGTGTTGAGCAAGCGTCTCTGCCGCAAGGATTCTTCTCCCTCACTGTGCCAACCGGCGGCGGGAAGACGCTTTCGTCCATGGCCTTTGCATTGGCTCATGCCCGTCGCCACAATCTTCGCCGCATTATCGTGGTGATTCCCTACCTCTCCATCATCGAACAAAATGCTGCCGAGTATCGCCGCATCTTTGGTGACGATGTGGTGCTGGAAAACCATTCTGCTGTTCAACTGCCGCCCGACCCGGACGAAGAAGAGAAATCGCGCCTTGAACTTGTCGCAGAAAACTGGGACGCACCCATCGTAGTGACTACCTCTGTGCAGTTTCTCGAATCGCTCTTTGCCGCCGCGCCGTCGCGGTGTCGAAAGCTCCACCGTATCCCTCACTCGGTAGTCATCTTCGACGAAGTGCAAGCCCTGCCGGCCCACTTGCTCGCGCCCACATTCAGCATCTTCCGTGAATTGCAGCGGAACTACGGCGTAACCTTCGTCTTCTGTTCCGCAACACAGCCCGCGTTCCGGCGTGGTGGTTCGCTGCCATCTGATTTCTTCGCCGCCCAAGAACTTCGGGAGCTTGCGCCCGATCCACCGGCGTTGTTCCGTGAACTGCGCCGAGTGGAGTACCACCTTCCCGAGCCCAGTGAGACACTTGATTGGCCAGAACTCGCCGAAAGATTGGCTGCTTGTAAGCAGGCACTCTGCGTCGTAAATCTCACGCGCCACGCTGCCGAGCTCTGGGGAGAACTGAAGCGCCGCCTGCCTGACGGTGAGAAACCCATACACCTCTCCGCTGCCATGTGCCCTCAGCACCGGCTCGAACTCATTCATGAAATCCGTGAGCGGCTCCAAACGGGCCGGCCTTGCCGCGTCGTCTCCACACAGCTAATTGAAGCCGGCGTTGACGTGGATTTTCCTACTGTCTGGCGCGCACTGGGGCCGCTGGATTCGATTGTGCAGGTTGCGGGTCGCTGCAACCGTGAAGGCCGGCTCACGGCTGGGCAGATGTATGTCTTCCGCCCCGCTGATCACAAGCTACCGCCGGGTATTTACCAGTCAGCTTCAAATCAGGCCGCCATCACGCTTGCCTCCCTCGGACAATCCACACAAGCCACGGACCGCCTGGCCGCCGACCCGCATCTGTTCGCCGATTACTTCCAATCGCTCTACCAGGTAGTGAACACCGATTACGCATGCCGCAGTGAAAGCACCATTCAGGAGGACCGTGGCAAATTGCGATTCCGCGAAGTGGCCCGCAAAGCAAAGGTCATTAAGGACGACGGCCAGCCGGCGATTGTGCGTTTCGGAGCGGGGGAATCGCTTGTTGAGGAAATCCGCACTAGAGTTCCGGTCGCCGGCCAATCCCGCTTTACCCGTGACGATCTGCGCCGCCTGCAACGATTTATGGTCAGCGTACACACCCACAAATTTCAGACCCTGCTTGGCCTGAATCAGGTCAAGGCGCTTCTGCCCAACCTGGAACTCTATGTTCTCGACGACGGCTTCTATCATCCCGATCTAGGAATAGTAATTGACAAGCGCCCGATGGAGGATTTCCTGCAATGACGCCAAACCTTGTCACTCTCCGCGTTTGGGGTGACTTCGCCTGCTTCACCCGCCCCGAAATGAAAGTGGAGCGCGTCAGCTATCCTGTGATGACTCCCTCGGCGGCGCGTGGCATCCTGGAAGCCGTCTTCTGGGAGCCTCAGATGTACTACCTCGTAGACTCCATTCGTGTTGTGAAGAAGGGCCGCTGGATCTCGTTCCGCCGCAACGAGGTCACCAAAGTCATTAGCCTCGATAGCGCTAGAAGCTGGATGCATTCGCCCGAAAGAACTTCGCCAATCCAAGCGGGCGGTGGCGCGGCGGATGGAACCCAGCGCAACATGCTGGCCCTTCAAGATGTGGAATACCTCATCAGCGCCGAAGTCCATGTTACGTCGCTGGCGAATCGCCCGGAAGACTCGCTGGTCAAATATCTCGCCGAAATCGAGCGCCGCGCGCGCCAGGGCAAATGCTTCCATCGCCCCGGACTGGGGATGCGCGAATTCGCGGCTGACTTCGAGTGGGAACCCGATGCCGCTGCCGCTCTCGCACGGCGCACCGCCGCACTGGGCCAACTCCCGGAGCAATTCAACGAGGATTTGGGCCTGATGCTCTATGACGTGTTTGACCATCGTGATCGTCAGGCTGGCTTTCGTTGGCTTCGTGACGAAGAAATGATGCCAAGTGTGTCGATCCCGGCTCGTCAGGGGCGCCGTATGGTACAGGCGGACCAAAGTCGTTGGACCGGCAAACTGGTTCAGCCCTGCGCGGCTTTTTTCTATGCGCTTATTGAGCGATCCAAGCTGGACTGCCATCCCAATCGCGTTCGAATTCTCCTACCCAAAGCCGGGGGGAATTGATTATGTTTTTGAAGTCGCTCTATGATTTTGCGCACTCCCGCCATTTGTTGGACGACCTCGCGTTTTCACCCAAAGCCGTCCGCTGGATTATCGAGTTGGATGTCGAGGGGAATCTTCTAGGCGCAGGCCCCCAGATTGCCGGGGATGATAAACGTGGAAAGGAATTCAGCTGCCCGCAGACGACTCGAAATAAGAACGTAGGTGGCGTGGCCGAATTCCTTGCAGACGGCTTAAGTGCCCTCTTCGGCCTCGATCCTGACCCTGAATCCCCTGTGCCGGCGAAGAAGCGCGCTTCACGCGATGGCAACAATGCCAGCAAGTGCCAGGACTTTTGGGTCCAAATTGCCGAAGCGGGCAAGGTGACTGGCGACTCGAAACTCGCCGCGATCCTCGCATTTCATCAGCGTGTCGGCTCTTCACCACCGTTCTTGCGCTGGGGACCTTCCTCTGAAGGAAAGACCAAAGAGAAACCTGCTTGGTGGCTCCGCACCGCTGTCGGCTCTGAGGTCAAACTCGGTCCTGAAAATTTCACCTTTCGAGTCGATGGACACTTGATTCTCGAAGACGAGCGCTTGCGCGAACATTGGCTGGACGAGCACGCGAAGGAAAATGCCGAAACCGAAACCGAATCCGAGCACGGGCTGTGTCTGGTTACTGGTCGTGTTGGAGTGACGCTGGCGACTACGCACGACCCCGCCATACGAGGCGTGCGTAACGCCCAGCCCAGCGGGGCGAAAATCGTTTCGTTTGAGAAGTCGGCTCCCGCTTTCTCCTCCTATGGTCGTGTCCAGAGCCTAAACGCTCCGACATCAAACGAAGCCGCCACAGCCTATGGTGTTGCACTGAACTGGTTGCTTAAGAATGCCGACCACCACTTGCACCTTGGAGGGACGACTCTTTGTTTCTGGACGCGCGAGAGCGAGAAAACCACTGGATTCTTTGCTCGACTTCTGAACCGTCCAGATCCGCAGAGCGTAGCGCAGTTCATCAAGTCACCCTGGGCTGGCATTGAGCGTGACTTGGCTCGACATGACCGGTTCTTTGCTGTTACGTTGGCTGGAAACTCTGGTCGCATCATCGTTCGTCGATGGCTCCAGGCTCCATTAGATGAAGCCGTCGAGAACCTTCGCCGATGGTTTATTGACTTGAATCTCGCTTCTGTGCTCCAACCACAGTCCACAATTGCAAAGCCCAGGATTGAGGCCAACGATCCGCTGTCTGGGCCCGCACCACCGCTCGCAATCCTGCAGCTCGCTCGTTGCACAGCTCCTCTGGTGACAAGAGCCGGGCGTCTGGTCGCAGACGAAGATAGACTGCCTCCCGACGTCCCAACTCAGCTATACCTGGCAGCAATCGAGGGCGCTGCGCCGTCGCTCGCTCTGCTCAAGCCCCTGTTCGACCAGTTCTATTCCCGACTCTTGCGACACGAGCACTACAACCTACTGTACGACGAAAGTCGCTTCGCGCTTCTCAAACTCATCCTCAATCGCAACCGAAAAGGCCACGTAATGGAAATCCAAACCAAACTCACTGCTAACACGGATGATCCGGCTTACAATTGCGGCCGTCTCCTGGCTGTTCTAGCCGCTGCGCAGGACAAGGCTCACGAATTCAAGCTCGAAGGCCCGGGCATGGCCGAACGCTATTTTGGTACAGCATCTGTTTCGCCCGCTAGCGTCCTTCCGCTGTTGCTTCGGCTCAACCGCCATCACCTCAATAAGATCGGCAAGTCTGAACGATTCGCCGGCCATGAGCGCTTCTTGCTTGAGCAGATTGAAGGAATCCTGACCCTGTTCAAGCCAGCCACAATTGGCTTCCCGCCGGTGTTTCCGCGAAATCTGGATCTGCAGGCTCAAGGCCGGTTTATGCTGGGCTTTTATCAGCAAGCGGCGGAAGACGACGCAGCCCGGAAGGCCGCAGTAGCCAACAGAACAGGGGATTAACGAAGCTAGTCGACCAGAATCTTGAGTAAGGACAATAAACATGAACACCAATACAGTCAACAACCGTCACGATTTCTTGCTGTTGTTTGAAGTTACGAATGGCAACCCCAACGGCGACCCTGACGCAGGTAATCTGCCGCGTCTTGATCCCAATACCAATCGGGGCATCGTCTCCGATGTTTGCCTCAAGAGGAAGGTGCGCAACTTCGTGGAACTGTTTCCACCTTCCCGCGATGGCGAGGCCTCGAACGGCTTTGACATCTTGATCAGGCAAGGTGCTGTGATTGAAACCGAGCAAAAGCGGGGCATCAAATCTGCAGTCGATTCCCTCCCAAAGGACGCTTCAAACCAACGCAAAGCTGAGGCAGCTAAAGACTGGCTCTGCCGTGAGTTCTTCGACGTCCGCACCTTCGGCGGGGTTCTGTCCACAGGTGACGATGTCCTCAAAGGTTCAGCGTTTGGCCAGGTCCGAGGTCCGGTCCAATTTACCTTCGCCCAGTCATTCCACGCAATCACGCCGCTCGAAGTCACCATAACCCGCTGTGCAGTAACGAAAGAGGCAGACGCCAAGAAGGAACGAACGATGGGCAATAAGCACATTGTGCCTTACGCCTTTTACGCGGCCAAAGGCTACGTTTCGCCTGCGTTTGCCGAGCGCACGAGCTTCACCAACGCTGACCTCCAACTTCTCTTCGAGGCGCTACTGCAAATGTTCGAGCATGACCGCTCCGCCGCCCGTGGTGAAATGATCGTTCGCGGCCTCTACGATTTCGAGCATGTTGGCACCCAGCACGCAAGCAACGCCGCACAGAATGGCCGCGAAGCCCGTTTGGGTTGCTATCATGCCCACAAGCTCTTTGAGGGCATCCGGGTTAGTCTGAAAGACGGAAAAACGTTCCCCGAAAACTTCGCTGACTACGATGTGATCTGCGAGTGGACGGAGCAAAGTCTTCCGCCAGGTATCAAACTTAACCTGCGGCATGAAGACCGTTCTTTCGGTCCTCGCCAAGGTTAGGGTTTAGCCGTGGAACTGTCACCAAAGCCAGCTCACAGCGAAGAATGGTATATTCCGCTCTCCGCGCTGAACCACTTTCTCTATTGCCCGAGGCGTGCTGCTCTCATCCATATTGAGGGCATATTTGTGGACAATGTACATACTGTGCTCGGCGAGCTCGCCCATGAGCACGCCGATCTTCCCGGTTACGAAGTCGCCAAAGGCGTAACGCTGCTGCGGGCGCTGCCGGTGTTCTCCGAGCGGCTGGGTCTCTCCGGTAAGTGCGACATCGTCGAGCGGCGCAGCGATGGATCGCTTTGTCCGGTGGAATATAAGAAAGGCAAGCGTCGCCGGTTTGACAACGATGACGCGCAGTTGTGCGCCCAGGCGCTCTGCCTGGAAGAGATGTTTGGCCGTCCGGTCAGGCTTGGGGCCATCTTTCACGCTGCCAGCAAGCGCCGCCGGGAGGTTGAGTTCACGGCTGTGTTGCGGGCCGCCACGGAGGATGCCGTCGCTGAGTTGCATCGGCTGGTCGCCACCGAGACGGTGCCTTTGGCCGTCTTCAAGCCGGCCTGCGAGGAGTGTTCGCTCTACCGGATCTGCCTCCCGCAAGTTACTTCGCGGCCCAGCAGCCTCGCCAAGGCGGCGGCCGATCTGTTCCGGACTTGAACGGTTGAGGATCTGAAACGAGATGAGCGAGATTCAGCAAAACACGCTTTACCTGATGACGCCCGGAAGCTACGTGGCGCGAGACCATCTGACCTTGCGGGTGGAAGTGCCGGTGTATCCCGACGGCTTGCCCGCGCATCAGCGCAACCGGGACACGGCCATCGAGACCCGTAAGCTTTCTGTCCCGATTCATCACCTGGAGTCCATCTGCCTGTTTGGGCCGAGCAACGTTAGCCCGCCGGCGCTGGACCTGTGCTGGGAGCATGGAGTGGCGGTGAATTTTTTGAGTGAGAACGGGCATTTTCAGGCGCGGATGACAGGCGTAGCGGACACCAGCGTGACCCTGCGCCGGACCCAGTTCCGTGCCGCCGATGGCCCAGCCAGGTGCGCGGCGATTGCACGGCAGATTATCGCGGGCAAGATCCAGAACTCGCGCAACAGCCTACTGCGAGCGGCGCGGGAAAACGATGTTCCTTCCGAGCAGGGCCAGCTTCAGGGGGTGATCGACGCGCTCGCGCGGCAAATCCAGAACCTGGCCAACCCCGGAGCTTCAGCGCAGGGCCAGCAACTCGACTCCTTGCGTGGCGCTGAAGGGCTGGCGGCGCAACTGTACTTCTCCGTGTTCAGTTTGGTGTTCAAGCAGCAGCGGGAGGCGTTCCTGTTTACCACCCGAAGCCGCCGCCCGGCGCTCGACCGTATCAATTGTCTGCTTTCGTTCATCTATGCTTTGCTGCGGCATGATTGCGTGGCCGCCCTGACCAGTGTCGGGCTCGATCCGTTCGTGGGATTCCTTCATGCCGATAGGCCCAATCGGCCATCGCTGGCCCTGGACTTGATGGAGGAGTTTCGGCCCTGGCTGGCGGACCGCCTGGCGATTACGTTGATTAACCGGCAGCAAATTGCACCCGAACATTTCGCGGAGCGGGAGGGCGGAGTAGTAGAGTTCACCGAAACCGGACGAAAGCTGGTCATCAGGGCATATCAGGAGCGGAAGCAGGACACCCTCACGCACCCCTTGCTGGAGCAAAATCTCCGTCTGGCGCAGCTGCCCTTTGTGCAGGCCCGGATTCTGGCGCGGCACCTGCGTGGAGACCTGCCCGACTATCTGCCCCTGGTTCCTAAATAAAAAGTCCCCAAATAAAAGTTCCCAAGTAAAAAGTTCCCAGGTGCAAGGTACCCAAATGAAAGAGAAATCATGCGCGTGCTGGTGACTTATGATGTATCCACAGTCAAAGCGGCGGGACGACGGCGGCTGCGGCGCGTGGCCCAGGCCTGCGAGGATTACGGCATGCGGGTACAAAAATCGGTCTTTGAATGCCAGGTCGGCGACGCGGAGTGGGCGCGGCTTCGAGACAGGCTCTTAAGCGAATTCAAGGCGGAAGAGGATTCATTGCGATTTTACTTTCTTGACGAAACGGCGGTGCAGCGGACCGAACACCACGGCATCGCAAAACCATTAGATTTATCGGAGCCTTTGATTCTATGATTTGGCTGCCGCGAACCATCAGTGACGGCCCCAGGGCCGGAGTCTCGCGCTGTGGTGGTAGTCCTTCACAGGCAAGCGTTTCTCTCTGTTCTTTGACAATTGATCGCAGTAAAACACGGAAGGTATTGGCAGGTTGGCGGAAACAGTGTACTAAAGTGTTGTGGCCGCGCGGGTTAGCGCGGCCGCTGTCACCCCGCGTGTGAACGCGGGGTGCGGATTGAAACAGGTATGCAGTTGCGGCAGGGCTTCCGCTCTCCGGGTCACCCCGCGTGTGAACGCGGGGTGCGGATTGAAACATCGAAAAGCGCGGTTTCAACGCAGCAACCGGACTGTCACCCCGCGTGTGAACGCGGGGTGCGGATTGAAACCTCGGAAGATCTGAAGTTGTTGCGCGTCCAGGGTGGTCACCCCGCGTGTGAACGCGGGGTGCGGATTGAAACCTGCACAAAGCCGATATGGGCGGCATCTACTGTGGTCACCCCGCGTGTGAACGCGGGGTGCGGATTGAAACCACATCAGCGAACAGGCTAAGCGACGAGCAGCCCAGTCACCCCGCGTGTGAACGCGGGGTGCGGATTGAAACAGCGCCCTCCGGGGCATAGATGCTGCTTTTGAAGGTCACCCCGCGTGTGAACGCGGGGTGCGGATTGAAACGCTGCAGCTTGGAGCGCGGCAAAGATAGCCTTGGTCACCCCGCGTGTGAACGCGGGGTGCGGATTGAAACGCTGTGGCGGGACTGTTTGAAGAGAAGCACAGCTGTCACCCCGCGTGTGAACGCGGGGTGCGGATTGAAACCTGGAAACGCCCGCCGCCTTGGCGACGCTCTTGTGTCACCCCGCGTGTGAACGCGGGGTGCGGATTGAAACGCTGTGGATGTGCGGCCACGGCCGCGCCAGACACGTGTCACCCCGCGTGTGAACGCGGGGTGCGGATTGAAACCGAATTGCTCAACATGCTTGCGAAATTCTGCGGCGTCACCCCGCGTGTGAACGCGGGGTGCGGATTGAAACTTATTATGTTGACGGGTTTACATACACCACCATTCGGTCACCCCGCGTGTGAACGCGGGGTGCGGATTGAAACTCAATGCGGCTGCTTGATTCGTAGCGAATGGCCTGGTCACCCCGCGTGTGAACGCGGGGTGCGGATTGAAACTTTCCTGTCGGCGCGTGGTTCGCTTCGTGGCGTCGTCACCCCGCGTGTGAACGCGGGGTGCGGATTGAAACACAACTTGGAATCTGACTGAAGTAATTCTCCGTGGTCGTCACCCCGCGTGTGAACGCGGGGTGCGGATTGAAACACTGTCTAGACTAATAGGATTCTTCACGCTAACGCGTCACCCCGCGTGTGAACGCGGGGTGCGGATTGAAACCTTTCTCGCGCAATTTCTGTTGCACCAGAGCCCTGTCACCCCGCGTGTGAACGCGGGGTGCGGATTGAAACAACATCTGGCGCAATTGTGAAGGCTTAAGCTTCTTGTCACCCCGCGTGTGAACGCGGGGTGCGGATTGAAACTTTGAAGGTGATCACGCAAGTCGGATTAGCACCGTCACCCCGCGTGTGAACGCGGGGTGCGGATTGAAACTTTCTCTCTATGAGAGACTCAGCGCCCCCATTCCGCGTCACCCCGCGTGTGAACGCGGGGTGCGGATTGAAACCGGAGAGCTGGCGTAGGTCGCGGCGATCGAGCCTGTCACCCCGCGTGTGAACGCGGGGTGCGGATTGAAACCATGCCGTTTGCCCGCACGATGACGACCCGCATGTCACCCCGCGTGTGAACGCGGGGTGCGGATTGAAACGATTTTGCAACCAAGGTATCTGTGGCGTTGGACAGGTCACCCCGCGTGTGAACGCGGGGTGCGGATTGAAACATGAAGACTGCGAGTGTGATTGCCAGGAGTGCAAGGTCACCCCGCGTGTGAACGCGGGGTGCGGATTGAAACCGGTTCGCTTGGTGCGCAGGCAGGAGCAGGCCAGGTCACCCCGCGTGTGAACACGGGGTGCGGATTGAAACACGGACCCGGCAAGATTTACATTTCTGTACCAGTTCGTCACCCCGCGTGCGAACGCGAGGTGCGGATTGAAACCACCACGGTTTGCCGTGATAACCAGGCGATTTTGGTCACCCGTGTGCGAACGCGGGTGCGGATTGAAGCAGGGACATCAGCACGGCGATCGGCGTCCCGCGGCCTCGTCACCCGGCGTGCGAGCGCGGGGTGCGGATTGGGGAATAGGCGACGCAAGGGCCTGAACAATTTACCCCGTAATGTTGCGGTTGCACATCAACTCTGGCTACTATGCAAATGACGCCATGAAAAGCGTCGGCGTAGATGACCGTTCGTTAGAGTATTCGACGCCTCACTGCCTTGGCATCCGTGCCATGAACTCAATCTGTGCCGCCGGAAACCCAATGTTTATGCGGGTTGTCTCAAGGTCACTGATCCCCCTAGGGGGGTGCGGGAAAGAGCTCTTTGACAACTGAATAATCGCGATGAGCAGCTTTCTGCGAGATGAGGGGCCGAAGGGCCGGCCAGGTGGATGCGTGTGCTGGCCCAGCTGATCTGGGCGGGGTAGCTTGAGCTGTTTGAGGGGCGACCCTGTCAAGTTCCGCCCTTTTTGCTTCCAGGCTCCGAATCGCGAAAACGTATTTCGCCCAATAAAAATGCCGGTTGTCTCAATGTCTCACCTCAATCAGAGGCTCTGTTTCGGCCAATTGCCACTTGCTATTTGCCATTTGCTGGATTTTAGAGGCTCACACTTCAGGCTCGACTCTTAGTGCGGAACCTAACACTTGACCTGGCTGACTGCTGAATGCTGAATGCTTGTAAGTCAGGTCGTCACCGGCAAGAGTCAGGTCGGCACAATCAGCGATCAGGTCGGCACAAACGGCGCTTAAGTCGGCACAAACGGTCTTCAAGTCGGCACAAACCGAGCTCAAGTCGGCACAAAAAACAATAACCCCAATGTTTTCAACGAACCTGTCCAAAATGTGCTGAATTGGAATGCGGAAATTTTGTAGCGGGTTGTAGCGGCTTGTAGCGGCAAAACCGGTTGCTCTTTTTGGAACTGATTTACCGGTGTAAGTAACTGTATCCAAATAACTTCCCGGAAAAACGATGGGGAAATGTAGCGGCGTAGCGGGTGTAGCGGCAATCTTCGGGATTTGTCGTAATTTTACAGCGTTGCTCTCCTGACCCCCGGTCAGCAGCGCAAATCAGCGGTTAAACGTTTTGTCTTGCGATCAGTAACCAAAGTCCATCGACCTAAGGGCCGTACCTGGGCAGGCAATTGGCACATATGATGAGTTAAAGATAAGTTGCTGTCTTACTCCCCATGGAACTTATTGCAGATACAAAACTCGCGTTTTCCGCGCAGCACTTTCCAACTTCAACCCCCATATTGGATGTCCTTCGCCCTTTGCCGCTGCGCCAGCGCGACCGGCTGAGCACGGGCGGATATTTTCTTATCAGCAGTGCCATTATCCTGGGCGTTAGCGAGATGTATGTCCTCCGTTCTTTTGCGGACTCCATCGCTACTGCGCAATCCGGCCCGGTATTTTGGATGGCATTTCTGCTGTTGCCCTGTTTGGCATTTCTGGCTGCTATTGCGGCCCATGAAGCCGGGCATCTGCTGGTTGGACGAATGGCAGGTTTTGAGCCTGTGCGCATCAAAGTTGGCTCCTTCTCTTTTGCCACCTCTTTTGCCAACCAGGACGGACGACAGAAACTTCGGGGCGAGGAAATCTTGTCTTTGGGTTTGGCTGTCGTCAAGACCAATAACAAAGAGCATCTGCAACGCCGTCTTCTCTATCTGTTCCTGGGTGGTCCGTTGGCCAACCTGCTGGTGCCTTTGTTGCTGGAGGCGCTGTTCTACCTGCTCCCGATCCCATGGGGCGGGGCATATTCTCTTGTTGCCTTCAGCGTGCATGTGTTTTCCATTGTTGCGCTCCTCTTTGGCATTGCATCGCTGGTGCCGGATACCAACGCCAGCGGCAACTTTTCTGACGGCGCCCGGATCGTTATGCTGCTCAAGAATGACCTTCGCGCGGCCCGCTGGCTCGCTATCATAGAGCTGCAATTGGCGCTCAATGAGGGAGAGCACCCGCGAAACTGGGACGAGAGCCTGGTGAACCGTGCCGTAGCAGTCAAAGACGATTCGCTCGATACGGTTGTAGCCAACTGGCTGGGTTATCTCTGGGCCGCCGGACACCAGGAGTTGACTGGAGCTACAAAATATTTGGAAGATGCGCTGGCGGTGATGGGCTCTTCGCCCGGAAGCTTGCGCGGCCGGCTGTTCCTGGAGGCGGCTATTTTTCAGGCATGGTACCGCCACAATGCTTCGAAGGCCCGGTTCTGGGTTTCCCAAATTGGAAATATGAATTCGCTCTCGCCGCTGCAAAAGCTGCGCCTGGAAATCGCACTCTTGTGGGCGGAGGGCCGTCCCTTTGTGGCCTGGGAAAAGCTGGGAGAGTATCTCGATCAGGTGCGCAAGCTGCCGGCCTCGGCAGTGCGCGATCTGGCCGAGAAAGGCGTTCTGGAATGGAAGGCGCAGATGGAATCAAGAATGGTGGCCGGCGCCTGGGCCACGATGAGCGCATGGTCGGAAGAAGCTGAAAATCAGCAATTGGCAGAAAAACAGCAGTTAGCAAATAGCAATTAGCAGAAGACCAGCAATTAGCAAATAGCAGCTAGCAATTGCCAAACCAGCTCTTACCACTGATTGAAAACTAGCAAATAGCAATTAGCCAAACCAAGTTTTACCACTGATTTACACTGAAGCCACTGATCCAAAAGGAAAGATTTTTAACCGCTGATTTGCGCTGACGAACGCTGATCAGAAAGCAGATTCCGGCTCTGGCTAATTGCCAATTGCTAACTGCTAATTGCTCTCTTGCATGGTAGTATCGGCGTGTGGCCACGTCAGTGAAAGCTAAGGGTGGAACCCGCACGCCGGGGAGCGGAGTTGACAGCAGGCTGCATGAGACCGCAACTCAGCTGGTCATTATTACCGGCATGTCGGGTTCGGGTAAGGCCTCGGTGCTCAAAGCCTTTGAAGACCTTGGCTATTACTGTGTGGACAATCTTCCAATCGAGTTGATCCGCCGTTTTGCCGAGTTGGCCAAGCAGTCCTCGGAAATCGAAAAGACGGCCCTGGTCGTGGACATTCGTGAAGGCGATCAGCTCAAGAAGCTTCCGGCGATCATCCGTACGATCAAAAAGCAGATTAATACCACAGTGCTTTTTCTGGAGGCGTCCGACGACGCCCTCCTGCGCCGGTTCAGCGAGACGCGCAGGCCGCATCCTCTGGGCAAAGAGGCTACGGTAAAGACGGCCCTGGCCAAAGAGCGCAAGCTCCTCCGGCCGATTCGGGTGATGGCCGATCTGGTGGTGGATAGCTCTAAGTTCAACGTCCACGAACTCCGTGCGCACGTTACTGAGAAGTTTCTGCCCGGCGGGACCGACAAGAACATTCTGATCTCCTGTGTCAGCTTTGGGTATAAAGCCGGGGTGCCAAACGAGGCTGACTTGCTGTTCGACGTCCGC